>Ga0153996_1000428_pt1 | contig 18817 bp, 12 predicted proteins | sample TSNC080MetaG_FD_104728 | JGI IMG/M metagenome (GOLD analysis project Ga0153996, IMG submission 104728) | Attine ant fungus gardens microbial communities from North Carolina, USA - TSNC080 MetaG | ecosystem: Host-associated > Fungi > Mycelium > Unclassified | place: USA: North Carolina, Lumber...
CTGTTTCTCTTAGTACCACTATTTTCTTTTTATAATTTTGAATATGTTATATCTGGTCAAATATTCTCTGGAGCTGGTGGGAATTTAACTATACTTTTAAATTACTTCTATTTTCTGTGTATATATTCTATATGCTATTTATTTACTTCCAGTCGTAAATTTGCAGTATTATTAGGTAATTTATTCTTTTATATTGTTTCTTTGGTTTTTTATTTTGTGGAACTTTTTAGAGGTATACCAGTTATGGCACGAGATTTGTATTGCATACAAACTGCTGCTTCTATTAGCGAAAATTATGTTTATGAGATTCGAATTGAAATGGTATTAGCTCTTTTATTGTATAGTTTATTTACAATTGCTATATTTTTGACTAAAGAGCATAGAGAAAAAAAACATTTAAGAATATCATATGGTATTGAAGTTTTATATATTGGCGTTTGTATAATTATATTATTTGCTCAAGGATTTTTAGGAGGATTAGGCTATGAATTTTCCGCCTGGAATCCATCTATTACATATGCAGAATATGGAAGTGTATTAGGATTTGTAAGAGGATTGGATTATATTAGGATAGAAAAGCCTAATGATTATAGTGTTGAAGCTGTAGAGGCATTGATTACTCTATATACATCACAAGATGAACAAATCTCAGGGGAGAACCCAAACATAATTGTGATTATGAATGAATCTTTAGCAGATTTTAGTTATGGATTAGAGTATGAGATCAATTATGATCCGCTTGAATATTATCACTCTTTGAATAGTGTTGATAATGCTTTTGTAGGTTATACTGCAGTTTCTGTCTTTGGAGCAGGAACGTCAAATTCTGAATATGAATTTTTGACTAATAATACTATGGGCTTTTTAAATGATTCAATAGTTTACAGACAAAATATAATTGGTGAAGAATTTTCTCTAGCATGGCAATTGAAAGAAAACGGTTATATTACAGAAGCTTTCCATCCTTATTATGGCTCAAATTGGGATAGAGACAGAGTCTATCCATTACTAGGATTTGATAACTTTTATGATTATGAGAGCTATGATGTTGATTCAAATGATTATATTAGAAATTACATAAGTGATAGTGCAAGCTATAAAAATCTAATTGAGCACTATGAAAGCAATCTGGAATTGTATCCAGAAAAAAACCAGTTTTTATTTTTAGTAACAATGCAAAATCATGGTGGTTATGATTATGGCTATTATGCTGAAAATAACTTCTTAAATACAGATGAATACCTTGATGTAGAAGAATATTTAGCATTGATTAATGAATCTGATAAGGCGTTAATAGAATTGATTTCTTATTTTGAAAATCGTGATGAGCCAGTAATTGTTGTTATGTATGGTGATCACTATCCAGCTCTCGCAGAGTCGTTTTATGAAGAAGCATTTGGAAAAGCTTATTCAGAATTTACTGAAGAGCAGTTAATGTATTTGTATTGCACACCATTTGTTATTTGGGCGAATTATGATGTTGATATGTCTAAATATGAATCTAAATTAGTCAGTCTAAATTATCTATCGGTTATTTTACTTGATATAGCTGGAATTGATAAAACTACATATCAAAATTATTTATTTGCGTTATATAAAACAATTCCTGTTGTCAATAAATTTGGATACTCAATTGATGGTAACTACATTTATTCATTTAATGAGCAAAATGAACTTAGTGAAGATATAAATAATTATATGATTTTACAATATGCAGAGATAAATGACAAAAAGAATTTTCCAAGAGGCATATCATTTAATGTTGTTGGTGATTAATAATTAAAACTGAAAGATTTAGCAAGAACAAAAACTATAAAAGATTGCTAAATTTTTTTGTGGTTTATAACATGATTTATTTATAATTGTGGTATCAGTCTAATAATGATATTTTTATTTTTCCCCAAACCCATATCTTCTTCTACTAAATTATGCTCAAATAACAAATCTTGTTTTACTTTTTTATCGCTATAAATTCAGCTTATGTATTCACCAATAAGTCCTATGGAATCATTTTATCGAACATAAAAAAGAAAGCCTGTTGATGACTCACAATATGCGAATCCTTAACAAGCTCTACAAGATATCTTCAAATATACTGAAATTTATTACAACACACAAAGAATGCATTCAGCATTAAATTATATAACACCTATCCAATTTGAAGCACAATATGGTGAATAATCAAATTATCTTAACTTTGTGTCTGCATTATCTGGACAGGTCCAACACCACCTTTATTTGCTTGTCCATTAACGGGGTGCATTTCAGGGAAATGCATATTGCCAACTACTCAAACTTCTGTTATATCAGTATCTGTCACAATCTCCTTCAATCGCATAACGCCCAAACTAGCTGCTATCAGAAAGATTGGCCAAAATTGCATTACATACCTATCGCCTGATTCAAAAAGTGTTAAGTATGCCAATATACCAAGTAACGTTATACTAAGGAAACATTCAGGAGGCAAAAGTTTTAATTTCTTTTTCAATATGATATACGACCAAACACCTATTTGCAAGAGGATTATATTCCATAGAATCGCTCTTACTGGAATCTGGAATTTCAATAGTACGGACCTCCAATTTTCTAAAAATGGAGTTTTGTAATAGCTTTCAGGCGAGTGTACCTCTGAAAACTCACTACTATGGAATTCGTAAGTAAAGCTCAAAATATTTACATCTTTGAGATAATAAAATCCCAGTAATGAGATATTCATCGTCCTGATACGCTCTATCAAGACCTGATTTGCCGACAAGCCAGATTCTGCGTGATTCCAACGTCCACGATCTTGAAATGGGTTTAGTGAAGGCTGGTCGTTAAAAACTATCGTTCCGTTTTCGTTAATGTTCTGTCCGGTATTAAGCATCCCCATTACTAAATAGTGAATCATACTAGCAGACTGTATTGAATCATCAATTGTATCATAATGGTCATATATTTTTTCGAAAGGTATCACAATAAGGCTTATGCCAAATAATACCAATACAGCATGCTTCAGCAAGTTTTGTATCCTTTTACTTTCTTTTTCTTTATAAAACAATAGCATCAAAACGAATGCAATAACCGTAATAAATGAAGTAGGTTTAAAAAGTGATCCAATCGCTGCTGATATGCTACCCAAAAAAACGAGTAAACATTTTTTGCGGTTACTATCAATTACTGTTAGAAACCTCGCAAAACAGTATATTGATATCGCTATGAAAGGCATAGTACTAGAATCAGTATAGCAGGTGTACCAATCACCTCCAGTGTTAGCAAGTGGAGTTATACAGGGTGAAAAGACCAAAAAAGCAGCTGTCAGAACAAGTGTCACTAGACTCACTTTACGATTGCAAAATAATTTTACTGTGAGGTATGTAAATATCACAGCAACTGTAATAAAAATACTATCTGCAAATATCCATAATAATCTGTGTGGAATAAGAAAATAATTAGCGAAACGACCAAGAAGTCCTAGCAAAAGAACAATACCTCGATTATTTGGGAAACATAGTAAATAAATCTGAATACTATCCGGAATTACTCCATCGTTCATAAGCCCGTTTGCACCGGCTCGAATAGAAATATTATCATGAGTTGTGATGTCGGTGAAGAGACTTAGCTTGTTGATGAAAATAAAAATAAAAGAAAGCAAAATCACAGAAATAAATATGATTTTCTCTGTTTTTTCGTTTATATGTATTTTAAATTCCCCATTCAGAATTATGCGTATCACAAATATCAAACAAACCGTTAAGATAGTAATTATTAGATTTGAAAACAACCACATAAGTTTATCAGTAGTATAACCAGGAGCAGTGTATTCGGGAGAACCGAAAATTAAGTAGAGAGGTTTATATATATAGATACCAAAAAACAGAAGTAAAAATAGAATTGGGAAAATCATTCCGAGAAATTGCCCTATAGAATTAGGAGCATAAGTCGTGTTACTGTTTTTCAAAGCACCGCCTACTGTAGTCTTTTCGGTATTATATGTTTTTATGAGAGCAACAATTAAAATGTTGCAAAGCACCAAAAATACTGCGACGAAGAGTAAAGGAGCAAGAGATATTCTTTCTAATATTTCGATGTTATTAAATAAAGCCCATCCGGTCACCATGCTAAATACCGCAATAGCGGGAATAACTGAAATTAGTATTCTTTTATAATTTATCATTACATCACCAATCTTTCTTTTCTTTCAGCATTCAAAATCTTATACGGCTTTTACGCCTAAGTTATAATAAAAAAATTTGATAACATATATTAGAATCACAAGATTCACAGAACGCCACAGTATAATCACCCTTTATTCTGTCCGTTATATAAAAACTCCCATTTACTGTATGATTTATTATACGTAATTGCTCTATTTCAGATAATTGTCTTGTAGATTCGATTTATTACGCAAAAATCTCCGATTTCGCATAATAAGTTTAAAGTATACATTACCTTATTAGGTTTGGAATATATGATATCTATAGGCTCGCTTGAACTACGAGGCAATTATAGCATGGATATCCACGCTATACAAGAAATGCTGTACAAGAAATGCTATACAAGAAATTTGTCTGTCTATTACGATAAACACATCAATTTATTCTATAATTTGATTATAATAATTTGATTACTGTGGTTGCTTTTTAAGAGTTAGACTGTTATAATTTATTGGAATTCTTTGTATTGTAGCTGTGTTTCCTTAGAAACAAATTGGTGTAGCATCAATAGGATTTACAATCGTTCACCCATTACTATATCGTGCTAGAAAATATAGGAATTAATTAACAGTTGATATTCTGATTGTTCTAAACATCTGTTATAAGTTATCTAGTATAGTTTTTGCTCCTAGAAAAATGGGAAGGAATGGATACTAAGACTGAATTTTCAGAACTTTCTTTCATTGAAAAATGTTTTAGGAACTTTTCGTTAATTATAATCTAATAATTAGTTTTGTTCATCAAGAAGAATTAATAAAAAGTGAAATATTTATTGTATATATATATATTGACTGGTTTTATAATAATTTTTGATTGAATAATTATGTATTTAACGATTCATATCAAGACAAGATAGGAGAATTGAAATGTATTTAAGGAACATTATATACAATTTTAGGCGATACTCTTTTTTAATGATTCAGATGATCTCTAGAGATTTTAAAGTGAAATACAAGAGGAGTGTGTTAGGGATTTTATGGAGTCTTTTATACCCGTTGCTAATGATGAGCGTTATGGCTATTGTTTTTTCCACGATGTTTGGACGAGATATTGAGGGTGGAAATTATTTGGTTTATTTGATGAGTGGATTGGTAGTGTTCAATTATTTTAACGAGGCTACAAATAATGCAATGACCTCTATTATTGTAAATTTCTCTTTGATGAAAAAAGTCTATATCCCTAAATATATTTTTCCATTATCAAAATGTTTGTTTGTTGGAATTAACTTCTTATTGACTTTAATTCCATTGCTCTTAGTAGTCTTAATAACAGGAGCACCTATTACTTTTAATTATTTATTACTTCCATATGTATTCATATGTATGTTTGTTTTTACACTTGGGGTAAGCCTTTTTATCTCTGCTTGGTCAGTTTTTTTAAGAGATGTCATTTATATTTATGGAATTGTTATAACTATTTGGCAGTATTTTACTCCTATATTCTATGACTTAAGCTTCATCCCTTCTGAGCTAGTAGCCGTATTTGAACTAAATCCATTGTACCAATTTATTAAATTTACACGAACAATTTTAATGTATGGAAAAACACCTGATTTATCTAATTTTATTTTTTGTGCGGTATATGCTATGATTGCGATTATTTTTGGATGTATTACTTTCAAAAGCAAACAAAATAAATTTATATATTATGCTTAATATATAGAAAGAAAGGGTAATGACACAATGATAAAAATTAGTAATGTTACAATGAAATATGATTTAGGAATTGAAAAAAACAATTCTTTGAAAAATACTTTTATCAATATTTTTAAAAAAAATAAGTCTAAAAAAGAAAATTTTGATTTTTACGCATTAGATGACATATCAATTCAAATCAATAGGGGAGAAGTACTTGGACTTATTGGTAATAATGGTGCTGGTAAAAGTACGCTACTAAAAATTATTAGTGGGGTAATGAGACCTACTAGTGGTTGTGTTGAGGTTAATGGAGTTGTTTCACCTATGATTGAATTAGGTGCTGGCTTTGATATGGATTTGACAGCACGGGAAAATATTTATTTAAATGGAGCTGTATTGGGATATTCTAAGAAATTTTTAGATGAAAGATTTGATAGGATTGTTGAATTTTCGGAATTAATTGATTTTTTAGATGCCCCATTAAAGAATTATTCTTCTGGAATGATTGCTAAATTAGCATTTTCTATTTCAACGATTGTTGATCCCGAAATTTTAATCGTAGATGAAATATTGTCTGTTGGAGATATTAAATTTCAAGAAAAAAGCAAACAAAAAATGTTAGAGATGATTAATGGAGGAACTACCGTTATATATGTATCTCATTCATTAGATTCTATTAAAGATTTATGTACAAAAGTTGCTTGGCTTGATCATGGGAAATTAGTTAAAATTGGTGATACAGAAAAAGTATGTAATGAGTATTATTCTGTTCAGATGAATTAGGAGGATTATATGAAAATTTTTACTATACATATAAACGGAACAATTCGACCAGTATTATATATTAATGGAATTTTAGATGTAAAAGAAGAAAAATTTCAAATTTATAATGGTTCAAAATTAGTGTTTGATTCTACTATTAGGAATTCTAAATGTACTTTTTCAATAGATGAAATAAATGGACAATTTGCTTTTAATTTAGTATCTCGAATTGGGATTAATGCAAGAAATATAAAAGTAGTTCAGAGAATTCAGAATGAAACAAAAACATTAGCTACCTTAAAAGAATCATTTTTTATTGCTTTTTGGCGCAGATTGGGTTTTTTAAAACGATATGATGAAAATCAAATAGAGAAACAATATAAGAGATGGATAAAGCAGGAAAAATCAAATGAAGTTTACACAAATGAGATAGAAGATGGACCATTACTATCTATTGTTATTCCTACGTATAATGTAGAAAAGGAATATTTACTAGAATGTGTGGATTCAGTGTTAAAACAACGCTATCAAAAATTTGAAGTATGTATAGTAGATGATGCCTCTACTAATCAAGAGACATTGAGTACATTAGAGTATATTTCCAAACTTGACGATAGGATACATATTGAATATAGGAAGACAAATGGTCATATATCAACTAGTTCTAATGATGGAATAAAAATGGCAAATGGTGATTTTATCGGGTTCTTAGATCATGATGATGTTTTACATCAAAATGCATTATATTATATCGCTTTAGAAATCTATAAAAATAATTCAATTGATATATTATACACAGATAATGATAAATTATCGGTTAATAGAAAGAGATGTCAACCATCATTTAAGCCAGCATGGTCACCTAATTTATTATTAAGTTTTAATTATATTAACCATTTATTATTTGTTAGAAAATCACTTTTGAATAAAGTCGGTGGTTTTAGGGTTGGATTTGAAGGAGCTCAAGACTATGATCTTTTATTACGAATGACTGAAATAACGCAAAGAATTGTCCATATTCCTAAAGTGCTATATCATTGGAGAATGATTGAAAGTTCTACAGCAAACGAATCTAGTGCGAAAGGCTATGCTGACGAAAAAGGCCGTCTTGCTTTAAGTGAAAGCTTAAATAGAAGAAGCATTCAATTTAGTGGAGTAAACAGTGTGTTTAATACTATTTATCAAGTACAGTATAGCAAAAATTCAAATCCAAAGATTAGTATTATCATACCTACGAAAGATAAAATTAATTTGCTGAAAAATTGTATTGATAGTATTTATAGTAAGTCTACATATACAAATTATGAAGTTATTGTAGTAGATAATAATAGTGAGGAAAATGCAACTTTTGAATTTCTAGAAAAATATTCTAAAGAAAAAGAAAACTTTAAATTTATTAGAATTGAATCAGAATTTAATTATTCATATTTAAACAACACAGCTGCTAAAAATAGTTCTGGCGATTATTTAGTACTATTAAATAATGATACTGTTATTATCACTGAGGATTGGTTAGAAAGATTATTATTCCATGCTGTTCAATCAGAAGTAGGATGTGTTGGTGCTAAATTATTATATGAAAATAACACAGTTCAACATGGTGGAATCGTCTTAGGAATCGGTGGAATAGCAGGACATGCATTTATAAACTATTCAAATAACAGCAAGGGATATATGTTTCGATTAACTGTACCTAGTAATATTTCTGGAGTGACAGCTGCTTGTTTAATGGTTAATAAAAATAAATATTTTGAAGTTGGAGGATTGGAAGAAACTTTGAAAGTTGCATTTAATGATGTCGATTTTAATTTAAAAATGTTAGAAAAAGGATATTTTAATGTGTTCACTCCTGATGTTTTATTATATCATTACGAATCTAAAAGTAGAGGGTACGAAGACACACAAGAAAAACAAATGAGATTTATTTCTGAAATGAACTATATGAAAAATCGATGGGGGAAAATTCTTACTAATGATAGATTTTATAATCCGAATCTAAGTTTGAAAAACTTATATAGCTTGAGTATTGAAAAGTAAAGGAGACAAATGTATGAAAGTAGCTACTATAATTCTTAATTATAATGATGAGATTAATACAAATAGATTGGTTAATATAATTAAAGATTATCAGTTTATTAATAAAATAATAATTGTAGATAATTGCTCACCGGATGGGTCTTATGATAGACTTAGGAACTTAGCCTCTAGTAAAATTGATGTTATACAAAGCGATAAAAACGGAGGATATGCTTATGGAAATAATTTTGCAGTTAGATATCTTACTACAATTGATTCGTTTGATTATGTTGCTATTTCTAATCCTGACGTCGATACGTCAGAAGAAGCCTATTTAAAATGTCTAACTTTTCTAGAAGAAAATGATGATGTTGCTATTTGTGCTCCAAAAATGTTGGATTTAAACGGGAAGCCACATCCTTTATCTGGATGGAGGCTTCGCTCATTAAAAGGCGATATTATGGATACTTCATTATTGTTAACGGGTTTATTTAAAAGACCTCATATAGAAATGTATAGTGAAAAGAAGTTATCAAAAGATGTTGCTTATGTTGACTGTGTAGCTGGTTCATTTTTTATTATTCGATATACTGCTTTTGAAGAAGTTGGTTTTTTTGATGAACATACTTTCTTATATTATGAAGAAGATATATTAGGGAATAAACTTAATAAAGTGGACTATAAAAATGTTGTTTTAAATACTTGTACTTTTACCCATTATGAATCTGTCACCATTGATAAAAACTTATCAAGTAGCAGGAAGTTTTTAACACTTCAAAACAGCAAATACTATTATCATAAGAACTATAATGAAAGGGCTACTAGTTTAAAATTATCAGTTTTAGATTTTTTCACTCGTTTTAGAAAAGTAGAAGAATTTCTATTACCTGCTATCGAATTCTTGCGTATTAATAAAATCTATGATTTTGTATTTTATAGCTTAAAAGCTATTGCTATAGAAAAAGTGTTTAAATTTTTCATATATTTTATAACATTGTTTTTTTTACCTTTCATTTTAGTTGCTAGAAAATGGAACGAAATTAAACAAAAACCATCAAAAGTTTTATATTTCTCATTAGTTGATTGGAAATGGATTAAACAGCGGCCCCATTTCTTATCGTCTGGTTTAGCTCAAAATGGCAATTATAAAGTTACTTATATGTATCAAACGTTATACGATAAATATATGCCAAAAAATAATAATTACAAAATAAAAAATCGAATTGAAGAGATTGAACTTTTCAAAATCAAACCTTTGAAAATACGTCCAGCAATTACTAAAACAAATACTAAGCTAAATACTATCCTATCGTTATTTATGACATCATTTTCTAATTATGATACTATTATTTTGACTCATCCTAATCAAACTGATTTCTTCTTTATGAAGTTGTTAACTTTAAAAAGAGTACAAGTATATTATGAAATGATGGATAATTTCGTTGAGTGGGAAAATGATGTTGATGGTTATTTATTGAAAGAATATAGATTAGTTCATTTTAGTAAACGTATTATTGTTAGTTCTAATAAATTAAAAGAAAGATTAGTAGATAGCTATGGCATTAGCAGTGAAAAGTGTGTAGTTATTAGAAATGGTTATTCAAAAGAATTGTTTGAGAATACGCAAATACAGGAAATTGATATACCACATCCAAATATTGTATATATTGGAACGGTAGATGATTGGTTTGATTTTAATAGTATCACTAATTACGCTATAAAGAATCCTAATGAAAATATTATTATTATTGGACCAATTGGAAAATCTGTAAAAAAAGTAATAAAGAAGATTAAACAGGAAAATATTATTTTTTATGGTCCTATTGAACATTATAAAGTACCTTCTTATATACTAGCAGGTGATATTCTAATAATGCCATTTATCATCAATGAAGTAATTAAATATGTTGATCCAGTGAAGGTGTATGAATATTTGTATTTTAAGAAACCAATTGTTGCTAGTTATTGGAATGAATTAGAGCAATTCAAAGAAATGATATTATTCTATGATCCAGATAAAAAAGATGATTTTGAGTATAAAATAAATTTGGCAAAGCAATATACTGTTGATCCTAATGAAAACTACATTGAACTTATGAAAGTATCAACTTGGGAATCAAGAGTTAAAAAATATTTGCAAGTAATAGGAGAAAAGTAAAATGGAAAAGATTAAGGTAATGTCTATATTTGGAACTAGACCAGAAGCAATTAAAATGGCTCCGATAATTAAAGAACTAGAAAAGCGAGATCAAATTGAGAGTGTTGTTTGTGTAACAGCACAACATAGAGAAATGTTAGATCAGGTTCTAGTAGCTTTTAATATTAAGACTGATTACGATTTAGATATCATGCAAACGGGACAAACTCTTTCAATAATAACTTCTAAGGTTTTACTAGGATTAGAGGATGTTATAAAAACTGTACAACCTGATATTGTATTAGTTCATGGAGATACAACAACGACATTTGCCGCATCTTTAGCTGCTTTCTATAATCAAGTATCTGTTGGGCATGTAGAAGCAGGATTAAGAACATGGAATAAATTTTCGCCATTTCCTGAAGAAATTAATCGCCAATTAGTTTCTAGGATAGCAGATATTAATTTTGCTCCTACAGAAAAAAGTGCTAACAACTTAAAAAATGAGGGTATTATACCTGAAAGTATTTTTATTACGGGAAATACAGCTATTGATGCTTTAAAAACAACAGTATTAACAGAGTATAATAATGAGATGTTTGATTGGGTTGGGGAAGATCGATTATTATTATTAACTGCACATAGAAGAGAAAATTTAGGTGAACCTATGTATAACATTTTTAATGCAATAAAACGTATTGTCACTGAATTTGATGATGTTAAAGTAGTATATCCTGTTCATCTTAATCCTATCGTAAGAAAGATTGCTAATGATGTTTTTAATAAAACTGACAGAGTAAAATTGATTGAACCATTAGAGGTATTAGATTTCCATAATTTTATGAATATGGCCTATCTTATTTTAACTGATAGTGGTGGTATTCAAGAAGAAGCCCCTTCCTTAGGAAAACCAGTTTTAGTACTACGAGATACTACAGAAAGACCAGAAGGTGTTGAAGCGGGAACATTGCGTTTAGTTGGAACTTCTGAAGATATAATTTATAATAATGTAAAGGAACTTTTGATAGATAAAGAAGTCTATGATTGTATGAGCAAAGCATCAAACCCTTATGGTGATGGATTTGCTAGTGAAAGAATTGTAGATATCATTATTGATATGTTTAAAATGAATTAATATAACACTGATTATTTCAATCAAATTGATGAATTCAGTAAAGGAATGAGCGGTTTAAATAGTTTAAATATGCTTATTCTTTTTTTAAAACTTAAAATATATTATAATAACTAGTATATTAGTGTAGAAATAATAATTATTTTTATATAAAGGGTGAGTGTATGAAACTGAAAGAAAATCTATGTAATAATGAAAAAGCAACACAATTATTAGCAATATATATAATGATTCAACCTATATTAGATGTCTTCACAGAAATATCAAATTTATATTTTCCATCATTTCTATCAATTGGAATTATTGTACGGGGCATATTTCTAGTAGTTTTATTATTAAAGCTTTTTATTTCTAAAGATAAAAGCAAAGAATTTATCTACTTGCTATTGTATGGTGTTTTTTGTTTTATCTATTTAACTTTACACTATTTAGATAGACAATTGCTTATTTATACAGAGATTATTGCTATATTCAAAGTAATATATTTACCAATTACATTAACTTCATTTCATATATTAAAAGTTGAAATACCTATTAAGGCTATCATGGTTTCCTATTATATATACATTGGTATTCTAATTATTACTTATATAGTAGGAATTGGCGGTAATTCATATTTACCACAAGATAATAAAACAGGGTTTATTAGTCTGTTTGATTCTCCTAATCAAATTAGTGCTATTTTAATAGGATTAATGCCAATAGTGATACATGAGTTGCTTAACTACAAAACCAACATAATAAAAATTTGTGGTTTGGTGGGGATTGCGTTTAGTGTAGTTGTAATTGGAACAAAAGTAATGTTATTTGGTTTTGCTTTAGTTTGTTTATATTTTATTGTTCCTTATATTAGTCGTGGAATAAAAAACAGGAATCATTTAATACTATTTATTGTTATAATTATTATCATTTCAATTATTGTAATTCCACAAATCCCAGCGGTTAAAAATATAGGAGTAGCATTACGTTTCTATGGAATTAGTTCTTTAAAAGAATTATTTACAATTGATAATATTGATAAAGTATTTCTTGGACGGAGAATAGCTTTTATGAAAGATACGATAAGTGTTTACAAAAATAGTGGAGTGCTATATCAAATTTTTGGTATTGGTTTTTCAAATTTACCTATCAAGACAATTGAGATGGATTTTTTCGATATTTTATTTAGAACTGGAGTATTGGGGCTACTATCTTTTATAAGTTCGAATATTTTGATAGTAAAGCAGCATAATTACACAGCAAATATAAGGTATAGTTTTTTCTTATTTATACTTATCTCATTTTTTTCAGGTCATGTATTTACTGCTCCAGCAGTAAGCATCTACATTGCATGTATTCCATTCATAAAGGAGAGTTATTTATGATAGGTATTGTTGTTTTAAACTATAACGATTATGAAACTACTATCACATTCGTTGAACAAATTAAAGACTACTCTTGCTTACAGCATATTTGTATTGTAGACAATGCTTCCACAGATGGATCAATAGAAAAACTACAACTATATCAATCTCACAAACTTCATATTATTTGCTCTAAAAGCAATCAAGGGTATAGTTCAGGAAATAACTTAGGAGCAAAATATTTAATAGAAGAAAGGAAATGTGATTACATTTTTATTTCTAATCCAGATATTGAAGTTACTGAAAAAGCGATGGAAGAAATGATTAAAACTATTCAAGAAAATAATCAAGTGGCTTTATTAGGACCCACCATTTATGAAAATGGAGAAATTAATCGTGGATGGAAGTTACCGTCTACTACAAACGATATCTTATCAAATCTACCATCTATCTACAAAATTGCCAGAAAAAAACTATTATACAAAGAAGATAAATATGATACTGCTTTAACTAAGGTAGACGTAGTTTCTGGTTGCTTTTTCTTAATAAAAAGCTCTATTTTAAAAGAATTTAATTACTTTGATGAAAATACCTTCCTATATTATGAGGAAAATATTTTAGGAATGAAATTAAAAGCTAATAATTATTCAAGCTTTGTACTTAATAATATAAGAGTAATTCATCATCATTCAGTTTCTATTGATAAAAGTTTTAATCATTTACATAAAATAAAGATTCTTAAAGAAAGTCAACGATATTACCAAAAAAATTATAATAATGCATCATTTATTGGTATAATAGGATTATATATTACGTATTACATTTATATGGTATTGTCATATATCACAATTGCTTTAAAACAGGTGGTGAAATAAATAATGAAAAAGAAAGTAGTCATTTTATCATTACATATGAAAATTGGAGGTATTGAAAAAGCTATTTGCTCTTTAGCAAATATGCTTTGTGATTCCTATGATATTGAAATCATAAACGTATATAAATTACAAGATACGCCTGCTTTTTATATTGACAATAAAGTAAAAGTTTCCTATTTGTTACATAATATAAAACCAAACAAAGAAGAATTTAAAGAAGCTATGAAATCAAAAAACATTCTATCAATTCTAAAAGAAGGATTATACTCCATTAAGGTATTATTCTTAAGAAGAATAGCAATTAAGAAAGCTGTCAAAAACCTAGATGCTGATATTATAATATCTTCTAGAGTACTATTTCATAAATTTTTAGGCAAATACCAATCTAATAAATTATTAATTGCCTGGGAACATAATCATCATCAAGATAATCAGAAATATAAAAATGAATTAATAAAATCAATTAAGAATTTTGATTATCTTATTCCGGTATCTAAATATCTGGATGAAGATTATAAAAATATGCTAAAGAAAACAAAATGTTTACATCTTCCTCTTTGTATTGATGAACTTAAAGATACAACTGCCAATCTAACATCTAAGCAAATTACTATAGTTGGTAGATTATCAATTGAAAAAGGCTTCGATGATGCTTTACGGGTTTTTAAATTAGTATTAGAGCAAGAACCAAATGCTATATTAAATATTGTTGGAGACGGACCTTTAAGAAAAGATTTAGAGAATTTAGCACATCAATTACATATCATCAATTCTGTACAATTTCATGGGAATAAATCAACAGAAGAATTAAACCATATTTATGAAAATACGAGTTGCTTTATGACGACTTCTCATTATGAATCATTTGGATTGGTTATTTTAGAAGCTATGAACTATGGAATTCCTTGTCTTTCTTTTGATACTGCCAAAGGATCCAAGGATATGATTGAAACAGGGAAAAATGGTTTTATTATTTCAAATAGAAATCTTTGCGAAATGGCAAACAAAATAATTGATTTACTAGTAAAACCAAACAATGAAATGAGTTCTTCTGCAAAAGAAACAGTAAAACGATATTCCTTTAATCATGTGAAAATAGAATGGTTAACGTTCCTTGCGTGTGCTGAAAAAATTAAAACGGTTGTATTTATTGCTTCTGCTGGTGGTCATTTTAGTGAACTTTTATGCTTGGAAGAACTGTTTAATCAATACCATAGTTATATTATCACTGAAAAAAACAAAGCAATGGAACAATATAAAACAGTTTATGGAAATAAAATTTTTTATTTAACCTATGGGACAAAAGAAGAAATGTGGAAATATTTGTTTGTCTTTCCCTATAATTGCATTAAAAGTTTTGTTTTATTTATAAAATTAAATCCAGGATATATTATTACTACAGGTGCCCATACGGCAGTTCCAATCTGTTATATTGCGAAACTTTTTAAAAAGAAAATTATCTTCATTGAAACTTATGCAAATATTAAAACAAAAAGTCTTACAGGTAAATTGATGTACCCCATCGCAGATTTATTTCTTGTTCAATGGGAAGATATGTTAGAACTTTATCCAAAAGCAGAATATGAAGGGTGGTTACCTTAATGAAGATATTAGTATTATTAGGGACACAAAATAAATCATTTCATAGGTTATTAAATGCAATTGAGTTTTCAAATTTTACTACAGATAACGAAGTTATTGCACAGATTGGATACACAAAATTTAAATCTGAAAAATTTGACACTTTTGATTTTTGTAGTCAAGAAGAAATTAATGAATTAATTGCTGTATCAGATGTATTAATTATGCATGCTGGTGTAGGCTCAATTACAAATGCTTTAAAACTACATAAAAAAATAATTGTTGCACCAAGGTTAAGTAAATATAAAGAAATGAATAATGATCACCAACTAGAAATAATGGAGGCATTTAGTAAAAAAGGCTACGTAATACCTTTAATAGACTTTAATCAGATAGATGAAGTAATAAAAAATAGTAAATACTTTGAACCAATAGAATACCAAAGCAATCGAATGAATCTACTAAATAGAATCAATAAATTTATTAAGGAATATTGATTCTTTTTTTATTTTTAAATTTGTCTTATTATAATAATACTTTTCATACAATTTGTTATGTATAAAAATTCGAATTATTGAAATAATTTCATTTTATTATAATTATGCTATAATAGCACCATAGCAATTATATTGTTATAGAAACTAAAATACAAAAAGGATGGGATATGATGACAAAATATTTTGGAACAGATGGTTTTAGAGGAGAAGCAAATATTGATTTGACCGTAGAACATGCATTTAAGGTGGGAAGATTTTTAGGTTGCTATTATGGAAAAAATCATAAGGCAAGAGTAGTTATTGGAAAAGATACAAGAAGAAGTAGTTATATGTTTGAAGATGCTTTATCAGCAGGACTAACAGCCTCTGGAGCTGATGTATATTTACTACATGTTACCACAACTCCTTCTGTTTCTTATGTAGTAAGAAGCGAAGACTTTGATTGTGGAATTATGATTTCTGCTAGTCATAATCCTTTCTACGATAATGGAATTAAAATTATTAATGGGGAAGGATATAAATTAGAAGCGGAAATCGAAGAATTAATAGAACAATATATAGATGATGAATACCCAGAAGAGGTACCATTAGCAATAAATGAGAGAATTGGAAGAACAGTAGATTATGCACAAGGTAGAAATCGATATATTGCCTATTTAATTAGTTTAGCAACCCGCTCTTTTAAAGATTATAAAGTTGGTTTAGATTGTGCAAATGGTGCAGCTTCAACAATTGCTAGAAGCGTATTTGATGCACTAAGAGCTGATACATTTGTGATTAATGATGAACCTAATGGTATAAATATTAATACTAATTGTGGCTCTACACATATTGAAGTATTGCAACAACATGTAAAGGATTTTGGACTAGATGTTGGTTTTGCCTATGATGGAGATGCAGATCGTTGTATTGCTGTTGATGATAAAGGAAATATTATTGATGGTGATTTAATTTTGTATGCTTGTGGAACATACTTAAAAAATCAGGATCGATTACGCAATAATACCGTTGTAACAACAATTATGTCAAATATGGGATTGTTTAAAGCATTTGAAGCTAAAGGAATTAAATATGAAAAAACTGTTGTTGGAGATAAATATGTATATGCTAATATGAGAGAGAACGGGCATATTATTGGCGGAGAACAATCTGGACATGTTATTTTTTCAAAACATGCAATGACTGGAGATGGAATACTTACATCACTAATGGTAATGGAAGCGATGGTAGAACAAAAAAAATCATTATCTGAATTAGTGAAAGATGTTGTTATTTATCCACAAGTATTAAAAAATATTCGAGTTCATGATAAACCAACAACAAAAGCCGATCAAGAAGTTATTCGTAAAGTAAAGGAAGTTGAAGCGGCTTTAGGAGATAATGGAAGAATTCTACTTAGAGAAAGCGGAACAGAGCCAGTTATTCGTGTAATGGTAGAAGCTAGTAGTCAAGATATTTGTGAAAAATATGTTGATGAGGTAATCGATGTTATTAAGCAGAAAGGACATGCGGTATAATATTATGAAGGTTTTAGTAACGGGTGGAGTGGGATATATTGGTAGCCATACTTGCGTAGAATTATTAAATGAAGGTCATGAAGTGGTAATTGTTGATGATCTATCGAATTCAAAAATAGAAGTGCTAGACAAAATTAAAACAATGACAAATAAAGAAGCTAAATTTTACCAATTGGATATTTTAGATAGAGATGCTTTTGAAGTCGTATTTAAAGAAAATAAAATAGATGCAGTTATCCATTTTGCTGGGAAAAAAGCAGTAGGTGAATCTTGTGAGAAGCCAATCATGTATTATCATAATAATATAACTGGGACGTTAATCTTAACAGAGTTAATGCAGAAATATAGTGTTTCTACCATTATATTCTCTTCAAGTGCTACTGTTTATGGTATACCAGAAACAGTACCACTTACTGAAGATATGCCTTTAAGCACAATTAATCCTTATGGAACTACGAAATTATTTTGCGAGAGAATTTTAGCAGATATCCAAGTAGCGAATCCTACTTGGTCAGTGACTTTGTTACGTTATTTTAACCCCATTGGTGCACATTCAAGTGGTTTAATAGGTGAAGAACCAAATGGAATTCCTAATAATTTATTGCCATATATTGTGAAAGTCGCAAATGGTGATTTGGAATGTTTACATGTATTTGGGGATGACTACGATACGCCAGATGGAACATGTATTAGAGATTATATTCATGTAGTTGATTTAGCGAAAGGACATTTAAAAGCTTTAAATAAGGCAAAAGAGTCAGGAGTTCATATCTATAATCTAGGAACTGGTATTGGCTATAGTGTTCTTGATATTATTCATTCATTTGAAAAAGCAAATAATCTCAAACTAAACTATAAAATAACCGCTAGAAGACCAGGGGATGCAGCAATTTCATATTCTGATCCTACGAAAGCAAATAAAGAATTGGATTGGGTGGCAGTCAAAAATATTGAAGATATGTGTAGAGATTCTTACAACTTTATCGTAAAACAAAAATACTAAGGGGCTGTAACGACCTAAGAAGGTAAAAAGCAGTTCATAAACAGAAAAAGTCATCACGAAGATGACTTTTTTGGTATAATTAAGTTATGTTAAAAAATAAAAATACCATACCTAATACTAC
>Ga0153996_1000429_pt1 | contig 18817 bp, 15 predicted proteins | sample TSNC080MetaG_FD_104728 | JGI IMG/M metagenome (GOLD analysis project Ga0153996, IMG submission 104728) | Attine ant fungus gardens microbial communities from North Carolina, USA - TSNC080 MetaG | ecosystem: Host-associated > Fungi > Mycelium > Unclassified | place: USA: North Carolina, Lumber...
AACTGTAAATAACGATGGAACATGGAATGTTGAAATACCACAAGGCAGCGAATTAGCAGCAGGTGATGAGGTAGAAGTTGTACAAAGCGAAGAAGGAAAGAAAGCTAGTGAACCAGTAATTAAGAAAGTAGTAGCTCTAGATGAAACAGAGGCTCCAGTAGTCAATGAAATCAAAGAAGGAGATACTACAATCACTGGAAAAGGAACTCCAGGAGCTAAGATTACAGTCACATTACCAGATGGAACAGAGCTTACAACAACTGTGAAGGACGATGGAACATGGCGTGTTGAAATACCAAAAGGCATTAAGCTAGCAGCAAATGCCGAGGTAGTAGTCGTACAAACAGAAGAAGGAAAGAAAGCAAGTAAACCGGTAATTATTGTAGTAAAAGCGACCGAAAAAGTACCTGAAACAGGAGATACTACGACAATAAGTGGACTACTAGCAGTAGGAATGTTATCATTAGTCACAATGTATTATGTATCAAAAAAGAAAGAAGAAGAACAACAATAAAAGGTTGAAAGAGGAGATGTCAATCGACATCTCTTCTTTACTTAAAAGAGTAAATAGAGTAGAATTATAATGAGAATGGAGTGAATACGTAATGAAAAAGATGATAATACTGTTGATACTGGGTAGTATGTTGTTAGTGGGATGTAGTAAAGAAGAAGAGAAAGCAAAAGCAAAGAATTTACTATGTAAATTAAGTTATGCTTCATCACAGATAGAAGAAGAAGTAGAAATAGAAGTCGATAGTGATGGAGGGATAACAAAAATAATTAAGAGAAAAGAAGCAGCACTAGCGGATTATTTATTCGAAAGAAATAGTGTCGAGGAATTAGAGCAATTATATAAGGATGATTATATTAATCCAAATAGAGAACAAAAAGGGTTAACATTTGATATAAGTGTTAATGAACAAGAAAAGAAATTAGTAGTAGTAATAGAGATTGATCCTACAGAAGTAAGTCAACTAGATATGAATGATCTAGGGTTGAAAGAGTATACTGATAGTAGTAAATTAGAAAATTTATTGAAATCTGAAGGATACAGTTGTGAGGAAATGGAATAAATAATTGAGTTTTACTTTTATTCTTTCATTTAAATAGTTCGAATAGTTCGAATAGTTAGGATAGTAATACCTTTAGTTGAGAAAAATGTAATAATATAATTTTTCATATTGACAAAGGAAAAGTTTAGAGGTAATATAACCTTATCATAAAGAAATGCATAATAATGCATAAGTAAGATGTCTAAATGCAATGAACAGAACGAGTAGAAATAATGAATACTAATAGAAAGTAGCTGGTTGATGGAAAGTGCAGGATAATTGTTTTGAATACCTCTGGGAGCTTCGTACCAAAAGATGTAATTGAGTAGGCTACGACGGATGCATCCGTTAAAATGCTAGAGTATGAACCAATTTGGCGTACTCGAAGAGATTAAAACTGTGAGGTTTTAATAAAGATAGGTGGTACCACGAGATATATAGTAGCTCGTCCTTTCATAGGACGAGCTTTTTTGTTTTAGAATCTTAGCTTTATCGATTATTCAAAAAATAAATGACTGGAGGTACAAGTTGATGTCAAAAATTAAATTTATGTTTGAAAGTAGTAATATTCCATTGGAAATGCATAAGGTAAGAATTGTTCAAAAATTAAATTTATTAGCTGTGGAAGATAGATTAGATGCTATTGACAAAGCAGGAAATAATACATTTTTATTAAGAAATAATGATGTGTTTTTAGATATGCTAACAGATAGTGGAGTTAATGCAATGAGTGATCATCAATTAGCTGCTATGATGAGAGCAGATGATAGTTATGCAGGTAGTGCTACTTTTGAAAGATTAGAAAAAGCAGTACAAAAGATGTTTCACAAAGAGTTTTATTTACCTGCTCATCAAGGAAGAGCTTGTGAGAATATTATTGCCCAAACATTTGTTAAAAAAGGAGATATTACTCCTATGAATTACCACTTTACAACAACAAAAGCACATATTGTTGCCAATGGTGGTACAGTTGTAGAGTTAATTAAAGATGAAGGTGTAATTGTTGAAAGTGTATTACCTTTTAAAGGTGATATGGATATTGAAAAATTAGAAAGTTTATTCAAACAAGGAACTAAGATTGCATTTAATAGAATTGAAGTTGGAACGAACTTAATTGGAGGGCAACCAGTTTCATTAAAAAATATGAAAGAAGTAGCGGCCGTTTGTAAAAAATATGGTGTAATCAATTTATTGGATGCTAGTTTGTTAGCAGATAATTTATATTTTATAAAGATAAGAGAAGAAGAATACAAAGATGCTACTATAGAAGAAATAACAAAAGAAATTAGTGATTGCTTTGATATCATTTATTTCTCTGGTAGAAAATTAGGATGTGCTAGAGGTGGAGGAATCATAACTAGCAATAAGGAATTCTATGACAGAATGAAAAATTTAGTGCCTTTATATGAAGGATTTATTACATATGGTGGTATGTCAGTAAGAGAAATGGAAGCTATGACTATTGGATTAGAAGAAACCATGGATATCGATATGATTTCACAAGGACCACAATTCATTGAATATATGGTGAATGAATTACAAAAACATGATGTACCAGTAGTCACTCCGTCTGGAGGATTAGGATGTCATTTGAATGCCATGGAATTTGTAAAACACATTCCTCAAGATCAATTCCCTTCTGCTTCTTTAGCAAGTGCTTTATATCTTATTAGTGGTATTCGTGGGATGGAAAGAGGAACGTTATCAGAAGAAAAAAATGAAGATGGTAGCGAACATTTTGCGAATATGGAATTACTACGATTGGCATTGCCTAGACGTGTATTTACATTATCTCAAGTCAAGTATGCAATTGATCGGATTAAATGGTTATATGATAACCGTGAATTGATTGGTGGGTTGCGTTTATATGAAGAACCAGAAGTTATGCGTTTCTTCTTAGGAAAATTAGAACCTGTTTCTGCTTGGCAAGATAAACTGGTTGCTAAATTTAAAGAAGATTTTGGAGAAAGTTTATAATCGTATTCTTGCCTAGTCAGCTTAATTCTATTAAGCTGACTTCTTTGTATATAAATTGTTGATTTATGATATGTATGTTGTTGATAGTGGGAATGAGTTACTTAGTCATATTAAATAGCTTGAAAATAGATAAGAACAAGAATTGCATTTTCTATAGAGAGTGAATAGTGTTACAAAATTTATTTTACCAAAAGGTAGTGTTTTATTTTGCAATTTATAGTACAATTTCTTTATGCGTAAAAAGAGGTGTGAAAATGAAATTAGGTTTTGATAATAAAAAATATGTAACAATGCAATCGGAAAATATAAAACGTAGAATTAATCAGTTTGGGAATAAATTGTATCTTGAATTTGGTGGAAAGTTATTAGGTGATTATCATGCTTCAAGGGTTTTACCAGGATTTAACCCAAACACAAAATTAGAAATGTTAATGCAAATAAATGAAGATGCAGAAGTTGTTATTGTTATTAGTGCACAAGACATAGAAAAAAACAAAATTCGAAGTGATTTAGGAATCAGTTATAATGATGATGTGCTACGATTAATTGAAGAGTATAATCAAATTGGCTTATATGTCAGTAGTGTCGTTATTACTAAATATGATGGACAGAAAGCTGCTGATGCCCTTAAACGTCGTTTAAAAAGAAAAAATATCTCTGTTTACTTACATTATGTAATCAAAGGATACCCTTCCGATGTTAAAAATGTAATAAGCAAAAATGGTTTTGGGAAAAATGAATATATTAAGACTGAAAAATCATTAGTGATTGTCACAGCTCCAGGACCGGGAAGTGGAAAAATGGCGACTTGTTTATCTCAACTTTACCATGATCATTTACAAGGGATAAAAGCTGGCTATGCTAAGTTTGAAACCTTTCCAATTTGGAATTTATCATTAGATCACCCTATTAATTTAGCTTATGAAGCTGCAACGGCGGACTTAGCGGATGTTAATATGATTGATCCATATCATTTAAGTGCATATCAGGAAGTTACTGTGAATTATAATCGTGATATTGAAATATTTCCGGTATTAAAAAGTATGTTTGAAGAAATCTATGGAGAAAGTCCATATGCTTCTCCTACCGATATGGGAGTCAATATGGCAGGTTTCTGTATTGAAGATGATGACATATGCCAAGAAGCAAGTAAACAAGAAATCATACGAAGATACTATGATACTCTAGAAGAATTTGCAAATGAAAATTGTAGTATTGAACAAGTAAATCAGTTGAATTTACTAATGTCTAAAGCTGGCATTACGAAAGAATATCGTAAATCTGTTAAAGTGGCATACCAAACAAAACAAAAAAAATCTTGTATTTGTGCTGCTTTAGAATTATCAGATGGCAGAATTATTACTGGGAAAACATCAGATTTTATGGGGGCTTGTTCGGCTGTATTAATGAATACGGTCAAAGAGTTGGCAGGAATTGATGATTCTGTACATTTAATTTCTTCACGTGCTTTTGCACCTATCCAACGATTAAAGACAGAATATTTAGGTAGTTGTAATCCTCGTTTACATAGTGATGAAATATTAATTGCATTGTCATTAAGTGCAACCGATAGTGAAGAAGCTAGATTAGCTTTACAACAATTATCAAAACTAAAAGGGGCTCAGGCACACGTGACTTCACCAATTAGTAAAGTTGATGTTACTACATTTAAAAAGCTAGGCATTTCATTAACATTTGAAAGCTTAATAAAATAATGAATAACTAGAAAAAGAAGAACCAATTCGATTCAATTGGTTCTTCTTTTTCGTTATTTGATTACGTTGATTCTTTGATTCATTGCTTGCTTATACTCTTTAACAGGTGCATCTTCCTCAATTGCACCAAAAGGCATTTGAGCAATTAAATTCCAGGATGTAGGGATCTTAAAGGTTTCTTTTACTTCTTGATCAATTAATGGATTATAGTGTTGCAAATTCGCTCCGAGTCCATATTCTCTTAAAGCGACCCATATAGCATATTGTAGCATAGCATTCGATTGATTTGCCCAAATAGGAAAATTTTCAGCATATGAAGGATTGTTTGAAGCATATCCATTTGTAACTTCTGTATCATCAAAGTATAGTATAGTTCCATATGCATTTTTAAATCCTTGTATTTTCTTTTCTGTTCTATCGAAATTACTTTGAGGGACTATGTTTCTTAATGTTTCTTTTACAATATCCCATAATTTATGATGTGCCTTATTAAATAAAACAACAACCTTAGTACTTTGTGAATCAAAAGCAGTAGGAGTATTTTGAATTGCTAATTCTATAATTTCTTGAATTTTATCGTCTTCTATTGGGGAAGAAGCAGATAGTTGGTAAATGGAGCGACGTTTGATCATCGCTTTTTGAAATGATTTCATATAAAACCTCCTCTTATTTAAGTATTAACGAATTAAAGTATAATAAGCAAGTGAAATGCATTATAATTAAAAAAGATACTTTTGTATCTTGACATTTTATGTATATACATTACGGTATAGAATAGCTTTAACATAATTAAATTGTTCTAGTGTTAATTGATTTGGATAGCTCATCATTCTTAAAGGGATTGGTTGTTCTCCCATAATAAAAGAAGGGATAACATAGGGAATATCGTTAAAGAAGAATTGGTTTTTTTGATAAAATTGAATTCTTTATTTTGCTTGTAAAGAAGTAGGTAATTCTACTTCTAAGATCAAAGATCTGTATTTCTGCTTTAATAACGTAAGTAGTTGACTACCCAATCCTGCTCCTTGATGACTTGGTGCTATCACTAAATGTTCAACGAAGACAAAATCAGTAAAATCAAAGCAAGAAACAAATCCATAGATTTCTGTATTCTCTTTTAAAAGATAGGCTTGAAAATAAGGCTCTTTTATGACTTCTAATTGTTTTTGATCACTACGTATTTCATTTCTTGGGAAATTTTCTTTTAATAAAGATAACATTGTTGCATAATCTTCTGGTTCTAATTTTTCTAATTTCATTACGATACTCCTTCACTAGCATTATTCTAATCTAAAAAAATAAAGTGATAAAGAAAAATACTAATTTTACGTTCATAATCATAAAATATTATATAAAACTAACGAATCTTACACAAATTTTACATAAGAAATACTTAAATTAGATATTGCAGTACTACTAAATTGGGTATGATAAAGTGTAGATAGGCAAGGAGAGAAGCATAGTGAAGAAGATACATTCTTATATAATCATTATTTTATTATGTATTAGCGTAAGTGGTTGTAAAAGTACAACAACAAATAGTGGTAACAATGTCGTGATTAAAGTCAATGGATCGACATCAATGGAAAAACTAATTAATGGCTTAGGTGAGTTAATTAATAGGGAATATCCAAATATTAGTATAGAAGCACAATTTACAGGATCAAGTGCAGGTATTGAATCTGTAATTAATAAAACAAGTCTGATAGGCAATTCTTCTCGATTATTAAAAGAAGAAGAAGAAGCAAAAGGGTTAGTTGCTAATATTGTAGCAATTGATGGAATAATTGTGATTACCAATCAATCAAATAATGTTTCTAGTTTATCAAAAGAACAACTAATTGCTATTTATAAAGGTGAAATTCGTAATTGGAATGAAATCGGTGGCGAAGATGTGCCAATTGTTATTATTGGAAGAGAAGCTGCTTCGGGAACAAGAACAGCTTTTGAAGATATTTTAGGTATCGAAAATGAATGTAAATATATCCAAGAAATCAATGAAGCTGGTGGAGTAGTTGCTAAAGTAGAAAGTATTAAAGGAGCTATTGGTTATGTATCGTTAGACTTATTAACAAAGAAAACAAAAGCATTAGCAATTGATGGGATAGAACCAACGATTGAAAGTATTCGTAATGGTCAATACTTATTACAAAGACCATACTTAATGGTAACAATGGGAGAAATATCGAAACAAAGTCAAGAAGTACAAAAAATATTTGAATTTATTGATAGTGATAAGGGGAAAGCCTTTATTGAAAGTATTGGATTAGTTCCAGTAAGTTAGGGGGGATAATAGTGAACAAAGAAATGACGTCGATCAACAGTGATCTAAAAAAAAGAGAAGTAGTAGAAAAAAGTGCAGAACATATATTACGCTTTCTTTCAATTGTTTCGATCATAGCAGTCATAGTGATCACAGGATACATGTTAATGGCAGGAACACCTGCTTTACTAAAATATGGTATCTTTGATATTTTATTTGGTACTGTTTGGCAACCAACGAGTAGTAACCCAAGCTTTGGTATTTTATATGTTATCCTAACCTCAATTGTCGGAGTGACTATAGCGGTTATCATAGCCGTACCAATAGGATTATTAACAGCCATTCATTTATCAGAAATTGCGACTAGAAGATCAAGCAAATGGATGAAAACTGCAATTGAGTTATTAGCTGGAATCCCATCAATTGTGTATGGTTTATTAGGAGTACAAATTATTAATCCAATTATCTATCAATTAGAGTTATTAATTTTTAAAAACTCAGCAACCCATCAATTTACTGGTGGATCAAATTTATTAGCTGCTATTTTGGTATTAGTCATTATGATTTTACCAACACTAATTAGTGTAAGTGAAAATGCATTACGTGCTGTACCAAATAATTATCGTACCAGTTCCCTAGCACTAGGAGCCAGTAAGATGCAAACGATTTTTAAAGTCATTTTACCTAGTGCAAAATCTGGAATTATTTCAGCGATTGTTTTAGGTATTGGTAGGGCAATGGGAGAAGCGATGGCGATTGTATTAGTCGCTGGAAATACAATACATATTCCATTACCATTTAGTTCAGTCCGTTTTTTAACAACAGCGATTGTTTCAGAAATGGGATATGCCCAAGGTGCACATAGAGAAGTGCTATTTACGATTGGATTGGTTTTATTCCTGTTTATTATGTTAATAAATGTGATGTTATCAGCAGTATTAAAAAGGGGAGAAGAGTAATGAATCAAAGTATTACAAATAAGAAAAAGCGTAAGAAAGATACTGTTGCTTTAGTTCTGATTTATCTTTCTAGTGGCTTCTCTATTGGCTTACTGTTATTGATTTTAGGGTATGTTGCTTTTAAAGCAGTTCCTTATTTTTCATTCAAATACCTTTACTCAACAACAAGTATTATTGATCATACCGTAGGAATTCTTCCAAATATCATTAATACACTATATTTAGTTATCGTTACATTATTAATTGCTTGTCCTATTGGTATTGGTGGAGCAATTTATTTACATGAATACGCAAAAAATCAAAAATTAGTCAGGATTGTTACATTTGCAAATGAGGTCTTAGCTGGAATACCTTCGATTATTTATGGTTTATTTGGTATGTTATTTTTTGGAGTCTATCTTGGGTGGGGTTTTTCAATACTCACTGGTGCTTGTACATTGTCATTAATGGTATTACCAATCATTACTAGGAATACACAAACATCACTAGAAACAGTTCCAAAAAGTTATCGAGAAGCCGCATTAGGATTAGGTACAAATAAATGGTATATGATTAGAACTGTCTTATTACCAAGTGCCATACCGGGAGTATTAACAGGTGTTATTTTATCAATTGGAAGAATTATTAGTGAATCAGCAGCGTTGCTATTCACAGCAGGCAGTGGTGTTTTATTGCCTAAAGGATTGTTTAGTCATTTATTTAATAGTGGAGCAACATTAACGATTCAATTGTATTTAGAAATGTCAAAAGCGAATTATGAAAATGCATTTGTGATTGCTTTTGTCTTAGTTATCGTTGTGTTATTATTAAATCTTTTCGCAAAATTTATTGCAAGTAAGTGGGATGTAAGTAAGGTGGAAAACAATGGAAAATAAAATCGAAGCAAGGGATTTGCATTTATATTATGGGGAGAAACATGCCTTAAAGGGTATTAATTTAGATATTTATAAGAATAAGGTAACAGCACTTATAGGACCTTCTGGTTGTGGGAAATCAACGTTTTTAAAATCAATTAATCGAATGAATGATTATATCGATAATGTAAAGATCACTGGTCAAATTTACATTGATGAAGAAGAAGTATATAGTGAAAGAGTTGATACGACAATACTGCGTAAAAAGGTAGGGATGGTCTTTCAACAACCAAATCCCTTTCCAATGTCAATTTATGATAATGTAGCCTATGGACCAAGAGTTCATGGAGTAAAAGATAAGAAGCAATTGGATACAATTGTGAAAAAAAGTTTAGATTCTTGTGTACTATATGAGGAAGTCAAAGATCGACTAACAAGTAGTGCTTTAGGATTATCTGGAGGTCAACAACAACGTTTATGTATCGCAAGAGCACTTGCTGTTTCACCAGATATTATTTTATTGGATGAGCCTACTAGTGCCTTAGATCCAATTTCAACTTTAAAAATTGAGGAATTATTGTTACAATTAAAGGAAGAATATACGATTGTAATTGTCACGCATAATATGCAACAAGCCAGTCGTATTGCCGATTATACAGCTTTCTTTTTATCTGGAGAAATGATAGAATATGGACAAACAAAGGATATTTTTAGTTTACCTAAAGATAAACGTACAGAAGATTATATTACCGGTAGATTTGGGTAAAAAGAGATAGTTTTATAATTATGAAAGGAAAGGTAGCGAAATGGTACGATCAAGGTTTGAGATAGAGTTAAAAGCATTAAGAACGGAATTGAATAAAATGACATATCTAGTGATTGAAGCAATTGAAGAATGTGTTGTTGCTTTAAAAACACAAAATATTGAATTAGCCAAACAAATAGTCGAAAATGATATAAAGATAAATCAAATGGAAAGAGCAATTGAAGCAAGATGTTATTCATTAATATTAAAGCAACAACCAATAGCCTCAGATTTACGAATGATTTCAACAGCATTAAAGGTTGTCACAGATTTAGAAAGAATTGGAGATCAAAGTGCCGATATTGCGAAAATTATTACGACACTTCAAGGAGATTCCATGTATCGAATGATTGAACATATTCCTGATATGGCAAGGGTTGCTAAGAAAATGGTCAAAGGAGCCATCGATGCATTTAATACGAATGATTTAGTATTAGCAAATCAAGTAGTCATGATGGATGATGAAATGGATGAATATTTTATTATTGTTAAAGAAGAAATTAGCGAGCACATCAAGAGTGATATACATAATACGGATATAGGAATTAATTTTATTATTATTGCAAAGTATTTTGAAAGAATTGGCGACCATGCAACAAATATTTGTGAATGGGCAGAATTTAAGACAACAGGAAGTGTAAATGAACATCGTTTATTGTAGGGGAGAAATATATGAACGAGCGGATTTATGTGATTGAAGATGATGAAAATATAAAGGAAATACTAACAATAGGATTACGTAGTAATGGCTATCAAGTGACTACATTTGATCATGCGAAAGTAGCTATTGAAGAGATTCAAAAGAATCCTCCAGATTTAGCTATTTTTGACATTATGTTACCTGAAATGGATGGTTTAACAGCAATTAAAGTAATACGAGATAAAGATATTACAATCCCTATTTTAATTTTAAGTGCGAAAGATAGTGAAATTGATAAGGTTCATGGTTTAGATAGTGGTTCTGATGACTATATGACAAAACCGTTTAGCATTTTGGAATTATTTGCAAGAGTTCGTTCTTTACTTAGAAGAAATAGTAGAAAACAAGTAGTGATCAAAACAAATACATTAGAAATTAATACAGAAACAAGAAGTGTTATCAAAGAAAATACTGTCTTGGATTTAACAAAGAAAGAATATCAAATTTTAGTTTACCTGATACGTAACCATCATCGGATTGTAGAAAGAGAAGAATTATTTTTAGAAGTATGGGGTTATGATTTTGAAGGTGAATCAAGAGCAATGGATGTTGCTATGAGATCCTTACGTAATAAATTGAATGATGATGGAGAGACGTATATTAAAACAATTCGAGGGGTTGGATATCGTTTTATTGAAGAATGTGTGATGCTGTATGAATAAGAAAATTTTTCGTTCATTCTGTATTGTTTTAATTGCTAGTATGGCTATTTCTAGTGGAATATTAATTTTTAGTTTTGTTACCATCATGAAAGATACAACAGAAAAAGAGCTTTTATACGCTGCTAAATTGGTGGATTATTTCCTACAAGCATCAACAGACACAGTCTATGATGTTAATGAAATTAATAATAATGGCAATTTAGGGAATACAAGGTTAACGATTATCGATATTGAAGGAGAAGTTAAGGCAGATAGTGACTATGATGTAACGGAAAATCATTTAGAAAGAGAAGAAATAAAAGATGCCTTAGCACTAGGAGAGGGCTATTCTACACGCTATTCTAAGACATCTAACGAAATGTTACTATATGTGGCGTATTATAATGGACAATACATTATTCGGATTGCGATGCCTTATCAATCCATGCTTAAGGCAAGTCAAATTTTGTGGTTACCTTTAGGTATTAGTGTGATTATTTCATTGTTGATTGCTTTTTATATGGCGAAACGATTAGCGAATCGTTTCGCAAAACCAATACTAGAAATATCAAAAGAAGTAGAACATATGAATCAAGGCAAAGCAATGCATTTTGATAGTTATGGCTATGAAGAATATAAGATTGTTAGTAAAGCGTTATTATCACAAGAAGCGATTATTCAAGAAACAATGGACCAATTGCAGTTTGAGAAACTGCGTATTGCTACGATTATTGATCAAATGAATGAAGGATTTATTTTATTAGATAATCGTTTATCGATTATTATGGTAAATCAGAAGGCGAAAGAAATTATTAATAAAGGAATGCAAGTAAACACTTCGATTGAAGAGTATTTGTTTAATAATGATGTTATGCAAGCAATCTATCAAGTCGAAAATCAAAAAAAAGTAGATTTTAAACAAAATGATTTTATTTATAGTTGCTTTATTACAAATGTAGAATATGGAGTTACTTTGTTATTTGTTGATATAACAGAAAGTAGAACAATAGCAAGTATACGCCAAGAATTCTTTTCAAATGTCTCACATGAATTGAAAACACCAATGACAGCTATCAAGGGGTATAGTGAATTATTAGAAGCTGATATCATTCAAGAGAAAGAGATGCAAAAAAAAGTATTACATAATATCCAAAAAGAGATTGGACATATGACTTCATTAGTCAATGATATATTAACGATTTCTCGATTAGAAAGTAAAGATGTAGCTGTTAAGAAATCAAAAGTAGCCGTAAACGAAGTGATACTAGATGTTATTGATGGATTGGATTATCAAGCTAGTGAAAGAAAGATTACAGTTGAGTATAAAGAAAATCAAATTTATTACATGGCAGATAGACAACATATCTATCAAATTGTTAGTAATTTAATAAGTAATGCTATTAAATATAATAAAGATAATGGTAAAGTATTTGTTAAGGTGTATCAAAAATTACAGGCGGTCTACATCGAAGTGGAAGATACAGGGATAGGGATTAGAAAAATAGATCAACAACGTGTGTTTGAACGTTTTTATCGTTGTGATAAAGCCAGAAGTCGAAAAATTAGCGGAACTGGATTAGGGTTATCGATTGTAAAACATATTGTACAATATTATAAAGGTACTATTTTATTAAATAGTGAAGTGAATAAAGGGACAAAGATCGTCGTTATTTTACCAAACAAATCAGAAATCAGAGCATAGAAAAAAAGAGTTTATGTATTGCTAAAATAGATTTTAAACAAATATGCCATCAAAATTTAGTATTGTCAAAAATCATTCATCAGTTTATAATTGATGAAAGGGGGGCAAGTACTATGAATTATATTTTTATATCTCCACAGTTTCCAAAGAATTTTTGGAAGTTTTGTGACAGATTAAAAAGAGAAGGAGTTACTGTGTTAGGAATTGGCGATAGTCCTTATGATCAACTAAGTGATGAGTTAAAAGATAGTCTAGTAGAATATTATAAAGTTGATTCTTTAGAAAATTATGATGCAGTCGTAAGAGCTGTTGGTTTTTTTATACACAAATATGGCAAAATTGACTGGATAGAATCAAATAATGAATATTGGTTAGAAATGGATGCTAAACTAAGAACAGATTTTAATATTAAAACAGGATTTCAAATAGAAGAAGTTAAAGAAATTAAACATAAATCCAAAATGAAAAAATACTATCAAATGGCTAATCTAAAAGTGGCTCGGTATCATTTATGTGATACCTATCAAAATGCTAAAAAATTTATTAAAGAAGTAGGTTATCCAGTTGTGGTTAAACCAGATAATGGCGTTGGTGCAGCTGCGACATATAAAATTAACAATGATCAAGAATTAAAAGCATTTTATCAAGTAGATACTATTACTCCATATATTATGGAGGAATTTGTCAATGGTCTGATTTGTACATATGATGGTATTGTAGATAAAGACAACCAACCTGTGTTTGAGATTAGTCATATTTTTCCAACACCTATTATGAATATTGTGAATGATAAAAAGGACTTATCTTATTATTCAGTTCGAAAGATTGATCCAGTTTTACTAGAAATGGGAAGAAAAACATTAAAATCGTTTAATGTAACAGCAAGATGTTTCCATTTTGAGTATTTTAAATTATTAGAGGATAAAGAAGGATTAGGCAAAAAGGGCGATTACATTGGATTAGAAGTAAACATGCGAACGCCAGGTGGCTATACACCAGATATGATGAGTTATGCCTGTGATATTGATTTTTATCAACGATATGCTGATATGGTATCTGACAAAAAAGAATATCTAGACTATACATATCAATATTATTGTGTCTATGCTTCTAGAAGAGATAAGCAAATCTACAAACATTCACATACTGAAATTTTTTCGAAGTATGAGCAAGATATGGTGATGTATGAAAGAATGCCTGATATTTTATCAGCTGCGATGGGAAATATAGCCTATACAGCAAGATTTAAAACATTAAAAGAAGTCAACAAATTTATTACGTTTGTTCAAGCTTAAGGGGGAATCATATGCATAAAGAATATCATAAATTCTATAGTCGATTTTTAGATAGAGAAATGGAACTAAACATCTATGGTCAAGGAGGAAAAGCTTGCTTGGTTTTCCCTGCACAAGATGGAAGATTTTTTGATTTTGAAAATTTTGGAATGGTTGATGTTTGTAGTGACTATATTGATGATGATCGATTACAATTATTTTGTATTGACAGTATTGATAAAGAAAGCTGGTCGGATACTTATGGAGATCCAAGATACCGAATAGAACAACATCAGAAATGGTATCATTATATAATCGAAGAAGCGATACCTTTTATCATTCAGAAAAATACAGAAGCGAATGGTTATAAAGTAGATGGCATCATTACCACAGGTTGCTCGATGGGTGCTAGTCATGCTGCTAATTTTTATTTTCGAAGACCTGATATTTTTGATGCAGTTATTGCATTAAGTGGCTATTATAATTCAGATTTATTCTTTGGTGGTTATATGGATGATTTAGTCTATATCAATTCTCCAGAACATTATATTGAGGGGATGGATTATCATCATCCAAATGTTGAAAATTATCGTAGCGGAACAATTATTTTATGTTGTGGTCAAGGTGATTGGGAAGACGACATGATTCGTTCAACTTCTAGAATAAAAGAATTATTAGACTATAAAGATGTGACAGCTTTCATTGACTTTTGGGGTTATGATGTAAATCATGATTGGCCTTGGTGGAGAAAACAATTACCTTATTTCTTAGAAAAAATAGTATAGCTAAATAATAAATCTATAGAATCTATAGAATAGAAGGCACTGTAACGAAGTAGGCTAAAACATGCTTACTTCGTTACAGTGCCTTTGAAAGTTTAATCTATTTCCATAAATTCTCTTATCAATACGTTTTCTTTTCTCTCCACTAAGAATTGTATTTGTTCGTTAATATATATGCTATGTTCTAAAAAGTCAGTTTCCTTTAAGTTTTCTTTAAGCTTTATCAAAAAAGATATTTTCTTTTCAATATAAGGCACTTCGCTTCCTGTTATTGAATAATGAAAGGGTAACAAATTTATGCTTTTAAAAATCTCATAATCTCGATTCCTTTTGCAAAAATAAAGAATTAATTTAATACGACGTTCCTCAGAAAATTGACAAATAACTTCAAATGTTTTTTTAATCATCTCTTTATCGTGGTAGTTTTTTGAAATGAATTTTTCTAACCAGTCATCTTGCTTTTTGATAAGATCATCTTCTTTTTCCGCGTGAGAAAAAATTGATTCAATAATCTTATTGGCAGAAAAGATAGTTTTACGATTACCATTAATTAAGTTAATCGCAGTCTCTACCATTTCCGAATAATTTTCTAAAGACCATAAAGATACTAAAATTCTATCGTGATTATTTTCATCGATAATAACACTTATTAATCTTTTTAAAAAATTGCCATTTGCGTTTAATATGGCTAATATTAAATCATGGTCATAGTCAAAGTATTGTTTTGTTCCATACGCAACCAAATATGCGTCTTCTAAAATTGTATTCTGAGGATAATTAAATACTGTAATCAGCTTATCAATCTCTATTTTTTTAATAAAATGAATATTTAAGAAATTTGAAATAATATAAGGAGTATCTGAAAACTTATTTAATAGTAAAGATAGATATTGAACTGCAAAGCCTTTACATTTTTCATTGATTCTTAAAACCACATCTAACATTGGTGGATTGAAATTGGAATTGTTGGCATCCTCTTTTATAAATAAAATAACCTTATTGGCAAAGTCCATATTAATATCACCATCTTCAACTTTATCTATTAATGACGTTAACCAAATAAACTTCTGTGTAAAAACTTTGTCCTCTATATATTTCCAGCATTCATGATATCCTATTTGTTTAATCAGTCTGCTAATGATAACATAAGTATTTACATTAAAAGGAGTATCATATTTTATATAAAGGTCAACCGCATTTAAGAAAATATCCTGATTTAAAGAATTAATTAAAGTATAAAGTGCTTCCGACATATCCCAATTCTCACTAAACTTATCATTCTTTGCTAACTTAAAACAAATATCTAATTCTTCTAAAGATATACTTTCAGCAATTTGTTCAATTTGTGCTTTATATTTTTCTTCGTAATTATCTTCGTGCATCCATTCATATCTATTTCTTTTAATTCTACAATATATTTTGTACGCATCGTTTTTACTATATTGTGTTAGATAACTTTCATCTAACAATTCATTTCGACTTTTTTCGGAATTTAAATGTTGAACTACTAAGCATTCATTGACACTTTCCATTGAAAACATATTTTTTATCATTTCGTCAAACTTAATCAAGTCTTTGGTCGCAATTGATAATACCGTTTCATAATTATCTAAAACATGATATGAACTTAATTTTCTTAAAACTCTATCTCCATAGGTATCTATATCTTTGTTATATAAAGAAAATAAAATTGTAATGCATTTGTCTCGAAGCTCCCTTATTGAATCACAATCGGCTATCCCAAATCTTTGAAAAACAATAGACCTATTAGAAGTATATTCAGTAGATTTAAATTCAAACTTCAATAACCAGCCACATAAATATATGAGCAAAACAGCTATATTTGAATCCTCATCTTGTTTATAGTGCTCCCAAAGTTGGTCTAATAATAAAGTTTCTTTTTCGTAGTTAAAATCATATGAATCAGAATCAATTGACAAATTGGATTTAAGCAAAAAATAAAAATCCATAGGGTGTTCTGTGTTTTTATCTATATATTTTATTAATAATTCGATAGCATTGGGAAACTTATCAGATATTTTTAAACTTGCAATAATTTCTATTATTTTAGATTTTATGTTTTGATAGTTGCTCTTACTTTTAAAGTCATATTTCAAAAAATCTTCGTGATATTCTGGTAATTTATCTATTTCTTGCTTTATAAAAAGTAAGGTTTCATCTTCAATTGCCTCATGGAATGCTGATATAAATTCATATCTAATAGAAATATCGGCATTTTTAAAGTCTTGCCATGCTATTTTCATTTCATTAAGAGCATATTCATGCAACTCTATTGAATAAAACATGCTTAGTAAAGTATTACAGGCATAAATAATTCGGCCTCTATACTTTGGAAAACACATTGATATTAAATTATGAATAGAAAGCCATTTTTCTTTATATAAAACTAAATATAATAAGTAGTTTCCTAATCCTTGATCGCTAAACTTTAATGCTAAGTTGTTATAAATATCGACAACTTCTAATGTGTGCAACGATAGACTGATTTCTTGTATTCCATTTCTGTCGATTCTTTGCCTTTCGGCAATATCATATATTAAGTGATCATTAACATCTAATCTTAATGAATCAAAAAAAGCAAAAAGAGCAGCCGTTATAAGCATTTTCTTATCCATCTTTTTAAGTGTTTCTTGATAGTAAAAATCATATATATCAATTAAATTATTTAAATAGGGAAGCTTGCCATTTTTAGCACAAAAAGTTGCCATAATAGCTAGGCGCATATTACCGCTACTTACTTTTATTATTTGATTTGCAAATTTGCTATTAATATTAAATTCGTTCTTTAAAATGCTTCTCATTCTTTCATCTGAGAGGACTTTAAGATCGTAAACGCTTGGAAGAATTTTTTCTCTAATCCTATGCAAAGTATCTTCCTTTGCATAGTCTCTAACCGTAATTAGAATCTTAAAAATATGTTTCCTTTCTTTATCTGTACAAATATCTAACAAATGGGATAAATGTGCTAATTGATTTGCATCATCAACTAATACTAAGTAATTATTATCATCAACAAAATGTGATTTCAGGTCTTCATAGATAGGTTCACCATTTTGTTTGATACACTTTAATACAAGCCCATGTTTTTTACTATATTCCCTTGCTATTTCTAACGCTATTCTCGTCTTTCCTGCCCCTGATTTACCGCTAATCATAATAACATTATTTTCATTTAATAGTTGAATTAATTCCGATTTTTCATTATTTCTACAAAGCAATTTGTTGCTTAGTGGCGTTGTAAAACCACTTGCTTCATATTTAGCAACAAAGTCATTATCATCTAATATTTGATTTGTATCTACAGAGATGCTTAAAAACTCTTTTGCTAAATTCTGATATTTGTAGAAAAGAGATTGAGAAAGTTCGCCAATTCCAATTAATTTAACATCTGAAAAAAGATTGTGTAACTCTTTGTTTTGTCCTGGGGTAAACCTTGATGATGTATGGCAACAAATAATTTCTTCAATATCATCAACATCAATTCCAGTTTTATCTTTATCAAGACATGATGTGATATCCTCTTTAACTTTTTTAAATGTATTGTCTGCAGTTCCATACATGAGCAAAATATACTTCCCATTAGAATTACGAATATATGTGTCAGGAGTCCCTTTGGTGGTTTTATCTGTTCCCAGTTGCGAACCATGGGGAGACCAGTTGTCATATCCATATTCTCTATAAAGATAGCAATCAAGCAGATTTTGATAGCGTCCGCCCTCAAGCTGTAAAATACCGTTTTGAATATCATTTATTTTAGACATTTTAACCTCACATTCCTTTCGCGGCAGGCACTTCAAGGCACACATTGGAATGAAAACCTTGAATTCCTACGATATTTTTCTTATATTTATAATAGAAGGAGTTACACACTACAAAGCACGTCGGGGTGAGTTGTAGACTATTGCAACTCTCGTACAATTTAAACCAGCATTTTAACCAGTGCAAGTTAAGACTCTTCAAGCACACATGAGTAGTCCTTTGAGGCTGTAGATTAATCTTTGACTTTAGTTTATTCTTTTACCCAAAGGGCACTCGTAGTGTTTGTCCTAACAGTCACTGTTCTCCTTCTACT
>Ga0153996_1000432_pt1 | contig 18795 bp, 22 predicted proteins | sample TSNC080MetaG_FD_104728 | JGI IMG/M metagenome (GOLD analysis project Ga0153996, IMG submission 104728) | Attine ant fungus gardens microbial communities from North Carolina, USA - TSNC080 MetaG | ecosystem: Host-associated > Fungi > Mycelium > Unclassified | place: USA: North Carolina, Lumber...
ATAGGGAGAAGCGGATACAACACTTGCATGTCCCATAATATCCGCAAGTACAGACAAAGGCGTATTCTGCTCCAACAGGCTTCTTGCCAATGCGTGCCGCAGGGAATGCATTCCGCTGACAGTTCCTTCTCGCTTTTTGATGCCGCAACGCTGCATTTGCCTGTATAAAATGCAGCTCATTGAGCCGCTTTGCAGATTTGTATACGGTGCGTTGCAGCTTAAAAAAAGATATGAGCTGCTCGATTCCGGCCTGCCATAGCGCAGATAATCAATGACAGCCCATCCAATGTCGTTGAGCATGGGGTAGATCACCCGCTTGCCGGTTTTATGCTGAGAAAATTCTATTTCTTTCCGTTCCCATTTCAGATTTTCCAGTTTTAAATTGGCAATATCCGAAATTCGGATACCAAGCTGTATAGCCAATGATAGAACCGCATAATCCCGTTTCCCGGATGGACTGCCCCTGTCAATGCTTTCCATTAGCCTACTGATTTCATCCTTGCTCCAAAGAGCGGGAACATTTTGATTCTTGGGTGCTTTGATTCGAGGAACTGCATAGGAAAAATCTGTTTCGCAGTAACCATTTGCATGTATAAACCGGAAAAAGTATTTTAGAGTGGACAGGCGGTGCTTCGCATATACAAGAGAACCTCCCTGTAGAGACAACACATAGCCGGAAATCAACTCCGGTGTAATTTGTGTCACTTTTTCCACACCGCGAAATCCCATGAAATCATAAAACAGCTTGATGTGATGAATCCGTAGCTTCTTTGTGGCAGCGCTGTTATCTGCAGTTTGAACCGATTGCGCATAGGCCTCAATAATGTCTGTATCCCGCGCCGACCAGTTATACTCCGGCTTCACTTCGCGTATCCGCACGAACGCCCCATACAATTGGTACTCGCCTAAACGCCTGACGCAACGAATGGCCGCACGCACTTTGGGCGACAATGGCCCGGATTGCTGTGCCAACGGATAATTGTACCTTTGCTTGAGAAACTTAGCGCCAAGTTCCTCCGAAAATGTATCATCGGCATCAGCTTCCTCGGCAAATTGGGAAAATTCTTCACATTCATGCCGGAAATGCCTGGCATACGCTTTTGTATACTGTAATCGTTCCAACTCCTTCAAAGTGCCCTCAATCAATCCCGATAGCGGTAAATTTTTTTCCATTTATTGCACCTCCAGATATTGTTGTTACCAACTTCTCCTTGGATATACAAATATTATGGAAAGATTTAATAAACTTTCTTTTGCCATCTAGCGATTATATTCCTTTTCTTTTCATATCTTTTCAGTTTTCATAATCTTTTCCCCCTGAAAAAGACACAAACATTAAAATTTCTTCATTATCTGAAAATCTGTTTGCATAGTTGTTGATGTATTCTTTTGCTTCGGTTGTAACGAAATGGAAACGCTGGGAATTTGCCTGGATCCATGTATTGATATAGGCAACAAATACATTGGCACTGTTTTGTTCGGTATATTGTTTGAGCGCTTTCCGGATTTCCGTCGGCTGATAGTCGGAGAGCTCAGTTACCTTAAGCGGAATTTTCTTTCCGTTCACATAAAAACGATTCCCTGAACCGTTCCATACTGAATCGTTGATAAATGCAAGCGGTTTGCCGAGCATAATTTCAATTAAAAGACGCTCTTGTGGGAATACTGGCCTGGCATCCGAGGTGAAGTATTTGCCTCTTGTATGGCAGAGTGGACATATCTCGTCGTATGTAGGGATATTGCAGTGATTGCACCAATACAGTAAACTTGTCACTTCTGCACGTGACTTACAAACAGAGCACTCACTTTTTTCAATATCCAGATCGCATTTCGGGCAGTGATATATTATCATCCAGTTTCACCTATAATAATAAAAAATGACTTCAAAGATGTTTGACATGTCTTTTCACATATTTCCCACTTTTGACTCTTGCATCTGTGGGTTTTACTGCTGATCTAGGGATGGCCCATACATATCCCATTTTTGCGGCGCCATCTATGCGCCCTTGGGCGCATAGCACTTGAATGCGACGTTGAGAAATCCCCCATTTTTGGGAGGCCTGAGATATTGAAATATACTCCATTTTTGTTTCTCCTTGAGCGAAGAAATTCCTGAATCATTTATATATAGCAATTGCAACGGCAGACTGCGGTTACAAGGGTAGGCCCTGTAGTGATCTACGACTGCCTTTTGTCTGTATTATTATTTATATTATAGTCCGTGGTGCGAACATTGTCAACAAATCGCAATACGTCAAGTATTTCATTAAATGCGATATAGTCACAAATAATAACTTCAATTGTTGACCTAAATCAACCAGCTGACTTATCAACAAGCTTATTACCTCTTTATTATGTGCTTTTGGGGTGAGTGATGGTTCGATAGACAGCATCCTGTTCGGCATGGACCAAGATGCTATTTCTTATTGTGTTAATTCTGTGCATGAAACCACAGGCCCCTCCTAACGATTTGTCATGAGTTGGAACTCACAGCGAACTGTCTTTGTCCAACGCCGAAATCCAATACGGATAAATGCGCCTGGAATGAGGATTGATTCTTCAGTTGCTCCGCCGCTTCTCACAGCGGCTTTTTTTCTTTCTGTCAAGGTACCTCCCTGTTTGACGCTTACTCTTTATTTCGTTTATCTCACATAACCCAATGGTCATGGGTGGCCATTATAAGCTAGTGGGTATCCTGCGTTGTGGAACAAGGGCAACTGATCCCTCCGACGGATGTAGCTAGACATAAATAAAGGTCTGATAAATGCCCTCAATTTGTTCCGATATTTAGTACTTCTTTAGTTCATTTTTTCAATTGACACATGAAATCTAATCAATAATTTCGAATAAATCGGTATAACGGTCAGCAATATGTGAGTTTATACGTAACTTTTTAAAGATTTCTCGCTCAGTTCACCAATCTACAATATAGTTTTCTTGTAATTTCATTTGATGATCAATTAATGGAGCTGTAATATTTGATGTGGTAGCTAAGAAGAAGCCACTAGCAGAATAATATTCTAACATATCCCTGATATCCGTAATATGTGATTTATTTACGGAACGTTTATACGCCTTACATTGACCAATATAAAGATTAATGACATAATTGTTTTCATTAACTAAATGTCTCTTATAGATCAGTAAGTCCCGGCCTCCGTCAGCATTATTTGATTTACCGACTAAACGAACATTGTCTATCATAGAGTCAGTTTCAAGTAAATCAGAAATCAACTCCTCAAACCTACCTGAGTCTACTGGAAACCGCCAACTAAATTTTCTGTTGAAGTTTAAAATTCTATTCTCTAATGTTTGTCTATTTAATATTTTCTCCTTTTCTTTGTCAACCCAAAATTCTCTGTAATCGCCAATAAAGATCCACACTTTATTGCCTTGCAAAATATACAGGTGATTATTTTGACAAGTTATAGTATATTCTGTAATAGCAAAGTCACTTAATATTTGCTCAACTTTACGCCAATTATCGTAAGATACAAAATGAAATGAATCGTATTCATTATTATGTTGATACAAGATTTTTCCGTCTATTCCTTCAATAAATTCCCATTCTTGTTTTGCATAAAGTTTTTCTAAAGTAAATTTATCACTTTTAAATGAAAGCAAAAAATATTCTTTATCTGCGTTAAAATAAAAATTATGCTCTTTACGCGAAAACCAATTATAGTTTTCGGTTTTCTCAAAATGATCGCAATACTCCGCTTCTATGCCATTATCATCGCGCTTTAAACTAAATGAGCCTATAATTCCATCAAACATGAATAACGATGTTACAAATTTCATGAATAGATCTTCAATTACTTTTTTTACTTTTGATACACTACAACTTCTAATCGGTTGAAATACAATAGTAGCTGTGTTAAATTCAACTGGGTCGAATAGACTTAAATAATCTATGCTAATTGATTCGTTAGAGAATATTTTTAATATTAAAGCCATTATATTGGCCAACAAAACGTATAGATCTGTTTTGTCTCCTTCTGCAAACATTCTAAGTATTGGCCACGTATGGAAAAAACTAATGTCTCCATCTTCATTAAGCTGATATTTAAGTGAAAATATATATGGACAATAAATCCCATAATCGCTACCTACAAAAATGCTGATTGAGTTCGGACCAACTTGAGGATTAACTTCTATTTGCAAAAGATCGGCAATTCTATTTATTTCACTTAAAATTATCTCACCAACTTCAAAGTATTTTTGGAAGATCATTAAAATTTTTTCTATACATCCTTGATAAAGATCAGAAAAATCTAAGGCATTTAAGTCTTTTAAGTCTATCCAGCTGTAAGCATTGGATTTATCATATACGCATTCATTGAGATATGTATTGAAAACAATCAAATTATCTGAATCTTCAATCACATCTGTTATATCAATAGATATTTTTAATTCATCACATTTCTGCTGAATCTTATCTATTATTATGGATTCGTTTCCATCCTCTAATTCATGATCATTTAAATCAATGTGGGGTAAATCCCACTTGTTTTGATTGACAGATTCACATAGAAGAATCTTGCCGTCATGGTCTTCAATAAAGTAAGCAAATGTCATATTATACACCGCCTAAATATTTTTTCAAAGATTATAAAAAATTATACCATAGAAGGAGCTCTAAATAAATAGAATACAAATCTCCCTCGAGGTTCTCAGCATGGTGTACAACGATATGGTCGATGAACCTCGGTTTGAACTATCCAAAAATTTCAGATAGTTGCCTCCGGTGAAAGCTCTTGGTCAGAGAATATTTTCTGAATGTGGTCGTTTACCGTGCAAACGTCAACATCATACAGTGTCGCCATCATTTTTTTGTCAGCCAGATGTTTTCATTCTCATAGAACATTTCAACGTTGCTTTGGCTGATGCCAGTAGCGGCAACAAACGTCAGATATTCCGCCGCGTTGCTGCGTATGGTGATTTCGTTTTTCTTCTTTTTCATTGGCGCATTTCTCCTGTCCGTTGTGAGCTTAGTACTTTTCTAACCGTCCAATACTCTCCGCCCGTTGCCGTTTCTTTAAACATATTTTACCGCAAGCAAGCACAAAGGGCAATAAGCAGCCATTTGCAAAGTAATTTTCTCTTAATATTATAACTTTATATTGGAGCAATACGGCAATTGTGATACACAATTAAATATCGTTAATCAACCTCGAGGTATACTGAAATGATCGGGATCTGCAAAGATATCTTCAAGGCTATTCATGAGGGTTTTGCATCACGAGCCGTCCACATCGATCAGTACTCTCATTTTAAATTCGCTTTCTTATTTTATATGGTTACCATACTTTCACGGAAGCGCGCATTCTACTCAATCGGCATATTATCGACATGCAATAACAATAATATGTCGATATAGCATCCGCCTTTACAATTTTTAAAAAAGTAGTAAGTAATTATAAAAGCAACGAGGGAATGGGGAAAATTAGCCTCCCATGCCCTCGTTTTCTTTATTTATCATACCACAAATCGGGCGAAAAATCAAGACTGGTCATTTTCGGGAAAGGCGGTATAATAGGTCTCTACGGAGGTGACGGCATGGAGGATTTCTACGGTCTCATGCCCCTTTCCCACGGACGGGAGCAACTCATGGCGGCTCTGCAAGGCTGTAATGCCCTGAGCGCCCGGTACGGGCTTACCTTGAGCCGGGCGGATATGCAAATGCTAGCGGGAAAGCAGTCCGATACGCTGCAAAGCACTGGCCGCGTCGAATTCGGATGCGGCCCCTACGAAAAGCTGGTTTACGCTTTCTGCGACAGCCCCTACCTCTCACAGGCGGATTACGCTGAAACTTTGGCCGAACTCTGTGTCCTGTTCTACCAGTTTAAAAGCGAATCCGGGGAACGATGGAGCGACGACGAGCTGATCGGGTCGATGAAACGGCTCTACGACGGCGAATGCCAGGGCTCGCTGGATTTGGTCGGGGACCGGCTGTGGCAGGCTCTGCACACGCATTCTGATATGGAGGATTTTGCGGAAGAGGATGAGCCGTTTGAAGAGGAATGAACTTGTACAGGCAGTGGATCTCTCCCACCGGCAGGAGGAGCTATATCCGCTGCTGGAACGGCAGGTGAAGCTCTATACCATGGGGGACTCAAGCTCGCTTCCCGCCGAAACGGCACGGGAGCTGCTGCGCTCTATCCGCTTCTGCATCGAGACCCATTCGACGCTTAGCGGCGAACCAGCCGGCAATCACCCGCTGGCACAGCTCTTTGTGGAGGGACAGCGAGACGTTTGGCGACTAATCGAGGAAGCCAAGCTGCTTTATCATGAGGCAAAGAGAACCAACCCCGGCTTTGGCAGCATCGCATACGGCGACACGCTGGACGCGATCGGGGATTTCTTCCGTTTTTACGACATGCGCTTCTTTGCCCACGACATCCCATGTTCCATCGATTATCCCCTCTGCCATCCCGTCCCGGAGGCGCTGGAGGGCGTCCGGTATGTCGGCGAGTATCTGCGCCGCCTGATCCTGGAAAACCGTTTCTGCGGCTTATTTGCGCGACAGGACACGATCCGGCTGCTTGGAGGTCATCAATCCGAATACCGAGAACTGATATTGAATCTGTTCGAGCCTATCTTCGCCTGCGCCCTCGGGCTTGCCCTGTTGAACCGGAACGCCGCCGCCCTGCGGTTGGACGCCGAAGGATGTAGGCGGATTTACGAACTTTTCAGGCCATGGGACGAAAATCAGTCGAGGGCGCGGCTCCGTGAGGCGGTGAACCGGCTCTGTATCAGGTTCCGGCTGTGGGACACCGAAATGCGGGCTTATTTGATGAACGCGGCGGAAAATCTTCCGCCGCGTTTGAAGAGCACAACCCGAGAGGGATATTGCAACCTGTTTTGCGCACCGTAACAGAAACGGGCAAAATACTATCTGTCATCCCCGGTATCAATCCGCAGCAGGGCCTGCTTCAAATCGGCAAGAGCCCTTGCCTCATTTATCCCGCAGTACTTGTACATATTGGCTTCAATCCAATTCAGCAGTTCCTTGCTTACAAACTTCTGCGCCCACAAATCATCCAGCTTCGGAGAAGCCAGCTTGCTGACGGCCCAATCCCGCAAGGATAATACACGCACCTGCAAATTTTTAAAATCATCCTCGATTGAAACAAGACGCTCCTCGTAATCCTCCAATAATGAAATCACGCCTTGCGCGCCAAAATCAATCACATGGGGGAAGTTTTGCGCCTTCCGTAAAAGCTCCGCGTTCATACCTTTGGAAATATCAATGTCCACCGTACCGCGGAAATCATATCCCTGCAACAGCAGGCACGCCGTGCCACAGAGTTCGATGTATTGCGGGGAAACCAGCAAATCATCCAATTCGTGGAGTATTTTGAGTACATCCTCTTTTGTTTGCAATCTTATCATGCCGCAACCTCCTGCTCTATCCAAAGCTGCTTCAACATTTGCCCAACGCCGGCGAGATCAAGCCTGTAATTCAGGCGCTGGGGATTTTGATAGATTCTCCTGAGAGGCACAACCTGTAAAAGCCTGTCCCTCATCTGGCTGAGGTACAACTGATATCCCTCCGGCTCATGCCGCCATATACCCAGCGCGGGGTTGGTCGCGTATATTCTGGCAGCGGTGATCAAGTCCGCTTCCCAATAACTCGAATGCTCCAGATAACGAAGGAAGCGGTTGCCATCTACAAGGCAGGCCGCGATATTCGCAAGCCGGGCACGAGACGGGCCGTGGAACACCGGGGCCAAATCGCCGCCCTGATTGTTATTATAAAAATCCAATTGGTCCAACGAGGACTCTACGACCCGATCCCAATCCATGGCTTTCTCTCCTTTACGCAATCTCATGTAAATTCTATCCCGATTGCATGCGGTTTGTCAACAGATACATTATTATAATTGGCTCTTCTGCCTGTCCAATTCAGTTATACAAGCGATTTAGCGGGGAAAAATCTTTTTCAATATTCGCACACGGCTTTTACTCTATCCACATATATAGTGTAACCTTGACAGTAGAACACGGAGGCATGTCATTACAGGTACAGGAACTCAAAATCGGAGCACATACCGGACCGAGGCCAAAGTTGCCCGCTTCCATGCTGCCGGCCTTGTTGGAAACCGCCCGTCTGCTGGATGAGAAAGCAAAACGATATAACGCACGCAATGAAGTCGTGCGCCGCGCTATCCGCTTCAACGGTCTGGAAGGCGGTAATTACGATGTTTGAGGATTTTTATGGCTTCACATAGACCCCTTTCAGCCGGACAATATCTACCGACAAGCTCTACCGAGTGAATGATTCCGACGAACTCATCGAACGCCTCAAACACGCCGTCAAGCGGCAGTTGTTCGCCTCATGACCGGCGATAGCGGTACAGGAAGCTGAGTATTGGCCAGCCGATGAAATCTATCGCATCTGCCATGAATATCCTTAGCAGAGCCTGCTTCAAGCCGGCAAACGCCCTTGCTTCATTTATAAGAAGTGAAATACATAATATCAATCAAGTGAAAGCGGGCTTTTTGACAATGTGAAACGGACGGGTAAACCCCGTCCGTTTCACATGAAAGGATTATTTTTTTACCACCGGCACTTGAATCTCAGTCAGCCAATCATCCACATTGTCCTTGTTCCATATACCGTCAATGTAGCTTTCCCGTACATTATCGACAATTTGATACCCGTTCTGTTCCGTCCACTGAACCGCGTAGGCGTAGGCGGCGCCAATCTTTTCATACGCGCCGCGATGCAGTACGGAAACCGCTGTGACAGCGGGAATATCCTTAAAAACAATACCGTCCCCATCCTTGCCGCGGCTTGTTACGGCTTCACAGATTTCAACATTGATATCTGTATCCCTGTATTCGCCGTCCAGATAGACGTTGAAGCAATATCCCGGCTCCACACATTTGAGCCCCGGGTTTGCTTTGCCTACTTTTTCGCCTAGCGCGGGCATAATCTCGTTCAGCGCTGCATAGTTGGGGATCGTATATCGCGCGGAATAAACGGTGTAGCTTGGTATTTCCTTAATCACTGCCTGATACTTCATAGAATGACCCTCTTTCTGTTCGTTGATGTAGTGATTGAGCCGAAAGAGCCGGTCGGTGACGTTCTGCACTTCACTTTCAAGCTCGGCCTTGCGCTGCATGAGTATTCCCGTGATATTGTGGCCATCAACAATCGCGGAAATCTCAGGGATAGAGAATCCCATCTGCCGAAGCGCAATGATTTCGTTGAGCCGGAAAAGCTGGTCTGTCGTGTAATAGCGGTATCCATTTTCCTCATCCACATGAGCCGGAACCAAAAGTCCCACCTCGTTATAATGATGCAACGTCTTGATCGTAACTTTCCCGAGCTTTGAAAACATGCCAACGCGGTACATCGTATCACCTTCCTTTCTTCCGTGATTTCATTCTACATCCTCCGGTAGCCGGAGAGTCAAGAGCTATATATATCGCGTATTACACCGGAATGAAAATCCGGCATAACAATGATTATAATTGAAACTTGTAACTTGCGATAGTTATTTCTGTTTTCATGTATATTTATGCTATAACCTGAGTTTATCAGTTACAAAAAACATAAAGATGAAGAAAGGCAGTAACTGCACGGGAATTATGGATATTTCGAGCGCCCCCTTGACGTTATGATACAGTGGTGATACAATAAGTGCGACGGGGGTGACGTTGCATTGATAAAGAAGAACAAGGTAAAACGCAGAGGGAAAACAATGACATGGGTTGGTGTTGTTGAAGGGTATCGTCCGGCACCGGGCGCTCCGCCGAAGCAAAGAACAATAAAATCCTTTGGTTATCTGGAAGAGCAGGAAGACCCTGCTACGTTTATGTCCATGGTAGAGGAATTTAACGTTAACTACAAAAATGAGGATGCTGCATTAAAAATCGAAGCGGAAAGCACCGCAAAGATGTATAGCACGAAAAATCGGAGACAGAACTACGGCTACAAGTTTCTTGAAGCGGTGTATGATTCATTTAAGATAGATGAATTTTTCAAAAGAAGTTTAACTGCCGCCGGTTTTCGCGGTGAATACTCACCGACTGAAATATTTAAATTTCTAGTTCTTTTGAGGATACTCGCTCCCGATTCAAAGAGGGCGACATTCCAAATGAAAAACAGTTTTTATGGAATGAATACGGAATTTGATTTATTGGACATTTACAGGTCTCTTGATAAAATCGCAGGATTTGAAGCAGGATTGCAACGACACTTAAATGAGGTTGTAAAAGAAAAAATCGGGCGTGATTTGTCCCATGCATTTTATGATGTAACCAACTACTATTTTGAGATTTATTTTCCCGATGGAGAGGATGATTTGAGAAAGAGGGGCGTATCCAAAGAACACAGGGTAGATCCAATAGCGGCGATGGGGCTTTTCATAGACGGCAACGGGCTTCCGGTCAGCATGTCGATTTTTCCGGGAAATACAAGCGATAGTCTCACCCTTCAGCCCACCATGAAAGACATCAAGCAATCATATGGTCTCGGACGTTTGGTTGTTGTCGCGGACAAGGGTCTCAACTCGTCAAAGAACATTGATGCCATTGTGAATGCCGGCGACGGATATGTTTTTTCACAGATACTCCGGGGCAAAAAAGGTCAACGATACAACGGCGCACTGTTTGATGAAAGTGGTTGGACAGTAAATGTGGACGGGACATACCGTTACAAAATGATTGATGAAGAATATCAGGGCAAGGATACAACAGGAAAGAGTGTGACGCGCAAACGAAAAGTCCTTTTGTATTGGAACAAAGCCGAAGCGGGAATGGCGAAACGCAAGCGTGAGGAGAAACTGGAAAAGGCGGCGCGTTCGGTCAAAAACAACGCTTACACTATCAAAAAGGGCGTAGATGAATACACAAAGGAGCACATCGTTGACAAGGGGACAGGAGAAGTTTTAGAAGATTTTAAAACCATCCGTAGCGTTGATTTGGAAAAAGCTGAGCGAGACGCGCTGTATGACGGATACTTTTGTCTGGTTACAAGTGAGCTTGATTATGATGAGCGAAAAATCCGGCAGGTGTACAGCGGTCTTTGGAGAATCGAACAATCCTTCCGCGTTATGAAGTCTGATTTATATGCGAGACCTGTATTTGTCAGCAATAACGAACACATTCGTGCACACTTTTTAATTTGCTTTGTCGCGCTTCTAATTGTCCGCATTATCCAACACCGAATGGGCGGTGAGGCTATGTCGGCAGAACGCATTGCTAGAGCGCTGAACGCCGCAACCTGCCGTGTTCTAAAAGGCGGCATTGTCCATTTGGACGATGTGGGTGGTGCGATTGCGTTTAAAAAGAGGGTAGATAACAAGGGAAGGCTTGTCGACACATTACAATTTTCAAATGAAGATGAGATTGCAATAGACTACAAAAAGCTGCAAACCTTATTCGGGACAGATTGTTACAATGTCTATCTGAAGCAAGAAGTGTTTAATAAATTTTTAAAAAGTATCGTTGTATCATAACAGAATTTGTTCACATTCAAAGCCTTGATTCCCCTGCACTACAAGGCTTTTGCACATTTTCGCTTCCTGTAACTGATAAACTCGGGTCCGGCATAACAATGATTATAATTGAAACTTGTAACTTGCGATAGTTATTTCTGTTTTCATGTATATTTATGCTATAATTAAGGAAAGCGGCGCAATAATCTTTGCGACTGTGATACTGACGGGGATTTTAGCCGGATCAGAGAATAGGGGAAATAAATCATGAATTGGGAGCCATGGACAGGCTGCTATCCGGTAAGCGACGGCTGCACATACTGCTATTTCTATGGGCCGTATTCCAAACGCAACGGACAAAATACAGTGGAGAAAACTGTGGAATTTGATAAGCCCTTGCTAAAAACCGCTAAAGGCGCGTATAAAATCCAGAGCGGAAAAATAGTCGCCACCTGTTTTGCCTCGGATTTTTTCATCCCCGAGGCCGACGAATGGCGGGGTGACGCATGGGCGATGGTAAAAGAACGCCAGGATCTTGATTTTTTGATTTTAACCAAGCGCATCGACCGATTTTTGATGTCACTGCCTTCCGATTGGGGCGATGGCTATGATAATGTAAATATTGGCTGTACCGTCGAAAATCAAGGCCTAGCCGACTACCGCCTGCCGCTGTTCTTGTCCTATCCAATCAAGCGGCGCTTTGTGGCTTGTTCGCCGCTTTTAGGGCCGATAGACCTGTCGCGGTATCTTGACGGAGTCGACCACGTTTCCGTCAACGGAGAGACCGGGCGGGAAGCGCGTGTCTGCGATTATGATTGGGTTCTGGATATCCGGGAACAATGCGTCTCGGCCGGCATTACATTTTGGTTTAAAGGCACAGGTTCGCTTTTCCGGCGTGACGGGGTGACACAAAAGGTAAATCCTTATAAGCAAGGCAGCCTTGCGAAAGAGCTTGATATTAGTATTCTAAACGGCAAAAAGTTGTTTTGATGGGAATAAAAGTCGTGGAACTAAATCAACAGGAGGTTTCAACATATGGCGTGTGATTATAAGAAAGAATACCGGGAATTTTATATGCCCCAAAAGAAGCCCGGTATCATAGAGATTCCTCCAATGAATTCTTTCGCCGCGTGTAAAATTCCTCCGCGGCGAACTGAATTTTAGTTACATTACAGTCGTTGTGAACAGGGTAAAGGTAATAACAGCAGCCCCTAGTGGAAAGTACGACGCAGTTCCCCTTACCACGGTAGTTATACTCGGTGTGTACGGAATACATAGCACGGGATGAGAAATGGAGCGGCCCTCCCTGGTCGGCTACAGCAATGACAAACCCGTCGGCATTATGCGTCAGACGCCCCTTTCCCAAATGCACAAAACCCTTTTCGTTTGGAAGAGCGTCGACCAAGACCTCCACATTCAGATGGTATGTACCGCCGGCTATTTGTCTCCGCGCCTCATGCCGTTCATATTCATACCAGTCCGGAATATGTGGGAATTCCGTATCACCCGCTGTAGCTGACAAGCGGCCAAACTCATCCATTTCCCAAGCCTTGCCGCAAACGGTACACTCTAAAATATGTGTATGACTTCTCATCCCATATTCCGTGCGGCAGTTCGGGCAGAGATAGAGCACATTGTGGAGGCCTTCGGAACGGTTTGCGTAGTCAATTCGAATGCTATTTTCATATTGCCAGCGATATTCGTCGTACTTAAAATGCTCATTTAGCAATGCTGTGATTTCCCCGGCGCTCAAAGTTGTGATATCTTCCGGGGTAAACACTTTCTCCAATGTGGAGCATAGCGGAACCTTGCGCCGGTGATCTTCATCCCAGATTGGCGAAGTCAGATAGCTGCCGTGTAACTTCTGAACCACGACCGGCAGTCCGAGCAATTTGACAAGCTTGCCGACAGATTTCGGGAGAGCGGTGTGGCTAGTAAAGACCACTAGCTGAGTTGCCCGCTTAAAGCACCAGATTTCATTCTCGAAACCACGCTTATTTGCGTATTGCTTTTCTCAGAAGTGTTATGACAAGCAGCAAAATCATGATTGCCAAACTGAACACGGTGAATACTGTTTTCATGATGCCGGAAGCGCTCGCTGTCATAACAGCCCATGCGGGCAGGACAGGGAAATACTGAAGCATTGTAAGAATCCCGATATTCTCAATCCAGTCAAATAGCATTGCCAATACCGGTGCAGCCAATAGAAATTTTAGCATACTGGGGGGAATTGTATTTTTTCCCATCAAAACAATCCAACCGGCATAGCAAAGCATGTAGGTGAATGGAAACGGGAAATCAAGGGGTAGAATTTTCATAAGATAGAAGGAACGGCCATCGTTACCCAGTGCGGCCAACAAATCATAGGCCCGGGATGCTGTATATCCAAACTCAAAATCAAGTATATTGGCGCCATTGGTAATCTGCAAAAGGCCCGCAACCCCCACGCCTGTGTAATTGATTATAGTATAAAACACAGCGAAAAGGGCGGTGAACAACAGCGCCTTTTTCCATGTAATCCTTTGCACAAACCGATCCAATAAAATTCTCCTTTGTGCTATCCAAAATAGTATTTCTATTCCGTTTTCACGCCAGGATACGACCCGATAACCGATCCGTATTGCAGGATATGCCCATCCATAGCGGTCAACAGATCTTTCCTGTGAGAATCAGAATTCAAGTCCAGCATCGTGTCCAGCACAAATACATGGAATTGATAGCGATGGCTTCCAAACGGCGGTTTTGGCCCCCGATAGCGGTGGCGGCCATAGCCTATTCCCTGCAAAGCGCCGCCCAGTTCTTCAACAGCGGCTCCGTGTGTAATTCCTTCCGGGATTACATTCTGTGGCGGGATATTCCAGATGGTCCAATGGTTGTATATGCCTGCGACAGGAACATCCAAATCATCCATAATCACAGTAATAGACACCGCTTCCTCCGATAAGTTTTCAAGCATCAGTTTCGGAGACTTATCCTCGCCATCTCCGGTAAATTCCACAGGAATGATACCGTTCACAAAAGATGGGCTCGAGACAATCAATTCAGAATAGCTGCCGTAGTTTAGAGGTTCATTTCGATTTACTCTCACAATCAATATTACTCCCGTTATGATAACAATTCCACTCACAATTCCGACCATCATACGCTTTCTCCCTAGCATCCGTTTTCCTCCCGCAGTGTCCGGCGAATTCGGCTCAAGGACACTGGCGTAATTCCAATATATGACGCGATATGTATCTGACTGACCCGCTCCTCGATGCCGGGAATTCGTCTCTTCAGGTCAAGATAGCGCTCGGTTGCGCACATGGATAGCAGAGCGTTTTCCCGCAGGAGCTTCTCTTGCAAGGTGTTTTCCAGTATTCCCACATAGACACTGAGCAGAGCGGGCTCCTTCCGCATGACCTGTTGCACCTTGTTGTAGTCGATGGGTTAACGTCAGACACTCCTCCACCGCCTCAAAGCAGCAAAGGCTGGGCCGGTGGATCATAATAAAATCGGTGCTGAAGAAGGTGTTTTCCCGCAAAAACATATGGGTGATATCACTGCCGGCTGCATCCAAATAGAATTTCCGTACCAGACCTCGCAGCAGGATATATAGAATGCTGGATTCTTCCCCCGCGGCAATAATCAAGTCTCCTTTACTAAAGACTTTGGCGGTGCCGATGGAAAGAAGTTCCTCCAACGCGGAAACAGGAACCGGGGCCTTGGTATAGTTTCGCATTATCGCTTGGATTTGCTCCAGATATTGCTGCATAATGGTTCTCCTCTTATAATATGATACCCATTTTAACGTATGAAGCGCCGGTTGTCATTAACATAGGATAATACGGTTTGTGAACCGGTTCATCTTGCCTTGTTTTTAATATTACTATTGACATTGGAGTGCACTCTAATGATATGATACTGTTACGTAAGAGCGGATTGAAGCATATGTTAGACAAGTGTATGAGGACGTCCGTCAATCCAAAACCAGACAATCCAACTATGCCAATAAAGATTAGGAGTGAATTTATGTCAACTATCTTTTGTTTTTCTTCAACCGGCAACAGCCTCTATGTAGCAAAAAGAATTGCGGAAAGAATAAACGCCAATGTTGTGTCCATGAGCAAGCCTGTAGCGGGTTGTTCGGACGACGTCATTGGCTTTGTGTTTCCGGTATATTTTTGGGGATTGCCTAAAATTGTTGCAAGGTATGTATCAAATTTGCAAATCCAAAACAAAGATGCATATGTCTTTGCCGTAACGACATATGGTGGAGCGGCTTTCGGTGTGACCGGCGCGCTAAATCAACTGCTCATGACCAAGGGTGTGTCTCTGCAATACCGCAACAAGATTAAATGTGTGGAAAACTACACGCCTATGTACAAAATTAATGATACACAGGAGGTTCACCAAAAAACGGAATCCGCGCTAAAGGGTGTTGTGGAAGACATCGCTGGAAAAAAGAGCAACAAGCCCGAATCTTATACATTTCTCAACGCTATATCTTATAGTGCGTTTCCGGCACAAAAAGATGACTGTGACAAAAACTTCATTATTCAGCCAAGCTGTACCCGCTGTGGATGCTGTGCCGCAATATGTCCTGTAAGCAATATAACTATGCAAAACGAACATCCTGCATTTCAGCACCATTGTGAGCATTGCCTGGCATGTGTGCATGCTTGCCCGGTTGGCGCGGTAGGGTGGAAATCAAAGCCAAAGGACAAAGGCAGATACCGCAATCCTAATGTGGGGCAAAAAGAGCTTATGGAATTCTGTGGCGCGACTACGCAGCGCGAATTATAAATCGTGGCGTCAAAGGGATTGTTTTGGGTCTGATATAACGATTTAATCAATGTGAATGGCAGTCAATACTCAATCGTTATTCTTTGCGGTACTGCTCGGTATAGGTCAGTCTGCCGCCGACGCGCTCGGAGCACATCAGACTGACGGTGCTCACCTGTGTGGAAAAGGACTCGCCGAGCAGCGCATTGCGGTCGGGCTGCGTAGTCAGTTGCACCTCCCGCGCCATTGTGATATGGGGTGAAAAACGGCGGCTTTCCAGCCGGAATCCATCGGTGAGCAGGGAATCGGACAACTTCTTTTGCACTTCCAACAACGCCGTGTTCTCCGCAATGCCGATCCACCAGATATCGCCGCCGTCGCGTTTGAAGCAGCCCACATGGTCAAAGGTTAGTTTCATGGGTTGCAAAGTAGCGCTGTCCATCGCCTTGCGGACAGCCGCAACGCGCGCGGGCGCTACCTCACCGAGAAACGCCAGAGTCAGATGCAGGTTTTCCGGCCGGGAGAAATTGCCGCCTCCCAATTCCCGCAACCGCCGCTGCACGGCAAGTATATTTTGTTTTGTCTCTTCGTCAAGGTTAATAGCGATAAATAACCGCATTATTACTCCTCCTCAAGCAGACGGGCCAGCGCATCCTCAAACGACTTGTCCTGCTCCGGCGCGCGCTTTTTCGGCCCCTTGAGGCGGCCACCTCCGCTGCGGATTTTCTTCGCCGTATGCCGCGCCAACAGCAGGCCGTCAATGTTGCCGGACGTGTACTCCATGCCGTCCTGACTAATCGGGCGGGCGGCTCGCGCCAGACACATTGCGGCAAGGCCGTAATCCTGCGTCACCACAATGTCACCGGGCTTAACGAGATTTACCAGCGCAAAATCCACACTGTCCGCGCCTTTTGAAAAGATAAGCGTCTCTGCGCCCGCTTTTTCAAAACGGTGGGATGTGTCGCAAAGAATGAGACATTCGGCGCCAAATTGCTTTGCCAGCGATACTGCCTCATTCACCACCGGGCAGCCATCGGCGTCAATGAGTACGCGGCGGGTCACTCCGCGCTCTCCAGGATTTCCTTTTGAGCCTTCTTGGTCAGCTTCTCAAATACCAGACGGTAAGAATCGTCACACATTTGCCTAAGTTGGTCATCAGTCAAGCTACCGCCCAAATCCACCGAATTCCAGCAACGCTTGTCGCTATAAAACCCCGGCAATACTTCCGTATGCTCTTTGCGCAACAGTTCAGCGAGCATAGGATCGCATTTGAGATTGATAAGGTCTTTATTTGCATAAGCAGGGTCATATTTGCCCGAGGGATGCATTGTAGCGGCGAACAACTTGCCGCCAATCTGATAGCGCCACCATCCCCATTCCTCTTTAAAATCCTTAGCCGCTCCGGGCTTCGACAGTAGATATTCATCCAGCCATTCGTAGCTGTTCATATGGCATTTTCCCTCCAGACATAGTTTTTAAATATAACGCTAATTCAAATTATCCGATAAATCGGTACTTACCCGCCTATCGCCTGAAAGGTCACCGCGCTCTGAGTTGCCAGAAGGCTACAGCACTGGCCGCGGCAACATTCAAAGAGTCCACATTGTGGGACATAGGGATGCACGCGGTGTAATCACAGTTAGCAATCGTACAGGACGCCAGTCCAGTGCCTTCCGTACCCAGTACGATAGCAAGCTTTTCTTCTGCCATAAGCCGCAGATCATCTATGCTGACAGTAGCATCACTTAAAGCCATGCCAACTGTTTTAAAGCCCAGCTTCCGCAGACGCTCTATACTATGCTGCGGCCACTCTGAGGGCGCACTGCCAATGAGGGCCCATGGTACTTGGAAGATAGTGCCCATGCTATAAAAATTTAGATGTGCTCCAACGTTAGCAATATGACCTGCGGGCGCGCAAATACTCTTGGCATAACGGTTAAGTAGCCGGTTCCGTTGCTGACAAAAACGTCCGTACCGTCGCGGGACCTTGCCCACCCGGACATAAAACGTTGGCCGTACTCCGTGATGTCCTCACTCCACGCGAGCGCAGGCGCCAGGAATCCGAACAGCGTGACATAGCCGCCGTGGGTATGGCTGCTGAGGACAAGATCGACATTTGTGGTGTTCTGTTTCATGGTAACGTCCGGGTTATGGGATAAAAGCAATACAAAGTCGTCTTTTCCCGCGTTTTCCGTTGCTCTGGCAATATCGGGCGAGCGGTTCCACAGGTCCTCCACCCCGGCAAGGTAGAATTGCTCCTTGACTGATACGCCATTGTCGGAGAGCGGAATGATGCCGTATTTCTCCATCGCCGCAAAAAGTTCATTGTAATTATCATGGTTACCCTCTACGCCGAAGATGCCGTCGGAGGTTTGTACCCCCGACAGGATTTCCATAGAACGCTCCGGCGCTCCTTTGAGCGACGGGAAATCCCCGCCCAAAAGTAGAAGATTCGGTGCGTATTCGTTTATGCGATCCACAACCTGACGTAATTCTTCGGCGGGCAGAGAGTGCGTATCGGTGACAAACGCGATTGTGTAGCCGCTTAGCGCCTCGGATACCTTCGGCGAGGGATAGGATA
>Ga0153996_1000433_pt1 | contig 18740 bp, 16 predicted proteins | sample TSNC080MetaG_FD_104728 | JGI IMG/M metagenome (GOLD analysis project Ga0153996, IMG submission 104728) | Attine ant fungus gardens microbial communities from North Carolina, USA - TSNC080 MetaG | ecosystem: Host-associated > Fungi > Mycelium > Unclassified | place: USA: North Carolina, Lumber...
CAGAACAGTTGAACAAACCTGGAAAAAGGTCGGTGAAATCCTCGACATCATATCACCAAAGGAATGTAAAAATTATCTCACAAACTCAGGATATGGTTCCGTATAAAAACAACAGGATCTAGGAGGAAATCTAAGTCGGTTGCTCATAGCCCATACTTTGGCTGCGATAACCCCGTACTCCCGACTCATACAAGGGTTCCGGGCAAACTGGAACGGCAGGTTATGGAACTGGGTGTCGAGCTTCCGGTAAGAAGCCCTATCATTTTCACCGGCCAGAAGTTTTTCCGACGCCTCGATATTTTGATGAAACGCCTCCAGAAGACCGTCACAATTATCATTCATCGCCGACTTGAGCGCTCCCGTTTCCAGTATCGCGCGAATTGTCGATAAGTTCGAAGCGATCGACATCCACCATGCCCTTGTCGGTGATCTTGAGATGGGGGATCACCGGCAGAGGCAGGAACGCGACCTGGAGAAACGGCTCGGGCAGAACCACGCCCAGAGCCTTCGCCGCCAAACGAAGCGGCATGAGCCCGTCTCGGACTTCCTCGAAGGAGAGCAGGCTCATCAACCCCGCCACCGGCAAGGCCAGTTCGGCCAGAACGGCACCGCCCCGTGCAACCACGAAACCGCCGCCGATTTCACCAAGCCGGTTCACCGCGAGCGCCATGTCGGTATCGTCCATGCCGACAACGCAGATATTGTGCGAATCATGCCCCACCGAAGAGGCAATGGCACCTTCTTTCAGTCCGAAGCCCTTCACAAATCCTCGACCGATATTGCTGTTGACGCCGTGGCGAGCCACAACCGCCACCTTCGCCACATCCTGCCCGCTATCGACATGGCGCAAGCCGCCTGAGAACGGCAACGCCAGACGCAGATGTTCGGTGATGATCTTGCCCGGTATCACGCCCATGACCGGGCCAGTTGGCCCGGAGGCGGGTACGTGAAAATCACCGGCCTCCACGTGGGCCGCTTTCATCGAGGACAGACCGACAGGGGCCACGATCCTGCGGCTAGCGAAAAGCGCGTCGTCCACGATCCGGCCGCCGCTGATCACATGTCGGACGGCACAATATTCGAGATCTTCGACCAGCACGATATCGGCGCGCTTGCCCGGCGCGATGATACCTCGATCCTTTAGGCCGAAGGCGGTGGCGGCGGAGATCGTCGCGGTGCGGTAGGCGGCCAGGGGCTCCGCCCCCAGCCTGATCGCCGAGCGGATGATGAAATCCAGATGACCCTCCTCCGCGATATCGAGAGGGTTGCGATCATCGGTGCAGAAGGCGAGGAACGGTGAATTCTGCACCGTAATCAGTTCTGCCAGGGCGTGTAGATCCTTTGAAACAGACCCCTCGCGGATCAGGATCGTCATGCCCTTGGCGAGTTTTTCTCGGGCCTCCCGCGCCGTGGTGGTTTCATGGTCCGTGCGAATTCCGGCGGCGAGATAGGCATTGAGATCGCGGCCCCGCAGAAGAGGCGCGTGGCCATCGATATGCTGATCCTGAAACGCGACCAGCTTGTCGAGGCATTCATGATCGGCATGGAGGACACCGGGGAAATTCATGAATTCGGCAAGGCCGAGAACCCGGTCGTGACTGGCGAACGGCACAAGTTCGGCAGCCGTCAGCCGCGCGCCGGAAGTTTCCAGCGGCGTCGCCGGAACACAACTTGAAAGTTGCACCCGCAGATCGAGCGCCGTTTCACCGGCTGCCTCCAGGAAATAACGAATACCCTCGGCCCCGATGACATTGGCGATCTCATGGGGGTCACAGATTGCCGTCGTCACGCCGTGGCGGAGTACGCAACGATCGAATTCGGATGGCGTCACAAGCGACGATTCAACATGAAGATGGGTGTCGATGAATCCGGGAACGGCGACAAGCCCCGTACCGTCGATCACGCGCCTGCCGGAATAGCTGGCATGGGTGCCCACGATCCGATCCCCGCAGACGGCGATATCGGTATGCGCCAGATCGCCGCCGATAAGATCAAGCAGGCGCACATTCCGGATGACCAGATCGGCGGGTTCGGTGCCTCTTGCCTGTGCTATCATGCGGGCAAGGTCGCTGGTGTTCATCGCAGGTATTCCTTCCTGTGTCACACGCCAACCATATCGCCTGCGGGCCGCGAGGCAAAACGTGAAGCGAAATAGGTGCCGACTTTACACCCTTGTCGACACCGCGCGCCCATCCATGATGGTGACGATCTGTTCCGCCCGCCCCTCGATATCCTCGGGCGTATGCGTCGTCATCAAAACCGTCAGGCCCTTTTCCCGGCGAAGCAGATCAATGAGATCGACCATGTCCCTTCGCATGTCGGGATCGAGCCCGGTCAAAGGCTCATCCAGCAGCAGCAGCGGGCGCGTCGTCAGCATAGCGCGGGCGAGGGCCACACGCTGGCGCTGCCCGCCCGAAAGCGCCGAGGGCAGACGATCATGCATGCCTTCAAGGCCAACATGATCGAGCATCGCGGCAATCGAGGCGCGGTCCGCCGCGCTCAGCCGCAATGAGGGCGACAGGGCTAGACCGGCATTTTCCGCCGCGTTCAGATTGGGCAGGAGATTGTGATCTTGAAAAACGATGGCGATCGGACGAGCCGCCGGTTCGAGAGGCAGCAGATTTACACCGTTGAAGCTCAATGCTCCGGCAGCAACCGGCTCTAAGCCGGCAATGGCGTGCAGCAAGGTCGATTTGCCGCCACCCGAAGGGCCGACCAGCGCGACAAGCGCGCCCCTTGGAACGTTGAGATCATAACAACCGGTCCAGTTGCCGATGCGGATTATCATATTATCGGCGGCGAGCATGTTGTCGTCCTACAGCATCGGCAAACAGAAACAAGACCAAGACAAGGCCAGCGAGCAAGGCAGCGATGCCATTGGCTTCCTCGATGCGGTAGGAGCCAAGCTTCGAATAGAGCAGCGCCGGCAAGGTAACAAGCCCCTGCGATCCGAACAGGGCCACCACGCCGAGATCGCCCAGAGACAGGGCCATCGCGAAGGCGAAGGCAGCGGTGGCGGGGGACGCCAGCAACGGCCATTCCACAAAACGCAGCCGCGCCCAGCCGCTCATGCTGAGGCTTTGCGCAAGACGCCCGTACCGCGCATTGGCCGTGGCGATGGCCGGATCGATCAGGCGATGCACGAAAGGCAGCGCCATCATCGCATTGACGAGGACAAGCGCTGGCACCGCGATGACATCGGCGGCCCCCATGGCGCGGGCGATGACATAGAGGCCAGCCGCAAAGGCAAGCGGTGGCGTCGCCAATGTCACCAGAGGTGCGGCCCCCATCAGGCGGGCCGAACGGTAGAGGCCCCCCGTTACCATCGCGGCGCGCGAACGCGAAAGCAGCAGCGCCGCGGCGACGGACAAGAAGGCCGCGAGAAAGGCGATCCACAGGCTTGTGATCAGAGCGTGCGGAATCTGCGGGTCCAGCACCGCAAGCAATCCCCTTCCAGCCCAGGCAATGGCGAGGACAGGCGGCAGCACCAGCAGAACGGCCAGAATGAGGGACAGGATGTCCTGCACCTTCAGCCACCAGACATGGCGATCCGGGCGAGGGATGGGGCGGCCCACCGCGCCCGCCTCCAGCGGGGCGGACAGCAGCGGGGAGGCAAGGCCGACAACAGCAGCCATCGCCGTGATCTGCAGCAAAGCGAGCCATGCCGCTCTGGAGAAATCGGCATCGGAATGGATCGCCTGATAGATCGCCACCTCGAATGTCGCGCTGCCGGGGCCGCCACCAAGGGTGAGCGGAATAGCGAAGCTGGTGGCGCAGGCGATGAAAATCAGTAGCGACAGCGCGGCCATATCGCGCCGCAGCACCGGCCAGTCTATCAAGCGAAACACGCTCCACGGCTTCATGCCGAGCGAGGCCGCCAGACGCCAGTGTTCGCCAGGAACGGCTTCGAGCTCCGCCAGCAACACACGCGCGGCAAAGCAGCCATTGAAGAAGACATGAACCAGCAGGATGCCGCCAAGGCCGTAGATGGGGATATTCCAGAGGCCAATGGCGTCGGCGAGACAGTTCGCCATGCCCGAGCGCCCGAAGATATCGGCGAATGCGAAGACGGCGACGATGGCAGGCAGCGCCGTGGCCACGCCAAAAAGGGCGAGAAGGACACGCCGCCCGATAAAATGGCGGCGCGCCAATGCCAGAGCGACAGGCATACCGAAAGCAAGGGAGAGCGCAGTCGAAAGCAACGCCTGATAGAGCGTGAAACGGGCTATTCGAAGAAGATAGCCGACATTCTCCTGCCAGGGCTGATCGGCGGCGGCGAAGAACAGACTCGCCAGCGACAGAACCACCAGGCCGGCAAGCACGGCGAGCAGGACCAGCCCCGGCCTAGCGGAGGCCGGAAGCGAATATCGGCGTGTCATGTCACCCTGCCACACGATGCCGATCTCACTTCGCCATGGCGGCAAGCCACTCGTTGATCCACGCCTTGCGGTTGGCGGCAAGATTTACCGGATCCGACATGATGGCCTTGCCGGGAGCCGTAACCGCCTTGAAGCTCGCCGGCAATCCGCTGGCCGGCGTGCGCGCCGGGTACATCCAGTTCGTTTCCGGCAGGATGGACTGGGCTTCATCCGACAAGAGGAACGTCAGGAACTGGCGGCCAAGTTCCTGCTGGCCGGAGCTTGCGACGATGCCGGCGACCTCGACCTGCGTCTGATGGCCCTCGGAGAACATCGCCGCATGATAATTGGTCTTGTTCTCCGCCCCGATGTGGTACGCAGGCGAGGTCGAATAGGACAGGACCATATCGGCCTCGCCCTTGAGGAACAGGCCATAAGCTTCCGACCAACCGCTCGTCACCGTGACGATGCGCGGCTCGAGCTTCTTCCACGCATCCGCCGCCTTGTCGCCATAGACAGCCTTCATCCAGGCCAGCAGGCCGAGACCGGGGGTCGAAGTGCGAGGGTCTTCGATGACGATCTTCGGCCCGTTCGGGTTTTCCACGAGCTCCTTTAGGCTGGGGGGCACGGCCTTGAACTTGTCGGCATCATAAACGAAGGCGAAATATCCCCAGTCGAAGGGAATGAAAGTCTCATTGGTCCAGGCGGCGGGCAGCGAAAGCGCGTCCATCTTCAAACCATGCGGGGCGAAAAGCCCGGATTTCTCCGCCTCCCCCATGAGATTGTCGTCAAGGCCGACAACGATATCGGCCTTCGTGCCCTTGCCTTCCAGCTTCAGCCGCGCGAACAGGGCGCCGCCATCCCCGGCGGTGACGAAGTCCAGTTCGCAACCGCATCTGGACTCGAAAGCGGTTTTAAGGGCAGGCCCCGGCCCGTATTTGCCCGAGAAGCTTTCATAGGTATAGACCGTCAGCCGTGGCTTTTCAGATGCCGTAACGGCTGTGGCGAATCCGGCCAGCGCCAGGGCAATCAGGAGCTTTTTCAGCACGGAAATCCTCCGTTTCGACAGGGTCGAGACGGATTGAAGACGGTAGATCAAAGCGTCAGGCTTCAAATCTCATCCCTCCGCCGGAACGACCCGGATCAGGTTCAATGGGTTGGCGTTTGCCTCTCAGCCCGGCGGGCACCCCATGAGATTTATCCGTGTTACTCTCTTCCGACGTTTAAAGAAAGAGGCTGGCCTCTTCGCACCGAAACTCTCCGCGAAATGGGCAGACTGTCAAGGGTGGAAAGCTGACCGGAAAAGGCTCGACTTATTATAGCCGGGCTTGCCTCGGCTATCCATCCGGCGCGGCAGGGCAATCGGGTAAAACAAAAATGGTTATTCTGAATGTGATGCGGCACGCAGTGACGCTTCGCAGATTCGGAACCGCGTGCAGAAAGAGCCTCACCCGCCTGCTATCCGGCAAATACGTTGTTCCGGATGCACCTAGCCTTGGTCAGGTGCTGAATGATAAAATCATCAAGGAATATCTGGCCTATACTATCAAATGAATCCTGCTTCGTGATACCAGCCAGACCTCCCAATCTCAGTATGACACAGTTCCGGTTACAAATGACATCCGCCAACACCCCGGTTTGCTGAACCGGGGTTTATGGTCCGGCATAGCGGCTTGACGAAATGCATGCCGGATTTTACAAGAGCTGCCTCGGCACAGGCATTGTGTCTATCGTTCTGAACTTGAGAAGAGTTTATGTTGGAGAATGCGGGAACCCGCTGATGTCTCGCCCTTGCGGGACAGGAAGCAGCACTGAGCTGGAATAGCCGCAAGGCGCGCATTCCGGTCGATGCTTGTCATAGTTCCCTACTATCGGTCTCCACAATATGAATATCTCAAGAGGTGAGCAGCGCGTGTTGCATGCGCTCGCTCAAGGTGGCCTCATTCGCCACGAACACGGCGATAAAGGTCGAATTTCCCATATCGATTGTTTTACACGCGACGGATATGTCCTTGCTGATTGCACGCTCGCTATCTTTGCAAAACTGCGAAGCAAGCGGCTGATTGAATCGCGCAATGGCGGACCATATCGCATCTCGCAAAAGGGCCGTACCGCCGTACGCCCTCAACCTGATAACAGGTAAAGGAGAAATCTCTCGACCGTGATCCCCCGGGCAGGCCCTGGCGGATCACGGTTGGGATGTCAGGCTTTACCCCTGGCCCAGTTCAGTTGCGCTGCGGTTTCAATGGCTTCTTCACGGGCAGCCCGCAGCCTCAGCAGCGCTACCGTTTCATCCTCTCCCCGCTCAACAAGAAGACGCATGGCAATGGTGCCTGCCCTCCCCTGACCATAGCGGCAATGAAGCAGAACACCACGTCCCTCATCCAGCAATCCATGAAGACGTCTGGACAATTCTGGCCACGGTATCTGGCCGCCAGGGGCCTGATAGTTACGAACGGGGAAGTGAACCCAGTCAATTCCAGAAGCGGTAAGAAGGGAACCTAGCTCTCCGCTACCAAGCGCGGTCATCTCCGATTGTTCGGTCAGAGATACAACGATCGCCGGCAGCCATTGGCGCACGATTTCAAGGTCAGCATCCAGATTGCCGGAAGACCCGGGCAGCGGGCAGAGCCCTATTCTGCCACCACTGTCCAGCGGAACGGTTGCGATGTGGAAGCCATTTTGCATCGGAATATCCTCGACCTCGGGCGAGTTGCTATCCGGTGGAATCGCCTGCCGCTTCCAACCTTATAATCTCATTACAGGCGGCAGAAAACGGGGACCACCGTTCGGCAATGATTATTCCCCAAGCTCGCGCTCCAGGGCGAGCGCCACAGTCTTCAGCATCTTCAGATAGGTCTCGCGCTCTTTTTCGCCTAAATCGGCAAGCGCTGCCTGATTAACTGCGTTTATCTCCCTGCGGACCGCATGTGCCTTCTGCAAAGCTATCGGCGTCAAAAAAATCAACGCGCTTCGTTTATCCTCAGGATCAGGCCTGCGTTCAATCAGTCCATCACGCTCCATACGCGATAAAGTTGCCGCCATCGTGGGCTGCTCGATTGCCGCTATTTCGATCAGGGCTTTTTGCGACAAGGCAGAGCCGTCTCCCAGCGCAAAAAGAACCGGCAACTGCCCGGAAGACACTCCCAGTATCTTGAGTCGACGGTCAATCGCCTTTGCGAAAAGGCGCGCCGCCCAGTTGGTCATGTATCCTGCGGAGTTTTCTCTCTTCATCATCATTTTATATAGCTTGCTATTTAAATAGATCGCATGCTATATATATCTGTATTAAAGCCAAGAAACAAACGGAGACGCACAGTCATGAACAAGAGGAGAGTTTTGCGCATCCTGCACATCGTCGGCGGAGTCGTTGCCTTTATCACCATCCTGCGCTTCATCGTTATCACGCTGGGCGTCGAGATATTCGGCAACGAAGCCGACATCGCCAGAATCAAGATGCGGATATTATATGGGCTCGCCATCCTGATCCCCGCTATAGGCATTGCAGGCGCAACGGGTTTCGCGTTGACCGGCCCATCGCCGAAGGGAATGGCAGCGGTTAAAATGAAACGGATGCGCCTGATTGCGGCCAACGGGATTCTTGTGCTTGTGCCCGCAGCATTCTTTCTTGCATGGAAGACCGCAGCGGGTTCTCTTGACACGGTTTTCTATACCGTTCAGGCAATTGAGCTTGTTGCCGGATCGCTCAACCTCGCGCTGATCGGCATGAATATCCGCGATGGATTGCGGATGAGCGGCAGGTTGTCCCCTTCCCGCGATAAAGCGGGCGCAGGGATTCCGCAATGACCAGCCAGCTAGCGAAAAGCTTTAGTCTCCCAGAACTTCCTCGCCGCTAATCTCGATGCCAAAGCCGCTCAACCCGACATAGGAGCGGGATGAGGAGGAAATGTTGCGAATAGAGGCAACACCAAGATCACGCAATATCTGGGCGCCCAGACCGATTTCACGCCACTGATTGGTACGCTCGGCCTCCGAAGCGGTTTCCTCCGGAGCGAGATTGGTCGTCGGCACGCCTGCGGTTCCGTCGCGCAGATAGACAAGAACTCCGCGACCCTCCTTGACGATCCGCTCCATGACAGGTGCTATGGATTTCGCGCCGGAAAACACATCGGCAATGATATTCGCCCGGTGCAATCGAACCAGCATATTTTTGCCATCGCCGACCCTGCCATAGACAAGCGCAAGGTGCTGCTCCGGATCGAACGGTGTGGTGTAGACATAGCCGGTGAATTCGCCCCACTGGGTCGCCACGGGGAATGTCGTTACCCGTTCCACCAGCTTTTCGCGCGCCTGCCGGTAGGCAATCATATCGGCAACGGATACCCGATGAAGCTTGTGCTTCTCTGCAAAATCGGCGATCTGTTCGCCTTTCATCACCGTTCCGTCATCGTTCGCCAGTTCGCAGATAACGCCAACCGGGGGCAACCCTGCCAGTTTACAGAGATCGACGGCAGCTTCGGTATGGCCGGAGCGCATCAGAACGCCGCCTTCCTTGGCAATCAGCGGGAAGACATGACCGGGGCGCACGAAATCAGCCGCACCCATATTATGATTGGCCAGCGCTCGCACAGTATTGGTGCGTTGCTCGGCGGATATACCGGTGGTCAGCCCATGCTTGACATCAACGGTGATTGTAAACGCGGTACCAAGCGGAGCATCATTGGAGGCAACCATGGGATCAAGGCGCAACTTGCGAGCCAGATCCTGGGTCAACGGCGCACAGACAATGCCGCAGGTATTGCGGATGATGAACGCCATCTTTTCCGGAGTACAAAGCGAAGCGGCGACGATGAGGTCGCCTTCGTTCTCACGATCGTCATCATCCGTGACTATGACGATTTCGCCACGGGCAAAAGCCTCAATGGCTCCGGTAACCGTACGCATCCTATTTCCCCTTGGATCATCCGGCCGGTCCGGCATCCGCCTTGTCCGGCACAATCATGAGAACGCTTTTCGTACTCAAACCTGATGGAAAAAGCTCTAGACCTTCACGCTATGAATGGCCAGTGCCCGGTAACACCAACTTGCCCGCGGTGACGCAAAAACTGATCTGCAAGCACGCAAGCAACCATGGCCTCCCCGATGGGAACCGCCCGAATTCCAACGCATGGGTCATGCCTACCCTTGGTCATCACATCCGTCTCCTTGCCGGTCCGTGTCACGGTAGCGCGGGTCTGCAGAATGGATGATGTGGGTTTGACAGCGAAACGGCACACAACCGCCTGTCCGGTCGATATACCGCCGAGCACACCGCCGGCATGGTTCGCGGTAAAGGACGGATGGCCTTCGTTGCCGGAGCGCATTTCATCGGCATTCTGCTCACCGGTCAGTTCGGCGGCGCCGAAACCCGCCCCAATCTCGACGCCCTTCACGGCATTGATCGACATGAGCGCTCCCGCAAGTTCAGCATCGAGCTTGCCGTAGATGGGGGCCCCGAGCCCCGGCGGTACGTTTTCTGCAACGACCTCAACCACAGCCCCTATCGATGAACCCGCTTTGCGAATGCCGTCGAGGTAATCGGCATAGAAAGCAGCCATTTGCGCATCCGGACAGAAGAAGGGGTTACGGTTGATCTCTTCCCAATCCCAGTTGTCACGGTTGATCTTGTGCGGACCCATCTGGACGAGAGCGGCACGAATATTCACGCCGGGTAGAACTTTCCGGGCAATCGCCCCTGCTGCAACCCGCGCAGCGGTCTCGCGTGCAGATGAGCGCCCACCACCACGATAATCGCGGATGCCATATTTGATATCGTAAGCGATATCGGCATGCCCCGGACGATATTTGTCCTTGATCTCGGAATAATCCTTGGAACGTTGATCGACGTTCTCGATCAACAGGGCAATCGGCGTCCCGGTCGTGACCTGGAGGCCGGTCTTCTCGTCTACGAAGACCCCGGACAGGATTTTGACCTGGTCCGGCTCCTGCCGCTGGGTCGTGAACCGGGATTGGCCCGGGCGACGACGATCAAGCTCGCTCTGTATCTCGGCGACGTCGAGCGGAATCAGCGGCGGACAGCCATCAACGACGCAGCCAAGCGCGGGACCATGGCTCTCGCCAAACGTGGTGACACGGAAGAGATGACCGAACGTGTTATGTGACATGCCGTCGTCGAACCTGTTTCGCAAAGTCGGGAATATTTCTTCCCAGTGTTTAAAGCACTTTCCAGGAAGTGGGAACCGATTTTGAGACAGACGCCAGGACATGAACGTCAGACCGAATGCATTTCTCTCAATTCGATTAAAATGCACCCGGGAAATCTCTCAGGCGGCCACCTGCTTGACCACGGCGGAAATGCCTACCGGTACGGCTGGCGCTCCCTCCCACCCGGTATTCGGCGGGATCATCTCTCCCTTCATCACGATGGTGAGCGGCTCAAGCTGGGCGAAATCGCCGACATGGGTGTCATAAAGAACGGTAGCGTTTGAGCCCACCGTCACCCCCCTGCCTACAACCACCTGTCCTACCTTCATGACCCGGTCTTCATAGAGATGGGTCTGCAGGGCCGCGAGGGAGTTGATGACGCAGAAATCACCAATGGTCACGCAATCAAATTCCGTGATGTCGGTCGAGAACATACACACGCCCTCACCGATCTTGGCACCGAACAGACGCAGTATCCACGGCAGGAACGGTGTGCCCTGGAGGTGCTCCAGCAGAACTTTTCCGGCCAACCCCCAATAGAGAACGGCGACAGCTTCCGTCCGCATCGCCCACCATGACCACATGGGTTTCATGGTCGGCACATAACGCCCCATCATCAGCCATTTGACGCCGATGACGCATAGCGTCTGAATCACGGCGATGAAGACACTGCCGAAAATGAACCGGAAAAAGAGAGTGATGAAATCTCCCTCAAGAATGGCCGGCAGGAACCACTTGTCGATAACGATCATCGCAAGGGTAATGAACAGCATGGTGGCAAACGAGGTGTGAAACGCCTCGAACACTGCACGTCCGAATTTCGCACCGAAACTCGGCTCATAGGTGGCACTGGCGGCGACATTGACCCTCTGCCTTGTCGGCAGCTTGATCGGCGGCGAACCGAACCAGGTATCGCCTGGCTGAATCAATTCATTGGCAGGAGGTTTGGACTTGATCCCGATGAGAACATCTTCGGGAATCACCGAACCGGGAGGCAGCACCGCATCATTGCCTATGAAGACGCGCGCACCTGTCTGTACCGGCAGAAGCGTCATCCATCCACGCTGGATTTCCTCCTCGCCATAAACGACTTCATCGGCGATGAAGTTTCCGGCTCCGATTTCAGTGACGTCATAGCGGCCGGCCAGATTGGTGGATATCTCCGCGCCTTTGCCGATTTTCGCGCCCATCAAACGATACCATGCCCGCATGTAAACCGTGGCGAACAATGATGACAGGGTTTCAAGCGTTACCTCGGTTGCGAGAGCAACAGCCCATTTCCGGATGTAGAAACCGGAAAAGATGGAATAGGTGCCCGAACGGGCACGCGGCAATACAACCCAACGCATAACCGCGATAAGCAGAACCGTCATGGCTGTCAGGACGATGGCTGTCGGCCATGTCAACAGGGGCAGATACCAGTGATAGGGAATGTCGGTCACCGACGAAACGATATCGTCGATACTATCCAGCACGTAAAAGGCCGGAAAAATCGGCAACAGGCTGACCGCCGGGATGATCATCAGCAGCAGGCTGTAAACCGCTCCGAACAAAGCCCGGCGCGCACGCGATGCATCCGCGGGCAGCGGCAGCTCATGCACATCTATATGACCGACTTTCCGGCCGGGAGAACCGTCCCAGCGTTCGGCAGGGCCAATTTTCGCGCCCGCCGGTATCACTGTGAGATCGGCTATCTCGCTGTAATTCCCAATCACCGTATCTGGTCCGACAACGCAGGACGCACCGATAACGACATCATCGCCGATATCGATACGCCCGATGACCAGTTCGTTGCCGATAAGCTGGGCATTATCCAGCGACACCTTGGCCCCGGTCGAGGCTCTGGTCCCGATGCGAACGAGATCAGGCGCACCAATCGTGACATCACCGATGATCGCATCGTTACCGATTTTCGCGCCCATGGCCCGCAGGTAGAACCGGATCGCAGGCGACCCCTGTAGCCATTTGATATGGATGAGAACCGAGAGGCGCTGCACCACCCACCAGCGGAAATAATAAAGCCCCCATATCGGGTAGCGTCCGGGTCTGGTGCGGCCAAGTATCAACCATTTCGCGGCAATCGCCAGGAAACTGGTCAGGATATTGATCATCACGTAAACGCCGAGCAACGTCCCCATCTGCGCCCAGAAACCGAACCCCTCGCCATCGACGAGAAGGTAGGTAACAAAAGCTCCCAGCCACTGGGCAGTCGCCAGCCCCAGAATGATCGGCAAGGTGACGGCCTGCCCGATACCGCAAAGAAAACGACGCATCAGCGGCGGTGTTTCGAATGTCAGATCTTCGCCGCCTGAAGAACCTCCGACGCCACCCGTTCTCTCAATCAACGTCGAGGCGAGATTGCGGATGGTGCGGAACGCATAGATATCCTGCAGCGTAATCCCGGCGAGGCCGGGATATTGCCGCACGGCGGAAATGAACTTTGCAGCCAGCAGGGAATGCCCGCCGAGATCAGTAAAGAAATCTGCCTGAAGCGGAAGAGCCTGTGCTCCGAACACGCCCTTTGCTGCAGCAAGGAGAGCAGCCTCGGTATCGTTTTCCGGGACGTCCTGAACACCGTCGTCAATGACGGTCAGGGTAGCAGCCTTCAGTTTCTTCCTGTCGGTTTTGCCCGAGGACAGGCGCGGCAGTGCGGTTATCGTCTCGAAATGAGCGGGCACCATGTATGGCGGCAGTTGCTCCTGCAATTCTCGACGAAGCGCCATACGATCGAAGGCAGCTCCACTTTGCAGAACAAGAAAAGCCACCAGCCGGTCGATACCGTCATCCTGCCGTAAAACCACGGCGGCCTGATGGATACCCGGACAGGCGGCAATCTTCGCTTCGATCTCACCGAGTTCGACACGAAAGCCGCGAATTTTGACCTGATCGTCTATCCGGCCATGGAATGCTATGTTTCCATGGTCATCGATGGCGACAGCATCTCCGGAACGATAAAGAACAGGATCGCTGCCATCACTGGAAAATGGATTGGCGATGAACTTTTCCGCCGTCAGCTCAGGCCTCAGCAAATAACCTTGCGCCACACCGGGACCGCCAAGAAGCAACTCGCCCTCAACACCCGGCAGAACAAGCTCCAAAGCCTCATCCACGACATAACAGGTGTAATTGGGGATGGGGCGGCCGATCGTGACCGGATGTCCAGGGCGAACTTCCAGCGCCGTCGCGACAACTGTCGCCTCCGTCGGCCCATAGGTGTTGAACAGCCTGCGTCCCGGTCGCACCCATTTATCGATCAACGGCGCGGGAAGAGCTTCACCACCAAGCAGGATCAGCCTCAATGTCGAGACATCCCGAGGCAGGAGAGCCAGCAATGTCGGCACCGTGTCGATGACCGTGACACCGGCCTCTTCCAGTATGGTCGGCAGGTTCTCGACATCGCCCATCATTCGCGGATCGGCGACAAACAGGGCCGCCCCCACCAGATAAGGCGTCCATATCTCCTCCATGGAAAGATCGAAAGCGACGGATGCTCCCTGGAAACAGATATCGGAAGGCAGGAAGCCATAAACGTCGTTGGCCGAACGCAGGAAATGGCAGATATTACGGTGGGTGATAACGATACCCTTGGGCGTACCCGTCGAACCGGAAGTGTAGATAAGATAGGCCGGGCTGTCCGGCGTCAGTCCTTCCGGGCGCGCCGGAACCGAGTGTCCGTCGGCGGGGTCGATAAGCAAAGAGGGAGATGTTATCGCACAAGGTACTTCGGCAGCAGGGACTGAAATGCCATCAGCTATAACGAGGGCTTCCGCACCGGCATCGTTCAGACAAACCGATATGCGTTCCAACGGTGCTTCGGCGTCGAACGGAAGCCAGGCTGCCCCCGTCTTGGTGATCGCGATCTGGCATAACAGCAGATCAAGGCTGCGCGGCATCCACAGCCCCACGACGCTGCCGGGGCCAATTCCGCGTCTGATAAGCCCCCGGGTGATATGATTTACCCGTTCATCTGCTTCGGCATATGTCAGTTTCGTGTCACGCCAGATGAAAGCCACGGATTCTGGTGAGCGCAATACGGTTGCCGCAAAAATTTCAGCAAGCACTTCGTCGCGCAGAAAATCCGGACGGACAGCACCACGAAGAACCGCCTGCGCCAATGACGGCTGTTTCCGTACACCTTCGTCTTGAGGCCGTACCTTCACGTTCTGTGTAGGACTCATATCAAACTCCACGAAGCTCCAGCCCCAGCTGGAGGCTCTCGCAGCTGAAGAGTGATCGTGTTCGGACACCCGTGCACGGTCGCAGAAAAGTTTTTCATCGGACAGAGTATTTTTCGTTCAGTTGTTTTGAGAAAACACTCTAATTATCTGTTTCACCATATTTTTCTTAAAAAACTCATATCCGTTTTCTAGAAAAATTTTTTACTCAATCATCAATAGCAAGGACGGAAGCCTTGAATTCAAGGCATGTCCCAGTTCGAACGCAACGCTGACCTTCTGAGTGACCAATGAGTCTCGCCAAAGGCGGAATAATGGCAGATTCAGATGAGCAGGAGCTGAACATGACCATCCAGCCTTGGAAATTCGCAGAATCACCAACCTAAGAAGGGTGGTCTTATTTCACATGCCATTCATGATCAATCGGTCGTTTTATTAAAAAAGTTTATTTTACCGACCTTTTCCTCAAAGACGGATGTCAAGCTATAAAATGTCAAGGAAATACGGAATGTGATGATCTCCCGCGATGAAATTACGACATCCGGAATCAGAGGGTCAAACCCACTGATAGCGGCCATCCGAGATCACAAGAATCCTGCCCTGCCAGATGTCCATTCCCGGCGCTTCGTTTTTTGAGACGCCTCCCATCACCGCGAGAACCGCCCGCGCAACACCACCATGGGAGATCATGACGGTATCCCTCTCCAGCTTTTCGAAAACCGGACGAATACGTTCAGCCAGCATGGCGTAGCTTTCACCGCCTCCAGGCGGAATCAGGCCCCACTTGTCCTTCTCGCGTTGCGCCGCCATTTCCGGATCGACCGCCCGGACTTCCTTCCAGGTCATCCCTTCCCATCGCCCGAAGGTCAGTTCTTTCAGGCGAGGCTCTTTACGGCAGATTTCCGGATCAAGGCCGATTGTCCTTAACATTATCTCTGACGTTTCGAGGGTGCGGAGCATCGGGCTGACGAGGTAATCGAGCAATTCCGGCTGTGGCACGAGCCTTGATAAAACGCGCCCGGCCCTCTCAGCCTGAAAACGTCCAGTCGCATTCAGGGGAATATTCTGCTGTCCCTGCATGCGCCCTTGAGCGTTCCAGTCCGTCTCGCCGTGGCGAACAAAGTAGACCTTCAGGCTTGCTGGCTTTTCGGAGATAGACACGGCGAGGTTACGAACCTTCCTTGTTGAGCACGATGTCCGGAGCCTCCGGATTTTTCATGCCGACAACATGGTAGCCCGCATCGACATGGTGAATCTCGCCTGTGACGGCGCGCGCCATGTCGGAAATAAAATAAACCGCCGACTCACCGACCTCGTCCGTCGTCACCGTACGACGCAGCGGGGAATTGTATTCGTTCCATTTCAGGATGTAACGGAAATCCCCGATGCCGGAAGCGGCCAGCGTCTTGATCGGCCCGGCGGAGATAGCATTGACACGAATATTCTGCGGGCCGAGATCTGCCGCAAGATAGCGAACGGAAGCCTCCAGCGCCGCCTTGGCCACACCCATCACGTTGTAATGGGGCATCCACTTCTCGGCGCCGAAATAAGTCAGCGTCAAAAGTGCACCACCATTCGGCATCAGCTTCTCTGCCCTCTGGGCGATCGCAGTGAAGGAATAGCAGGAAATCATAAGCGATTTAGTGAAATTGCCCTCGGTCGTGTCGATATAACGACCGGTGAGCTCATCCTTGTCGGAAAATGCGATACAATGCACGACGAAATCGATCGTGCCCCACAGCTTCTCAACTTCGTTGAAAACTGCGTCGATGGTTTCCGGTTCCGTAACATCACAATGCCCGACAACCACGCCGTCGAGCTCTGCTGCCAGCGGCTCGACGCGCTTTCTCAAGGCATCACCCTGATAAGTAAATGCCAGTTCCGCTCCGGCCTTGCGCGCGGCGCTTGCGATACCCCAGGCGATAGACCTGTTATTGGCCAAACCCAATATCAAGCCGCGCTTTCCTGCCAGAAGACCAGAAGCCTTTATTTCCGCCATATCTTGTTATTCCAGTAATTCAAAAAACGATAAACCGGATGTCTCTTTAGCGGAGCACGGGCCCGGACGGAAGACCGGGTAATCAGAAACTCTCGATCAAAGCACCAACCGGCAGACGAAAAAGCTCCCCAACGGGCACGCGACCTAGCAAATGCCACGATCCGGGCGCCACTTCACTTTGTATTACTTTGTGTTTCAGTCAGCGTCCGCCTTGGCGTCCCGGCGCTTGCGGGCGTATTCCATCAACGTTTCGTCCATCTTGTCGGGCAGCTTGATCTCGACAGTTGCCAGGAGATCGCCGGCCCCGGACTTTCCGGGCAATCCCTTGCCCTTCAGGCGAAAGGTGCGACCGGAATTGGTCTTGGGCGGAATCTTCATCTCGACCGCGCCAGTGAGAGTCGGAATACGGACAGGGCCGCCCAATACGGCATCCTCGATTTCCACGGGAAGCTGCAAACGCAGATCGCTACCTTCAACCGTGAAACGGGGGTGCGGAGCAAACCGGATCGTCAGCAGAACGTCGCCCGGCTCGACTCCGGGAATATCCTCACCCAGTCCGCGAAGGCGAATAACCTGCCCGTCGCTGACACCTTTCGGCACCACCACATCCACCCCCCGGCCAGTCGGCAGGGTGATGCGCTTCTTGGCCTGTGCGGCAACGTCTTCAAGAGTTATCGTTATGGTCGCCTTGATGTCGTCTCCACGCATCGGCTGCGCCCGCCGTCGGCCTGGGCCGGTTTGGAACGCACTGCCAAAAATCTGTGACAGAATATCGTCGGAGCCCATCCCGGAAGTGTTTCCACCGCGGCTGCCGAACGGATTGCCACCACTGAATGAAAAGTTCTCGAATCCGCCAGATTGCGATTGCGGCCCACCCCGCCCGCCAAAACCTTCAAACCCCTGGAAGCGGGGCTTTCCTTCGGCGTCGATCTCACCACTGTCGAACTGCGCGCGCTTCTTCTCGTCGCCCAATATCTCGTAAGCGGAATTAACCTCGGAAAACTTCTCCTTGGCCTTCGGATCGTTGGTGTTGTGATCGGGATGATAGGTCTTGGCCAGCTTACGGTAGGCCTTTTTGACCTCCGCATGACTCGCACCCTTTTTTAATCCCAGAACATCATATGGATTACGCATGAAAAACTTCCGCCTTGCGGCCAGCCTGCCGCTCAAATTCTACTCACGGATATGGGGTAAGCGTTGCGATCTTGCAACAGTATCCTGTATGCAATTTTCACTTTGCCGTTAAGACGGTTTGCATGCCGTGTTGTTTGGTCACGTTGAACACCGCCTCACGCGCCGGTTTAAAACAAAGTGTTTTTCGAAAGCTCTATGAAAGCCATGATCCGAGTACTTATGCTGCATTGCGGCCATGAAGGCCAGACCCGCAAGATCATGTCCCGTATACATGATCGGCTGCAAGGTCGCGCAATTTTGGAGATGCTTGATCTCCGCGAGCGAATCCCTGGCGACATCGCCGGATATCAGGCGGTGATCGCAGGTGCATCCATCCGCTACGGTCATTTCCCGAAGGTAATGAAACGCTTTGTTACCAAGCGGGCAGAAGAGCTCAACCGGCTTCCAACCGCATTCTTCGGCGTCTGTCTCACGGCGAGAAAACCGCATAAGCGAACTCCGGAGAGCAATGTTTACCTGCGCAAACTCCTCGCCAATATCCTCTGGCAGCCATCCATGAGCGCAGCATTTGCCGGAGCGCTGCTCTACCCGCGTTACAGGTGGTACGACCGACTGGCCATCCGGATGATCATGCGCATGACGGGGGGAGAAACTGATCCCACGAGGGAGATCGAGTATACCGACTGGGATCAGGTCGATGCTTTTGCAGATGCCTTTGCTTCAGGTCTGCCGAACCCAAAACCTGAAACACAGGGGTAAAGCGATCCGGAAACAACCGGATCGCTCCAGACTGCTGACAAACCCGTCATTTTTGGCGGGTTTGTTTTTTGATGAGGTTTGCGAGTTTTTTAGCCATCCTGGTTCAGGATTATGATGCGAAGCGAACCCGATCTTCTCATGCGTGGCACA
>Ga0153996_1000434_pt1 | contig 18723 bp, 18 predicted proteins | sample TSNC080MetaG_FD_104728 | JGI IMG/M metagenome (GOLD analysis project Ga0153996, IMG submission 104728) | Attine ant fungus gardens microbial communities from North Carolina, USA - TSNC080 MetaG | ecosystem: Host-associated > Fungi > Mycelium > Unclassified | place: USA: North Carolina, Lumber...
AGATAATAATCGGTATCATTGCCAGAAATGCTGCTGTCAAAATCAAATCCCATTGCTTTACATAGGAGCCAACAAAGCTGCTGACCGCTACCGGAAGTGTTTTGATCCTGCCGTTAAGTCCCAATTATTAGAATTAATAGCTCTTTAGTTTATGTATTTGGTTTTAATATGATTTTCACCACATCACTTGTTTTTGTCATCTCAACCGCTTCGTTAATTTGTGAAAGTGGTAAAACTCTGCTTATAAATTGGTCCGCGGGGAAGTTTTCAGATACTGCAAGCTCGAAAGCATTTTTAATTGCCGAACCATTCGATGCATAATGCCCATAAATCCACAAATTATTATAATGGATATGGTTTGTATCTAATTTTGCCAAAGCTCCTTTTGGTACTCCTCCAAAAAATACAATAATACCTCCTGGCCTGGCCATGAAAACACTCTGGGACTGTGCCGCTGTGGACGGATTTGCGGAAATAACTTTATCTGCCCCCCTCCCATTTGTTATTTCTTTGATTTTTTCTATCGGGTCCTCTTTCAGACTGTTAACCGTAAAATCAACGCCGAATTCTTTTGCTTTTTGCAAGCGTGTATCATTAATTTCTACCATTGCAACCGTCTTTGCACCTCTTAGCTTTGACAGTTTGGCCAGAAAATAACCGATCGGTCCAGCTCCTATAATCACAACAATATCATTTAATTTTACATTGATTTTTTCAAGACATGTATATACGGAAGAGAGCGGTTCCCCCAGAGTCGCCTGCTCAAAACTAATATGATCTGGTATCTGAAATATATATCCATGATCTATTTGTGTTTTAGGAATTGGCATATAATCAGCAAATCCGCCCTGGGCAGACGCAGGCTTTTTCACTTCCGTATTCTGACACGCTTCGCTGTGCCCACTTATACAACTCTCACATCTCATGCATTGAATTGCGGGATGAATAAATATTCTGTCACCTATGGCAACCCTTGTCACTGCGGGTGCTGCCATGGTTACAACACCAACAACCTCATGACCATATATGTGGGGATAGGCTCCTTTTCGCGAATCCGACGTAAGATTACGGATATCCGAGCCGCACAAACCAATCGCCATTACTTTCAGCAATATTCCCCCATCCGGGCATTCGGGCTTGTCTACATCTTCATATCTGATATCATTTGGGCCATACATAACGGCTGCTTTCATCTTCATCATACTGCCTCCTTGTATCTATACCGCATATGTCCATTCTCCCTTATAAACACATTTTGTAGATATTCTCTATATCTTCCAGTTCAAGCGGTTTAAGACTCTGCATTGGAAGTGTTCTTCTGCTGCAGATCTTGGCAGCCATTATGCTGATATTTTTGTCGTCAATTCCAAGTTCTGACAAGGTGCTATTTAATCCTAATGTGTTAAACAGGAAATCTGACAGAATTTCAATGCTCTTTTCAGCCACCGCCATCGGCGCCAGGCTCTTATCAATATCAAGGACATTTATGCCAAATTGATAATACCTTGCAGCCGTACTCTCATCCAGGCAATATTTCATCCATCGTGGCGTCAGGATGGCCAGACCCAGACCATGTGTGATATCATACATGGCTGACAACTCATGCTCTAACGGATGACAAATCCAGGTCACATTCTTCCCATACTCTATAAATCCATTTATTGCCCAGGAAGAGGCCCACATCAGATTTGCGCGCGCTTCATAATTATCAGGCTCTTTTATTGCAATTGGCGCATACTTTATTACTGTTTTCATTAAGCCCTCCATGAAACAATCGATCATGTAAATGCTTTTTTCCAGGGCAAAATATATTTCAAAAACATGAGAAAGAATATCAGCCGCACCACATGCTGTCTGATAGCTGCTTACGGTATAAGTGTATATAGGATCCAAAAAGGAAGCCTTTGGTACGATGTGACTTGACGATACGGCAATTTTATCTTTTGTTTCAGGATTACTGATTACGGCACAATTGTCCATTTCAGAACCTGTCGCTGCTATTGTTAAAACAGAAACTACCGGTAATGCCTTTTCGATTGATACGTTTTTACCAAGAAAATCCCATGGATCAAAATCCACACAGGCTGCTGCCGCAATCATCTTTGCACAGTCTATTACAGAGCCACCGCCCACAGCAAGCACCACGCCTATTCCATTTTCTCTGCATATTTTCTGTCCGTCTCTGACAGAATCAATTTTGGGGTTTGGATCTACCCCTGAAAGTTCAAAAAGCTCCATATCTGCTGCCTCAATTTCAGATACAACAACATCATATAAGCCATTCCTTTTGACCGAACCGCCACCATAGGTTAAAAGAACTTTATTTCCATACTTTTTAAGCTCTTCTCCCAGGTTTTCTACCTGACCTTTTCCAAAATAAACTCTAACCGGAATATCATAAATAAAATTATCCAAAACAGTTCCTCCTTTTCTATACTTTTAAAGCGGTAGTTGAAGAAATTAAGTTCGCCTCTAATCCGGCAATTTTTTCCACAATGATTGCCCCCCTGACGATTTTATAATCCACACATATTTTATTTATTATCCCCATCAGCTCCTCATACCTGCTTAATGGTACGGCTTTATCCGTTCTGACAGGTAAAAGTTTTACAGCATCTCCATCTTTATAAAGGACCGTGCTTGTTAATATCCGCTTGGGGCAGGTGACCTCTTCCTGTGCGAATTTCAAACCATTTTGACATTTATATCCCGCAATATCCAGTCTCCCGGCATGATCAGTTATTGAGAGATAACATTCATTGGGACATTCCGTGCAGTATATATGAATCATTTAGTTTCCTCCTGCATATTCTGCTGCCTGCTCACCTGCTTTCTCGGCTTCAACAACCACATTATCTGCCAGATCATGGACGTGAAGAACATTCCCACAGGCAAAGATTCCAGGTATCGTTGTCTGATAGGTATCGTCCACCAGTGGCCCATTTGTTGCCTGATTAAGCGCGGCACCGGCTCCTGAAGTCAATTCATTTTCGGGGATTAACCCAACAGCCAGAAGCACCGTATCGCACTCTATGATTTTTTCCGTCCCGGAAACAGGGTTGAGGTTTTTATCAACCTTACTTACCACTACTGCCTGAACTCTATCTTTACCAATTATTTTAGTTATCGTAGTTGACAGGCAGAGTGGAATATGGAAATCCTCCAGGCAGTTTTTAATATTCCGCCGGAGCCCATTGGGTTCCGGCATGATTTCGTAAACACCCTTTACCTCCATGCCTTCTAACGTAAGGCGTCTGGCCATAATCAGTCCAATATCGCCGGAACCCAGAATGACAAACTTATTTCCCGGCACAAAGTTTTCGATGTTGATGTAACGCTGCACAGTCCCGGCAGTAAAAACTCCCGCTACTCTTGCTCCCGGCAGCACAATTGACTCTCGGGTACGCTCCCGGCATCCCATTGCAAGCACGATCGACGTCGCCGATACAGAGATGACACCATCACTGTTAACCGCAACAATCTCCCGGGTTGGTAACACTTTAATCACAAAAGTATTCAGGAAAACATCAATATCTAAATTGTTCACCTGATCTTGCTGCAGATCAGCAAACTCCGGTCCTGTCAGATTTTCACCAAAACAATGAAGGCCAAAGCCTGTATGGATGCACTGATTGAGAACACCTCCCAATGAATCATTTCTTTCTATAATAAGAACTTTCCGAACCTTTTCAGCTGCCTTACAGGCAGCTGCCATTCCGGCCGGTCCTCCTCCTATTACGACCACATCATAAGCTAGACTTTTCACTGGATATCTGCCCCTTTCAGTCTCCCGAACAATAGATTGCTGCCCTCATTCTCATAATATACTTCACAGGGATCTATCTGCAATTCTCGTGCAAGAATCTCAATAACACGATGCTGGCAAAAGCCGCTCTGGCACCTTCCCATACCGGCCCTGGTTCTGCGTTTTACTCCTCCTACCGTAGTGGCCCCAACAACAGAATGGATCGCATCCATGATTTCGCCCTCCGTAACCATTTCACAGCGGCATACAATTTTCCCATAAGCCGGATTCCTGGCAATGATTTCATTTCTTTCCTCATCACTCATCTCCGCAAAAGGTTTTTCATCTGTCCTGACTGCTGTAAAATAATCCGTAGTTGTCAATCTGACACCATTTTCCAGTAACATTTCCACAACATATTCCGCTATCGCCGGCGCACACGCCACCCCCGGCGACTGGATACCTGCCACATGAAATAAACCAGGAACACGCCGGGAAGGCTTTATGTAAAAATCGTTATTATTGTTTTCCACTACCGCTCTGGTACCTGCAAACGCTCTCACGATTTTACAGTTTTTTATGTTTGTAACAAGGCGGGATGCTCCAGCCAGTAATTGATCGACCCCTTCTTTATAAGTATCAATATCGCCTTTTTCCCGGATAATCGAAGTAGAGCCAAGACTTGGATTCCCCGCTATTTTTGTTCCAAGGGCAATCCCTTTTGTAGCGGAGGTTGACGTTGGAAACAGTGACATGGACATGTTTACTTCAGAACTTTTATCAAATATGATTAAATCTCCATGTTTGCAGATGATATGAAACTCCTCCGCACCAGCCATTTGAGAAATATCATCTGCATATATTCCTGCCGCATTGATCACATACTTTACCTGAAAATCAATTCTTGACGTTTTCAGCAAAAATCCATCATCAAGCTTCCTGATCTCTCTGACCTCGCAATTTCGAAACAGGCGGACACCATTTGTAACCGCATTCTCGGCAAATGCTATGGTTGTTTTGTACGGATCAGTCACAGCAGAGTTTGGTGAATAAAGAGCGTACCTGATTTCCCGGTTTGCCTCCGGCTCCAGTTCAAAAATTCTGTCTCCCGAAATAATTTCCAAATCCGGAACTCCATTTTCCTGTCCTCTCTTATATAACTCTTCTATGGAGTGTAAATCATCCTCATGAAACCCGACCACCATGCATCCGGTTTTTTTATAAGGAAAATTCAACTCACGGGCCAGATCAGGATACATTAAGCATCCCTTTGAATTCAGCTTTGCTTTCAGCGTTCCCGGGAACGGATCATACCCTGCATGGATAAATCCGCCATTTCCCTTTGTTGTACCTGCTCCGATATCGGCAAATTTTTCAAATACTGCTGTTTTTTCCGAATATCTGGACAGTTCTCTCGCAATCCCACAGCCGATGATTCCGCCGCCAATGATTCCTATATCAAAATCTTTCATAATGCTCCCTTTCAGATTTCGTGGCAATAACCCATTCCAAATAGTTTGATTCTGTTAAAGTCACGCCAGCCAACAGGATACATATCGATACCGATACTATTGTCATCATCAACATAAATAATAATTCGATAAGAGCCCAGCTTTTCTTTTAGCAGTATCACACACTCCAACAGATTTTCATTTCTCCACAGATATCTTGCCCATCCCTGATCATCGGTAACTGATATATATTGATCATTCCATTCCTGATTGTAAGCTTCAAATTGCCATGTATGAGAATCAGCACCCAGCGTAAATGTAAACTCCAGCCCCTTCCCGGTCTTATTGATTATCAAATCATGAATTTGCGCTTCGTTTTTTGCAATCACATATTTGTTCCCATTTATCCAATCTTCTTTCCTGCTCCGGCCTTCCATTTCCTCTGGCAATGGGAATTGCAGATTCTTTTCCGTCTGCAAAAGCCTTTGATATGCGGCAGGATTCTCGGGAAGTGGTGATTCACTTATATTCTCAAACAGAACATTCCACGCAATGTGAATAAATTCTGATAATCTGCCAAACTGATCCTCCAAATTAGCCTGAAAAGCCCAGATCACATCATACTTGGGATAGATAATGAACATCTGCCCACCATGGCCTTTCGAGCCATAAGAACCATCCCTGTATTGCCAAAACTGATATCCATAGCCTGGATTTCCATCTACAAAACTGGTGAAATTCGTCACCTCAATTTGCTTCTTAATGGCTTCTTCCAACCATTTTTCTGATATGATCCGCCTGCCTTCCCACATGCCTTTTTGATGTATTAACAGGGCGATTTTTACAATATCTTCAATTTTACAGTGAAAACCTCTGCTGCCGGTGTTGATTCCCATCTGCTCTTCCCAGTACACATGCTCTATATTCAAAGGTTTAAAGAGCTTATCCTGCAGATAATCCACCATCTTCATGCCGGTAACTTTTTGAACGACCGCACTGAGTGTATGTGTTCCGGCACTGTCATAGCCATACAATGTTCCCGGCTTTACTCTGGGCGGTGTGTTCAGATAGGTTTTCAGCCAGTTCGGATAACTTCTGTCAATTGACGTGGCATCTCCGGTCTCTCCGCCAGCCATCATAAGCAAATTTCTGATGGTCCGCATTTGATTAAACTCATGCAGCGGTCCAGTGATCAGTTCAGGGAAAAAGCTTACGATTTTATCATCCAAAGACAGCAATCCGTCCTCCATGCAAAATCCTATTGCCAGAGAAGTCAGTGATTTACTGGTGGAATACATGATGTGATTCATCTCTTTTGTGTATGGATACCAGGAACCCAATGTCGCAACTTTTCCATGTCTCATAAAGATAAAATTATGAATCGGTAACTTATTAATAGCAAGTTCCTGATAAAATTTCTCGAAATTCTCACTCGATATTCCCAAACTTTCCGGTGATACCCTGGACAATTCGCTCATATGAAAACACCTCCCTTATTTGACATTTCAAACTGTTTGTATGGTGGGCTTCGTTACCTGGTCAGGTATCAGAGCCCACCTGCAACGGAACTTAAAATATGCACTATGTTGACAAGTATAAGCTAAGTTCCAGTTTGAGTTCATCCAGAGATAAATACAGGAAACGATTCAGTCTTTTTGAATCCTGGACAAATGCCATAACCTTTTGCAAAATTTGTAGATGCTCATTCGGGTTTTTAGTTGCCAGATTAATCACATAATTCACACCGACAGACTGGTCCGGAGCATCCAGCCTTTTAAAAAGCACCTGATCGGCCAGACGCAGAAAGCAAATGCCATCCTCTTTCACATGCTTTGAATCTGCATGAGGTATTGCAACTCCTAATTCCGTGGGAAGGCCTGTGGGGAACACTTCCTCTCTTTCTATACAGGCATGATAGAACGCTTCCTCTACAATGCCTTCCTCATGTAATTTTTTGCAGCACAGTTCTATTGCCTCATTCCAGGACTGTACATTTCCTTCAATTATAAATAAATTCTCCATAAACAGTCGTCCTTATTGTTTTACCATTTGCCTAATAATTTCCCTATGAGTCCTATGATTACTGCAAAAATATTCGATGCGCCGCCACCCGTAACCAGACCGGTCGTCTCCATTCCTGCCCAGTTCACTACTTTTGTAACCAGCGGTGCCATCCAACTCTGGGCATACAGCAAATAAATAACTAAGACAACACTGCCTATAAGCAGACGAAAGATATTTCCCTTCGTACACATAGCACCAACGCAAGTATATACAACCAGGTTTGCTAACAAGGTGATTGGGAAAAATGTATTGCCCGGCAAAATCAGTCCTAATAAAATTGTAATTGGAATCATCAGTATACCTGCTGAGATACATGCTGAATCACCCTGCCCCAGTGCATAGTCCATGCCAATATAGATTTCCTGCCCTTCACCCAGAAACTTGGCAGACCACTCACGGGCGCCTGTGCTAAACTGCGACAGGCCGTTCATCATAACAGAAATCATTCTTCCGGTAAGAATCATAACCGCTGAAAGGCCTATTGCCACCTGCAGCGTAGTCGTTACATTCTGGCGGGTTAAGACACTTAAGAGAACTCCAACCATTAGACCGATTATGGAAGGATCGCCCAATGCGCCATACTTCTCAGAAATCTTATCAATATTGATATCAATCTTATTCAGTCCCGGAATTTTATCAATGATCCAGTTAACGGCCCAATAGATTGGAAACATGGTTGTCGAGTGGAATATAATTGCTCCTGTCGTTCCTTCAAATCCAAAATATTCCTGCCATGGTTTTGCAATGAGATCTCCCATCTTTTCAACGATTACTGTACATGCCAATGCGATAACCAATCCCAAAATAAAACTGTCAAACAATAAATATGCCAACGAGGCAATAAATAAGATATGCCAATAGTTCCAGATGTCAACATTTAATGTCTTAGTAAACTTTAATCTCAAAAGTATAATATTTAATATGAATCCCAGTGGAATAACTACCGCTGCAAAAGGTGTTGCCCATGCCGCGGCTGATAAAGACTGCCAGCCGATATCAATCGTCGTCAGGCCCGTACCGGCACCAGACCCCTGATAATACGTAATAATCGGCTGTAAAGTAGTTGCCATAAAACTGATTACTAATTTCAATCCCTGAAATCCGATACCTACCAGAAGACCTGACTTTAAGGCTTCTGCAAACTTCATCCGGAATATTAGTCCTAAAATCAGGATAATAAACGGAAGCAATGTCGTCGCTCCTACGCCAAGAATCGCTTGAACAATTTTATAAATTACATCCATTCCTGTCTCCCTCCATTCAATCCATTTCCGCTAATTCCTTGAGCTTTTCAATAAGCATTTTCTCTTTCTTTTCCTTGTTGATTCCTGTAACGAACTCGACAAGGCTTAGCACCGGTTTATCCAATTCCCTTTTGTATGCATTTGCCGGGCATACAATGTCCACCATTTTGGAGTTGATTGGTATTTCCGGTACACTGCAATGCAAGATTTCCGCAGGTATGCCCTCTCTTTTACATATTTTCTTTACTTCGTTACAAACAAGTGTTGAAGTATTCACGCCGGTGCCACATGCTATCAGAATCTTTACTTGTTTCATATCACGTTCTCCTTTTCTGGATCATTATATTATCGCAAGACGGGCCCTGTCTTTTAATATCTGTTATCAAACAATAATGCCGGTTTTATCAGCAGCAATATAGTGATATATGATCTGATAGATCTCTTCTTCACTGGCTGCATTCCTTATGCTGTCAACCATATTTCTCTCTCCCGCAAGATTTATGAGCGACTGCAGGATTTGAAAATTCTGATCATTGGGCTCCTGAAAGCACAGACAGAATAAAAATTGGACTTTTCCAAATAACTCATGATGAAAATCAACACCTTCACCAATATATAACAGGCTGAAACACGGTTTAATAATACCTTCGTACGGAGCCGCATGTGCTGTTGCCAGACCTTCTCTTATGACAAAGTAAGGGCCGTTTTCTTTACAGTTATGAATCATCGCTGCAATATAGTTATCGGTTATCATTCCGTCGTCCACCAAAGGACTTGCTGCTAACCTAAGTGCCGTTTCCCAGTCTTCACATGCTTTTACTCTTTTCACGTATATACGCTTAAATATTTGCGATAGTTCCGACTGATTCCACAATATTCCTGCACCAAACCGCTCTACAAGTTTGTCCAGCTCTTGCTTTAAAGCTAAAGTTTGTGGCGTACTTTTCTGTCCTCTTATTATTTTTTTCAATTTATGGAGGGGTTCATCTATCTCACTGTTCCAATATGTCTTCGCTTTCCCTTTTTTTATAACATGGTAACAGATATCATAAATGTTATTAATATCCACTTGGCTCAGTAAAGGGTTCACCACGACAAAGGGAATATTGATATTGTATAGGTTTACAGTAGATATCACAAAATCAATCGTTTGATTCTCTTCAAATTTATAGACATCCCGGGCAGAACATGTTCCTTGTATATCAAAGGCAAAATATTTTTGTATCTCCGAGGCCAGTAACTGACTCACTGCAATGCCACTTGTACAGACAACCAGAATTTTCAAATTACCTCTCATTAATATCAGCCTTTCAATAGCTGATATCACATATGCAGAAATATAGTTCACATCTTTTTCCATGATAGAAAGATGGTAGTTTGCAGCTAGTTCTGTCAAAGTTTTCTCAATGCTAAAATATATCTCTTTCTGCTCACTCCAGCTCTGCCTCAATAAATACTCGCTCTTCCGGTTCATGTCTTTTATGAGGCTCTGGCGCTCTGCAAAATGATTAATTAATACATTAATCAATATTTTATCATGATATAGTTCTATCCCTAATTCTTTGGATAACCGTAAAACAAAATCAAAAGCAAAGATCTGATTCTTTTGTACATCGTTATCTTTTATATAACTGCTTCTTGTATTTTCCAGAGTTAATCCATAGTTATCTGCTTCCCGCTGCTCTGTTTTTAAAGGTTGAAGCTGAAACTGCTCTGACAGCCACAAATATAACGTTCCGACAATCGTTTTTATATCATTTGGTTCCGATACTTTTGTATTTGCTATAAATCCTTCCGCGATACGATTAAATGATATAAACATAAATATTGTGATTTTATCATGCTCTTCATCTGAAAACTTATAGTTAAAAATAGTTTCAAATCTATTTATCTGCTTTGAAAAGTCATATAGAGAATACCTGAAACCCAAGGTTTCCATCAAAAGTCTCTGAAATGCACTGAAGCCCCCCTCTATTTCATCCTGGAAATTTCTGATCAGAATATCTGCAAGAATTTTTCTTACGGTCATTTCACTGCATTCAAGAATAACGCCTTTTCCCTTACGGGATTTTATATTTATATCCTTACAGCCGATTTTATCCTTAAGCGAATTGATGTCATTTGCTATTGTCAATCGGCTAACGTTTAACTTGTCCGCCAGGTCATTCAGGGTGATATACTCACTGGACTTAATCAAATGAATACTTTGAAGATCCTCTCGTTCCTCCGGAAGCAATATATAAGTATGGTGCTCTTCTTCTGCTAACATCCTGAATATTGCTTTGCGATCAATCCCGGACGGGGATTTTAGCTTTTTATTTTCCAAAACAATCATTGTATTGCAGCCATTCTCAAGAAGAAATTCGTTAATATTCTTCACTTCATTTTTAAGAGTGCGCTCACTGATAGAATAGTGTTCTGTAAAATACAAAGCACTGATTTCTCCATTTGCGTTTTTTAACAAAGACATTAAAATTTCGACACTTCTTTTTCTCAAATGAAATCATCCTCTTTTGGTTATTGATTCTTTTACTATGCTCTTACTTTATAATTTCTATAACCATCATATGTAAACCGCGAGAATATATCTTTTTAACAAAATTTACTGCTTGAATTAGGAATGTTTTATGATTTTATATTACTATTTCAGACTCGTCTTTGACAAGACCAAGTTTTTTCTACAAAAAACATCAAATTATACTTGTGTTTCTACAACATATAACAATAGGAGCTTTAAATCTGTGATAAACAGACTTAAAGCTCCTTTACAATTTCGTGCGATAGAAAATGAAGGCTGCAAAGACATCATTTCACCAGCAGGCTTAATGTTCCGGCCACAATCATGAAAAGTCCGAGCGCGCTCTTCTTACAAAGTTTTTCGTGCAACACAAAATACCCAAAAGCGACAGTTACTAATATACTCAGCTTGTCGATGGGCACAACAACGCTGGCAGGTCCTTCCTGCAATGCACGGTAGAAACACAACCATGAAAACCCTGTAGCAAGGCCGGAAAGCACAATAAATACCCAGCTTCGTTTATCAATGTTTTTGATATCGCGTTGCTTGCCCTGCCAAAGAACAATCGACCAGGCCATAATCAGTACAACAATTGTCCGAATGGCCGTTCCGAGATTGGATTCTACACCGTCAATGCCAACCTTCCCTAAAATTGCCGTGAAACTTGCAAACACCGCAGACAGGACAGCATAAACCAACCATTTATATCCTTTTACGTCATTTGATACTGTTTCTTTACGCTCGATCATCAGATATGTGCCGATGCCAATCAGAACCATAGCGATCACTTTAAGTAATGTCATTTCTTCACCAAGAATGACAAAAGACAACAGCATGGTGAGAACAGTGCTGGATTTATCAACAGGAACAACTTTGTTGACATCCCCGATTTGCAGTGCTTTGAAATAACAGAGCCAAGACCCACCCGTAGCCAGCCCTGACAGCACGAGAAAGACAAGGCTTCTGGTGTCAATGTTGGCAATAGCGTCTTGGGAACCCACAACAAAGACCATCAGCCAGGCAAAGATAACCACGATGACAGTTCTAAGAGCCGTTGCCAGTGTTGAGTCGGTATTTTTAATGCCGACTTTTGCCAGGATGGACATGATACCGGCAAAGAGCGCGGAAGCGAGCGCATAAATTATCCACATTGCTTAACTCCTTTTTACAAACCGATTGCGGCAAGCGGGACAAGTAATTTCGATTTTGCCTTTCCCTTTTGGTACGCGAATTGTTTTTTTGCAGGAAGGGCATCTGTAAAAACAGTGTGTGTTTCGTTGGGAAAAACGCAGCTTTTTATTTGAAAGCCATCGGCTGAACTGACTGCGTATCCGTAAAAATGCCGCATTCTCATTGGATCTGGCGCGAATATTTCTGCTGAAAATCCTGAAATAATTGTAGATGATCAGCACTATGGCCAAAGATGAAGCTTGAGGCGTAATTATCAGCCCCAGCAAAAAAACAATGCAGGCGACGATATTTAGATAACGGCCAAGCTCATCTAAGCCGTATCGTCCAATCATAAATTGTTGAAACCTTTCTTTCATAATCTGCACTCTCCTAATTCCTACATAACGCTGTTGTTTTCCTTATATAAATTGATAGTGCCATTTTTTTGTAAAGCTAACGCCATTTGTACTATGACAGGCATTGCAATCATTCCCAGTACACCGAAAAGCCTGAATCCTAAATATATCGCCATAAGAGATACGATTGGATTAAGTCCCAGTTGATCTCCAACCACTTTAGGTTCCAGGATATTTCTAATTAGCGTGACAACCCCATATACAATTGCCAGTCCCAACGCAAAACGCAAATTGCCCTGTAATAATACAACGATAATCCAGGGAACCATAATTGCTCCTGTGCCAAAAAACGGTAATAAGTCAAACACCGCTATCCCTGCGGCAATGACAACGGCATTATCAACGCCGATGATCACAAACCCAATTGTCAATTCAATGAAGGTGATAACCATGAGTATCAAATATGCTTTTATGTATTTTAAAACGGTATCCTTGAAAATAATCCTTGTATCCTTGATTATTCTTTTTGCCTTGTCAGGAATCTGTATCTTAATAAACGATATGACTTTATCGTATTGTATGCTTATGAAAAACGACAGCATAACTGTGAACATGAAAGCAATTAAAAACGATGGTATACTATTTGTGAAATTCGAAAGAAAAGACAGGCCTTTTTGTGAAATGCTCACTACCAAATTTTGCAAAGTATCCATAATTGTCCCTTGCAAATCGTTAAACTGCACTTGCCATTCCGCAGGCAATTCGTTTATGAAGTCAGAAAAGACCTGTGTCGCTTTTAACAAACCAGGATAAATAGTTGCGCTGTAATAATCGGGTATTGCGACAAAGAGCTGCTTAATCAAAATTATTAATTGAGTTGCAAGTACAATAATTATGCTTCCTATTCCCATGTAAATCAAGAGCATGATCATAACCGCAGCTATTTCCTGCTTGAATTTTAGTTTTTGTTTTATAAACCTTATAAGGGGCTGCACAACGCTTACAATGCAAAACGCAAGGATAAATGGCATTATCCACGAGATCACATATTTAAACGAAATATATAGTATAACTGCAACTACGACTGCATATGCTGCGTTTATTAAAAAACTCAGCCTTTTGTTGGTTTTATCAGACATACGAGGGATGCTCTCCAATCTCTTTGACAATTGCGCGATTAATTCTGCACAATTACAGTATAACTCAACTATGGCTTGAAAACAATGTAATTATAAAAAATTACTTATGATATCTCATAAACCACGCTCTCCCCAGTGCAGAATCTTCTGTCGCTAAAAAACCGGGCCCCCTTACCTGTACCAGGGCTCCCGATTTTTATCCTTTCCCTATTCTTTAAGCTGCTTCTCAACCGCTGCAAGCCTTACCATCTTACAAAAGACATTCATGGCTGTCTCCAGTTCCTTGCAGGACGGGAAACTGGGTGCGATACGTATGCAGCTGTCGTCCGGGTCATTGCCGTATGGATATGTGGCACCGGCATCTGTCAATGTAATTCCGACCTCTTTACATAAAGCGACGATTCGTTTTGCACAGCCATGGGGAGCCATATACGTTATAAAATAACCGCCTTGGGGTTTAGTATAGGTACCCAGACCGAGAGGGAGCAGTTCCTTCTCCAGACTACGCATGACAATGTAAAATCTTGGTTTCAGCAAGGTGGCATGTTTGCACATGTGCTTATGAATGCCCGACATGTTTTTGAAAAAACGGACATGGCGGAGCATATTCAGTTTATCCCAGCTGATCGCCTGCATGGAAAGCTGCTTTTTCGCATAAGCTATATTTTCTTCAGAAGCTGCAAAGAAGGCAACTCCGGCGCCGGGAAAAGTAATCTTATTTGTGGATGCAAACAGATAGGCGCGGTTTGGATGTCCTGCTTTTTTACATGCTTCAAGGAGATTGAGTAAAACCGTATCTGTATTCGGATCAAGAAAATGATAAGCATATGCCTGATCCCAGAAAATACGAAAATCCTCTGCTTTCGTTTCCATGGCGGCGAGACGGCGCACGGTCTCATCCGAGTAGGTAATGCCCGATGGATTGGAGTACTTGGGCACGCACCAGATTCCTTTGATCGTTTCATCATTTTTGACCAGTTCTTCAACCAGCTCCATATTCGGTCCATTGTCATCCATGGTCACCGGCAGCATCTCAATACCAAGAAATTCACATATGGAAAAATGACGGTCATATCCTGGCACCGGACAGATGAATTTCGGCCGGTTATAGTGACTCCAGGGTTTCTTCGAACCGAGCACGCCGGTCAACATCGCCCGGGATATGGTATCATACATGAAGATCAGCGAGGATGAGCCGGTGATCATGATTTCTTCCGGTGAAACCTCCAGATATTCACTAAAAAGTTTTCTGGCATCAATGATACCTTCGAGGCCGCCATAGTTCCTGCAGTCGGTTCCGTCTGCGGCCAGACAGTCGCTGCCGGAGTTAAGTACATCCAGCAAGGGCATCGAAAGTTCCAGCTGCTCTTTTCCAGGTTTTCCCCTGGCCATATTCAGGCTCAGGTTCTGTAACTTCAGATCATCAAAATCTTGTTTCAGTGTTTGATATTCCCGGGATAAGTCGGTTTTCATCTGAATGGTCCTCCTGCGACATTACGGAAAGATTCCGCGGACTTTTTTGGCGGAAACCAGTTTTTTGAGTGCCAGCGCATAGGCACTGGTACGCAAGGTGACGTTTTTCTCCTGATGAAGTGCATATACCTCTTCAAAAGCATTGCACAGAATGCGGTTAAGATTGTTATTTACTTCTTCTTTATTCCACATCAGTGATTGAATATTCTGCACCCATTCAAAGTAGGAAACGATAACACCGCCGGCATTGGCAAGAATATCCGGAACAACGATGATCCCTTTCTGCTCCAGAATCCCATCGGCTTCCACGGCGGTCGGACCATTGGCGCCCTCCACAATAATGCTGGCTTTGATCCGGTCTGCATTGGCAGCCGTGATCTGATTTTCCAGAGCGGCCGGGATCAGGATGTCCGCTTCTGTTTCCAAAAGCTCGCTGTTGCTGATCGGCAGGACATCTGGGGCAGCATAATCTTTCAGCAGATTCCCCCGTACGGACAAATACTTGAGAATGTCAGGGATATTAAGTCCGGCCGGATTGCTGATGCCGCCGGAAACGTCGCTGACAGCAATAATTTTCGCACCCTCGTCATAAAGCAGGCCGGCCGCTGTACTGCCGACATTGCCCATGCCCTGTATCGCGATGCGGACAGAATCGAAGGGAATATTCAGTTTTTTGAGTGTTTCGCGGGTGGTAATCATGACTCCGCGTCCGGTCGCCTCCGGGCGCCCCAGGGAACCGCCGATCTCAAGTGGTTTTCCGGTTACAACTCCGGGAACGGCACGTCCCTTCAGCATGCTGTATGTATCCATGATCCATCCCATGACTTCACCGTTGGTATTCACATCGGGAGCCGGGATATCCTGATCGGGACCGATCAGCGGTGCTATCATGGCCGTATACCGCCGGGTCATGCGCTCCAGCTCGCCATGGGACAAGGTTCCCGGATCAACCTTGATTCCGCCTTTGGCGCCGCCATAAGGAATTCCCACCACTGCACACTTAAATGTCATCCAGGTAGCAAGTGCTTTCACCTCATTGTCGTCCACGTTCTGATGAAAACGGATGCCGCCTTTGCATGGCCCGCGCGAGCTGGAATGCTGGATACGGAATCCTTCAAATACCCGGACACTTCCGTCGTCCATTTTCACCGGAAAGGTTACTTTCAGCTCCCGTTCCGGATACATAGTAGCGATGTAATCACTTTCTTCCAGGTTTAAAAGTTCAGCTGCATGTTTGATTGTTGCCCGCACGTTCTCATAGGGGTTGTACTGCTCCTTGTTCATAATACCTTCCTCCCTTTCCGGGTATCCCGGATTGACTTTTTGATAAGCCTATTATACAATCGGGAATATGTGGATGACAAATATAAATATTAGAATAAAGATTATTTACAAATGTTTATGGACGGCCTGTGTTCTAGTAGAAACAACAGAGATGATCCGGAACCAGCTTTGCAGCTTCTTTTGCCGTAATAAACTTCGCCATAATTACTTCCTTTCGACATTTTCTTAACACCGAGTATATCGTATCCATTTAACATGTAAATATAAACATGTTTTTGCTGTTATTTTAGATGATTTCCACAATTTGGATAATCATCTTTTGTGTACATTTCACATATTTTGTCCACTTTTTTATTTACTTAATTTGTGGTAAAATAAAGCCATCTGCAACTGAGAGGAGTTTCTATGAGAACATTGAAATACGCAATCTTGGGCCTGATCAATCGTGTGCCCATGACCGGATATGATATCACTCGAGAATTTAACAGCAATGCACTTGCCAACTTCTGGTATGCCAAACATAGCCAGGTTTATCCTGAACTTGGCCGCCTCATGAAGGAAGAACTCGTCACCTGCGAGGTGGTCATCCAGGGTGAGAAGATGGAGAAAAAGCTATATTCCATCACAAAGAAAGGCCAGCAGGAACTTCAGGGATGGCTGATGGTCGAAGAACCACTTGCCCCTACGCCAAAAGACGTGTTCCGGCTCCGCCTTTACTTCTCAGATTTCATGAGCAAAGAAGGACTGAAGACACATTTGAATGATCAAATCCAAAAACACACTATGAAGCACCGTTATCTGTCTGATATTATGGAGCACAACTACCAGTGGTTCTGCCCTCCGGCCGGGACCAAAGAGTGTGGCGACTATATGGTTTTGGAAGGTGCTATCTTACGTGAATCTTCTTATCTCCAATGGTTGAATAACTGCCTCAAAAGAATCTGACATAACGGTATTTCTTTTCAAAGCATAAAAGATGCCGGAAACATATACGTTTCCGGCATCTTGCCACGTTTATAATATTGTATTAATCATTTTCTGAACTCTGCCTGGTGCTCCTCTGGCACTGTTATAATACGGTTTCCATATGATAGAAAAACTTATAGTTCCCGACTGTTATCCTGTTGATGTTGCCGGTCTTCTGCAGTGCATTTAATGTAACATCAAACACCTGAAAATTCTGAATCATCCGTTCCTTGTGGGTGGACTTGGGAATCACGACAACGCCACTTTGAATCAGGTAGCGAAGTGCTGTCTGGGCAACTGTTTTTCCGTACATAGAACCAATCTCTGTCAGGATCTGGTTGGTAAAGAAATCGTTCTTTCCTTCTGCAAAGGGACCCCGGGATTGATGCTGGACTCCGTACTTTTCCATGTACTTATGGGCAATCCGCTGCTGTTGAAAAACATGGGTCTCAACCTGGTTCACAGCTGGTGTTACCTCTGTGAATTGGCACAGATCAATCCACAATCGCATTCCCCATCGCATCTTCATTCCCGTATGCCTGTGCGGTATCAATCAGACGATACCCCACACTGATGGCATCCAGTACGCTCTGTTCAGAGTATAAACAAATCGAGACTCCAACAGAAGTCTCGTTTCATTCAACAGTCCTGGTACTGAATAGGGTACTCTCCACTTCTTATATCTTCCCAACAGTGGTAACCGCAATTATCAAAATCAACCCACCATTGACCAACTGCATCCCAGCCATTCATTTTCTTTATCTGTCAGATACCCATGTCTGCTTGTTTTCTTTACAAGATGGTTCTTGAATGCTCTGTTGGTATTAAATAACTCAAATAGCAAATCAACAGGCTCTTCACCAAAGGGCTCCAGGTAGCTGAACCTTAACCCATCTTCTAATGTCTTACAGTCATCAAACATATTATCATTCTCAAACATCCCCATCCCGAAATCAAACAATTTCGCAACTGAATATTTACCATCTTTGATAAACAGTCCGAAGTTATGAGTATGCCTGTCTTGGTTCAATACACCAATACTTACCATCATATGACACTCGCGGATTACAGAACTTGTTTGCTATGATTCGTTCCGCTTCCGAAATTCTTACTCAACCGACTTTTTCAATCAAAAATCGCCCGGCTTTGAATTTAAGTTTTATGTTATCGTTATAAAAGCTCGGCTTTGTCCGCCGCTTGCTCTTAAATTTCGGAAATCCCGACTGTTTTTTGAAGAATCTCCTGTATGCGTCACATGCGTCTTTTATTGCTTGCTTGCTGATATTATTGCTCGTCTCATAAAGCCACTCATA
>Ga0153996_1000436_pt1 | contig 18633 bp, 19 predicted proteins | sample TSNC080MetaG_FD_104728 | JGI IMG/M metagenome (GOLD analysis project Ga0153996, IMG submission 104728) | Attine ant fungus gardens microbial communities from North Carolina, USA - TSNC080 MetaG | ecosystem: Host-associated > Fungi > Mycelium > Unclassified | place: USA: North Carolina, Lumber...
TATATCCTCCAATTCCATCGCGTAAAATATTTGTTTTAATGTATATTTCTGATTAACCTTATGATAAAGGAATCTTCGAAAATAATCATATTTAAAACAATTTGCTGACATCTTCGTTGCAGCTAACCGTGACCAATAAATATACTGTATTTTTTCTTGTTCTTCAGGGTACATCTCCGCATATGCCTTTGATAATATATCGCCATCCCGAGCAAGAAAAAGAATTTTATCAATATCATGACTGTTAACATAATCATGAATAAACTGGCAGTAACCTGTTACAAATAAGCCACCATATATAAATCCATATTCATATTCTCTTGAATACTTATGCAGACCATTATGAATATGGGCATTAACAATTCCCCGGTACAAACCTCCTGTAATAACAGACATATCCTCTGCTCGATAAGGCATTCCCGTAGCATTAACATTATAATAATGAAAGGGGGTAAATCCATGTTTTTCGGCCTGCTTTACGTCCGCCAGATAATTATCACCTACATGAGCATAGGTCTGCATCGGTCCTTCCCTCTGTTTTATTTCATCAAACAAATCCCCCTGATTTTTAGATTTAATCATATCGCATGATACATAATAAGATGAGAATTGGGAATAGCCGCAACTCCTAAGCAATTCTTCTATCTGCTCCGTGTTCATATACATATCCGAGGTAATAATTATTTTTTTATTAAGCTTCAAAAGCTGGTCTACTACCCGAAACATATATGGATTTGCAAAACAATACGTACATTCAAGATTAATTTCCAAAGACATACCTATTTCTTTATCAATTCCAGTTTCTTCTGCAAGAACAGTATATATATCGTCTAAATTCACTTCATAATGCTTTTGTTTTTTATATTTTATCTCTCTGGCACGCCATTCCATCTCACAGCGAATCCGCTGAAAGTCCATATAATTTAGTTTGTCACCTAAAATGAAAAACAAATCGGTCGGACTGGAAAAAGGCCTCAACACTAAAGTATCAAATACATCAAAAGATATCACATCATATTTAGCCAAAGCTGCCGCTAGTTCTTCCGGACTTTCTCTCTTTGATAAAGACGATTCACTATCTTCCGCATATAAGACTTTACTCTCGTAATACGGATACTTTTCACTTTGTGCTAACTTCTTATTTCGAAATACATAATAAGATGTATTAAGCCAAAACAGATACAACCAGACAGCAATCTTACCAATTCCTCTCGCCTGACTCCTGCTCCTCTTATATTTTTCCTGAATTCCCGGAACTTGATTTACCAGAATATGATACAATTTATCCTTAAAACTCATACTTCTCTCTACTTTCAACTAGTTTCCTGCATTTTCTCATAAGCCTCGCATACTTTAGCCGGATTTCCAATCGCACGCAAGCGGCCTTTTTCAATCCAAACAGCCCTGTTACAATTGTTCTTAATGACACTGGGAGAGTGAGAAACAATTAATACCGTTGATCCGCCATGTATCATTTCCTTAATACGTGCTTCACTTTTTTTTCTAAAGAACATATCACCAACACTGAGCACTTCATCCAGAATTAATATCTCCGGCGTATCCCGAATTGTAGCAATTGCAAATCCTAATCTTGAAACCATACCAGAAGAATAATTTCGTACTTTTTCCTCCATAAAACCTTCCAGCTCTGCAAACTTTACAATATCATCGTATTTCTCATCAATATACTCCCTGGTGTATCCGATAATCGCACCATTAAGATATACATTTTCCCGACCGGTCAGTTCGAAGTCAAATCCTGTTCCCAGTGTCAGGAGTTGGATCTTTCTGGTATCCACCTCAACAGTTCCTTTGGTGGGTGCCAACGCTCCTGAAATGATCTTGAGTATCGTACTTTTACCAGATCCATTTGTGCCAATAATACCGACAACATCACCTTTGTGAATCTTAAAGCTAACATTTTTTAATGCTCTAAACTTTTCATAACTTCGTTGCCTTTTTATAGTTCGAATAAACAATTCTTTAACACTTGTTGCCTCATCTTTCTCACGCTTAAACTCCATCGTAATATGCTTTGCCGCAATTACAATTTCAGCCTTTTGTCTTTCACTTCTCAGTGATTGCTCTTCAATCGATGCCTTTACCTTCTGCGGCTTTCTAATCTTAGCCTCTGCCGTCTTCCTATCCGCCTGACGTTTTATTCGCTCCTGTCTTTTTTGCTGCTCCTTGTTTTTTCGCATCAAATTTATTTTCAATATAATAAGCGAAAATAGTAAAAGAACCAGAACTACCATTACTGTAGCAAAGATTATCTGATTTCTGGCAGAAGCAGAATTATTCCCCTGCATTACTACTGACGGTTCAGCTTGTACTGGCTCTTCATTCTGAGCCGCCACTTGTTCTGTCTTTTCAGACCGATTAATATTCAATGTATAACGCGCTTTTTCACCGCCGTTATTTGTGGTTGTAACAGTAATTATATTATTACCCACAGCAAGAGCAGTATCTGATATTTCCGTCTGCATCTCTGAAGGTAATACCAACAACTCCGCCTGTGAAGCATCCGCAGCCACTTCCATACTATAGCTTGTCTGTGTGCTATTAAATCCTTCGATGCTCATTCCATTCAACTGAATATCTTCTAAAGCACAGCCTACCGGTATTGGAATACTTACAGCGGCACTAGTTGCAGCCGCCTCAGCATCTTCACCATTCATTGTCCTGATATGAAGCTTCTCAATTGTTATGGTAGAAGTACCTGCGATTCTCGGAATAAATGAAAGTATTTCTTTATATTCTGCTTCGTTAACGCCTGATGCACTGACTTTGACCAAGCCTGGCTCTGCTAAATATCCTCCTGATTGATATTCCAGTACTTCTGCATCATAAATTATACTCATCTCGACTGCATCAAGGTTTTGATTTGACTTTGCATATACTCCTATAGGTGAAGAGGTACCCAATTCCCATTCATAGGTTTCAGATCCGAATGCAGCCGTTTCACCATCGGCTAATACTTGTCTATCTAATAACACAAATACAGTTAGAAATATGAATATAAAAGATCCCGCTACATATTTTAATGACTTTCTCATAATTAACCTCTCATTATATCTTTTGCATAATCCCGTTCTTATGCTTGTTAAAAATATGATGCCCAATAAGATATACCCCAACCGCCCATACAACCATTCTGACAATATCGCTGACAGTCGGCAATTGCCCAAGCATAATTACTTTTCGCATGCTGTCAATATAATTAAATAATGGATTATTAATGATCGCCGTATGAATGAATCCCTTAAGCTGATCTGCCGGATAAAAAATAGCAGACAAATACATCCACAGTGTCAAGATAATCGAATATAAATGTTTTACATCGCCGAAAAACACATATGCCGTTGCCAATATATAAGATATTCCCAGCGAAAATATTAATGAAAGAAATATAATAACCGGTGAAAAGATCATTGTCCAGCTTGGTGTTACTTTAAACACAAACAGCATAACAACATAAGCAACTAATGAATACCCTAGATTTACAAGTGCTGTATACACTCTGGCAAAAATAAATACCTGCATCGGAAATTTAACTTTTATCAACAACGTTTTATTATCTACCAATGTAGTCATCGCTGAATTGGTAGCCCCCGTAAACAACTGCCATAAAATATTACCGGTCAAATAATAAATCGGAAAATTCTCAATTGAGCGCCTAAAAATCTGCGAAAAAATCAACGAAATAATGGCCATCGAAAGCAGTGGATTCAACACGCTCCACACAATCCCCAGATAAGACCTGGAATATTTCCTCTTAATTTCTCTTCCCGTCAATTCCTTTATAACAAACCAATACTGTTTTCTCTCTTCAGCCTTATCCATTATTCCTTCTCCAAACAATCGTTTTTCTCACATAAAGCAAATACTTATACAGCGCATACTGACGCAAATGCCACCCAACAGCCTGTCCATTTCCAGCCGCGCTGCCCTCATACCATGCACTCTCTCTGATGTTACCCTTTTTCATCCCAAACATAATCAGCACCTTATTCAGCACATGATTATCCTTCAACTCCTTCTCACTCATAACAGCAGCAACCGGCTGCATGTCACTCTCCAGCACATCATCCGAAAACATGCACTCCCCGTACATTTTCGCTTCCATCTGAGTTGGCTTTCCCATAAACAATCTAATTAACGCTTTTATGGTTCTCCTGTCCTTCTGGAAATCCACTGTTCCCAGACTATCCAGGCCATCAGCTAACTGCTTTGTATATTGCACCAATAAGTACTCCATCACTTCAATAAAATTCCGCCTCACATCAGCAATAAAGTCATAAACCGGAACAAATTCTCCACCATCTTCTTCATATCTCAACGTCATCCCATGAGGCGCGCTAAATATAACTTCAAACAAACAATTGCTAAAATAAACCTTCTCCTTCAAACCGCCTTCCGGCCCGAAGTAATAACAATGATACGCTCCCCTCTCAGCCCCTGCCGGCAACTCATATAACCCCCAATAGTACCCTTCCAGTTTCTCTTTTCGCCCCATATACGCAAGAAGCTGGTTCAGAGTCTTCTGCATTGACCCCACCCAGCCGCTATCAACAAGCGCATCGTCTACCTTATCCAGCAGCCCTTCCTGACGTAAATAGCCCATCAAATTCGGTATAGCCTCTTTCGAATGGTCACACATGTACTGCATAAATTGTTTATTTTCTTTCAGCACACACCTAATTTCGCCAAGTCTCGCATAAGGAATCACTTCGCTCATATCTATATTCAATTCAATCCCGTCCAGTACTTCTACCTGCTCTTGCTCGGTAAGTCCTGCACGGTTTAATATCTTTTTCATGTTTACATCAATCCCGCTTCGGCACACGTATTCCAGAGCATCGTTGGTATCCATATGAAACAGGGGTACCCGGATCGAATACCTGGAACAACTGAGATATCTGCACTCAATCGGCAGATTCAGCTTTTCGCAAAAAATTTTGGCACTCTGATACATAAGATAACCATCCCGTGCCAAAAAATATAATCGCTTCTTACCGCTTTTCACCGCTTCGTTCAAGGTCCACAATACGAATCCGCACAGGCTCGGTCCCAATACATAATTACTGACCCGAGCTGTTACATCATCATTATCTTCTTTTAAATCCGCGGCCGGTTTATACAGACGCGGACTTTTCATGAGATGCTTTTCATATCTGTTGTATCTATCCGTTCTTTTGTCCTTCGACATAATAGTTATTCCTTACGTTTTTCTTGATATAACCCAATACACTCGGTCTAATCAGTCCAACCACCAACGGCTTAATCACATATGGAGAAGTTTGTAAATTTAAAATACCCAACTTCCTAAAACCATTAAGACGAACCTGCATTTCCCGGATACAGTACTTATACTTCCTCCGGCTGTATGATTGATAATCTTCCCGATATTGAATTAGTTCTTTCTGAATATTGTACCCTTGACACCCATGCATATGAAGCCGCATGAATAGTTCATAATCTTCACACCTGGCAGTCAATTGCGAAACCCTGTAGCCTTTGGCCCTAACCAGCACATTCCGGCGGAACATTACCGACGGATGAATATATGGAGAATGGCCGAGGAAATCTTTCTTAGCGGGAATTTCTTTCGTCATCCCTATCCCCCACACACCAGCATCATCAAATAATTCCGAATTAGACCCAACCCATTCGTAAACGGGATTTCCTTCCATAAATTTGTATAATATTTCCAGACGATCAGGCTTGGAAATATCATCCGCATCCATCCTGGCGATGTATCTCCCGCGCGATGCTGCGATACCTTGATTCAATGCGTGTGCTAATCCTCGATTCCGATTGCTTCTGATATATTTTATCCGGTCATCCAGTCCGGCTGCAATCTTAATTACATCGATATATTCTGCCGATGATCCATCATCACAGATAATCATCTCCCACTCTTTAAAACTCTGATTGATAATCGACATGGTGGCTTGGTATAATTGGCCTCTGTCCGACGGGTTATACACACCCATGACAACACTGATTTTTATCTTTTCCATACCCCGCATCACATTCCTTCTTCGAGTCTCTCGTAAATTCGTTCCATGATCTTGTTGGTACGCCTTTTATCAAAACTCCGAACCGACTGCCGGCAGCAGCTCCTGGTTCTCTCACGATCGTATTCATTCAGATCGTGTATGTATTCTATGCCTTTTACAAAGCCATCAATATCATGGCAATGACATACATACCCATTATTCTTATGCTGCATATATTCTCTGGTTCCACGGTTATCCGAAGCGATTACCGGAATCCCCATGGCCAATGCCTCCAGCGCAGCCATCCCCAGCCCTTCTCTGATCGACGGAAATATAAATGCATCCGCACAGCCCACAATCTCAGCCACATCGTGCCGATACCCAAACAGCTCAACCGTATCCTCCAACTGAAGCTGCTTGATCCATACCGGCATATTATCCTTGTAGAATCCGCTGCCGCAAATACCATACTTAATATTATTTAATCTATGCTTATCCTGTTTCATTCGTGACAATGCCCGCAGAACAACCATGTGATTTTTGTTTTCGTTCAATTCCCCCACCGATACAAGAAAATACTCATCTTCCCCGATGCCCAGCTCTTTGCGTTTCGCCTGACGCTCATCTGCTGTCAGCGGCTGGAATTTCTCCACATCAAGACCGACTCCCGGTATCTTGCAGACTCGTCCGCCCCTGCGCAGGCGCAGCCCCTTGGCACTAATATAATCTTCATCATTGATGACAATTAAGACGTCCGTAAACCTGGCAAAAAACTTTTCAACTATATAGTATAGGGTATTATTTTTAAGCGGAGCGCCTTGATAAAAATGAAAACCATGAGCGGTATAGATTACTTTCACATTGTTTTTTCTGCACCAGATACCTACCAGCCTGCCAAGGACTCCTCCAACCGGAGTGTGGCAGTGAACCAGCTTAATGTCATTCTGACGCACTATTTTCACCAGCTGTAAAAATGCTCTGGTATTATGCGTGAATACATAAGGAGATCTTTCGATATTGATGTGATGCAGTACAATTCCCAGCTTGGCCACTTCCTCCGCATCAAACTCATAGCTCTGCTCTTCCATATTCGCCGCATAATGCACAGTATATCCCCGCCTCTGCAAAATGTTGACATCGTCTTTTTCAAACTTATTTAAAAATCCGCTTACATTCGATAATACTAATACATTCCTCATTATATTACGTACTTAAGCCATTCCCCCCATAAGAAAAAGACTCAAAAACATCTCCTATATAGTTTTCTTACGTATTCGACCCTACACATATTCTTTAACATTATAAGCCTTTGGGCCGTTCATTGTCAACCGCTTTACCCCCTTAGCAGAAATTGTTTCAATTAAAAGCTTCTGCAAAATCACCTTATTTTGCGGCTGTTCCAGGCACATGCTACAAGCTCATCCGGTCTTTTGAGGGGTCAGCTCAAATACCGCTGCATCTGTCCGGACGAAAAAAGCACTGTCTCCTCTCGAAGAGGAAACAGTGCTTGTGTTACTTCAGTTCACCGCACTCATATTTTTTAATCCAGTTCTGCAGTTGGGAAATTGTCTTGATCTTATATTTCTGGCAGACCTTAAGAAGCGACAGATTGCCGTTCCGATAATCATGAACAGCCGCCATTTTCAGCTCCAGCGGATATTTCATATTATGGCTGGAATCATACAGCCCTTTTTCACCGAAACTTTGATAAATTGTCACCCACTTCTCAACGCTTGAATGATGTACCCCATGGCGGTCGCCCAGATTCCGAAGTGATGCCTTTCCTCCCAGGTACTCTTTAACTGCCTGAATTTTTGCCTCTGCAGGTACCTTTGATGTTCTTCCCATTTCTTTTTCTCCTCCTCATTTGAAATAATTACCAGTTGTAAATCGTGATAAAATAGTGCAGTTTTGATATTGAAAATGCTATAATTCTTAGTACAAATCTTGTCAAAATTTTGAATGCAAGCATGTTATATAATTAAAGGAAAAGAGGTCGGACGATGCGAACAATTTTATCAAACCATGACCGAAGACAGTTAGAATTTCTCGAGCTCTTAAGTAAAGAAAGCCCAATTTCTCTGCACCGGACGAGCGAAAGACTGGGATATCCGGTACGCACATTGGCCGCTGATATTACCCAAATCAATACATATCTGGCACCGATGCAGATCGTAACAAATGCAAGCGGCGTCACACTCACGATACCGGATGACAGCTCTTTCAGAGAAGTATATTCTCTCATCCTGCAGCAAAGCCGTGAAACTCAATTTCTGAAATACCTCTTTTTCCATTGCGGACAAACTCAGGAAGAAATTTCCGCTGCGTTGTTTATAAGTGTTTCAACCTTCCGCCGAATGGTTCGGTCAATGAAGAAAAAGCTGGCCCATCATCATATAGAGCTCAATACTGCCCCATATTGTATGATTGGAGATGAAGAACAAATTTCACAGTTGTATATTGCACTTTTTTCGGAATTATATCTGGATAACTACGGACCGATGAACCTGGAAGAGCAGGGTATGCTGGCTGAATTAAATAAAAGAATTGCCGATGAACATGGATATCCTATGAACTTTCCTGACTTAAAACGCATCATCCTCTGGACCTATGTACGCCTGATGCGGATGCAGAAAGGACATCACGTTGAATATACGCTAATGAAAGAAGATTATATCAGCAATCATGTTTTAAATGACTCAAATTTATGCTGCCGTTTCCATGAGGTGTTCGGCATAAAACTGAATCGGGATACGCTATTTGAGATGTACCATACATTTCTCCGGTCCAAGTATGCCAACAACCTTAGTGATATTAACAATATCACAATGGCTTCCGCTTATCATCGACAACTAAATACATCCATACAAACATTACTAATCAGCCTTGCAGAATCATTGGGCATAACTCTGGCCGATACGGAACAACTCCATATTGATCTGTTCAATAACCTGCAATTTACCGATCGGACGCCATACATTCTTTACAACCGGAACAAGATATTTGCGGACGGATTCAGCCGCGAACACGAGCATATTACTGCCATAATTAAAAAGCACATCACCCAGGCCTTTTCAACACCGCCGGATGAAAACGGTTTAAATGAAATCATCTATATTCTGGTTTCGCATTGGCCTGGTCTGATTCATAAAATCGAAGAAAAGATACCAGTTATAAAAATTGGGATCTTTTTTGATTCTGACATCGAGCATGCTCAGATGATTGCTGATTTAATTCAGCAATATGCAAATATCCGGATTCAGATGTCCGTAATAGAATTATGCGAATATGACTTCAAGGGTATTTTATATCCAGAAGTAGATATCTTGATTACCAATATACCGCGCTTAGAAACTAAATGTAAAAAAACTGTCTGTATCACAGAATATCCAACCGTCGCGGACTGGAAAGCCATATATTTCACTGTCGAAAGAACCTATCAGGAGCTGCTGCTCCCCCTGACCGGACTGTCTTCGATCATCGGCCCTTTAGACTCATAGTTGGATTCCATGACCCCCAAAGTGCTGTTCATATGCATTAAAATAATACATAAATTATGGAATATTCCTTTTATTTTTACAAGTTCACTTTCCGCATATGATTATGCAAAGAATGAACCTGTTTTTTTCAAACGCAAAACAGGCTGCCTGCTCAAATCACTGAGTACTGGTTTAAAATACAGATAAAACAATGAATAAAGCATCCTGTTATATGACAAGATGCTCTATGTAAATAATTATTTAATTTTCAGTGACCAGCAGGGTAATTCTGCCTCGTCGTGTTCAATAAACAGCTGCAGCAGTTTCGCACCGTATTTATCGCGCAGATTCTCAGCGTATATCGATTGGAGTTTCAACTCACGATTCATATTCTGTGTCTTGATGTCAAGCATAACGTCGTGTCCGGATTCCAGATTCTCAGTTATTTCTGTCAGAACCTCCCATGATACGCCATCTGTTTTAATCACTACCGCATTTCTTTTCTTAGATTTTATCATACTCACCCCTTTATTCTAATACTTACATTAAGATTACTAGGGGTGGGTAAAATGTGCAACGCTTAATATATTCCACCTTTGGCAGAAAAAGGTTTTCTATCCCCACACTTCTTCCGCGATCTCTTTTACCAGGGCCAGTTTCGCCCACTGTTCCGCTTCAGTCAGTTTATTGCCGATCTCGCAGGATGCAAATCCGCGCTGCGGACCGAGATACAATCTACACTTACTATTTTAGCTCTGATATGGCTTTAGGCTATATCCACTTTTTTAGTTGATTAATATATATTCCTCCCAGATAACTGAGACGTACCTCTCTATGCTTAATGTAGCCAATATGCATCTGGTCATCGCTTTTCAGCGGCACCGAGATAATATCCTTTCCATTGAGCTTCTCATCGATAACACCGCTGGAAAAAGTATATCCGTCCAGCCCGATCAGGCAGTTAAACAGGGTTGCCCGGTCGCGCACCTGAATATTTTTCCGATGTGATACGGTACTCAAGATTTCCTCTGAAAAATAGAATGAATTATACTTTCCCTGTTCAAACGAAAGATAGGGATACTCTTCCAGATCCTCCAGTTCGATGATCCCCTTACCGGCAAGGGGATGCCGGCAGCTGATAAAGACATGAGGAGAAGCGGTAAATAACTCATGGAATTCCAGCTGACGTTCTTTTAACAGCTTCATGATGACCGCCCGGTTAAAATCATTTATATACAATATCCCCAATTCACTCTTCAATTTAGCAACATCGTCGATGATCTCGTGAGTCTGGGTCTCCCGCAGACGGAAATTGTAACTGTCCGCCGTATATTGCTTGATCACATCGACAAAAGCATTTACAGCAAAGGAATAATGCTGAGTCGATATGCATAGTTCCCTGGTCATGTCGCTGCCCTTATATTTTTCCTCCAGAAGCGCCGCCTGTTCCAGCACCTGACGGGCGTATCCGGCAAATTCTTCGCCCTCAGGCGTCAGTACCACACCGCGATTGGTGCGGTGAAAAATTGCAATCTGCATTTCCTCTTCTATATCACGGATCGCATTGGTAAGACTGGGCTGGGAAATGAACAGCTTATTTGCAGCCTGACTGATAGTTCCGCATTCTACAACCGTTATAATATATTTTAATTGCTGTAATGTCATTGCTTTCTCCTGTTTAGCTTTATTGATTCCACGGCCGCTTTTTGTCCAGCCAGCCATTCGCCCGCCAATATTCCGTTTCCGTCGGAGAAGAACTCCAGCCGGCTTTTTGCATATTAGACATCATCCAGAAAATAAACCTTGTCTTTATTCCCACCCGTGTTTTTTTCACCCGGCTGATTTTTTTCGCTAATGCAGAAATGTCTTTATTTATCTTAGCCCTTTTCTTTTCCGATACCCCTTGCCAGTTCATGGCCTGAACGCTGATACCATAACTCTTGATGTACGGAACGCCCCAATAAAACAAAGTCCTCGTTATACCTTTTATCGCCTGCCCGGCTCCGGCACCGGCAGTTGTTGATATCACTGCTGCTTTTTTATGAAACATATATGCTCTGGGCCGGTGCGACATCCAATAGGTATAGGTTAAATCGATAAAGGCCTTCATCGGGGCAGACGGCATCAGACAATAATTGGGAGTAGTAAAGATAAGCAGATCAGCCATTTCAACAGCATCTAAAATAACCTTCTTTTCAGTGTAAAACGGACAGGCTTCATCGGCTTCTATACAGGCATAACAGCCGACGCAGAAATGATTTAAATCTCCGGGCAGAAAGAACTCCGTTATTTCATCCGCAGCTCCGAGTTTCTCTGCTAATAATCTGCTTACGTGATAAGTGCTGCCTTTATGATTCTGGCCATGTATCATAGTAATTTTCATGACCGTACCTCCTTTTGATAAATTCTGCTGAATTGTTTGATATGCTGCTCTACTAACTGCAGTGCCTCCTCTTCCCTTTCCGGTTGGCGGTCACAAAGCGTAAGAAGAATATATATCGGTGCATAGAAGTGCAATGCCATGATCTTTCGCTCTTCCTGCCGAAGCACCCCTGCCTGTGTAAGCAAAGCTAACATGGCCGACTGATAGGATAACGGATCATCGACGTATTGTTTCGTAAATAAAGACGCCAGTTCTTTATTATGAAATTGCTCAATTGTCAGCATTTTTCGAAATTTACAGACATAGTCGTCGTGCAGGAAATATATAAATAACCGTTTTCCCATATTCACCAGCATATCTTCTGAAACAGCAGTGAAAACGCCGGCGTCTTCAGCCGCATTATTTCCATCCATCTGCAGTTCTTTTGACTGAATTTCATATCGTTTCTGCATCTCCTTAAGAATCGCATTAAAAATATCCTGTTTGCCCTTAAAATGCTTATATAAGGATGGTGCTTTTATACCCACAGCTTCTGCAATCTGTCCGACACTGACGGCATCGTATCCTTTTAGGGAAAATAGCGTGACCGCCGCATCTAATATTCTTTCTTTCGTAGACATGGTTTTACCGTATCCTTTCAGCTAATATTCATTAGCTCCATTATAAGCTAACAAGTATTAGCCGTCAAGTTTTTTATACAACATGACAGTATGTTGTCATGTTGTATAATGTATACTGTCAGTACGCGTAAAATAATATTATTGATAGGAGTGTACGATTAAATATGGAACTTATAAAAATAACCCGCGAAAACCTTGAAACAGAACATATCTGCTGTGCCATTTCAAGTAATAAGGATTGTCAGGTTAGAGCGAAAAAATCCTGGCTGAACGCAAGATTAAATGAGGGACTTGTTTTTCTGAAATGTAATGTTCGGGGGAAATGTTTTGTCGAGTATATCCCTGCCGAACACGCATGGGCACCAATAGAAGCGGACGGATATATGTATATTGACTGCCTGTGGGTATCCGGCCAATTCAAGGGACAGGGATATTCCAGTTTACTGTTAGCAGAATGTATACGCGATTCCAAAGCAAAAGGTAAAAAAGGTATTGTTGTATTGTCTTCCAAAAAGAAAGCAGGTTTCCTTTCAGATCCAGACCATCTGAAATATAAAGGTTTCCTGATCGCTGATACTGCAGATCCTTATTTTGAGCTTATGTATCTTCCATTTAATGAAGCTGCTGATAAACCGCATTTTAAATCTCATGTTAAAAAAACCGGCAAAAAGAAGCCGCAAAACGGTTTTACTTTATATTATACAAACCAATGCCCGTTTACAGCAAAATATGTACCGCTGCTTGAAAAAACCGCAAAAAATAAAAACATAGAATTCCATACAGAGCATATTGCCACAAGAGAACAGGCCCAAAATGCCCCTTGTCCATTTACAACATTTAGCTTATTTTTAAATGGCGAATTTATAACCCATGAAATTTTATCAGAAAAAAAGTTTGAAAAGATAATATCAGAAAAAGCCGCTGGCTAAAAATACAGCGGCTTTTTACGCACTAAAATATTATAAATACACTTAATCCGCTCAGCACAAGAATTGCAAACAAAATATCCGGTTTCTGAAAACCAGTCCGGCAGATACTGGTTCTCTCCCTCATGTTCCCAAGCCCCCTGGTCAGCGCGGCTGCCGACAGATCATTACCGATACCGACCACACACATCATCAGCGGCACCATCCGATATTCCAGCAGGGTTATCGGGTTCTTTTTTGCCCCCTGCAGACCGATCCCCCGCATCCTCATCGCGCGGCTGATCGCTTCCGCTTCCTCTGCCACCGTCGGAAAAAAACGGAACATCACCGAGAAGGGGATTATAAACTTCTCAGATATATGCATTTTCTGCATAGCGGCAACAAACTCACTGATCTGGGTTGTGGTAATCAGATAGTAGCCCGTCACCCCGCTGGGAAACCAGCGGGAACCCAGCTGAAACACAAGGGAGAAACATATCTTTAGTCCCCCGTGCACCATCGGAACCAACACTAAATTTCCGGTCCACGATATCAGAAATGCACTGATATATCCAAATGCCGCCTTATTTTTACCGCTGAGCACCAGCAGTATAAACGGCAGGAGTGAAAGAGCCGGTTTTAAATAAACATTCACTCCGGCGGTATCTCCATCAATCATGACAATACTAAAAACAGTCAATATCAGCAGCTTAGTTCGCGGGTCAAGTCTGAGATTCATTATACAATCCCGGCTTTCTGGAAATGCTTCTTTAATACGGCCCGGCCCAGATACACGCCGAGAATTCCGCCGATAAACCCGATTACAACGACTGCCGGCAGCATAAACCCTGACGTCAAATTCATCACCGAACCAATATATTCTTCCGTTCCCCCCTGAGTCCGGTAAGCTTCAAAATACACATCCCTCATTATCCACATCGGCAGCATGGACCCAATAACCCATTCAGTAAATACACAATATCCAATCACGGTAAACTTCCAGCTTTTGTATTTCCCGGCTTTAAAAATCAAATCAGCCAGAAATCCAAAAACAACCCCAAATATGATCGATATCCAACTCTGACCAACCAGAAAACATAAAACGCTAACCAGAATACCCATGATCGTTACCGCACCAAATTTACCCGTCTTAGTCAAAAACAGCGTAAAAGGAATTCCCCCCAGCACTCCCAGCACCAGAGGCAGCACCACCACAAAAACCGGTATGTATCCCAGCATCCCACTAATAAAAAACATAATAAAATAAAGCACCGAAAAGATCCCAATGTTAATTAAATCTTTCGTATTCAATTTCTGGTTATCCATTTTTCTCTCATCCTTTCTCATCTCTTTTAACTCTTCGTGTCAATCCACCAGTCTTCACCATATCATTAGATTATTAAAGCCTTCCTCCTTTTGTTAGTTCCTGCTAACTTCTGTAAAAAAAAGAACCAATAACCGGAAAAATCTCTTTTTAAAGGTCATTGGCTCTGCATTTTCATGTCTGGCTCTATTGATATGGTAATATGTAATTGTTCCATGTCGATCAGACTTTCATTCCGGCACTTCGCACAATAAACCGGAAAATTTTTCAGGACCGTATTGTCTCTGATTTTGGTCCGGGTCTTCTTGCCGCAGCACGGACAGTGGATCCAGCCTTCTTTATCCACATACGGCCGCTCTTTTCTCACCAAGCATAATCACCCCCTCAGCTAAATGTCAAAGATATCTTTCCAGCCGCTGTTATAAAACCGGCGCAGCTGATTAATATAATCGTCCGCCTCTTCCCGGGTCATATTGTGATGCACCACTTCAAAAACTCCTGCGTAGAATGCGCTGGAAACAACGTGTACAAAACCCTCCTTAATCTTCCCGCTGTTAAACGCCCCGGGGTCCGTTAACTTAAGGAATTCAACCGTGTGCCGGGTATCAATCTCCGTGAGTTCTTCCAGAAAATCCTGATACATGGTCCCTGGCGAACAGACAATGAGCAGCTTAAATTCCTCAAAGTAATTATAGATATATTCGACAAAAGCCGGAAAGCCTTCGTCCGAAATCTCACCAAAGGATGATTTCTTAACTTCGCTATCCATTGCAGTAAAGCGGGTCAGAGAAGCTTCCAGCAAGTCTTTTATTCCCGTCAGCGCCGGTTCGATCAATGCCCGAAACATTTTTTCTTTATCCGCATAACGAATATATATGGCACTGGTGCTGGTGCCGGCATTTAGCGCAATCGCTCTCAAAGATGCATCTGCAAATCCCTTCTGATAAAACTCCTGTTTTGCACACTCGATAATCTTTTCATCCAATCCTTCAATACGGCTGGCCATTCAATATACTCCTTTAAACGAAAATTGAGAACAATGTTTTCAAAACACCGTTCTCAATATATCACAATTAATAATTATTGTCAACTTGCCTGCTGATATTTCTTAAGCCACCGCTGCAGCAGCGATATCGTACTGATATTATATTTTATGCATATATCACGCAGTGATCTGCCGCCCGCCAAATATTCTTCTACTGCCTCTTCTTTTAAATTATTCGAATAATGGCGGTTAATAGAAGTATCAACCAACCCTTCCGGTCCGGCCATCCGGTATCTCATAACCCATTTTTCAACACAGGAATGGTGAACACCATACTCCTTAGCAATGGCCCGCAGAGAACCCTCCTTTTTATTGTAGGTTTCAACTGCTTTAATTTTTTGGGCATATGATATCTTGGATCTGCTCATTAGCTTCACCCCTTCCATGGTAATAATATATACACCGAACATTAGCATTCAAAATAGCAATATAATATAATATTGCCCGTCCTCAGTTCAATAAGTATATATTATATTTTAAAGGGACATAAAATCTGAAACATCACCCAAACGGATATTTTTTCAGTTTGAATGATAAAAATAAATGCCGATACCGGATCTAATAATACAATCCAGTATCGGCCTGCAACATAACTTATCATTTTTTCGCTTTTACCTTTTATACTTGCCGAAAATGTTCCATCATCACCGGCATATATTCTTTACTGTACGCTGACAGTGAATAACTGCCCCGATTCAGACACCAGTCTGAAACCAGTGCTCGTTCGCACAGCGAATAATACTTGGTAATCTCCTGAATCGACTTCTCTCCGGTGATCTGTCCCCGACGCTGCCCCTCTTCGACGATCGACGCAACCAGCCGGTAATACTTCCGGTTCTGATCCAGAAGATTGCGGTCACCTTTAGCAGTCAACTGAGTGGAATACAGGGAGGCCAGTAAATCCAGACTGATCTTATCCTCCATGAAATAGTGCACTTCATAGTTCAGCACCAGCAGCTTATCATAGCTGTTCATCTCCGGGTCGATCTCACCTTCCAGCCGTTCATACTGCTCGTCCAGCATCACCGCCAGCGTACCCAGCATAGCATCCTTGCTTTCAAAATGATAATAAAATGATCCTTTGGATGTTCCTGAGAGACGGATAATATCATCTACTGTCGTATCGTCATATCCCTTTTCCCGGAACAGTTCCCATGCTGCGTTTACGATTTTACCTTTTACACTGCTGCTGTCTATCGTCACATTTCTTCCTCCAATTAAAGATATTTAGAGTATACCATATCAAACATCAGCAGTTCAATCACTATGTTTTTATAAACTTTTGGAAATTCTTGCCGCTTCGGTTACCGCTTCGAAGACTGCACTGCGGAATCCTTTATCCTCGAGAACCCGCACTGCTCCGATCGTGGCTCCGCCCGGTGAACACACCATATCTTTGAGTTCGCCCGGATGTTTGCCGCTTTCCAATACCATTTTTGCACTTCCCAGCACCGCCTGGGCCGCGAATTGATATGCTTTGCTCCTGGGCAGTCCGCCTGCTACCGCAGCATCGGCCATGGCTTCGATAAACATGAATACATAAGCGGGTGAGCTGCCGCTTACCCCAGTAACACTATCCATCAGATTCTCCGCTACAACTTCCGTTTTCCCAAAACCATTCAGAATCGTAAGCCCCTGCTCCATATCCGCCTCAGTAACATATTGGTTGCAGCATGCGCCGGTCATTCCCTCACGTACCATAGCCGGAGTATTGGGCATCGTCCGGATCACTTTTAAAGGACGGCCAAAAGCCTCTTCCAGCCACGCCAGAGTCTTTCCCGGAATAATCGTAATAAACAGCTGCTCCTCGCGTACCTCCTCCTTTATCTCATTGATCACCGCTTCGCAAAACTGCGGTTTAATGGAAAGAACCACGACATCTGCTTCCCGCACTACTTCTTTATTATCATCGGTCACCGCGATTCCGTATTGCTCTTTTATCTTTTCACGACTAGGCGCATACACATCTGCGCCGATGATATCGGCAGGAGAATAAATCTCATCCTCAATGATCCCCCCCAGCATAGCTCCAGCCATGTTTCCGCATCCGATAAATCCTAATTTCATAACCCATATCTCCTTTCGTTTTGTATTCATTGCATTATTTTGTATACATCATTACTATTTGCGTACAATATATCACTTAACAGCTGCTTTGTCAACAACTTGCACTTGTAATTTTGTCCTAACTTGTATACAATTGTAAATAATGTGTACATTTTTCACAAAGCGAGGTATCAATATGAGCACTCCCCCTCTTTCTCTGGCCGATCAGGCCTATGAGAAAATAAAAACCAATATTCTTAATCTGACCTATCCGCCCGGCATGCCGCTTACTGAGATGGCTCTGGCCGAAAAACTGAACATGAGCCGCAATCCGGTGCGGACTGCAATTAAAATGCTGCAGAGCGAAGGCCTTATCGTCAGTGATTACCATAAATCAATGACTGTAAAAGGCATTACCGAAGAGGATATCAACGAAATCTATCAGCTCCGTGAAATATTGGAAGGCTCGGCGCTGAAGATGATTTTCGATACCGGGCGGTATGAAGAATATTCCTACCGTATTGAAGAGAAGGTCGTTCGCATGTGCGCTGCCGCAAATGACCTCTTCGAATGGGAGGTCGCCGATACCAGGATGCACATGGAAATCATCAGTATCTATGAGAACAGCCGCATCAACCGGATTTATGAAAACAACCTGGCAGAACTGATCCGAATTGGTCAGTATTCGGTCAAAAATGGAATGCGCATCCAGCAGACCAATGAAAATCTTAAACAAATGGTACTTCACATGCGGAACAACGAGTTTGAAACAGCTTATGCAATCCTGAAAGAGGATCATTTTACGATCGGTAAAAACAGCGCATTAAAA
>Ga0153996_1000437_pt1 | contig 18620 bp, 13 predicted proteins | sample TSNC080MetaG_FD_104728 | JGI IMG/M metagenome (GOLD analysis project Ga0153996, IMG submission 104728) | Attine ant fungus gardens microbial communities from North Carolina, USA - TSNC080 MetaG | ecosystem: Host-associated > Fungi > Mycelium > Unclassified | place: USA: North Carolina, Lumber...
CCGGCCCTACCGGCCCGACTGGCCCGACTGGCGCTACCGGCCCGACTGGTGACACCGGCCCTACCGGCCCGACTGGCGCTACCGGCCCTATCGGCCCGACTGGCCCGACTGGCGCTACCGGCCCGACTGGTGACACCGGCCCTATCGGCCCGACTGGCACTACCGGCCCTATCGGCTCGACTGGTGACACCGGCCCTACCGGCCCGACTGGCGCTACCGGCCCCGTCGGTGCTCAAGGTGTTGTCGGACCGCAAGGGCCGCAGGGCGTAGCTGGCCCCACCGGCCCCACGGGCCCGACTGGCCCCACTGGAGCGACTGGTGACACCGGCCCCACCGGTCCGACGGGTCTAGCAAATATCACAAGTTATGGATATGTATATGAGCTTGCCACAATAGCAGATGCAACAGTTCTTGGCGGAGCAGATGTGCCATTTAGCAATAATGGCCCATTTAGCGGGGTAACACACGCTATCGGCACTACAACAGTAACAGTTCCAATAGATGGTATTTATCAAGTTAACTACTCTGTTAATATAACAGCAGGGGCTCTTTCCTCAATTGCGATAACTGTTAATGGCACTGTAGATGCATCAACCACTATAGACGCTTTGGTAACAACTGGCATAATTAGCGGTGAAGCAATATTGTCACTCAGTGCCGGAGATATCATCACGTTAAGGAATAACTCTTCAGTCGCATTCACCATGGATATAGCGCCAGGCGTAGGCGCTCAGCTTAATATAATACAACTAACCACTATATTATAAACTGTGATTACGCTGGAATTTAAGCAGCTCAATTTAGTTTAATGAATGTCGAGTTTCCCCCCCATCTATTAAGGTGGGGGGGAATACTTAAATTAATGTTTGAGCACCTCTAAAAAACTTCAAAATACCTATCTGAGAATGCCCAAAAATCCTATAATCTCATTCTAGCAATTCATATTATATGGGTTTTCAGAGGTGCCTAATTGAAAACCGCTTGTCGGCTTTTTAATTGAATATTAGTATTAATAATGAAACAAAACAGGCCACGATAACCTTTCCATTATCCTTTTTGATCCCTGAGCGGAGGGCGTGTTTATTCCCCGCTGCGTTATGGGGATCAACGCCGCCGGAGGGCAGCAAGAGCTGGCGCGGGAGTTTATTAAAACCGTTTTGGGCGAAGCCGTCCAGTACAGCGATTTGCAGGACGAATTCCCCGTAAACAGCGCGGCAATAGAAAGAAATACCTTACGTTCCATCTCTATGGGTTGGGGCATTGGCTTGAATGACGAGGAAACCGGCGAATTAATTATTTTGGAAATGGGCTGGCCCTCCCCCGGCGCGTTCCGGGCGGTCTGCGCCCTGTTCGGTCAGCTGAATACGCCGTATATGCCCGACGATACCCTGATGGAGATGATATTGGATGAAACCGAGGGCTTCTTCGGCGGCTCCCTCACGGCCCGCGAAGCGGCTGCCAGCCTGACGGCCCGGCTGGAGCTTTACCTGGCGGAGCGGAGCTGACGGAAGGGGACTCATTGGCTCCGGTTATCACGTCAATCTAATTTGACAATTTGGCAGAGAATGTTAGCAAAAAACCACCCCGGCGCTCCGCGCCACCCCTCCTTGGAGGGGAATTTAAGGTCGCTTTTAGCTCTATTCCCCTCCTTGGAGGTCCATCCGCAGACGGCGGGGTGGTTCCGATGTAATTTAGATTGACGTGCTCCGGTTATTTGCCGCCATTGTTTTTATATGGAATAGTGTGGTATACTTGATATGTATTTATTTAAGCGCATCAACGATCCAAGTAATCTAATCCGGAACATAACAATTCGAGGTGTATGGAATGTATCAAGTAGTGGCTTTGGGAGAATTATTAATTGACTTTACCCCTTATGGCGTCAGCGACACAGGTAACATCCTATATGAGGCTAACCCGGGGGGCGCTCCCTGCAATGTGCTGGCTCAGCTGAACAAGCTGGGGAATTCCACCGCGTTTATCGGAAAGGTGGGCAATGACTGCTTTGGCCGCGGCATGATGAGCCTGCTGAAGAATTTAAGCATCGGCACGCAGGGGCTTTTGCTCAGTGATACCGAGCTTACCACCTTGGCCTTCGTGAGCTTGGACGAAAACGGCGACCGCAATTTCAGCTTTGCGCGCAAGCAAAGCGCCGATGTCATGCTGCGGTGGGACGAGGTGAACCGCTCCCTGATTGAGGGGTGCGATGTCTTTCACTGCGGTACGCTTTCCATGACCGACGAGCCTTGCCGCAGCGCTACCCTCCAGGCATTGGCTTATGCCAAGCGGGCGGGAAAGCTGATTTCGGTGGATCCCAACCTGCGGGAACCCTTGTGGAAGGATTTGGAGCAGGCCAGAACCGCTATGTGGGAGGTCATGCGCTTTGCGGATATCGCCAAGATATCCGATTATGAGCTGGAATTTTTACTCGGCCCCGGCAATCTGGAGCAAAAGGCGGAGGAGCTGCACCGCCGGATAGATTCCTCTATGCTGTTCGTCACCTGCGGACGGGACGGGGCCTATCTCAAAACCCGGGACGGCTGGTACTTCAACCGTTGCTACAACGAGGTAAAGACCGTGGACACTACCGGAGCGGGGGATTCCTTCCTGGGCGCAGCCCTTCATAAAATCCTTGCGCTTAAGGGTGAGGCGGTTGCCGACGCCCAAGCTAAGGATATCCTGCAATTCGCCAGTGCCGCCGCCTCTCTGGTGACCACTCGAAAAGGGGCCATACAGTCCATGGGCTCTCCGGAGGAGATCGCTGATTTCCTGGGACAAACGGAAGGATAGCTTCCCTGAAAGTCCATAAAAAACGGAACCTCCGGCGCACAGCCGAAGGTTCCGTTTTTTATGGACTTTATCAAATGCTCCCACAGAATTGCCAATCAAGCAATCACAGAAACGGTGATGCGCTGGGGATTCCGCTTATTATCATCGTCATCGTCACTGTCCGAAACGGAAACCTTTGTGACACCCACAGTCTTTCCGGTAATTTCGTCCCCACCGACCTTTACAATATCGGAATTATCGGTGGTGATGGAGATGGTTCTTCTGGCGCTGCTGCTGTATCCGGGATAGAGCACCTCGATCAAGTCCACCGTGTCCCCGGCCTTTACTTGAATGGACATAGCCTGGGCGCGGTTCTCCAGCAGCATGGTAGTGACGCGGATTTTAACCCTCTGGGAATGAACAGCCCCCTCCGGGTCGGTGTAGCTGGCGGTGATAATGCTGCTGCCCACAGAATTGGCCGTCAGGATGCCGTCGGCGTTAACCTCCATATTCTCGCCATTGGATGACCAGGCTATAGCGCCATAGCTGCCATCGGCGGTATACCCGGGATGAAGCAGCTCCCGAAGGTTCAGCCGGGTGCCCTCCCTGATGGTAAAGCTGTTCTCCACCTCGCCGTCCGGGGCCTTGCTCACCCCCAAAACTATGGTCTGTACCGTTTTATTGGCGTAATTGTCCCAGCCTGTGGCGGTGATTTTGGTCACTCCGATTTTCAGCGCGGTAGCAATGCCCTTTTCATCCACCGTGGCCACCTTGGGGTCGGAGGAGGCCCACTGAAGCTTGCCGGATATCGACCAGGCAAACGCGTCACTGACTGAATCGTCGTCATCGCTGCCCACCCGGGTAATCACATAATCATTCATATCCCTTTTGCTTCCCACGGCAATATTAACATTGCTGTTTGCAAAAGTCCGGGCATTGTCCTCGGCAAACGACGCGGCGTGGGCGGTCACCGGGAGGAGCGCGCCGCCCAGCAGCATAACCGCCACCAGCAAACAGGCTAAAGCTTTTAAATTATTTTTCATTGTTACCTCCATATCTTGTTATCAGGCCGCAAATTGGTCAATTCTCCGCCATCAAGGCTTTTTTGCGGTTTCTTTTGCCTTCCCTTCGCATCTCCCGCTTTTCCCGCCGTTTCTGCCGCTTGTCGGGGTTGCCGTCAATAAGCAGATAGAAGGAGGGCAGCAGCAGCAGCGTGAGGATGGTGGAGGCGGTGAGGCCGCCGATAACCACAAGGCCCATGCCCTGCATCATCTCGGAGCCGGTGCCGATGCCCACCGCCATTGGAATCATGGACAGCACCGTGGTGAGGGTGGTCATGAGGATAGGGCGCAGGCGGTGCCGGCCGGTGCGCACCAGCGCCTGCTTCACATCCATGTCCTTGCGGTACTGGTTGGTGGTATCCACAAACAGGATTCCGTTGTTTACCACCGTTCCCACCAGAACCAGGAAGCCCAGCAGGGAGGTCATGTTCAGCGTGGTGCCGGTGAGGGACAAAAACGCTATCGAGCCGATGAGGCTAAAGGGAATGCACACCATGACCATAATCGAGTGCTTAATGGACTCAAACTGGATGGTCATAACCATAAACACCAGCAGCACCGCAATAGCGATGGCCTGACCGATAGAGCCGAAGGCGTCGTTCATCTGCCGCTGCATGGAGCCGGTACCCAGGGAAACGCCGTCGGGGAACCTAAGCGCGTTCACTTTGGCCTTGATATCGCTCTCCGCTTGGAATCTTTCGGCCTGGGTAGGCGTGCCGGATACGGTTACCGTGTACTGGCCATCCTCCTTGCGGATGGATTGGGGGGCGGTGGTAAAGTCGATGGAGGCCACATCCAGCAGGGGAACGGATTTACCCGAGGCCGTGCTGATAATCATATCCGACACATCGGCCAGGGAGGTGTATTTATCCTTGGGGTATTCCACTGTTACCGTGTAATCCCTTCCATCCCTCGTGAGGGTGGTGGCGTCGGTGCCGTTCAGCTGTCTGCTGACACTGGACGCAACCTCCGCCGCGGTAAGCCCGTAGGCGGACGCCTTGACGACATTTACATTGATTTCAGCCTCCGGGTCGCCGTTTTCCAAGGAGGTGGAGACGGTGACGATTGCCGGATTCGCGTTAAATATGGATGAGACCTCCTCTGAAAAATCACGAAGGGTATCCAAATCATTGCCCTTGAGGCTGATAGAAATACTGTCGCTGGACATTCCGCTGGTCATGGAGGAGGAGGAGGATACGGTAATGTCACAGTCTACAATATCCTTGGTTTCCCGGCGCCACTGCTCCACCACCTCGTTGGTGCTCATTTGGCGCTTGTCAATAAGGTAGGCTGTCACCGAGTTGGAACCGCCGCCCATACGCCCGCCCCCGCTGCCTCCGGCATTGGCGCTGTAGCTTTCCACATCCGGGTGGGAGGAAACAATATCCTCGATCTGGCGGATAATGGCGTCGGCTTTTTCCAGCTTGACCCCAGGGCGCGTGGTAACGGAAATACTAACCGTCCCCTCATCGGTGGAGGACATCAGCTCCATATTCAGGTTGCTGGCCAGATACAGGGAGATAACCACCAGCGCCACCGTTACAGCGGCAACCGTTTTCTTTTTATTGAGGATGACTTTTAGGATACGAATGTACCCGCGCTCCAGCTTTTTGAGCATATACGCGCCGGGGGCGTTGCGCTTTTCCTCCGGCTTGAACTGTACGAAAAACAAGGGAACCAGGGTGATTGCCGAAAAAAGGGACGCCAGCAGGGCAAAGGCTATGGTATAGCCCAAGGGTTTAAACAGCTGCCCGACCATGCCGGAAATAGACGCAAGGGGCAGGAACACAACAACGGTGGTAATGGTGGAGGCAACTATAGAAAGCATGACGAACCTGGTGCCTTCAATAGCGCACTCCACATAGGTGCGATCCTTGGTATTTTTAAAGCAGCTGTCCAGCACCACGATGGAGTTATCCACCATCATACCCACACCCAGCACCATGGCGCTCATGGTGATGATATTCAGTGTGAAGCCCATAAAACTCATGCAGATAAAGGCCACCAGAAGGGATACCGGCATGGAGCTGCCCACAATCAGGGATGCCTTGTAGTCGCCCAGGAAGAAGAACAGAACCACCATGGAAATGATGATAGCCAAAATCAGCGCCTGAGCCACCGATGAAATAGACTCCTGGATCGTCTCGCTGTCGTCGCTCATAATCTCTATGACAATATTGGGCCGGCTGATACGCAGCTCCTCCACAATCCCCCTTACCTGATTGGAAAGGCTTACCGCGCTGGCGCTTTGGCGCTTGGTAATGCTGATGCTGATGGTTTCCATGCCGTTATACCGGCTGGCGCTGGTGGCTTCGTTGGTAGCCTCAAAGATATCCGCCACGTCAGCCATGCGGATGACGCTGCCATTCCCCAGGGATATGGGCAGATTCTCCAGCTCCTCCACCGTTTTATAGGACACCGCGCTGGTCAGGGAAATGGTTTGGTCGCCGTATTCAGTGCTGCCGCTGGGCTGGGAAAAATCCGCTGTCGCGACACTGTTGGCAACCGTGTTCATTGTAATGCCATACTGGCGCAGCCGATCCTCCTTCAGCTCGACGCTGATATACTCCTTCTGCCCGCCCCTTACGCTGACCTCGGCCACTGTGGACAGCTTCTCGAATTCCGGGGAAATCTCATCCTCGATATAATAGAGGAGGTTATCCATACCGTCCGAGCGGACGGACAGGCTAACGGAGGCGGAGGAGTTGGAGCTCATCTGCATAACCGAAGGGTTGTTCACGCCGTCGGGCAGCTGATTGCCGATCCGATCCAGCTTTTCCTTCAGGTCGATATACGCGGTGTCCATATCGGTGCCATACTCGTATTCCAGCATGACCATGGACGAGCCCTTGCTGGAATTGGAGCTGATAGACTTGAGGCCGCTCAGCGAACCGACGGCCCCCTCCACCCGCTGGGTGACCAGCTTATCCACGTTTTCCGGATCCGCCCCCGAATAGGAGGTCATGACGATCATCATGGGGGTTTCCATCTGAGGGGTGGCTTCCTGATCCATACCGGTAAGTGCCATGTAGCCGAACACCAGAATCGCCAGAATAATCATTAACGCCGACATGGGACGCCTGACAATAACTTCTGTTAGCTTCACTGGGTATCCCCCTCGGCTTTGGCGGATTTTGCCCCGCTCTCCCCGGCGTCTCCGCCCGCTTCCCGGACGCCGGGCCCGGCTCCGGCCCAAGCGGCTTCCCCACCGCGGTTGGAATCAGCGGTTTCCTGATCCGCCGCCTCTAATTCTTCCCGTTGCCCGTCAGACGCATCCGCCGCCTGCCCGCCGGGCGCTCCGGCTTCCCCCTCCCCTGCCGTGGGAGCGGTACCGGGCAGGTATACCTCCGCCGTGTCGTACAGGCTGGCGCTCCAGGTGACAATTACATTGTCGGTCATCTTCACTCCGGACACCACCTGGATATTTTTCGCGTCGGAGATACCGGTTTCAATGAAGGTCTTGCCGGCTTTGCCATCGACAAACAGGTAGACAAAGGGGCTGCCGTTGTCATAGTAAACGGCGTTTATAGGGATCATTATTTCATTTTCCACCCTTTGGGTAGCCACCTTGATTGTAATGGTGGAGCCGGAGCGCAGCTCAAAGGGCGCGTTCTCCACTGCGGCCTTTACGTTAAAAAGCCCGCTGGCGGTGTCCACCATATTGGAAATCTCGGTGATGTATCCCCCGCAGATCTCCCCGTTCTTTTCCACAGTCACCCCGTCGCCCACACGCATGGAGGTCAACGAGGATTCCGCCACCCCAAAGGTGATGGTCACAGACTCCTTATTGGTGATAATAAAGGCCGGTGTGGACTGGGACGCCATGTCGTAGACATCCAGGTTGCGCTGCTCGATTACGCCGCTGATGGGCGCCACAACCGTGTAATCGGCCAGATTCTTCTTTTGCTGCTCAAGCGCTATGTACTGGTCGGTAAAATCGGCGTTCAGCTCGGCCATAGCCAAACTGTCGGCAACCGAGGTGTTCTGCTCCGCAACCTGTTTTTTCACCGCCTCTAAATTGGCCCTGGCCTGCTCCAGGCTCAGCTGGGAGCTTTCCACCGCCAGCTCCGCCTTGATTCTCGCGTCCCGGAGGGCCTCCAGCGCGGTATCGGTCACATCCTGGCCGTCCTCGTCCTTGGCGTCGTTGTAATTGCGCCGGGCGGTGCGGTAGGCGATATTATCCTGCTCCAGCTTGTTCTCCGCCGATTTTACGGCAGCCTCCGCCGACAGCAGCGAGGAATTGTAACCGTCCGCCACATTGCCTTCAGCGTTTTCCAGGTTTCCCTGGGCAATCTTCAGGTTTAGCTGCGCCTTTGCCTCCGACGTCGCCAAGGCCGCCTGGGTCTGGGCAATGCTGCTTTGCAGTGTGGAGGAATTCAGTTGCAGAAGCGCGGCCCCCTGCTCCACCGTGTCCCCCACCTTGTAATTGACGCTCAGCACCTCTCCCGAGGCTTTGGGATAGACGGTGACCTGCTGCCCGGCCTCCACCGTGCCCACAAAATTACCGGTCACGATGATGGTTCCTATCGTGGGCGTCTGGGTTTCCACCACCGTCTGGCGGACGCTTCCCTCACTCTGGCCGCCCGTGCCTCCCGGTCTGCCGCCGCCTTGCCCGCCTCCTCCGGGGCCTATCATGCCCACAAAGGACGCCGCCACTGCCACCAAGAGGACACAGGACGCCGAAACCGCAATAACCTTTTTATTCACAGAACAATCCTCCTATTCCGGTACATCAGCTAAGCCTTGGGGGCGATAACCACGGTGCCGCCCTGGTCGGTGGAAAAATGCAGGTAGCCATTGGAATCAATCCGGCAGGCTTGATCCGGCAGCAGCTCGTAGCCGCCTGTGCTGTTGTTTAGCCGGTAAAGCGCCAGAGCCTCCCCCGTCTCCGCTGGTTCTACCTTCGCGGCCACCTTTACCGTCATGCCCAGCGCGCCCTGATGCTCCAGCACCACCACATCCGCCCGGCTGCCCAGCAGCTCCCTGGCCTTTTCCCTGGCGGCGGCGGTTTTGGCGGATCCGGCATAAACGCCCAGCTGGATATCCATATCCTTCTCCCCCGCCAGCTTGGGATCTATCGTCATCTGGCCCTGGATACCATTCGCTTCATTTTTGGTGCGGAATCTCAAGGAAACCTCACGCTTTTGATATTCCGCCGAAAAAGCGGCAGACCGCAATGCCGCGGTGGAGACAACCGCCTTGTCGTCGTAGGTAACAACGGCCTTCTGGCCAGCGGCCGTGTTTTTGGCGGCGGTTTCCACATTCAGGCGCAGCGTGGCCGCCGAAATCCGGTCCCCGCCGGTTATCGCGGCCTCCGCAGTGTCCTTGTTCCTGGTGTCCAGCTCGATTTCCGTCAGAACCGTACTGGGAACCGTCACGGTGCAGGTAGCCTTTTTATTATTGGACGCGTAAACGGTAATCTCGGTGACACCGGGGCTGATTCCGGTAATGATACCCTCATCGTCCACCGTCACAATCTCCGGATTGGCGGATTCCCAATAAATAATCCGATCGGCCGCGTCCCTGGGGAAAACGTCCGCATACAGCGTCCGTATCTGGTTGACGCGCACGGTGGTAAACTCCTGGGAGATCTCTACCCGGCTCACCTTCACCGGCTTTCCCGGATCCTCGTAAATATCGGTGGTTCGTCCCAGGGCGGTCACACCCAGGGCCGTCATGCACAGGGCGGCCATACACAGGGTCAACAGCATACGGCGCCCGGCTTTAATCATATTTTTACTCATTTTATTTCCAACTCCTTATTCTGTAATCAGTTTCGTGATCCACTGTAATTCCCCGTGGGAATGCCCTCCCCCACACAAAGCATCTGGCCCAGCATCCGGACGGTAGCCTCCACACCATAAACGCTGCTGTCCACGGCAAAATGGTAACTGTCCATCTCCCCCCAGCTTTTGCTTGTGTAATAATTGTAGTAATTCCGCCGCAGGCGATCCACGGTTCTGATCCGCTCCTCCGCCTGGGCCTCATCCTCCTCCATCCGCCGGGCTATTGTCCTGATGCGAACCGGCAGCGGCGCATGAAAAAAGAGGTTTACACACTGCGCGTCGTGTTCCAGCACATAGTCCGCGCACCGCCCCACAATGACGCAGGGGCCCTGCCTTGCCACCTTTTTAATCACATCAAAGGCCAGCAGATACGCCTTCTGGCTGAAGGGATTTTGGTGGGATGCCTCGTGATAACCAAAGGAATAGGCTCCGATGGCCAAGGAATGGAGAAGGCTTTTGGCGTGTTTTTCCCCATATGCCTCCAGCATCAGATCCTCCGCCCCCATCTCCACAGCTACCTCCTTAAGCTTTTCCTTGTCATAAAAGGCCACGCCCAGCTCGCAGGCCAGGCGCTTTCCAATTTCTCTCCCGCAGCTTCCGTATTGCCTGCCGACGGTAATAACTGAATTCATTTTTCACTCCCATCCCCCATTTATGGATTCCGTACAGCGGCACAATCGGGGCATTTTTCATTTACATGGTTAAAAGTATAACGGATTGTCTTAAACAATGTTTAATCATCCCATTAAATAACGGTAAACAATTATAAACTGTTTATAAACTAAAGGCCCCGGGCGGATAGCCGGGGCAAATTCCATATTAGTCCTGCCATTACACCTTAAAACGGTATCCGGCTCCCCAAACCGTCTGTATATACTGGGGTTTGGAGGGGTTCTCCTCAATTTTTTCCCGAAGCCGGTTGATGTGGACGGCTACGGTGGCGCTGTCCCCCACCGAATCCATCCCCTAAATCCGCTCATAGAGGGCGTCCTTGCTGTATACAACATCGGCGTTGGCAATCAGGAACAGCAGCAGCTCATACTCTTTATTTTTAAACTCAATCTCCTGTCCCTTGACATAAACCCGGCGCGGCCCCGGCTGGATGACCAGGTTCCCCACCTGTATTTCCTCCGCCGGATTCCCCTTCCCGTGGGTCAGCCGGTCATACCGTGCCAAATGCGCCTTTACCCTCGCCACCAGCTCACTGGGGGAAAATGGCTTTATGATATAGTCGTCGGCGCCGATGCCTAAGCCCCGGATTTTATCAATGTCCTCTTTTTTGGCCGTCACCAGCAGGATGGGAATATCCAGGGCCTCCCGAAGCTTGCGGCAAATCGAAAAGCCATCTATTCCCGGCAGCATAACGTCCAATAGAATCAGATCGTACCCACCCTCCAGGGCGCTTTCCAACCCTGCCGCGCCGTCTCCCTGGATGTCCGCCGCGTAACCGCTTATGGTGAGATAATCCTTTTCAATCTCCGCAATGGACAGATCGTCCTCAATTATTAAGATTTTCTTCATTTCCGGCTTCCTCCTCCAGCAACGGTAGTCTGATAATCATGCGCAAACCGCCTCCCTCCGCGTTTTCGGCGCGGATGCCGCCGCCCAGCCTGGCAAAAATCTTGTAGGCGATGGCCAGTCCCAGACCGCTGCCCCTGCTGGGGTTCTGCCGCGAGGGATCACTCCGGTAAAATACGTCAAACAGCTTATCCAGGCTTTCCTCCGGCACACCCGGGCCGTTATCGGTCATCCGGATAATCACGGATTTCCCGCTTGCGTAGCACTCTACCTCCATTTTAATTTTCTCTTTGTCCTTGTATTTGACACTGTTTTCCAGAATATTGGACAGCGCAACGCGGAGCTGGCCAGGGTCGGCGGAGACAAACGCGCCCTCCGCGTTATGGGTCAGCAGCAGCGTCATGCCCTTGTTCTCGTATTCCTCCCCCACTGCCTCTATCATGCCGGACATCATCTCGCCAATATCCATCCGTTCTTCATAAAAGGGAAATTCCCCGATATCCAGCTTGGAAAACAGAAACAGCTGATCCACCAGGCCGTCGATATCCTCCGCCTTGGTTCGGATAATCCCCAGATACCGCAGTTGGGTGGGCATATCCTCGGCCACGCCGTCCATCAGTCCCTCCACATAAGCCTTGATGGAGGTGAGGGGCGTCCGCAGGTCGTGGGATATGCTGGCCAACAGCTCCTTGCGGCTGGCCTCGTCCCGTCTCTGGCGGAGGATCAGCGCCTGCAAATGCTCGGCCATTTCATTGAAATCGTCGCATACCGGCGCGAACTCATCCTTCGATTGGTAGGCAATACGGTAATCCAAATTACCGTCCCGCAGCTCATGCACTCCAAGAGCCAAAATGTCCAGCGACGCGGTGATCCGCTTTGTCAAAAGGTTGGTCAGCAAGCGGTTTGTTACAATAATCATCACAAGCAATATGCCCAGCAGCATCGCAACGTGGGAAACCATGGGCCTGCCATAATATTTGCCGTCGGGGGGGCCTTGGCGATCCACCACAATGATTTGATAATCCCCGCTTCTCTCCACCGCGACGCGCGCGCCGTTAAGCGTGAAATTCCCTGTAGCGTCCGCCTCCAGTATCGCGGAAAGGGTGTCCATGCTGGCGGACAACAGCTGAACGGAATTCTCGGGGAATAAAAAACGGTTCTTATGAAATACCGCCATAAATGTGGAAGTGTCCTGAAATTCCTGATTGAATGCAAGCACATCCTCCTGGAGGACATCCACATCCTTATTTTGCCGGAAGCGAAAAATAACCTCGAAGGCCAGGGGATACGCGCGTTCCATGGAGTCGGAGCTGCTTCTGGTGAAGATGAACAGAATCATATACGAAATTCCAACGCTGAGCACCACGGGAACAATCAGCATCAGCATATTGGAGAGAAATAACCGCTTGCTTATAGACATTTGCATGCACTCCATTTTTTTCATTTATAGCAATGGCAATAAAAAACCGGAATGCCTGACAACCTTAATTGCCATTGCATACAGCAAAGAAGTGATCCTATTTTCCGGTAATTTTCTCCCCTTGCTGTAAATCCACCCGGGCAGCTCCCTTTCGGGGACACCGTGCCGCCTTAAGCATTCACCTATTCAGCTCAATATAACATAAACCGGGGGGATATGGCAACAAACAATGCTGGGGCCCTGGCCAGGCCATGAAATTGCTTCACTTTCCCCTTGCACCCCATGAGTATGTGGGGTATAATAAAATTGGTATGTGGATTCTCTCCTGTGCGGCTTGTGTTGTTTATTACGCAAAGGAATCGGAGCGATTAAATGAAGACCTTAACAAAAAAAATTACATCGGCAGTGGATGATATCGTTAATAGGCTGGGACTTGGTATGCGTACCAAGCTAATAATTATCTTTCTCCTGGTAAAGGTTATTCCTCTGATTCTGCTGACCGTTATTGCATGGCGGCAAATTATTGTCCTGGGCGATGTGCTCAGGACAATGGCTGTCAGCGATTCCACCGAGGCCCTGAACGACAGCGCCACTGAAAATATCGAGAGAATGACCACGGATATGGCCAATCGTGTTGCCGATTTTCTTTATAGCCGTGACACCGACATTTTATACCTTGCCGATATTGAACCCACCGAGGAAAACTACCGCAAGTTTGCGGACAACCAGCGGGGAATTCTTGTGGAAAAGGGAGAGTGGGAGCTTGCGCCGGACGGACAATCCTGGGTTTCCGCCGAAACCAAGACCCCGGCGTCAACCGGCGGCGGCATCTCCACCAACAGCGAGAACAACGACCTGGACGGCTTCCATTACCGCCAGCCCCAAAACTTTACATACGAGAGCGCCCCGCTCTACATGGAAATTACCTATATAGACCTGAACGGAAACGAACTGGTCAAAACCGTCACCTCCTCCCCCACCAATCCCGGTTATCAGATGGATCCCCAAAAGAAAAACGTCTCCCGGCGGGAAAACACCTTTGTGAAGGCCGAGACTTATTTTGAGGAGCTGAAGGACTTAAAGCCGGGCGAAATATACGTTTCGGATGTAATCGGCGCATATGTGGGCTCCAATTATATCGGCATGTACACCCCTGAAAATGTGGACGCGGCGGCAAAAGACCGGGGATACGGCATTGAATACACGCCGGAGGAGCAGGCGTATGCCGGAATGGAAAATCCCAACGGCAAACGATTCCAGGGCATTGTCCGCTGGGCAACGCCGGTTACGGACGAAAACGGCGTCATCACCGGCTATGTGACCTTCGCGCTGAATCACGATCATATTATGGAATTTGTAGACCATCTCACGCCGATGAACGAGCGGTACACGCAGCTGCCCAGCGCCTATGAAGGAAACTACGCGTTTATCTGGGATTACAAGTGCCGCAATATCTGCCACCCCAGGCACCATTCCATCGTCGGCTTCGACTCTGAAACCGGGGATCCCCAGGTTCCCTGGCTGGAGACCTCCATCTATGAGGCATGGCAGGCAAGCGGTATCGAAAAATGGGATGATTTTATTACAGGGGTACCCACCTTTAACGAACAGTCCCGGAATAAAAAGCCCGCGCCCGCCCTCACCCAGGCGGGACTCGTAGGGCTGGACGGCCGCTACCTGAACAATGCCCCCCAATGCACAGGCTGGATGGATCTGACCCAGGACGGCGGCTCCGGTTCCTTCTACATACTCTGGAGCGGGCTTTACAAGCTGACCACTGCGGCCGCGATCCCTTATTATACCGGACATTACGCCCCCTCGGAGGACAACGGCTATTCCCTGCGCGGCTTTGGATTTGTAGCCATCGGCGCGGGAATGGAGGACTTTACCCGCCCTGCCAGGGAAACCGAGGAAAAGCTGGTGGTGGCCATCGGGGAGAACCTGACAAATACCTTCCTGCAGCTTACGGTTACCACCACTATCCTCATTATTTTGGTGGTGCTTGTCGCTATTCAGATAGCGTCGTCCTTGACAAACAACATCACGAGGCTGATAAAAGGTATTTCCCGCTTCCGGGCGGGAGAGCGGCAATTCCGCTTCCACACGACCTCCACGGACGAATTCGGCACCCTGGCGGATTCGTTTGACGATATGGCCGACAGCATAGTTGACAGCGTGAAAAGCCCTCTCAGCATTACCGATATAGACCGCAACATCATATATATGAACGATGCGGGACTGGAATATTATGAAGGAAAAACCCTGTCCGAAATTGTGGGCAAATCCTACAGCGATATAAGCGTCTATCCCGTAGGTTCAAAATACTGTCCCATTACGGCCCTGGAGCAGGGAGCCGAAGCCGAGATACTATATACCGGGGACACGGATCGCTTTATCAAGGGGACTGCAAGCTATTTTCTGGATAAGGACGGCAAGCGAATTGGCTACATCATCCTCACGCAGGATATGACGCAGATGGTGCGCGATCAGATAAAGACGGAGGAACAAAACACGCTGCTGGACAAAGTATTCTCCTCCTCCCCCGATTTGATCTGGTACCAGGACGCCAAGGGGGAATACCTCACTGTCAACCCCCGCTTTTCCTCCATCGCCGGGAAATCTCCGGATGAGTTTGTGGGAAAAACAGCCTTGGAAATGCTGCCGCCCGATATCGCCCGGGACTTTATAAAGAAAGACCGGCAGGCAATTGCGTCCCTGACCCCGTTCTATACGGAGGATCAACTGGTATTCTCCGACGGCCATGAGGAAACTCTGGATTCGGTGCGCACCCCGATTATCGACGCCAACAAAACCCCCTTGGGGCTTCTGGGCTTCGCCCGCAACGTCACGAGGCGCGTGACAATTGAGAATGCCCTGCGCAATACCCAGCTGGAGCTTGAGCAGGCCGTGAAGGACGCCAACAAAGCCAACGAGCATAAGGGCGAGTTTCTCGCGCGGATGAGCCATGAAATACGCACCCCTATGAATGCGATTATTGGAATTACCAGTATCGTATTAAAGCGAATGGGTGAGGCGGACAACGATACGCCCGAAAAAACGGAGGTCAGAGGGCATGTCCATCAGATTGAGGCCTCGTCGCAGCATTTGCTGGGCCTTTTAAACGATATACTGGATATCTCAAAAATTGAGGCAGGCAAGATTGAGCTCTCGGAGGAGCTCATGGAGCTTCCCAAGCTGGCAAATATTGTGACGGGCATTATCAGGCCCCGCTGTGATGAGAAAAACATCAAGTTCCTCACAGATTTTGACTCCTTCTCCCCTTCCGCCTTCCTCAGCGATTCCCTTCGCCTGCGGCAAGTACTGATTAACCTGCTGGGCAATGCCGTAAAATTCACGCCTGAATGCGGAAAAGTGGAATTCCAGATTAAAAAGCTTGATCGCCGCGACGGAGAGACGCTGGTTGCGTTCTCTGTGCGTGATACGGGTATCGGTATTTCTGAGGAAGCGATGGAGACTATCTTCCTCCCCTTTGAACAGGGCAACGGCAGTGTTTCCAGGCAATACGGGGGCACAGGCCTGGGACTTTCCATCAGCAACCGTATTGTACAGCTTTTCGGCGGGGAAATCACGGTCAACAGCACGGTTGGACAGGGCAGTGAATTCAGCTTCAACATATGGCTGCGTGAGACGGTCTCGGATTTGCCCGACAAGGTGGAAATTTCCGACATTACCGGAAAATTCGCGAATAAGCGAATGCTTTTGGTTGACGATGTGGAAATTAACCGTATGATCGTAATATCCATGCTGGAAGAAACAGGCATGTTGATTGACGAGGCCGATGACGGCGCCGTAGCAGTGGAAAAATTCCGGGATTCACCTGAAAACACCTACGATATTATCCTTATGGACGTGCAGATGCCCAATATGGACGGATACGAGGCCTCCACAGCCATTCGCGCCCTGGATCGTCCGGATGCGCGGAGGGTTCCCATCATTACCCTTACCGCCAACGCGTTTAAGGATGATATTGATAAAGCCTTGCGGCACGGCATGAATGCCCACATTTCAAAACCCGTTGAAATGGATCCGCTGTTAGAGACGCTGTACCGGTTTTTATCCGCCGATGATTAGGATCGTCTCTCTATGAATAATTGGGCGGCAAAAATCGGGCGTTTTGGGAGAAATTCCAAAACGCCCGATTTTCATTGACGCATATGTCCTTTAACGCATTTTTGCCGCCATTCTGTGGCCGCTTTCTCTTTTTATGACAAGGCTACAACATATTTTGCGGGGATTTTCCCCGTTTCGCTTTTTTTGCGGCATCCTGCTGAAATTTGTCGAAATTCGGGAATTTTGATTTGACTTTCCCCGCTCTCAATGGTAAAATATACCTTGAATCAAGTCAACTGAAAACGCCACGAGCCCTGACGGTGGAACAGTTAAACACACGACCTCCGCACGTAACGTCCGGCTGCAAGGCCGTCGAAACGCTGTGGCTTATTTACTATACCATTTTCGCGCCTCCATTTCAAGCGGTACGGTAAACAAGCTGTGCATAGTAGAGATAGACTGCGCGCATTGGGGTCACACCTTGTGCGTGTTTTTTGTATGCTCGCGGTTCCCGCCGCTCCCGCGCCGGGGCTTTGGCCCGGCGCGAAGCAAGCGACGGGGGCAAATGAGCGGATTGGAAGAAGGGGCCGGTCTTGTTTGCTGTGTTTTTCTTCTTCTGCGGCAACGGAAAGGACGGTTGACATGAGCAGCCAATATGAAACGGATTATGAAAAGCTTTACCACATGATGAACCACCGCCGGGGCGAGGAATACCAAAAGCTGAAAGCTACATACGATTCCTTTACCGGCCTGTACGCCGAGCTTGTCCAGAAGGACAAGCTGTCGCGGGGCGGCCCGGTTTCCCAGGCGCGCCATCTTTGCAGCGAAGCAATGGTGCTGCTGACCGGGCTAATGGACGCGTTTATCGAGACAGACCGGCAGTTGGAAGCCTGCGCGGTCACACAGCCGGAGCCATGGGAGCTAGACCTTTTGATTGAAAGTTTTCTGTTCAGGCTGAATCCAAGATTTCATTTAAAACGGTTCACCGCCGCAAAAACGGCGCTCAGGCTCCTGCTGACGGAGGAAGCGGCAACCAGCAGTATGGGTGTCCTCTACCAAAAAACGGCGGAACAGATGGGCGGCACAAAGGGCAGCGCGGAACGAAACCTCCGCTCCTTCCGCAAATCGGCGGGGGAAAACGCTTCCGGTTATTACCGCGAAAATCTTGCCGCATACAACAGCAACAACGGCGTTTTTTACTGGAACGCCCTTCGCGTGCTCAAAGCGGAACTAAACGACGACTTGCCCGGCCCGGTTAAGGAAGGCCAAAACACCCTTGACAACGGTAATCAAGCTTTTCCGGACGCTCAATGAGCTTGTCGGGAGGGCGGGCCGCCTACGAGGCGGATAAATCCGCCACATAGCTTTCAAACCGGAAAGAGCCCTGTCCCATGAGCCTTACCGTCAGGATTTTGTTCTCGTTCGGCGCCCATTCCCCATCCCCGTAATCCAGCAATATGCGGAGCCTGCGAAGGTCGCCGTCCTTTTCCACATCTCGCAGGACAATGGCCGGGATGTTGCCGATCCCGCCGCCTCCGCCGATATAGTATCCCCGGTGCGTCGCGTCATAGATATCGGAATCGGAGCGTAAATACTCGGTGGAAACATCAAAATGCTGTATTACCAGCGGCTCGAACAGCTCCTGCGGGAAAAACCAGCCGGTATCCGGGCCAAACGGGGATTTGTACTTTTCCTGGAGCTCCTGGATTGAAATATCCTCCTTCCAAACCATTGTCAGATACCATGTAAAATAATCGCCCACGGGAAGCTCCTCCGGGGTCTTCCAGTCGGACGAGAAATACAGCCCCGCTATTGCCGAGCTTAGATAGGGCTCGTTTTTTTTATTTGTCTTCATTTCGCCGCCATAGGTGAGTATAATGTCCCCATGATCTAATACAAGAAAAAGCAAAAAGATCGTGAATCTGATATAATAAAAACAGAGAAACGAGGTTCACGAAAATGGGGAAAAGAACGTTCACGGCAGAATACAAAACG
>Ga0153996_1000438_pt1 | contig 18599 bp, 17 predicted proteins | sample TSNC080MetaG_FD_104728 | JGI IMG/M metagenome (GOLD analysis project Ga0153996, IMG submission 104728) | Attine ant fungus gardens microbial communities from North Carolina, USA - TSNC080 MetaG | ecosystem: Host-associated > Fungi > Mycelium > Unclassified | place: USA: North Carolina, Lumber...
ACGTACTTCATAATCCTGCCTCCTAAAGTTGATTGAATAAAACTCCCTGATTCAAAATACCCTTCCGGTCAAAGAAATGCTTAATAATCCGGCAGCGTTCCATATCGGCGGTGCCTACCATATACTGAAGCATCCCGGCTTTTAGCCGGCCAACACCGTGTTCGGCCGAGATTGTACCGCCACGTTCGGCCGCCCATTTGGCCCATTCATCATATATCTCGATACAGATCCCATACTCTGCAGCGGTCTTCGGCAGCATATTAACATGCAAATGCCAATCTCCGATATGCCCGTAGATAATGTAACTGATCTGCATCTCGTTCATCGTCTTTTTATAGATCGACAAGAGCTCAAAAAAATCATGTTCCGGAGTGGCAATATCAGTAAAGATCGCAGTCAGAGCGGGATCCGAGCGGCGATATTGGTCGGTAACCATGTTGGCACACTCGGGAGCAGCATGGCGGAACGCTTTTAACCGCTGTAACTCACTGGCTGTCATCGCCGCTACCGCCTCTTCCGGATAACTGGTGGATTCGGATAAACACTCAAAACTCTGCTGCAGTAAATCGAGGGCCGCCGCCTCACTGCGGGAATGGATTTCATAATAGAGAGCCGCTCCGTAATCCTGATTGATAACCGGTATCTGGCTATATTTATCCAGAGAATAGGCCTTATCTTTGATTAATCTCAGAGAAGTTTGATCAAAAAATTCAATTGCTGCGATATATGCTTCATTGTCTTTGGAAATGCTGCGGAGAAAATGTAAAAATGGTTTCAGCTCTTGATCATTCTGATAAAAGCTTAATATTCCCCAGCATTCCTGCGGTCTTCTTATCAGTGTCAGCCATGCTTCTGCGATAACACCAAGCGTTCCTTCTGCGCCGATAAACAAATCGACCAGATCCATATCATCTCTGGCATAATAGCATACCGCATTTTTACGGTTGCTGTAGTGATACTGCGGAATCTGAAGCTGATACGGTCTTCCCTTTAACGTTATATTAATAACCCCTTCTTCAGCAACGTGCTGGCCGCGCCTGAGCCGAATCACTTCGCCGTCACTTAAAATAATCGTCACTGCCTCAACATAGCTGCGGATTGCACCATAGTGATAGGAACCGGCGCCCGACGCATTGCAGCTGATCATACCACCGATACTGGCCGTCGTTTCGGTTGGATCGGGCGGGAAAAAGAATTCCCCATCCTGTCGAAACAGATCGTAAGCCGCCTGCGACTCAGCATCCCACTCTCCGGTCGCAAAAACTTTTGTACTGATTAATTTATTCAAATGCTCCAGCGTTATCCCCGTCTGGACCTGTAAATAGTACCGGTCGGCTTCCTGGTCGTATCGCATTCCCAGAATCTGATTACAATTTTCTAAATTGATGGTTTTCCCGCCAAAGGGAACTGCTCCGCCGTTTAATCCGGTTCGAGCACCTTGAACAGTCACCCCTGTATCGTCCGCTTCTTTCAGATAAGCGGATATTTCGCTGCTGTCCGCAGGAAATGCAACCTCCTGACTGAAACCGGTGATCCGGGATTCATCAATCATATATTCAGCAATCTTGTCTTTATTTGTTTCAACACGGCATTTTTTCATCGTTCACCCTTACTAATCCCGTCCGGATCATCTGGCTCTGGGTTATATTACTTACATCCAGGTTACTATTTTGAATAAATGGTTCCAACATTCATAATATTGTTAGGATCAAAAGTGTCTTTCAGAGCTTTCAAAATCGGATAAGCACTGCCGTGCTCCTGCGCAGTCCACTCAGCCCGGTACTTTCCGATTCCGTGATGGTGTGCCATGCTGCCGTTAGCTGCCAGAGCCTCTTCAATAATCAGCCGCAGTATATCAAAATACAACTTTTCATTTTCCCGATCATCTTCTTTTGCCTGAAAACCAAATTTGAAATATATATTGGTACCCTGTATATAACTGTGAGAAGAATGTCCGCAGAAATAGACCAGCTCATCAATCGTCTCTTTCGCTTTCTGAATAACCGTTTCATAGATCCCATAGACATCCGACCACAACGCTGAAATCTCACAGGTCTCAGTTATCAAACCATTTCTCAGGGTCTTACTGTCATCCATTTCATTACAAAGATCATTACGGTGTTCCAGCCATACTTCAACCGGCTTGGTTCCAATTGCCCGGGCCTCCCGGCTCCGGCAGATCTGATCAATGGCTGTTCCGGTTATCTTACTGATCTCACCGACGCCATCTGCAATCAACAGTAAAATACATTCTCCTTCCTCAACAAAAGAGGAATAATCGGCCTGCGCCTCATAATCATCATGCAGCCGCACCACCGCCGGTTTATAACCTGCTGTCATGAACTCCCGGATAATATCCAATCCGGTCTTCATATCCTTTACTGCATATGCCATCTGCCACTGTGCTGACGGATCATATTTGAAAATTTTTAAGGTTACTTCCGTTATTAATGCAAGAGTCCCTTCGCTGCCGATAAAGATATGTCTGATATCCGGCCCTGCTGCTCTTCTCGGCACATTTTTAATTCTGGCCACATCACCATTTGGCATGACTGCTTCTAATCCCACTACCATGTCTTCGATACCACCATAATAGGTTGAGAACTGTCCGATACTTCGCGTTGCAGTCAGTCCGCCAACCTGAGCCATCGGCAGTGACTGCGGGAAATGCCCGGTCGTATATCCCCGTTTATTCAGGTACTCTTCCAGATATTCCAGCGCAACACCACATTGCACAGTAACAGTCATATTCTCTGTCGAAAAATCGATAATCTTATTCATCCCGCTAATATCTACAACTACCGTATTCGGATCAATAACCTCAAGCCCTGAAGTAGCGCAGGAACCCCCGGTCTTTGGGATGGCGATTATATGGTGTTCGTTAAGATACTTCATGACCTGCGATAATTGCGGTACACTCTCCGGTTTTACCACACAAATTGGAATCTTGGCATTATAGTGACCGTTATAACGCTCCCAGTTTCTATATCCCACATAGTCAATAGATTCACGTTTTAAGATCGACTCGTCAATAATAACACCAGCCGCTCCTACAATATTTCTGAAGTCTTGAATTACATTTCCTCTGCTCATCGTCAGCTTCCTTTCCTAAACCACTAATTTTTGTAACTTTCTCTGAATTCAGAGATGAGTTACATTTCTTTATATAAAATATTGAACGTTCATTTATTTATATTTTAGATGTTATACTAGTATTTGTCAACAGTTTTTTTGCAAATTCTCACTCGAATAGCACTTATATTCAGATATCTTTCGGACTTATTATCCATTGCGCAATATAATCACGTTCAAATATTATATTCCACATATAATTGACAGGTGGAAGCTGGAGCAATACCAAATGGGCTAGTCTCTCCTTTGTTGCGGGCGCATTAGAAAAAGAGAACAAAGGATCACACTTACGTGTTTCTTTGCTCTCTTCTGCTATTTTACCGATCCCTGATAAATCCGAGTCTCTATTATCCTATTACCAATTCCTGTTTATTTGAGAACTGTTTCAAAATCATAATCGGATTAATCTTTCAAAAATTCATTAACTCTTGTTGACTTTTCATTCAGGTTTTCCGCTATTTTAAACTCCTTTACAAATATAACATCATCCAAATATTATATTATTTTTTCATATTGATTTGATATTTGCTTCCTCTGCCATATCTAATAACTCTTAACATCGTTTTCATTTTTTATTATACGGTAATTAATAGTATCCTAATTGCAGACAAATTTCATCTAATTAGCAGTTGAAATTATTCGTCAAATCTAATATAATATTTAAGAATGTTCGTTTGGAGACGTATCGAAGTGGTCATAACGAGCCGCACTCGAAATGCGGTTGTCCTCCGGGGCACGTGGGTTCGAATCCCACCGTCTCCGCTCTTCAAAAGTGGTGGAAACCCAGTATTCATGAGGGTTTCCACTGTTTTTAGTTTTAAGTGATTTTTGATTACACTTTTTGAGTGGCCAGATTCAACCGCCATCCGCGAAAGGTGACAAAAAGTAAGACCATCTTTCCAACTGATGACAACATAATAAAACGCAAGGACAGAACTTTAAAAGCATACCCTATCCTTAAGTAACTGATGACATATCTTATAAACAATTTTTATTGTTTAGTCAGACTTTGAAAAAGTCTTGATATTTACATTAATGATTTCATTGGTTTCTCCCGATTAAACATACTTTGATAATGTTGCTTTTACGGCTCCTGTTCCGGCAATCATCTCTGTGAAATAGGTACTGACAAGATCTGCAAGACCCACATCAGTCAGATTAACACCAAAGATTTTATCGTTTTCTAAAATCGGTTTTAGAAGATGGAAAGCATTTACCGAATCTCCCAGTTTTATGTCTGATACATAGGGGCACAAGGTATCAAGGAGCAGATCCGGACTCAATTCAAATTTGTCTCCATTGTCATTGATACCCATAAGGTAACGCAGCCATCCGGCAAATACTAACGGGATCAGCTTTAGATCTGTCGTCTTTAAATCATCAGCGGCCTGATAAGCCTTGATCGTCTCGCCGAAACGGATTGCCAGTTTTTGCGAGGTATCCGTCGCAATACGCTGAGGTGTATCGGGCATAAAAGGATTTGGAAAGCGCACCCCGAGTACCGTATCAAGAAATTCCTTTGGGTCCAGAATCTTAGGGTCTGCTACGACCGGAAGCCCCTCCGAATAACCAATCCCTTCTACTAATTTTTTCAGGGTTTCATCTTTCATCTCCGCACAAATCAAATCATAATCCAAAAGACAGCCAAATATCGCCAGGGTTGTATGCAGCGGATTTAAGCAGGTACACACTTTCATCTTCTCCACTTTATCCACCGTTTCCCGGTTGGTAAAAATCAGTCCGCCTTTTTCCAGTTCCGGTCTGCCGTTTGGAAATGCGTCTTCTATAACAAGGTACTCACACTCTTCCGCATTAACAAAAGGCGCTACATAGGTGTTCTTAGAAGTAACTACCGGCTCCAGATTTTCCACACCATCTTGTTGCAGTGTTTCTTTTACCACTATATCCGGCCTCGGTGTGATTTTATCAATCATCGACCACGGGAAAGAAACCTTTTCCGGATTCTCAATATAATCCACAAAAGCTTTCTCCGCCAGTCCGGCCTCAGACCATTTGACGGCAAATGCATAGACTGCATCATGCAGCTTTGTACCATTGTGGGAGCAGTTATCCATGCTAACCATTGCGATGGGTTTTTGGCCGGCCTTAAAACGGGCGTAAAGAAGACTGACCACTTTCCCTATATAGCTTTCGGGTTTCGCCGGACCACTCTCTAAATCCGCAGAAACAGAAAGCAAAAGCTCACCCTTCCCATCTACCAGGCTATAACCTTTTTCCGTAATGGTAAAGCTGACAATCTGAAGCGAGTCTTTAGCGAATATTTCACGCAACCGGCTGAAATCCGCATTGTTTTCAGCGTCTGCTGTAAGCGACTCCACAACACTGCCTACGACCTTTTTTTCTACCGAGCCATCCGCTTTAAGCGTTACCAGAATACTATAATCATCATGAGGATGGTTCATCTTTTTAATGATCTCGTAGTCAAATCCTTCCGCTACGATAAGGCCGCGGTCCAGTATCCCTTCTGTCAATAAATTCTGCACTACATTTGCCTGGAAGGCACGGAAGATATTGCCGGCGCCAAAGTGTATCCAAATAGGGTTTTCTTTAGTGCTTTCAATCACTGCCTGCCGGTCATACTGGGGCAGGGAAAATCCTTTGCTTTCCCACTGCTCTTTATTTCTTAATTCCGCTTCGTTTAGCTTCATACTATTTTGCTCCTTTCTCAATTGCTTCCCATAGTCCATTCAGGTACGCTGCACCCAGCGCTCTGTCATAGAGGCCATAACCCGGCATTGCCTCCTCGTCCCAGATCATCCGGCCATGGTCAGGGCGAATCGGACCATCAAAACTAATATCATACAGTGCCTTCATAATTGCATACATATCTAACGTTCCGTCAGCCGAAAGATGGGCGGATTCTTCAAAGTCTGTGGGGGAGTTGAATTTCAGGTTCCGCACATGGGCAAAATGGATTCTGCCCTTGAGGGCGTAAATCATATCCGGCAGGTCATTCTCCAGGTTGGTTCCATAAGATCCGGAACAAAAAGTAACACCGTTGTGGGGATCATCAACCATTTTCATCATGCGCAGAATGTTTGCCTTGTTAATGATGATACGCGGCAATCCGAAAACACTCCAGGCCGGATCGTCCGCATGGATTGCCATATTGATGTCGTACTTGCCGCAAACCGGCATGATTCGTTCCAGAAAATATTTGAGATTGGCAAATAATTTTTCATCATCAATATCCTTGTACATTGCGAAAAGTTCTTTGATCTTTGCCATTCGTTCCGGTTCCCAGCCCGGCATAATCATACCATTGGTATCACCGGCGATTGATTCAAACATATTTTCCGGATCTAGGGTATCAACCGCATCCTGATTATAAGCCAGAACAGTAGAACCATCCGGCCTGACTCTGGCCAATTCGGTTCTGGTCCAGTCGAAGACGGGCATAAAGTTGTAGCACACCAGGTGAATATCATTCTTGCCAAGATTTTCAAGGGTTTCAATATAATTATCAATATATTGTTCGCGATCGGCAGCACCCGTTTTTATTGCATCATGGATGTTAACACTTTCAATACCCGACACACGAAGCCCGGCTGTCTCTACTTCCTCTTTCATAGCCCGGATGCACCCGCTGCTCCATACATCTCCCGGTGCGGTGTCAAAAAGAGTCGTGATTACTCCGGTTACCCCTGGTATTTGCCGGATTTGTTTTAACGTTACGGTATCGAATTTTGATCCATACCATCTTAAAGTCATTTCCATAATGATTTCCCTTTCTAACTGCATGGTTACTAAGTAACTCCTAAACTTAATTATGCAAAAATGAGTAAATATTGAAATTGGCATGTTTGTGATTTACATTACAAAAAATGCGGTTTGTTGATAAGATGAGAAAAGCCGATAGATGGTCTTCAGAGAAATTTCCCGGGCGAAAAAGAAACGTACTATAAAATAAATGATTATAGTTCCTCTCTGCCGGAGAATAATGTATGTATTTTCGGACTAAAACGCAGTAATATCCCTTCCATCGCGGTTATGATTATCTCTGAACCCGGCCTTGACAAGATCTCCTTTCACCATCCAGCTTCCGCCGCAGGCCAAAATCCGCTTATAAGGCAGATTTGCCCGCCATCAATCAAAGCCTTTGCCAACGGTACCGCATCCCTGGCATCATTTATGACCACAACCGGTACAATGCCTATCTTTTGAATATGCTTTAAGACTTCGTTCATACTTCCTGCTTCGCTTAATGAAACTTTAGACAAAATCAACCTTTTACAGCCCCAGCTGTGGCACCGCCGACAATATTTTTCTGCATTATAATGAAAAATATCAGACAGGGAATCATAGACATAACAATACCCGGCAAAGCATGCTCCCAGTCTGAATTTTGGGCAGAAAATGTCATGTAAAGTGCATTTTGCAAATTCATTGCCCCTACTTTCCCGCCCACAATCAGCTGATTGACAATAATATCATTCCAGTTAGAAAGAGCATCGATCACTATAACGGTCGTCAAAACCGGCTTCAACACTGGAAGAATAATTGAAAAATACATTCTAAACGGACCGGCACCATCTATCTTAGCAGATTCCTCTAATTCGATAGGAATATTTTTCACAAACCCATGAATCATATAAACCGCCAATGGTACCATTAAACCTGTAGATACAATTATATAGCCCAAGCGTGTACCAGTTAGATTTACGTTGGAAACCAGCTTTGTCAGGGAGATCATATAAGATTGAAAGGTACCATCATAGGCATGATAATTAATACAAAACATATTTTGCTTAAAGTGTTCTTTGTTCTTGCAAGTTTATAAGCCGCCATTGGGGTAAACAAAAAGATTCCGCTAATAGCTGCTATTGTATATAGAAGCGTATTGGCAACTAATTGGGGAAAGCCAAAATCTATCCATGTTTCGACATATTTATCAAGACTCCAGCTTTTAGGCAGCGCCATAAAATTCTGCATCATATCATTATATGGTTTAAAGGAATTAATGAAAATGATTATTAATGGAAGAAGCCACACAATGGATGCCAAAAGAACAACTATTGAAGGAATTGAAATGTTGCGTTTTTTTAATTTCATTTTATACTTCTACCTCTCTGCCCTTTGTGATCTTAGTCTGTACTGCTGTTATGCACAGAACAAATACTACAAAGATTACTGATTTTGCAGTTGCCAATCCATAGTTATTATTCAAGAACGCCTCTGTATATATGTTATATGCAACCGATGCCGTTGAATTTGCCGGGCCGCCCTTTGTGAAAACCATAATCACATCAAAAATTTTAAAGGAAAAGGTTAACGAAGTTAGCATACATACTGATATCGACGGCATTATCATTGGCAGCATAATTTTCCGAATGGTTTGCCAGCGATTAGCTCCATCTATCTTTGAAGCTTCCAGCAGTTCTGTTGGTACAGCAATAATTCCGGTAATATAGTTCATGATATAATACCCAATATTTTGCCAGGTCGTCATAACCACCACCACAATAAAGGCTAATTTCCCGCTGCCAAGCCAGCTCCAGTTAAAGAATTCCCAACCAGTAAGCTGATAAAGCGATGAAAACCCGGGACCTAATATAAATTTCCATAATAAACCGATTGCTGTCATACTGATTATGTAAGGAACATAATAAAATGCACGGCCAACACTATTTGACTTTCTCTCCTTCGACAGAACCATTGCGATTGCAAGCGCAGCTATATTAACAATAATAACAAAGAAAATAGCATATTTAATTGTAAACTGCACACTTTTCCAGAAAAACTGGTCGTTTGTGAAAATTTTAATAAAATTATCAAAACCAACAAATACCATATCCTTGCTGATCCCGTTCCAATCGAAAACAGAGTAATACATATTCATTACAAATGGAATATCAGAAGCAAATAGAACCAAGGCCAGTGCCGGAAAAACAAACGCCACAAAAACCAAAAATTTTTTTATTCTTTTTGTATTCAAAATATCCTCCTAAAGAATTACCCTGGCTTTAATAACATCATTAAAGCCAGGATAACAGGTCTGATTTACGGAGTCCAAAGGGTTTGGAATTGCTGAATTACCTCATCTTCATTCATATCACCCGTCATATATGCTTGAACATATGGACCTGCGGACTGTGAAAATCCGGCAGGCCCTTTCGTATGAATCCAGCCATTGGTTTCACCATTTTCAACATATGCTTTTGCATCATTAGCCAAATCTCCTTTTATCTCGTGATCAGTAATTACTGCCGGAACTGCACCAACACCTTCACACATCCAATACTGACCCATTTCTGAAGTTAAGATATATTCTGCATATTCTTTTGCCAGCTCCAGGTTTTTTGAATTTTTATTGACTATATATGTCCAGTTACAGGAAGACAATATAGTTACATCCTCCGGATTATCACTGACGGGGAATGGCAGGAAACCAATATTGGCATCCGGATTAAAGGAATCCAAATTTGATTGACACCAGTCACCCATGCTGATGATTGCCGCCTGATTATTCGCCAGCATATTTTCACTGATTTCCCAATCTGTTTCTAACGGCTTATCCGTACCATATTTCTTTGCCAAATCTATGAAGCGGAATAAATTGTGAAAATTCTTAAGCTTATCAAACGTCAGGGTTCCATCTGTTAATCCGGCAGTCACTCCTTCGGCATCCAAGGCCTTATCCATCATAAAATGTGTGGAAAGCTGCCCCATTACCCAGGCATCTTTTGCCGCCAAAGCAAATGGTATAACTCCTATCTTTTCCAGTTTTTGGCATGCTGCTTCTAATTCATCCAGGGTTTTCGGCAGTTCATTGATTCCAGCCTGTTCAAATAAATCCTTATTATATAGTAATCCGGCGTTTTCATAAGTCCATGGAAGGCTCATTACATTTCCATCTTTATCCGTTCCGCCGGCTAATGAATCCGGTTGAAATAGATCCAGAACATCTTTGTCATCGTTCCAGTTGTAAGCATATTCATAATACTTTTGAGCATTCGTTCCGGACTCTACAGCAAAAACATCCGGAATATCATCTGCATTAACCCGGGATTGCAGTAATGCCGCACTATCATTTGCCGCATGCTGTACTTCAATCGTAACGCCAGGATGTTCTTCTTCAAACTTTGCTGCCATTTCGGCATATTCATCCAGACCGTATGCATGAGCATCAAAAACCGTTAAAACAATCTTTTCATCGGTTCCTGTTTCAGCTGTTTCACCACCTCCCCCACAGCCCGCCAGAATTCCAGACATCATTGACACCACCAACATCATTGACAATAGTTTCTTCTTCATCCTTTTTCCTCCTTACCTTTATTAAAATTGTTTTTTGCAATTTTCAACTCTTTCAACGCGAGCTGCACACTGGCGATCCCTTCGCCTAAATCCGCTTTCACCGGTTCTTCTCCCTTTAAAACACTCTCAACAAAATACTTAATCTCCGTATAATAAGGCCCAATATCTGAAATATTGATTCCGGCTATCTTGTCCTCTTTTTCAAATTCTCTTTCAAACACCGGCATATGAACAGTTCCATCCTGTTTATATACCACCAGCGGGGGGCTATTTTTACTGTTATAAACGACCGTCGCTTTTTCAAAATAAGCACGGAATGCCGCTTCAAAAGGTAACTTGGCTGAAATATCCCACATCCCCTCCGCCGTTGCTGTAACACTGCCGAACCGGTAAGATGTTAACACATGATGAATCAGGCCATTCTTGTCTTCCCTGACCATTACATCGTCTATATGATCCGGTTCTCCGAGAAGGTAACGTAAAAAATCAATATCATGAACATGCAGATCCGTAATTACCGTCCCACTCTTTTCTTCTTTATGGAACCAATCTTCAAACCCCCATGTCACATCCCCGCTCAGCCGCTGCAAGTTAATTGCTTCCAGATTGCCAAATATCTTATCCTGATAAATTTCCTTTATATAGTTATATTCATCAAAAAAACGTACAACCTGACCGACAAATATACTTCCTTTAGCACTTTTCCGGGCTTCCAGCAGCCTTTCACACTCTTCCATGGTCAAGCAAACCGGCTTTTCAATAAAAACATGAACACCTTTTCGCATTGCCTTAATCGCATGATCCGTATGTAGATAACTGGGTAAACAAATGTGAACAGCATCCAGTTCTTCCTGTTCAAGTAAATCCATCCCATACTCATAGGTTTGAGCCTCCGGCCAATAAGCTGCAGCCTTTTCCAGGTACGGCGTCCGACAGTCTGCCAATGCTGTTACTTCCAGATCATAATGCTTTGATACTCCTTTGAGTGCCAGACAATGCGTTGTTCCCATGCCCCCGCATCCAAGAATTCCCACCTTCATCATTCACACCCCCACGTTGTCCTGATTAAAGATTCAAGAATTTTCTTTGCATGTAAAATATCTTCTTTTTGCTTACTTCCGGAAATTTCCCGTTCAATTGTGATATCTCCCTGATAACCCACAGCCTTTAATTTAGCTATAAACAAATCATAATTCACGGCACCTTCACCCAATGGCGTCTCTTTACCCAAATGATAGCCATCGGTTGGATAACATCCGTCTTTTCCATGAACACCCCATACATACTGCCCGAAAACATCCAGAGCATCCACCGGATTTCCTTTTCCATACATAATCAGGTTTGCCGGGTCGAGATTAATTCCCACGTTATCCATTCCTATATCCTCAATCGCGCGCATAAGCACTACGGGCGTCTCCTGTCCAGTCTCAAAAAGAAAGTTCTGATGACGTTCTTTACACTTTTTGGCTATTACTTTTATTACTGAAATAATCTCCATATATTTAGGATCATTCGGATTCTCCGGCATAAAACCAACATGTGTAATCACATCCCGGACATTAATTTTTCCAGCGAAATCACAGCCTTCCAGTATCATCTTCAGACGTTCAAAGCGGTAAGCCTCAGGAATCAGACCCAATGTTATCGGGCCATCATAGAAGTCCCATGTTTTAGGGCCTTCCCACCCACACCAGAACGCCGTGATGTGAATCCCATGTTTTGCTGCTGCTTCGTTCACTTCTGCCGCAACCTCATCCGTCAGAGCTTGACGGTTCCAGGTAACCAGTTGGATACTTTCAATCTCCATATGGCTTACTTCCACAAATTTCGAATCAATATCAGTATCTGCAAAAATTTCCACTAAAACTCCTACTTTCATAAATCCTCCTAATGTTCACTATTTATAAACTGTTTTGCTAATGACAGTTCTTTCCTGCACAGCCTTACGCTTTTAATCCCCTCTTCCAAAGAAATTCGGTCTGGCTTCTTTTTTTGAATCAAGCAGGAAAGAACATATTCATTTTCATGTTGATAGGGTTCCCGTGGAGGATCTTCTCTTTTCCACTTTGCCGCATGGTTCTTTTCGTAAATCATCGGCTCCTTTGAGCTGACACTATTATAGATAACACTGGCCTTCTCAAAATACGCACGATAGCCGGCTTCAAAAGGCATTGCTTGTGAGATATTCCACATACCTTCCGCTTGGATCCATGTATCACCGCAAGTATATTCGCTAATGATATGTGTCCGCGACCCGGTATCACCAACCCGCCCCGCAACCCGTTTGATCAAAGGTTCTCCGACTGCATAGCGGACAAAGTCCGCATCATGAATGTGCAGATCAAGAACAACCCCTCCGCTTTTTGAAACATCCTGAAACCATGCTTCTGCCCTACTGCAAAATCGTTTTAAAATTAATAACTTCAGTTTCCCATATTCGGAAGTCCGGATTAAGTTATGAAGAAATACGTATTCATCATAAAAGCGAAGGACCTGTCCCACCGCTGCAAAAACTTTGTTTTTCTTTTGCTCATCCAGCAGCAGCTGTGCTTCTAACGATGTTAAACAAACCGGTTTTTCAATAAATAAATTAATTTTATTTTGCATTGCCAGAACCGCATATTCCGTATGCAGATAACTTGGTAAACAAATATATAGAATATTGATATCTTCACATGCTATAAGCTCCCTTGCGTTAAGATATGTTCTGGCTTTCGGCCAGATCCTCAGGGCCTGATCCAATGCACCCTGTGTTATATCACTAAGTGCAGTTACCTCCAGAGCAAACCGCTCCTGCAAGGATTTTAAAGCCTGCAGATGTCTATTAGCAATTATTCCACAGCCCAGCATACCAATCTTTATCATGTCCCGCGCTCCTCCTGATCAAATAAAATAACCATTTTTCTCAAATCAGAAGGCGGATGTTCTATCATGTGAAAGACCTCGCCAATATTACCAAATGAGATATAATGGCTTACCATTCCTTTTAGGTTTACTTTGCCTTCACAGAATTTCTTAATTGTCGGTTCGAACTGGTCCGCCGACATCCGGCTTCCGATCAGCGTCAGCTCCCTTCCGTTAATCATAGCCTGAGTGACTTTTTCCGGAATGTTGCAGAATCCCAGCGGCATGATCCGCGCCCCGTTAGTTGGTACCCCCGGCTGCATGATCATTGTTAGAGAACCGGGAAAACATGCGGCATCAAATATTACATCAACGCCGTTTCCGTTTGTTATTTTCTGGATTTTACCAACTAAATCCTCTTTTTTTGTGTTAATAACAAAATCAGCTCCATACTGCAAGGCCCGGTTCAGCAACCTGTCATCTATGTCCGCACAAATTACTCTTGCTTTTTTTTCTTTACATGCCTGTAAAATAATAGCTCCAATTGTTCCGGTACCAAAAACCAATACTACATCATCTGCTTTAACAGCGGCTCTTTTTGTTGTATGTTCTCCTATTGCAAATGGCTCTACCAAAGCTGCATCCTCAAAGGGGATTTCATCCGGAATTACAAAAACTTCATGTTCCGGCACACAAAAATACTCTCTCCAGCCACCATCAATCGCAGAACCACGAGCCTTAACTGTTTTACAAATATTTCTCCGACCGCTTTTACACTGCGGACATGTTCCACAGGCAATGACGATATCAACCACCACGTGATCTCCCTCTTTTAATTTGGTTACACCCAAGCCAACCGCTTCTATTATACCTGCATTTTCATGTCCCAAAATACGAGGATAGGTTAATTGAGGATTCTCTCCCAAAAAATTGTGATAATCTGAGCCACAAACACTGGCAGCCTTCATTTTAATTAGAACTTCTCCTGCGGTCGGAACAGGTATCGGTACTTCTTGTATTTCAAAAGTGTGAGGGGCTGTTACTACTACTTGCTTCATTTTATAAGTTCCTCTTTACAGTCGTTAGTATACATGCTATAATATCACCTGATATATCAATTACTACACACTGAAATACTAGCATAAATATCACATCCAGTCTATAAAAGAATGTCACAAAATATATATATTTTTTTTATGCAATTATTACAACATTAATTAGCTTTGATTATATCGAGATGATGTATAATGAGTAATAAAGGCGTGCAATCCGTAGGTAATAAAATTTGTGTCTATGAGGTAACAGCCTTTTGGAATCCTGGCAATGGTCAGAAGGCTGTGAAAATATTGGAACCGAATCCTTCCTCGATAAAAACTATATGAAATTCAGGTTACAACATAACAGTTATTGATGTATAATATAAAAGAAAATATTATAATCGGTAAATGATTTCAGGTGCCATTGCTCTATGGTTCATTAATACTGATCCATCGGAAACAACAAGCATAACATAAGTTTTTACTGTAGGGAAAACAGAGTAATTCCTAAAAAAAAATGGGAGATTCTTAAACTATGAAGATTAAAATAAAAAATCAAGGCGCTCGAGACACGGTATATTCTTTTTTGCATAAAAAAATAGTAGATATGCATCTTATGCCCGGCGCTGTAATTAATTTGAAAGAGCTGTCGGAATATTTAGAAGTCAGCCGTTCTCCTATCCGTGATGCATTAATACAGCTGGAAAAAGAATATTTAGTCGAAACAACTCCCAAAAAGGGAACCTATGTTTCGAAAATAGATGTCCGAAAGGTAAAAGATGAGCGTTTCATGCGAGCCTGTATTGAAAAAAAGATTGCTGCAATGTTTATGGATGTTTATACTGAGAAAGATTACCAGGATCTTGAAACTAACATTCTGTTACAAAAAGAGGCCTTTAAAAATCAAGATACCAGAACATTTTTGCAGATGGATGATAATTTCCATGCTATTATGTATAAGACTACAGATTATATATATTGTCTACAAACCATTGCAAACTTTTCTGGTCATTATCATCGAATCCGACTTCTTTCCTTGTCAGATTCGGATATTTGCTCTGAAACTATTGAACAGCATGCTGAATTAATGAACCTGATAAGCAGGCGTAAAGTTGAAGAATTACAAGAGTATATTGTCAATCATATTTTTGAAAAAGGCACTGAAGTGGAAAAGCTGCAAAAACGCTACCCTTCTCTTTTCATCCAAACATTAAACGAAGATAAGAATACTAAATACATTTGGGACAAGGACTTTTTATCAGAGCTATGAATTAGTAACGATGGTGAACTTCCGTTTTTCCAATATCCTCAAATTCCTACACACGGGCAGAAAACACGCTCACTTATTAAACGGTAACCGGTACAATAGATGATGTATAGTAAAAGCAATCCCAGTCTGCTATCATTAGCTTATCGGGATTGCTTCTTAATATACTTGCAGCGGCTCCTTTCGGATTATCCGCAAAAAGCCAGGCACGTCTTGATACGGCATAGTTACGTAACTTTGACTCATTCCAGTTACTGATGGGCGTTCGTGATTTTCGGTGTTTTGAAGTATTCAGTTTAGCTTACTCTTCTTTAACCATTTCACAAATAACGCTCTCTTACAGCTCATTTATCGTATCAGTTATCGCCATCTTCCGTATCCGTTTTGAAGGAACATAGACCGCCGCAATCGCAGCAACGAAAACGAACAGAAATATTATCATTATAGGAATCACCGGGACAGTCCAAGTGGCGTAGTTAAAGTGGGAGGCAATAAGATTGTCAAATAACAGCTTACTAAGCGACAAACCAGTTACACAGCCGACTATGCACCCGGATAACGCGTAGGTAAATGCTTCCGCAGCAATCATTTTTGTTAACTGGTGTTCGTCCATTCCGATTGCACGCATCGCTCCATATTGCTTTATTCTTGCGGACACACTCATAGAAATACTGTTCATGATATTGAGTACAGCAACCAAAGTAATAATTGCTAAAAATCCATACACAAAGAACAAAAATGCCATATAAGTGCTGGTAGTGCGTTGCTCACGTCTGTCACTAAACGTGTATTCTTCACCGACTACATCAGTGATTGCTGCCACGTCCTCGTCAGTTGTGTCTTTCGCTGTCTGTATCATAATAAGAGAATAATCAGTTATACCGGTCAGACGTGTAAAAGTTTCACCAGAAGTGATAATCGTAATTTTACCATTTGTGTTGCCATCACTGCTAAAAGGGTCATATTTTAATAAGCCTGCAATTTCAAATTCCTCATTGCCTACCCTTATTTCATCGCCTGTCACTAAGGTACTATCTTTATCCCAAGTTGCAAGGACATAATTACTGTCCCCATACACCTTTGAAATATCACTGCCTTTTCTAAGCTGCTTATCTTTTATAAGACAGTCTAAATCATATTCATCGTAAGAAATCATATCAATCATACTTGACAGAACATTATCTTTATTGAATTCTGCCGGAATATCAAAATTGCTCCTGCGGCCAAAAACACGTTCTACACCTTTCATTTCGCTAATCGTATCAAGCAACTTACTGTCTACAGAATTTAAACTGTCACGACTGGAAATGTTGATGTCAGAAGTATTCGACGACTGGGGCATAAGGTAGCCGATAAACTCTACGAAAACAGAAAAACTTAAAAAAAGGATAATACTAAGCGCAAAAGAGCTTGTCATAAGTATCAGGTTTTTCTTTACCGATATTGCGTGGTGGATACCAAGGACGGTTTCAATTTTAAAAAAACAGTTATTTGCTGCATGGCGAATATTTGTGTTTTCTGAATTGCCCGATACCGCCGTTACGGGCGATACCTTAGCAGCTCGTTTTGCCGGGGAACCGGCGGCGATAAGAACGGTAACAACACCCACAATAATTCCGCTGACAATGCCGATGACGCTGATTCCAAACAGAGGAATATGAGAAAATTCTTCACCAACAAGGAAACGAAGAGCAGCGCACAAGCCCCATGACGTTGCAATTCCAATTACAACACCAATCGGAACCGCTGTTTTACACCAGTTCAGAGCTTCCAGCCTGACAAAACGGATAATTTGCTGTTTGCTCATTCCGATACAGCGCATCATGCCGAAAAACTTTGTCCTTTGGGCTACACTGCTATTGATGCTGCTTGAAATCATTAGTACTCCGGCAATCAGTATCAGTAAAAACAACACTGCCGCAATCAATAAAAGCGTTTGTCCCATCGTACTGTTGAATAAGTCTTGAAACGACAGGCTGCCATGTTTCTCCAGCAGTCTTGCTTGCTCCATTTTGGCGCCCATTTCAGCCATGCTGAATACAGATGTTACCATAAACACAGAAAAGATGATGCACAGAAGCGTCATGCGATTTTGACGTCTGTGTACTTTAGCCGAGATCGGGATTAGGCTGAGATAGCTTTTCATTCTCGGCACCTCCCGAAATCAGTCAGCACGCCGTCGGATACCTGCAGTATCCGGTCTGCGGTCTGCGCGGAGCTTCGGTTATGGGTAATCATAACAATGGTCTGCTGATACTTTCTTGCAGCTTCTTTTAGCAAAGTAATCACTTCACTGCTGTTTTGCGTGTCCAGATTACCCGTCGGCTCGTCGGCAAGAATAAGCGACGGCCGAGTAATCAGCGCACGTCCTATTGCTGCACGTTGTTGCTGTCCACCTGATAATTGACTGGGTAAATGGTGGCGGCGTTCTTTCAAATTAAGCACCGTGAGTAGTTCTTCAAGATACTTTTTATCGGGCTTTTGATAATCAAGCAGTACGGGAAATATGATGTTTTGCTCAACATTCAATTCTGGAATTAGATTGAAACTCTGAAAAATAAAACCAATATTTCTGCGCCGAAAAATCGTCAAGCTGCTATCTTTCATGGAAAAAATATCTTTACCGTCAATAAATACCTTGCCGGAAGTGGGTGTATCAAGCGCACCTGCCATATTCAGAAGGGTACTCTTGCCGGAGCCGGATTCTCCGACTATGGCGACAAATTCGCCTTTCGGAACGGAAAAACTGATATCCTTTAATGCATGTACGGCCGCTTCACCGCTGCCATAGGTTTTAGAAATTGATTTAACTTCCAATAAATTCATAGGTTATCTACCTCTTTCTGTCTTGATATTGAAAGATTATCATGTCAATCCTACTGCCATATGACACTTACCCTACAATTTTGTAGGAATTAAAAAATTGATTGTAAAAGCAGTGCCAATACCTAATTCGCTGTCAACCTCGATTGTTCCGCTGTGTGCCTCAACAATAGCTTTCGCAAGCGGTAACCCAAGCCCGATACCTTGCGTGTCTTTAGAAA
>Ga0153996_1000439_pt1 | contig 18573 bp, 16 predicted proteins | sample TSNC080MetaG_FD_104728 | JGI IMG/M metagenome (GOLD analysis project Ga0153996, IMG submission 104728) | Attine ant fungus gardens microbial communities from North Carolina, USA - TSNC080 MetaG | ecosystem: Host-associated > Fungi > Mycelium > Unclassified | place: USA: North Carolina, Lumber...
GCGGCCGGTTCCAGAGTTCCGATGCCCATTCTCTTTTCCCGACCGGCAGCCGGATTCTGAACACAGACCACCCCTTCCTGGGTAGAGACCAAACCACACCCCTCTGAACAGGCAACACAATGACGAATATCATCAAGGTGCATCGCCATGATTTTATTCGGAGTCTCGGGATCACAGATCAATTGCCGGCACATGCCGATCATATCGGCATTTCCGGCGGCTAATATTTCTTCAGCCTGAACCGGATCATTAATCCGTCCAAAAGCAACTACCGGTATCTTTAAAACTTTCTTTAATTCGGCTGCCATAAACACCCCGAAACTCATTGGAATATAGTTATTCGGGATTTCCATATTATAATTGCTAAAACAGCCGGAATCCGTATTGATATAGGTTATCCCGGCCGCCTCCAGTGCCAAAGCCATCCGGATTCCATAATCCCAGCTATAGCCCCAATCCGTGAATTCGTCCATACACAGGCGAATGCCAATCGGATAGTCAGACCCCACCTGTTCCCGGACCGCCTGAATAATTTCAATGGGATATCGCATGCGATTCTCGAAACTGCCGCCATACTGATCTGTTCGCTGATTAAGATAAGGTGAAGCAAAGGTTCTTAGCAGTCCATCGTGAGCTATTTTTAGTTCCACTCCGTCGAACCCCCATTCCTTTTCCTGCACCGCTGCCTTAACATAATAATTCTTAATTTCTTCCATTTCATCAATTTCAATTTCTTTCGTGTTTACATAGCAATGTGGCCCCGGCATCTGCGATGGTGCCAGCAATATGAACGGCGGGCGCTGCATGCAGGATGTATGGCCTTGATGGTTAAACTGCCCGAATACCTTGCCGCCATATTTATGAACCTCTGCCGTCATATGGCGGAAAACTTCTTCATTTCGCGGATCATGGGCATGTACCATGGTTCGCCCCATCTGTCCCTTCGGTGATACACTTTGGGTTACGCAGATCAGAGCGGCACCGCCTTTTGCTCTTTCAATATAATGCTGCGCTAAGCGCTCCGACGCAAGTCCATCTTCCAGATATCCGTGATTATTTCCATAGTTGGTCCAGTGAGCGAGAAATATGATTCTGTTTTTTAGTTCTACGTCCCCTAAATGGATAGGTGACAAAAGATGTTTGAAGGTACTTAATACTTCTTGTTTCATCTTAATTCCTCCTAGTCTTTTTAGTTAAAATACATCTTTTTTCGCTATTATTCAATTAAATACCTATTTTAGAAATGATCACTTTCTATTATATTTAATTTTTTAGATATATTTACGTAAATTTACATTCTTTTACTTGTTGGCACTAACTGTTTATGATAATATGAATCTATACTTTATCAGGAGGAATACATATGCGCATTACACTCAAAGAAATCGCAGCCCGGGCAGGCGTATCCATTGCAACCGTATCACACGCTTTAAATAAAACAAGATACGTAAGTCCCGAAGTAGCACAAGAAATTTATAAAATTGCTGAAGAAACCGGTTACTTCGAAAATAATATAAAACTAAAGAAAACTACAGCTTTTCGCACCGGACGCATGTCGGTGATGGCCTTAGTCATCCCTAACTCTCTAAGTGCAATATATTCTCATTTATTGACCTATCTGTCGGAATATATGAAAAAGGAAGGACACACTCTGTCGGTATATCTCACCAATAACGATTTCACACAGGAAGAAATCATTCTGAAAGAGCTAATGGCCGACCGCCGTATCGCCGGAATCTTTCTGACTCCGCTGAAGATGAATTCACGCGTCTATACAAAGTTAATCACCTCAACTTTGCCTTTTGTTTGTCTGGATCAAACGCTGCACATCCCGGGCATAACGAGTGTCATTTCCAATAATTTTTTCAGCACTGCCCAAAGCATTGATCATTTAATCAAACTCGGGCACGAACGGATTGCCATATTTCTGGATGCGCCAATATCTGACGCGATGGCCGAAAGAGAAAACGGTTATCTGGGTGCATTGTCGCATGCCGGAATTACTTCCGCCCAAAAGTATATCTTCCGTTTTGAATCTTCCACCCCCGCAAAAGCTTTGCAGCAAATAAAAGAAACTCTGATTAACCGTCACTTTACAGCCGTATTCGCCGGCGGAAATCATCTGACTCTTTATTGTCTTAAGGCCTTTGAAGAAATCGGTCTAGAATATCCAAAAGATATCTCCATAATTGGTTTCGGCGACAGTGACTGGTGCTCATTATCCCACTTATCGCTGACGACTTTACAGCAAGATACGAAAAAACTTGCACTTACAGCTACCAAAGCATTATTAAATCAGATTTCCTCCCCGGATAAACCCAAAAAAACTTCTACCCAAGTCATCCCGATGAAATTAGAAGTCAAAAATTCCACCCGCTTTCTCGCAAAGGGTCCAAATGGTGAGGATTTGCTGAATCCGGAAGATATTTATCTGATCAAAGATGAAGAAATGCTGGTCCAAAAGGGGCATTTTAACGTAGTTATCTCACTGCATTATACCGGCACTGAATGGACCCGTTTATTAGAAAAGGGGATTCGTGATACTTTAGAAAATCTCAATGTTCGTGTTCTAACAGTAATGGATGCACACTTTGACTGGCAGATCCAAAAAAAGCAATTAGAGTTCTTGCTGCAGCAACAACCAGATGCCGTTGTAGCTGTTCCGACAGATGAGGAAATGATGCATGATATCTTTAAAAGAGTTTCGCAATCATCCAAGTTAATTTTAATTAACAACATTCCGGTTGGCTTTAAGGAAAAAGATTACAATAGCTGGATTTCGGTAAATGAACTTGAAAACGGCGGCAACGCCGCTCATATCCTCGGCCGGCATTTCCAGGGCCGAAAAGCAAAAATCGGATTAATAACTCATGGAGCTTCGTTTTTTGCAACAAGGCAGCGTGATTATTATGCCAAACAAATTCTCCTGCAGCATTATCCAAACCTCGAAATCGTATCTGAGAAAGGTTTTATCAAGGAAGAAAAAGTATATAATCTATGTCGGCAAATGATTCAAAAACACCCTGACATCAACGGTTTGTATGTATCATGGGATCGACCTGCCCTACAGGCGATCAAAGCTTTAAAAAAGCTGGATAGATCCGACATTGTTTTATCTACCACTGATTTGGATTATGAAATCGCATCTTATCTCATGCATAACGACATCGTAATCGGCTTAAGCTCCCAGCGCCCTTATGAACAAGGCATCGCCGCTGGAATAGCTACAGCCAGGTCCTTAATCCATCCTGCCTCGCATTCATGTGTTGGGGTGTCACCACTTACGGTTTCAACCGGAAATATAGAAAAAATCTGGACTTCAATTTTAAAGACCAAAGTTCCAACTTTTAATTAAACAAAAAGGGACAATCGGATAATCAATGCCAATAAGTTAAGAAATATAGTCTCTCAATTTATGGAGGCGCTTGAACGTGTAACCGAAAAATGGGCGCCAGATATCCGAATTCGATGATACGCTGGAGTGCTAACTGAGATGTTATTTCTCCTATTTAAAATTTCATTCTAGGTACGGAAGGTCATTTACACGACTTATACCGATAAAAAAACTTCTCGGTTATCGCTTCACGTTCGTTAGTTACACGGGAGCTTCGTCCCATCCTGCTAAATTGAATGCATGATAATGAGAGTTGGCTGACAGGTTTAGATTTCGGGCGTGATGTCCCAACTATTATTGTACCAGCCAGTCAAGCTCATCATAGCAAAAAAATAAAGAATAGAGATAAAATCTCTACTCTTACATTGTACGAACCCTTATTTAGTTACATAAACTTTGATCTAAAAAAACTACTAACTTAATCTGATAGCTAGTAGCTCTGGTCGTTTTGCAATTGATATTTACTGCTTAGACAATATTTTCGCCTAATATTATTTTAGGCATTGTGGTTAAACAACGGTTCCATCGTTTGTAGAATTTTTCTATACCGAGTTTTGATACTCTTGCATGAGTTTCTTCGTTTTCCAATAGCCAGTATAATACATAAGTTACCTTACCCACATTTTTTGTGAGGCGAACAGGTAATTCACCCTCCTTAACTGCATTAAAATCCTTTTGCCTATGAGTGCGTTTTATATAGTGAACATCAACAACACCATTTTGACTTAAATAAAAATCTGCCACTTCTTTCATCAATTCTTCGATTTCATCTAGCTTTGTTAATTTTGCTTCATATATGCATATTTCGTTAAACATAAAACACCTCCATAAATTCAGATTTCACTCTCAGAATACAGGAAAATCTACTAACTATCAATATTAAGTTGCCGATGTACTGTTAATTATGTAAATCTACTACAATGGGTTTATGGTTATAGTACACTTCAACCAGACGTGTCTATATCCATCTTATTGCTTAAACTGTTAGAATAGAGAGAGCAACCTCCCCATCCAAAGTTTGGTTTCCTGCACAGAACTGATGTCACTGCGCTTACAAGCTTATGATAACCCTGTTGGTTGAAGATTACAACCCTGTTACTCAGGATTTTTACGATAATACAATTGCCAGACTGCAGTTCCATCAGCTCTCTTGCTCCTGTGGCCATTTCGGGTGTTTGACCATACACGGTTATTACTTCCGCAGCCTCAAAACCGGTGTTTCTAAAACAACCCTTCATATTTGCCGGGTCAAGTGCAGCCACTGCGGACTTACACATGCACTTTTATTATCCAGTATGGTTCCTTACTCCCAGATTTCCCTTTCCAGCCAAGTCGATATCCTTACCCATTCCAGAACCGAACAGAACTATTCTTATATTATGGATTCCGTTCTTTCTATTGAAGAAAGCAGTATCCGCTCTGTCATACATCGTTTCCGGCAGCATTGGAAGCAGGAGGTTCTTGCTGAGAGGATTCTACTGCATCCGCTTTCTACCATATAATAGAAGAAAAGCCGAGGTGATAAGATGAACAAATATGAAAAATTACTGGACGAAGCAGAAAAAAGCAACGTTTCCGTTGATGAAAATTACAAATTTCAAGGCCGGACATCCGGCCTCTATATTGACGGAAACATCGCGTTATCAGATAAATTAAAAACCACTGCCGCTAAATCCTGTATTCTTGCAGAAGAACTGGGCCACCACCATACAAGTTACGGAAATATCCTGGATCTGACCGACTCCGCTAACTGCAAACAGGAACATCAGGCACGGGTCTGGGCATACGATCACCAAATTGGATTAAATAATCTCATAAGAGCATATGAACACGGCTGCCGAAACCGTTACGAGATGGCAGAATTTTTAGAAGTCACCGAAGAATTCCTGGAAGAAGCCATCATAACCTATCGTGAAAAATATGGAATCTGCATCATTGTGGACAAGTACTGCATCATATTTATCCCTCAATTATCGGTCGGAAAGATCTTCTGAAATGTCGAAAAACCGCGCATTATGCGGCTTTCAGGCTTTCTTCCCAACTTCTTAAGTTTAGCTTAAGAAACATCATCTAAATAAAAGGATTTCTAATCTTTTTTGTTTCTAACGTGTTTCTAATTTATGTTTTGTATTATTTACTTTATTACTGCCTGCACCATCATTGTAGCAGTATAAAGTATTAAGCTAGATAAATTTTTTGCATCTTGTCTCCTATTAGTATACAATGATATTCTGACAAGGGAGCAATCCTTTTTTTAGTCGATTATAAGAGTTTGGATTTTCAGACATTTACGAAAAAGATAAAGATTGTCCAGAGTATGAGTTCTGCAGGAAGCAGTTGTTATGGCCCCCTATAGGGGTAAGAAATGTGCTTATGTAGCGATTGCCCATTCGATTTTGATTGCGATATATCACATCTTCAAAGAAGGGGTAAAGTATATTGACCTTGGTAGTGAATATCATAATCAGTTGTCTTGGGAAACAAATGGCTTCTTTCTAGAAAGGCTTATATAAATAATTCTTTTTCAGGAAGAAGTCTTTTATATTAAAGACATAACTTATTTTACACTTACCAATTAAACATCTTAATTGTATGTTTTTTTGTTTTTATAAATTGCACTCAAAGCGCATAGAAGAAGTCCACAAACCCGTATATTTGGTTACTATTTTTTTCGAGTTTCACAATCGACTACCGTAAAAGTACAAAGGAGGGGTGTCGCCCAGCTAAATAATTTTAGCTAGTGCGCCCCCCATTATTTTTATCTCAAATCACAAATTGCTGAATATACCGCTTAGACAAGTACAAACTATTCAGGATCCTCTCCTTTGAATCTTCAAACGCACGATCTTCCACTTCAATACATGAATAACCGTCATAGCCGACATCCGACAAGGCCGACACATATCTTCCCCAGTCAACATCACCAAGTCCCGGAATTTTGGGTGACATGTATTCTAAAGGATAGGCCATCGAGCCAACCTGTTTTAATCTATCTGGATACAGTTTTATATCCTTATAATGTACATGGAAGATCTTATCCTTAAAATCATAAATCGGCTGTATATAATCCATCATCTGCCAGACAAAATGGGACGGATCATAATTGATGCCAAGATTTGGGCTGGGAATAATCTCAAATATCTTTCGCCATATCTCAGGCGTAGACATCAGATTTTGCCCTCCCGGCCACTGATCTTTACCGAATAGCATCGGACAATTCTCAATTGCAATTCTGACCTCTTTAGATTCTGCATGAGCGATAATAGCTGGCCACACTTCCTGAACCAACGTCAAATTATCCTCTACCGTTTTGCTCTGGTCTCTGCCGATGAAAGAAGTGACCATATTTACTCCTAATTTTACACTGGCATCAATCACCTTCTTCAGATGTTCAATATTGGCATTGCGTTTATTTTTATCTGCATCCAGCATATTGGGATAAAAGGCCAGTGCAGATATCTCAATCCGTCTTTCCTTACAGTAATCAAGGATATTTACTGCCTTTTCATCGGTTAGATTATTCACATCAATATGACTTACTCCTGCATATCTTCGCTCCGCCTTTTGGTTTGGCCAACATGCTACCTCAATACATTCAAACCCCATATCAGCTGCCACATCGACCATTTCCTCAAAGGACCAGCCATCTAAAATAGCACTTACAAATCCTAATTTCATTTTCCCGCCTCCACTCTTGCCATCTTCCTTTTGCCCTACTTACTTTATTTTGACGGTTTTTCCGGTTTCACTTGACTCCAGCGCGGCAAAGACCGCTTTCATTGCGCTTAAGGCTTCCTCACCGGAGATTTCCGGCTGATGACCATTCACCAGGCAATCAACCCACATATCAATAACTCCTGATTTGGTTTGATTAGCGTTTGTCTGGATCTGGTCTAATTCAAACTTAACACAGGTGCCGTCCTTTTTATCCAGAACAATCGAATATTCCGGATTATCATAGATGCGCATAATTCCTTCGGTGCCATAAAGGATCGTCGAATTATCCTCTTCACCGTAGAAGGTCCAACTGGCCATCATCGTACCAACGACACCGTCCTCCATTTTATAGATGCACATTGCATTGTCATCGACACCAATCAGATCTCCGGAAGGATATCTTTTATCTAAAGTTCCCAGATAAGCGGTTACTGCCGATATTTTTTGACCGGTTAAAAACTGAATTAAATCTGTTTTATGTATGCCCAGATCGGCCATTGCCCCAAATACAGCCTGCTCTTTATTAAAAAACCATACATTATTACTGTCAATTGCCCAGGTCTCCGGGCCACAATGCCCAAATACCGTCCGAAAAGTAATAACCTCACCGATTTCACCGCTCATTACAAGTTCCCTAGCTTTCGCATGGGTCTTCACTAATCTTTGGTTGTGGCCAATCATTAGATATTTTCCCGTCTCTCTGGCTACCTGTACCATTTTCTCACATTCATCCAGTTTTACCGCCATTGGCTTTTCACATAGCACATGCTTTCCGGCTCTTAGTGCTGCGACCGTAATTTCACAGTGAAATACATTTGCTACACATACGCTGACTGCATCAATTTCCGGATTGTTAAGGATCTCTTCATAGGTATTATAAACGACTGCACCATATTGATTTCCGACTGCATTAGCCCGTTCTTCGTTCATATCAAATACGGCCGCAATAACTACATTTTTATTGTCTGCATATTCGGGCAAATGTCTGACTTGGGAAATTTTTCCACACCCTATCACACCGACTTTTATCATTGAAACCTCCTTGTATAATCATTACGGTCAGAAGCAACGCTTTGCTTCTGACCGTCACCACCTCATGCTAATTTTAGTTTATTTTAGATTCGCCTCAATAGCTTTCAGGTTCTCTAATGATTGACGTGCTACCGAATCCGGATGACAGGATCTTTCCGGGAAACCATCCTCCATTGTTACATACCCAGTATAGTTAATATCTTTCAGCGCCTGCATAATATCAACAAAATCACAGCCATTTGTCCCCGGTGCTTTTCTATCATAGTCTGCCATATGAACATGTTTTAGATTTTCACCCATTTGGTAAATATAATCGGTCGGCACTTCATTTCGATATAATACATGAGTAGTGTCGAACATTAACTTAATATTTGATTTACCGATATCTTCCATCATATTTATAGCATCCTCGCAATCCTCTACCAGATTGCTGTCGGTCGCTGTTGGTTCAAGCATTAGAGTCACACTGTTCTTTGCTGCGTAATCAGCGACTTCGGCAATTCCTTCCTGAGCCATTTTCCAGGCTTCTCTTTTCTTGGTGCCATAAATATACCAGCCGCAAACACATAAAAATGTTTTACAATCGCCGATTTCCATGCCTAAATCGATACAATCTTTCCAATACTGTCTGGTCCATTCTCTTTCTTCTTTACAAGCCGAAGCAATATTTCCGCCCGGACCGCCCCCTGGCGCCGGCAGCATCGAAGATACTGCAATACCATTATCTGCAAGGCATTTTCTCATTTCTTTTCTTCTTGCCGAATCAAGATAATAAGGCCAGGCCTGAGGCTGCGCACATCCAATTTCAACGCCGTCATAACCGATCTTGGCCAATCTTGTTACCGTTTCTTCAAAGGAATATGCCGGTACCCAACATGGGAAATGGCTATATGCCCAGGTGTTAAATGAATATTTCATGATATTTTACTCCTTTTCCTTATAAATTTATTGGGGAAACTGCATTAACTCTACCAGATTCCGTTCCGGATCACGGACAAAAAACAATCTCATGCTGCCATCTTCGGAGGTACAAGGTTCACTAATTGTCTCAAAACCAAATGATTTTACCCGCTCATACATCAAATCCACATTCTCAACTTCTAAGGCAAAATGTCTAAGGCCTGCACTTTGCAGACAGTTCTTCCGCTGCGGTGCGACCGCATGTCCGCGATCATCCAGAAACTCCATTATATAACCATCAGGGGTCATAAATTTTACAATCCGATAATTCATATCAGTCTGCCCTTGCACGGTATCTAAAAACTCACCGGACATTTCAAAATCATCAGTTTTGTCGAGACCTAAAACATCTTGATAAAAAGTAATGATTTTCTCCATATCAGTTACACAAAATCCGATGTGGTGCATAGCTTTTATCATAGTCTTCCTCTCTCTACTATCTGCTGCCTTTTCTAATTGTTCCGATATTTCCTAACGCGACCGCCAGAATAATAATGACACCCTGCATAATCGTTTGCTGCGCCGTGTTAAATCCACCGATGACCAAACCGTTATTAATCATATTAATCAGAAGTGCTCCGACAACCGCCCCCACTACTGATCCATTTCCGCCTGACATACTGGTGCCACCGAGTACTACTGCAGCGATAACATCCATTTCCACGCCATCACCATAAGAAAACCGCGCCGTCTGCATTCTGCCGGCATATAAGGCCCCGGCAAGGGCTGATACAACACCCATTATGATAAATACTTTTAAGGTGATCAGCTCTACTTTTACCCCCGAGTATTTAGCTGAGGTATAATTACCGCCGGTAGCCATAACCCGCTTACCAAAGGTCGTACTGGAGAGAAAAAAGTATCCGGTAATAAGCGCCAAAATCATCCAGATCAGCAAAACCGGTATGCCGGCAATCGAACCGGCACCAAACCAGAAATTAAAAGTCCCATTGGCGATCGGAACTGCCTTGGTACTGGTCATCCACATCGCAATACCGCGAATCACACTGCACATCCCCATGGTAACCAGAAAGGCCGGCATCTTAAGCTTTATTACAGCAATGCCATTGAATGCTCCGACCAGTGCACCCATTGATAATCCCGCCAGCAATGCAAGGGGAATACTATTCGTTTCGCGGAGAACCAGGGCGATGATCATTGCTGATTCTGCAACGACTGCACCGATTGATAAATCGATGTGCCCCAGGCCGATTACAAAGACCATGGCAACTGCCATAACGGCTGTTGCTCCTGTCTGGCGAGTAATATTAAGGATATTGGATACACTAAAAAATGTGCCGCCCAGCCATACTGCAAATACCAATAATACAATGGCAAATATGATATACACCATATAATCGTTTATGTTAAATTTTTTCTTAGTGTTGGATTGCATACTCTAATATCTCCTCACTTTCAATTTCATCTCTATTCAGGAGCTGCACTGCCTGGCCTTCCTTATATATCAGAATCCGATCACATATAGCAAGCATCTCTGATGTCTCAGAGGAAACAAAGATAGTACTATTTCCTTCTGCCACAAATTTACGAACAATGTCAATTATTTCTGCTTTTGCAATTACATCAACACCTGCGGTCGGTTCATCCATCAGCAGCAGCTTAGGTTTCGAAGGCAGCCATTTAGAAATAACGACTTTTTGTTGATTGCCACCGGATAAGCTGAGCATTCCTATGTCAGCACCATCTGTTTTTATCGCCAGACTGGAGATACTCTCATCGGTCAGAGTCTTCACTTTTGCTCTGCTAATTCTAATCCCCTTTAACAGCTTTTTTAAATTCGGCAGGCACAGGTTTTCAGCAACGGTATGCCCCAGTACCAACCCCTGCCTTCGACGGTCCTCCGGAATTAAGGCAAATCCCTTATTGACGGCATCGGAAACATTTTTTATCTTAACTTCCTCGCCCTCTAAACAGACAACGCTCTGGTCGTTCATTTTCCTTAGTCCAAACAAAGCCTCCAGGGTCTCTGTCCGGCCACTCCCCATCAAGCCGGCAATGCCTAACACTTCACCTTTTCGCACCTGAAACGAGACATCTTTAACCACTTTGCCAACCGTCAAATGTTCAACGGATAATAAGATATCATCACCGATCGGAGCTGTTCTTGACATATACTCCATTTTTTTCTCAATATTCCCGCCGATCATCGCTTCGATGATACTGTCCAGAGTAAATTCATCTTTTGGCTTTTCTGCAACTACAGCCCCATCTTTTAACACGGTGATTGTATCGGCCACTTGAAATATTTCCTTCATACGGTGCGAAATATAGACAATTGAAACACCTTTCACCTTTAAGTCTTGCATAACCCTGAACAAAGTCGCTGTTTCACCATCTGTCAGGGAAGCTGTCGGCTCATCCATAATCAGGACCTTCGCATCAGCCGCAAGAGCCTTTGCGATCTCAACCAGCTGCTGAATTCCCACATCTAAATTCTGTATTTCATCAGTTGGTTTTGCATCAACGTTCAGTTCTCTTAATAGAGCTTGCGTTTTGTCAGCCATTTCTTTTTTGTTTAATACAAGTCCCTTTTTTAATTCATTCGCCAAAAAAACATTTTCTGTAATGGTCAGGGTTGGCGATAAACTTAATTCCTGAAAAATCATTTTAATGCCATTTTTTTTCGCGTCTACAGCATCATCAATTTTTACTGGTACGCCGTCAATTTTGATCGTCCCTTGATCACTTGTGTACACGCCGGACAAGATTTTCATTAAAGTCGATTTTCCAGCTCCATTACCGCCAACCAAAGCATGGACACTGCCTTTTTTTAAATGAAAACTAACATCTTTAAGTACGGTTACATCACCAAACGATTTGTAAATATTTTCTAAGGAAATTGCATACCTATTATCCATGCTTTATGTCTCCTTTACTTATTCTGCTGCATCATACGCTTCCTTAACCACTGTCGGTGTGTCGATTTTAAAACAGATTTCGTATACCTCTAAAATATTATCACGGGTAACAGGTTGCGATGCCGACACGATGTACTTAGGAATCTCTTTGCCCAGCAAACCACATCCGGCTGCCAGTCCTTCGATTGTTCCGGTCTCAACTGCTTTGGGAGTACCGACGCCCTGAATCATACCATTGCCGGCAATTAATGTAGCGGAATTATCACCCAGATCAACCGTGGTAATAATCAAATCGTCACGGCCTATTGCCTGTGCCGAAGCCATCACATCTTCAGCCGGAATATCCCATGAAGCATACACACCATCCACATCCGGATACTTGGCAAATAACGCATCGGCCGAAGCTCCAACCACATCAATACTAGTAAAACCAAATTCAGCTACAATTTCAATGTCCGGATAAGATTCTGCCATTGTTTCTCGAAAAGCACGATCCCGCTCATTAGTGGTAAAAAATGTAGCATCATAATAAATCATTGCCACAGTACCTTTATACCCGATCTTCTCAGCCAGGATATCAGCAGCATATTTTCCATTGCCGTAAGAATCAGAGTTGGTCATCGTAATATAATCATCCTCGCTAAAACCGGTCGGTATATTCTCCATGAAGACGATTTTAGTTCCGGCATCAACAAACTTTTGATACGCTGCCGCTGTTACATCGGGATCATATGGCATCGAAAATAAAATATCCGGTTCTAATGCTAAAGTGGTTTCCAGATCATTAACCAACTTATCCGCATCGGATTGGGCATCGGTTGTCGATAATACTTCTATACCCAGATCCTCCAGTACTGCACAGGTTGCATCATATTTACTTATATTTACCTGATTATCCAATTGGTGATAGCAAAATGCCGCCGTATAGCCACCTTGGCGAATCTCTTTCTTTTCTTCTTCAGTCAATTGCACATCTTCAATGGAGCCTGCTTCTTCGCCCGTCGGCGAGACGCCATAGACCTCGGTTCCGCTTAAATCTAATGATTCATAGTTTTCAGCACTGGTCGTTTCTTCGGTTGCTTCTTCGGTTGTTTCTCCCGTATTCGTCCCTTCTGTCGTCGTACTGCAGCCCGCTAATAGTACGATAAACATTGCCACAATAATGGTTACGCTTAATAACTTCTTTTTCATCTTTTCTCCTCCTTATTGAGTCTGGTAATTTGTTTTTATATGTCACTCCCAAACAAATACTACTTTTTGGGTTTGGCCCGAATCAAATAATGGAAATGCTTTCTCCGCTTCTGAAATAGGGAATGTATGACTGGATATTTTATTTAAAGCAATATCCCGATCCACAATAAACCCTGCAATCTCTTCCCAATCAGCCCGGTTAAAATACCAGCAGCCTTTCATTTCTACCATTTTTCGCAAGAATTGATTACTTGGATCAATCGTCGCTTCATTGGATTCAGCAATCAGCGCTACCTGACCTTGGGATCTGACCGAGTCCAGTGCCGTTTGTACCGGAATATTCCCGCCTGCCGCAACAATCACCGCATCAGCTCCGCTTCCATGAGTCAGCTCTTTGGTCTTTACTAAGCTGTCTTCTTTCAGGGGATTAATCACATAATCGGCTCCCAGCTCTTTTGCCATTTCTAAACGCTTTTCGTCCGTATCAACGGCAATAACCTGAGCGCCAAAGCCTTTTGCCATTAAGATGCCGCCTGATCCCATCGGACCGCAGCCAATAATTGAAACTGTTTTAGTGCCGTTTAACCCAAGCCTTTTACAAGCCGTATATAAAGTACCCCCAACATCAGTTGCCAGCGCCCCGGTTATATAATCCATTTTCTCCGGCAATAACAGGCAGTTTTCTTCCGGAATGGTCATATAATCTGCATGTGCGCCATTGACCGCGAACCCGATACACTGAAATTCCGTACAAAGCATGATATTGCCGGCCAGACAATCTGGACAGACACCACATCCCAGCCCCAGATAAAGTGCTACACGGTCACCCTTTTTGACTTTTGTCACCTCTTCACCCAGTTCTTCAACAATCCCGCATGGTTCATGTCCCGGCGTAATCCGTGCAGACTCTTCATCCTCCGCATCAAAAATGGTTGTACCATGGTAGCGGTGCAAATCACTTCGGCAAAGTGCAGAAGCCTTCATCCGTATAAGCACCTCTCCTTTAGCCGGCTTGGGTATTTCTTCCTCAACAACCCTAATAGTATTTGTAGTTGGTATTTTTGCTGCTAACATATCTTTCTCCTTTCCTCGTTTATTTACTGTAAAATAATGTATTTTACTGTAAATTTATATTTTTATGATACTCTTTTTATTTTTCCATGTCAACAAATATTGTTATTTTATCATATATTTACATATTTTCCTCTATATTTATGTACAGATTGCATATACACATAACGTGGTTTTATCTCTTTTAATTTTTTTTACATTAATATTTACATTTTTTACATTTTGTTGTATGATAAAATTATCTTAAAATTACAGGAAGGATTTACCATGACACGAAAAAAAATAACGATAGCAGAGATTGCTGAACGCGCAAATGTTTCCATCGCAACCGTTTCACGCATTATAAATGGCAAAGACAAAGTAAAGGCCGAGACCCGGCAGAAAGTATTATCGGTAATGAACGAACTCAACTTTATTCCACCTCCTTCGGTTACATTATCTGATGGTTTCAGCAAAATTATTCTAATCTGTATACCCGGCTTCGAAAACCCTTTTAACAGTCCGGTCATTGACGGTGCACAAAAAGCTGCATACGAACAAGGTTACGAAGTTCTGATTCTGCAGTCCCGCGATTATTATACCGACAGCATTGACTATCAGAACATCCTCAAACATAATTCAATCGCCGGAATTATTATTGTCGCTTCCGTTCCAAACTCGGATTTATTAGACGAATTAAGCTTTCGCTGTCCGGTTGTGATGTGTTCTGAATATGTTGAAAAATATGGGATTTCTTATGTTAGCATTGACGACGTTGCCGCGGCTAAAAATGCGGTCAAATATCTTATTTCCACCGGCCGAAAGAAAATCGGCTTTATCAACTCCAATATGAATTTTAAATATTCAAGGCACCGGCAAAAAGGGTATTTACAAGCTTTGCAGGAAGCGGGATTGGAGATCAATCCGAACTGGTCGGTGAATATCACTTCGATTAATTACCAGATGGCTCTGGCCAATGCTACCCATATTCTTAGCCTGAATGACCGCCCGGATGCCTTCTTTACCTGTTCTGACGTATTTGCTGTCAGTGTTGTAAATGCCGCCAAGAAACTGGGCTTAAGCGTCCCCAAAGATGTTTCGGTAGTTGGCTTCGATAATATTGAAACGGCGATCATGTCGGAGCCTCCCATTACCACTGTGGCCCAGCCCTGCTTTCAGTTAGGCTTTCAGGCCTGCGAGCTATTAATTGAAAAAATTATCAATCCCCAAACAGCCGATAAACAGATTATCTTAAGCACAAATCTGATTGTGCGGGAATCTACTGATTTGGCAAAATAAATATAGGGGACGATGCAGAATTGACTGTGGCTGCCAGCAGACTCACTTAATTACGCAACGCCCCCATTGTTCATATTTACCAGAACAATCGTTCACCCCGATCTATCCTCTCACAGATCTCGTTCAGAATTTCACCGCTATCTCCTAATATTGCAACATCACTGATTGAAAAGATCGGTGCAGCCGGATCATTATTAACCGCAATGATTTTCTTTGCATTTTTCATCCCCAAGGTGTGTTGTAACGCTCCCGATACGCCAAAAGCAATATATAAGTCCGGGACCACCGTTACGCCGGTCTGTCCAACTTGTATTTCCAGCGGGGCCCACCCTTCGTCAACCGCTTTTCTGGTGGCCGCAGCTGCAGCATTTAATTTGCTGCACAAATAAAACAGCCGCTGAAAATTTTCTTTGTTTTTTAAACCATAACCACCAGCAATCACAATATTAGCTTCGGAAAGATCGGCAAAGGAATTGTCTTTTGCTTCGCTTTGAATAAACCTGACTCTGCGGTCAGATCCCGCTTCCGTCACTGTTAAACATTCTACTTCGACCGTCACCTTGCCCGCCACTTTCCTGACCCGCATGACATTCGGCCGAACCGATGCCATTTGCGGGCAATGGTGGGGAGTCACGATGGAAGCCATAATGCTCCCGCCGTAGGTTGGCCGCAGCTGCAACAGCTTCCCGCTTTCATCCAATGCCAAACCGGTGCAGTCTGCCGTCAGACCGGTTTGAATCCGACATGCCACTTTCGGCGCCAAATCTCTGCCATCCACTGTTGCCGGAAATAAAACCACTTCTGGTTTTTCCCGTTTAATTGCCTCCACAACAGCCACGGTATAAAAATCCATTCGGTACCTGGTGCCGTCACCTTCCAACAATAGAATACGATCACATCCGACCGCTGCCGCACTGGTTATCCATCCCTGGCTGGCAGCATTCCCAACCACCAGCAAAGTAACTTTTTCACCTTTTTTATCGGCCAGGTTCCGTGCCTCGCTGAGCAGCTCTAAGGTGACTTTATTCAGCATTTCCTGATGTTCCTCTATACCAACCACATAAAAACCCCGATATTCTCCTAAGTCTGGCTTCTGGTTTATTGTCTCCTCCACTTCGATTGCCTGGCAGGGACAATGTTCCCGGCAAATTCCACAATTGGTACAATTTTGTTGTATAAAGGCAACTCCCGCAGCTATGACGATAGCATCAAACGGACAATGCTCCTGGCAGATTTCACACCCAATACACAGTTCTTCATTCACTCGCATTTCCTTTCTCCTCCTCTGCTTGAACAATTGCCTTGATTAAAGCATCCACCAGTACCTCCTTGTTCCCTCGAACCAGTGATACTTTTTTCTTTTCCAGTCCGCCGTTTATTATATATGCCAGCCTTTCTTCACAGCTCCAGCGATAATCCACCTGGAGATAATTCTGCAGTTTTTCCTTAACCGATATTGCTGCTACTTTTGTCGGAGAACCCTGAACACCAATTTTTTCTCTATCCATGAAATCAGCATGAAGGATCTTTACTTCTTTTCTCGTCACATCACCAACACTTTCAATGGTTTCCGTACCCTGTTTCATCATGCAGGCAACCAGCGGCATTTTGGCACTATAGGTATCGATACTCTTACCAGTATCTCTTTGGATAATAACTTCATCGTGCTTGATTTCTAATTTTTTGACATATGTAAATGCCGGAATCTGCAGATTTTCTCCAATACACGGTCCGACTTGTCCCGTACAGCCATCAATCGCTTCGTTTCCGCATAATATCAAATCATAACCAATTTTAGCAATGATTTGTGCCAAAGCATAACCTGTCGCCAAGGTGTCAGCACCGCCTAATTCACGACCGGTCAAGAGAAAGGCTTCATCGGCTCCGAGCCTTAAGGACTTATTAAGCTCCTTTATCGCTTGCTCCGGCCCCATTGAAACAGCTACGACCCGGCCGCCGTATTTCTTTTTTATCGCCAATGCCTGACATAAAGCAGTCTGGTCATATGGGTTCATAATACTGGGCACACCATCCCGCACCAGATTTTTTGTAACCGGATCAATTTTCACCTCGGTTGTATCCGGTACTTGTTTAATACACACTAAAATCTTCATCACTCACAGCCTCCTTCCCAATTCTTCCGCTTCAAAAATAATCCGCAGAACAGTACCGGGCGCCGCCGCATCCCCTACTGAATAGGTTTCTCGCCGGCCTTCCTTTTTCAGCACTTTATACAAAGCGTTATCCGATTTGCTGGCCTGGGCGATCACTAAGGTGTCGATGTCTGGAAAAACGGTTTCTTCATGGGTAATTGTATTTTCTAAATAAATTTGCTTTTCGATTACATCTTTTAAGATGTGTTTTGTCAATATCTCACTCTTATTTTGCACTAGGCGCTGATACAATATTTCATGGCAGGTCCCCTCAATATCGATGCCGGGATACAGTTCTTTCGTTACCATAACTATCTTAGCACCAAGCGCACCGATATAGTCTGCAACTCCCATTGCCTGCCAATACCCGGTTTCATCAATCACCATTACCTTATCACCGATCAATTCCGGCTGGGTCATGACCTCCCGGGGATTTAAGATTATAATATCGTCTGCAGCTTTCGAAAACATTGGCAGGGTTGCCTCCGAACCTGTGGCAACAACAACACAATCAGGGTTTTCCTGATCCACCAACTCCCGGTTAACTGCTTGGTGGATTTTAATCGATACCTGCATTTGCTGCAGCTGAACCCGAAGATACCGATATACTTCTCCCATCTCTGAGCGAAATGGAATCTTTTCGGCCAGCAACATCTGGCCGCCTACTTCATCCGCCTTTTCATAAACCGTCACTTGATGGCCTCGTTTAGCCGCGATTTCGGCAACCTTAAGGCCCGCAATTCCGGCTCCAACGACCATTATCCGCTTTTTGTCTGCGGCCGGTTCCAGAGTTCCGATGCCCATTCTCTTTTCCCGACCGGCAGCCGGATTCTGAACACAGACCACCCCTTCCTGGGTAGAGACCAAACCACACCCCTCTGAACAGGCAACACAATGA
>Ga0153996_1000440_pt1 | contig 18545 bp, 22 predicted proteins | sample TSNC080MetaG_FD_104728 | JGI IMG/M metagenome (GOLD analysis project Ga0153996, IMG submission 104728) | Attine ant fungus gardens microbial communities from North Carolina, USA - TSNC080 MetaG | ecosystem: Host-associated > Fungi > Mycelium > Unclassified | place: USA: North Carolina, Lumber...
ACAGATTTATAATGCTTATGTACGCTTTGTTCAGCAGGCGCTTAAGGATTTGGGATATGATATTACGGTGGATGGTTATTATGGCCCTAAGACGGCAGCGGTAGTAAAGCAGTTCCAGGCGGCGAGCGGCCTTACCGCAGACGGTATTGTCGGAAGCGGCACATTAACATCGCTGCTTAAGAAATTTAGTTGATTTAAGCAAAAATTAAGACCCCTTTCCTGATGGGAGAGGGATCTTCAATTGTTTTGAAAGGTTTTACGTTTGTACTCATCTTTTCTCCAAAATCAAAAGGCCCGCCTAGTTACGCGTGCGATATAAATATCACCTAGGCTCGGCGGGAACGATTAATTATTTTATTACCATATTTTTGAAAAAAGTCAATAGCAAAATAAATAAATAGCAAAATAAATAAATGTTGTTTGCTGGAATGTTAAAAGACACGGTTTCCCGTGCCTTAATTCTCCCCGGATACTGCCGGGGACGGTGTGGTTTTAGTTCTTCCTATAACATTACCAGCAATAAACTTTTCGATTTTAAAAATCAAATTCATATATTTCCCTATTGCTAAAATCTTCATAATTTGAAACATTTTCTTGACAATTCTTACAGTTGTTCTCATCTATCATAGTTTTATTTTTAACGCAAGCGTTCATAATCATTTCCCATTCCTCCAATTCTTCGCTATCAAGATAATCACGCCCAGGCTAAACAGGGCAATCACTATAGTTACAATCGTATCTAAATAATCAAACATATAAATTCCTCCATTCTATTGACAACAGTTGCTTTTGCGTTTATTATTTTGGTGTGGGGAGGTTTCCCTCCCCCCTTGACTTAATCAATCAGCTTTGTTATAATTTCTATAACAGATTTGATGAGATTAAGCAGTGCGGTGATAAGAACTATGATTTGAAGGTGGTGGTTCTTATCACTTTTCTTTTGCTTATCCATCGGTATTACCCCCTTTCTTATAATACTATTATATTATATAGCGCACTATACTTTAATATGTAATAGTTCACAAAATATAGTGCGCTGTATAGTGCAAAATGTATATAGCGCACTAATAAAAAATATGTTATTCTATTGTAATAGGAGGTGTCACATGGCTTACGATGAAAAATCAAAGGTGCGCACGATGAAGTATCTCAGCACCTTAAAAGAAATTAGATTCCGGGTAAAACCGGAAGAATTTGAACGGTACGAGCAAGCAGCTAAGGCAGGAGGGTACAAGAGTATGCGTCAATTTTATATGGATGCAATCGAAGAAAAAATTATAAAAAGAGAATAAAACCGTTTGACATATAGCGCGCTATACTGTGTAATATTATTAGGTTAAGAAATTAATCTAATTGCCGGGTAAGCGGAGGAAGGAGGACAAGATGGAGAATATGACTGATAAGCAAATGGAAGTAATCTTAAAACTTATAGCCGACAAATTTAAAGCCTGCAAGGATATGGAAGAGGTTGGAAAAGCAATAAAGGAAGTTGAAGAAATGGCAAAGAAAGACAAGTCTACTGAATAGCAGAAAGGGAAATAGCAGAGAGGGCGAACTTGCCACCGCTCTCTATTTACGTGATACAATAGATAGAAATAAAAATCAAGAGATTTGGGGCTTTTGCATATTATATCATTCTGGTTTTTGACTTGCATTTTGACTTGCATATTTACGGTTTTTTGCGTATTTTTGTGTCAGAACACGAAACTCTTATAAAAATCAAAAATCCCGCAACCCCTCTAAATACAAGGAATCACAGGACTTTCACATCATCGGGATGACAAGATTTGAACTTGCGGCCTCATGACCTCCAGTCATGATTGGAAACGCACTGGAGCCAGTTAAAACAAATGCTCTTGGACTTTACACACCCTGCATATTCCCTGCACTATTGATATAATCGTTTAATTTGCTCATAGATTTCCGCTTATATTTATTATCTAAGTGTGTATAAATTTGCAATGTGGTTTCTATATCCGCATGTCCCAATTGGTCTTTTGCGGTCAAATAATCCACGCCAGACATGTATAGTATCGATGCAAATGTGTGCCTTAGCCAATGCGGTGTAATATGTGGGATTACAAAGGGTACACCAATCGGATCATATTTGCTTTTGGGCTTCTTCTTCATAAAAGAAAAATCACCGTATTTTATATTTAAGTCTGCAAGATAGCTCTCCCACATTAGCCGCCACGATGATTCGGTGTGCATATCACCTTTTGAGTTTGTGCATACATAAAAATAGTTTCTTTCTGATTAAGAATTCCATATCTGAATTCTTGCCAGAAAAGAACTATTTATTACCCGGGACACAGGTTTATTTACATACCCGGCAAGTGAAATATTGGCAGATAAAAAAATATCTTCTATGTTCGCCTCCGTCATTCTCCCTTTCCTTGCGTTTCAGCATTTCTAGGCTATAATTATCCAAGGCGACATACCTGTTTGATTTTTTTGGTTTGGGTGATCCAATGAGATGGTCATTTTTATTGTAATAATAAGATAGAGTCCTCCTGACAAGCAGGCGCTGATTTCGGAAATCGATGTCTGCGAATTTGAGCGTCAGTACCGTGCCTATCCTGAGCCCAAGCCTGTACCCTAATTGGATTATATCCTTTTTGTACTGTTCGCAATACAGGGGCATGTGGTCTTTGTATTTTTTCTTCAGTGAATGTTTCTACTTCTTTTCGCTCTCTGTGGGTATGGCTATGTCTGTGTACGGATTTTTTCTATGTACCCTTCCCTTAATATCTACAAAAAAGATTACGACAGGATTTCCTGTACACTTTCAGCATTTTATGGGCTAATTGTGCTTTTGAAATATAAAAATCCTGTTATGTCATGGGTCGTCCCTTCCTTTTAATCTTTGGACAGTAGATCGCTCAAATCACATGACATATTCATATAGAGGTTGAATTTGCTCTTGCGGACAAAATTACATTTCTTCAAGCCCAATCTCTTCACCCAGACCTATGTATTCGCTGAAATCTGTCCTAACCTTAGCCTCCCCGCAATCCACCGATCTGGGGAAGATTGTTTTTGGGTCAACATTCTTTTCTTTCTCATTTTCCTCAGCTTTCCCATTTTCTCCACACTATACCCTCCATGGTGTTTTGAAACTTTTTTACTCTTCTTTACTTTTTCAAAATTACTTCACAGTACTTATTTCAAGCTAACCATCAGCAAGCTAACCATCAGCAAGCTAACCATCAGCAAGCTAACCATCAGCAAGCTAACCATCAGCAAGCAGGGCAATAATAGACACACTCCGTTGCCATGACACAACCAGTGCTTGATATATATTCAGAAAGGAAAAGGATTACTCTTTTTTTTGTTTTAATAAAACCAGTAGTGGGAACGATAGGTATAAGGACACTTTTATAGTTGATTTTGTCACCTTTTAATAGATTTACATATACATCACACAGGTGTGAATGAAAAAAAATCGCTGTAAGCTCCAATGTTAAAGCAAGCTACAAACAAGGTTGTTATTTCGAGAATTTCTCTTCGTTTAAAAATATGGGAGGATAATACATACATAATTAAAGGACAACTTATTGATTTTTGGTCATCACCAAGAACTTGTAATGTGTGGAAAACAAACTATCTGTAACGTCCTAATTTCAAGTGTTTTGATTTCAAAAATTGTAGTTAGTTAAGTTTCCAAATTACGTAATTTCTCCCTTTTTATGTATAAAAAGGGGGAGATACAATGTGTGATTTAGTAAGTTTAATTATGAGAGCCAAGAATAAAAATACTAATGCTCTTGTCGAACTGTTAATAAGATTTGAACCATTGATAATCAATTATTCGTCAAAGCTTTACAACATGGAATTTGAGGATGCAAAGCAAGAACTAACGATACTCTTAATCCAATGTATACATTCAATAAAGAGGTGTGATAACGACAATGAATGTCTTGCATACATGAAGGTATACATATATCATGGATTTTGTAAGATTTATCAGGAAAACAAAAGAAAGTATATTGAAGAAGTTTTATTTGATGAAGAACTCGCTAATGATTTATTGAATAATGACATTAATGATTGTACAACAAAAATTGACCTTGAAATATCCTTGATAAATTACTCGGAAAGAATCCGTAAAATTATATATTTAGTATACTTTGGGTATAGTGATAAAGAAATTGCTATGATGCTATCCTTGTCAAGACAATACATTAACAGAATTAAAAAAAAAGTCATTAAAAACATAAAAGAAACTCAGAAGGAATAATGGATTGTCTAAAATCAAGAGGGTTATCGGTTTTTTAAGATATAGACAAGTAGGTATACACCTCATAGTATTATTGACAGCATTATAATTGTTTTCTGATTTTTTGAAACAAATATCATTAATTAACAGAAATTATTTTCAACAAATTATTAGTTCCCCATTTACGTTTATAATGTTTTAGAATACGATTGTGCGATCGTCCTTGCACATCCCAAATGTGTGAAAGCTATTCGTAGTAAGAAAACTGACAAGAAAGATGTCAAATGGATTGCTGACCTGTTTAAGCATGATTTTGTTGCCGATAGCTTTATGCCCCCTGCTGATATCTAGCAGTTGCGTGACCGTTTCAAACTGACCTGCGTTATGTCCAGCGAAAAGAACAGAACCCAAAACTGTCTCACGGTTTCCAACATCCAGTTGGGCAACATTATCTCGGACACTTTTGGAAGCGATCTCAGAGAATTCTGGATAAGATACTTCATATCCAAGCGATTCATGGACTCCTACTGGAACCGCGACCTGCGCTGGCAGCAATGTAAACGCTACCAGCATTGGCATTGGATATATGCATGAGGATTAAGTGAATTACGATGGTACCAGTGGGTCATCATGGACAGCTACTGGTACCGCAACTTGCACTGGTAGGGGTGTATATATAAGGGAAACGCTGGGTGGAATAGTCCTAGATTATCTGTCAAAAGGCAATCGATTTGAGGTGGATGGAACCAAATCTGGCGTCTAATGTGTTCAAGATAGGCACATCCCTATCTAATAAATAACCTGCTTTTAAACCATATGTTACCTCTTCAATTTCTGTAGTACTGAGATCAATTCCCGCATTATTCTGCTTTGTGTTTCAACAGATACTTAGTTTTCATCATACATTGTAATATAAACTTCATTAATTACCTCTTAGTTATTGCTGGGTGTAAGTGGCAGCTAAAGAGCCATAAAGAACCCCTCCATCAACAATAACTGATGAGTTATCAAGCTGAAAAATAATTCCTTTTCCATTTTCGTCACTGAAATAAGCATAGCCATCATCTGCAAATTCTGCATGTCCGGCAATGCTTCCCTTTTGATCCTTTTGAAAATCAAAATCAAATCCAGAAGAGCTATATTGACTTATTGTAAGGGAAAATACTAATCCATTCTGTAGCGTTCCGAAATACGTTCCATCATAATTGATTTCATACTCTGATGCTTTTGGCTCTCCAAACGTTTCGTCAGAACTTGCTGGAGGGATGTTGTTATCATTTATATTTGTGGAGTCGTCAATTGAGTTATTGTCACTCGCATCACCCTTTTTTAAAGAATTATTTTCTGTTTCCGGATTATTTTTTGTTTCCAAATTTTTCTCGGGAAATATAGATGTTTCCTGTAATGAAGCAGGGATGGATGTTGTTTCCTCAAGTTTTACATCATTTTTGCTGCTACATGCAGCCAAGAAAAGAAATGTAATAGTAAAAATAGTGGAGATTGAAGCAGTTTTAAAGTTTTTCATATTTATTTTCCGCCTTTCTGCGAAAGGCACCGATGGGGTTATGAAACCCCCCTCTCTACTTTTCGCTTTCTAATCTATTCTCCTTCTGATACAATTATTTTATAAGACTGACAAACTACAGAACACGTGGAGGTGAGTGGCGGGGCTGTATAGCGGCGACCCCGCATATTTATATGTTGCCGGTCATCCGTAAAGGCATCAATGAATGGCGCATACCGTAGCCCGTAAACTTATCTCTTCCAAAGTCGACTCGATTTTGCCGGATGACCAGTCCCTGTCCGTTTTATTACTTTTAATATCAGGAGGTTATTTTATTGTCTTTTAAAGTTTTTCGTAAAAACTGTTGTGGATTAGATGTCCACAAAACCTGGATCTATGCTTGTATTGGAATTACCGATGCAAACGGCAGAACGGTTTACAAACAGGCTCGTTTCTCATCCTTTTCAAAAGGACTTAAGGAACTGTGTGATTGGCTTGCAAAATATAACTGCTCTGAAGTCTGTATGGAATCTACCGGCAAGTATGTATTTAACATTTTGGAAATAGCTGATCATTCAATTATTCTTGCTCACCCCAAATATACCAAACCACAAAAAGGAAATAAAACGGATCGTAAGGATGCCAGGTGGATTTGTGACTTGTTCATGTGTGATATGATTAAACCTTCCTTTATTCCACCTGCTGATATTCGTCATCTTAGAGATTTGGTGCGATATCATTTTAAACTCACCTGTATGATTACTAGTGAAAAGAATCGTGCACAAAATTGTCTTACCATATCCAACCTTAAGCTTGACGATGTTTTTAGTGATGTATTTGGAAAATCTTCTCGTTCCATCACAGAACATATGCTTACTCATCCCGGGGAATTGTTTGACGTAACACCTTTTGTAGACGGTCGATGCAAAACACCTGTTGAAGAAATCCAAGCCGCTGTTGATGGAGCTATATCTCCGGAACAGGCTATTAAGCTTCGTCAGTGTCTTGACCACATCGATGAATTAGATAAGCATCTTGAAGAAATAGAACGGGAGATTCTTCGTCTCAGTGATAAATATCAAGCTGCTCTTGATCTAATTCGTACCGTTCCTGGATTTGATAAAAATCCAATAACTGCTATCCAAATCCTCTCTGAAATCGGCGGTGATATGTCTGTTTTCCCCACAGCGAAACACCTCGTTTCATGGGCCGGATGTTGTCCACGCAATGACCAAAGCAACAAAAAAATCAAATCAACTCGAATTTCCCGTGCTGGTACTTATTTTAAACCAATACTGGTACAAATTGCAAATGCTTTATTGCGTTCTAAGAAACATCCTGAAATAACCAATCGTTATAAACGTATAAAAGCACATCGTGGACATAAGAAAGCCATCATTGCAATCTGTCGTATGCTCCTGACCGCTATCTGGCACATACTCTCAGATTTAAAGCCTTATTCAGCAGAAGGTTTTCTTGAATCACGTCCTGTGAATGAATCTAAAGTATTAACCACTTCACAGGCGCTTAATTTGCTAAAACAACGTGGCTACATAATCAAAGATGATGTAATCCCAGCTATGAATTAGGTGTTGTGTCTATATTTACTTTTTTTGAAACCACCAAAAGATGGTTTGTTTGCTATGCAATTTACTTTTTTCTAACCACTACCTCTTTGTTTCAAACTTTCTTCCTCTTTCATATTTATATTTTTAATAGCATGAATTATATCAAAAATTTATAAATACAGCAAATTAATTTTTGAATAATAACTAATTACGAAAATATTACAGTAAAGTAAAATTTGCACTGGATATTTTATAAGCTATACAAACATAACATAGCGAAGTGTAGTTGAAAATATGGTAATAGTCTCCAAAGCCACTATTTTTGTATTCCTGTATTTTACAGTATTTTGGAAAAAATGGAGACTTTTAAACAAATAATCATAGTAGATGATTTGACTATATAAAGGTCTAGACATAGAATGTAGACACGAAGTACACTACCCAGGATGATGATTATATGTGGATAATTCGGATTTCATCATAGGATGGAGAGCTTTTTCTTTGGCTGCATCCTTCTCGTTGCAGAATGAGGAGATTTTGCCAATTAGAGTGTGATTTACTGAGAACACGCTAAAAGGAAGGCTCAAGGCTATAGCCTTGAGCCTTCTTTTTAGAAGATATTTACACACATATTATAATATTTTTTCCTATCTGCTAGACCATTTTGACCACCATTTACACGATAAGTTACTGTTTCTACACTTGCTCCGCTGTCAACTAAATTATTCATTTTATTTCTGTTCCACCAGCTTCCAGCACTTGTCCAAGCATAATGTTGTGCAACATAATCAACACCCACTCTAACAATTTCCTGGTTTCCCATTTCATCAGCAAAAGCCTGATAATTACTCCGACCGGTTAACTGTATATATCCGCCACCTTTAAATTTTCGACCGTCTCCTGGATATATATTTCCTAAATCTTTTCGTCCTTCATAAGCATCACCGGAAGCGAGTTCTTTTGTGTATAAACCAGCTGCTGACTCATGGCTACACTGGCTTATAAAATGACAAATTCTTGATTTGGTTGTGATCTGGTATATTTCTAGGCAGCGATTTAGGTCTTTTATCATTGTATCAGTTATTTTTGTCCAGCCCAACTGTCTTAATTGAGCATCTGTTACCCTGCTATTTGAAATGGTAGGTGGTATAGATGGTATAGATGTAGTATATTTAGGCGGGTTTGTCCCAAATAAGATACTAGTAGTTTGTAGTCCTGCGTTACCATCTTGTGTTATGCCTGCGTTTTTTTGGAATAATCTAATGGCATGAGTGGTATTGGGTCCGGCATAGCCATCAGCCGCCACCAACTTACCATCAGCCCCGATGTATCCCAAAGCACGTAGTTGCTGCTGAATTTGTAGTATTGAATAAGATGCTACGTATTTAGGCGGGTTTGTCCCAAATAAGATACTAGTAGTTTGTGGTCCTGCGTTACCATCTTGTGTTATGCCTGCGTTTTTTTGGAATAATCTAATGGCATGAGTGGTATTGAGTCCGGCATAGCCATCAGCCGCCACCAACTTACCATCAGCCCCGATGTACCCCAAAGCACGTAGTTTCTGCTGAATCTGCAGAATAGTATAGGCTGTGTATCTGGGAGCATTTGATGCAAACAGGGCTTTTTGTGTATTGGTTCCTGCGACGCCGTCTACTACTAAATTGGCTCGTTTCTGAAATTCTTTAATGGCATATGTAGTATTGGGTCCAGCAAAACCATCGACTGTAATAAGTTTCCCATCTGCTCCTACATATCCAAGATCTCTAAGTCTTTGTTGTATGTTCTTCATCAAATTTACCTCTTTTCTGGTTTTTATAAGCGCTTATACCTAATAAGAAGCTTTTTTGATACCAGATGTAAACTAATTTTTAAAAGTTTAATAGAAAAATTTGAAGTAAGCCATAGACAAATGTAAGAAATTATAGTGTTAAAAGGAAATGGGACTAGTAAAGCATGATAATTGAGTTGGATAGAAGCTAAATGACTAAGTGCCTTTTTAAGTTTTCACTTATTAGTTATTTACATTAATGAAATCTTTCCCTTATTATATATAAACAGCAAAAAGGAGGCATATCTATTCCTAAAAGAGTGGTGCTACAAAAAATTCAATATATAAAAGATGACTAAGTCTGCGTGGTAAAAATAAAGAAAAAAAGAAATGAGAAACTAAGAAAAAGAGTCTAGTAAAATTATATGGAGGATTAGAAAATGGTAGAATTAGTTAATGAAGCGTTAAAAAGCGGCATTTGGGCGGGGCTTTCAGTTTTTTTGATTTTTTATAATATGAAAGTAAATGAAAAACAGGAAAAGATTCAAACTTTACGTGAGGAAAGTTATCTGAAAATAATAGATGATTTAACAACACGACTATCTGTCATTAATGAGATGCAAAAGGATATTATTGAAGTGCGTCAGTTTATTGAAATGCGAAAGAAAAAAGTTTATTGAATATTAAGTAGTGCGTCTTTTCGGAAAACCAATGCGCAAATTTCCAGTAAGGGGACATTGATTTCTTAATGCACTTGATATATACTTTTTAAGTCGCACCCTCTGATTTACTCTATGCTGACAGGTCAGGATCCGAGAGCAGGGAAACTTTAACAAGCTCCGCATTAACTGGGCTTTAGTAAATATATCCACCTATCGGCTTAAGCAATCAGCTTAAGGAAGAGTTGACAGTATACCGATATGTCACGGATGCCTTTCGTCAACTGTTAATAGCAGAACAGCACCTTATCCTTGATGGGATACACCGCTTGTATGATTGCCATATTCAACACATTGTCATCCGACTTCCCTGTCATCAGGTTCAGGAATGCCATACATAGCGTGATATAGAAGTTTAAAGCGTTGATTGCAATGAGTTTACGAACTCAGAAGTTTCCAAACTGGAACTTTTGCTTTTATGCTCTTGAGGTGAGGAAAAAAGAATTGAGAGTGTTATACTGGTAGACAAGGAAGAGGCTTTATAACGAGCCTCCATTGAGGGAAACAGGGCAATCCATCAGCATCATGGAGGAATTGGGGAAATATTCTGCGGGGGGCTGGATGGACTGGAAAAAAATTGCGTGAGTTGGTTGCGTAAATAGAAACTGTCCTTCCTTTTGATTCATGCATAGATGCTTTTTTTGAAGCGAAGGAAAACTGGATGCTTAATGGAGGAACAAAAGATATTGAATAATTTCTATCTTGAATAGAATTGAGAATAAGCGGTCAGAAATTTTGGTTATTGGCGAGAGCTGTCAGATAAGGGTAGGGAAAGAAATGAAAATGAAAATATCATGCACGATACTACTGTACTTTTAGGAAATTTATGCTATAATTTAGAAGATACTTTATGGCTATAATGAGAGGTTGGGTTTTATAAAACATAGAATCGACAGCCGAGGGCAATATTATAAAAATCACCAATAATATGATAAAGCCATTTGTAGTTGAAGTATCAAACATTAACTGTACTTGGTCTAAAAAGAGCATTAAGCGAATGGCAGAAGATGCTGATGAACTTACGGAATATCTTTTGCATTACCCATATCTGAGTGCTCATCATAACAATGAAAGAAATGGAACTAAGTGGAACTAGACGGAACTTTCCCCACATGCTAAACTATAATTGAAGAATTATATTAAAAAAGAAATAGACAAGGCTCACCTTCAAGCCCTGTCTATTTTTTATATAAAAAACCATAAAGAAAGAGGTGACTCAAATGGACAATGCAAGCTCCAAATTGCCAAGGAAGACAACAAGGGGCAGACCCAGAAACCAAACAGAGCTTAGCGAGCAGGAGTATCAAGATGAGCTGCAGTCAAAATTCGACTATTATGCAAAGCAGTATCCGGACGTCAACAACGAGAACAAAAGAAACCTACGATCACAGATGTTTCTGATGGTAAAGTGGGAAACGGGCGAAGAGGCGGTCAAGATGCTGATGGAACAATGCACACAGCTGCAGGATGTGGATTTTTTCCGTTGCCTCCTGCTCATGGTCAACGACCTTGAATTCATCAAGTCGGAGCTCATAGGGAAGGAATTCTGTTATGAGGATGCCATTGACCTGGCATTGCAGCATGCCTTCAAAAAGAAATACCCCACCGCCAAGAGAGTGGATGAGCTGACTAAAGAAAAAGAGCAGCTTAAGGAGCAATATAAGCTACAGATGGAGTTCCTGGTCAAGGAGCTTGACTTCGAAAAGAAGCTTTCCGAGATGGAAAACCAGCACCACCATGAGCTGCGTGATAAAGAAAAGGAGATGGCTGACCAAAAAATTAAATTTGAAAAAGTAATTAATGAAAAAGCGCTGCTAGATGCCAATGAGAGGATCCGCCAATATGAATCGGAACGGGAGACGTTGACAGAAAAAATAGCCGCATATGAGCGGCGCATCGATGGGCTGCTGTGTGAGCTTGCGGCAACTGATCGAGAAAGGAATATGGCTTCCCTTCCACCGGATCGGGCTCCCGAAGGGGCATATGACCATGAGCCCCAAAAGGGAGAAGAGGCCAGCTTAAGCTTGTTGAGGAGGCTTAATTTCAGATTCAGGAGCAGGAGGGAACATGATAATGATAAAAATCAGCTGCAGCCCCCTAAAGACAGGAAGTTCATCATCACGCTACTAAAGAATACGGAATATACAAAGGAGCAGCTGAACTTACTGCTGTTTGCGCATGATGCCGGAATCCCGATCCGAGACATAGAACAATTCATGAATCCGGAGCTGCCATATGCCAACATGTGGATGCTCTGCAAGATGTTCATGAATAACCATGGGATCAAAGGATCACCGCCTATGGAGGCGAGCGATGTGATGCCTGCAGGCATGCTGCAGCCCTCCATCTTGCAGCCCCCTGAGGAGCCGCAGGAAGATGAGCCTTATCCGGAAGAAATGGACCAGGGCGATTTCACGGAGGACTACGACATTGATGAAGAAGAGCTACAATATTAATATCAGCAATAGCAATAAACAAGCAAAGGAAGGTAGAAGAAATGCAGATAGAAATCAGTCAAATCCAGGAAGCCCTTGAATCAACGGTCAACGAGTATTCTAAAATCGTCCAATTCCTGAATAGCTTCATCTCGACTCTTAGGTTAGATGATGCCTTTCATGATTATGTTATCCAACAGCTGGCCACGGATCCTCAGCCTGATGGATCCGTCACGGTAAATGATATGGAGCGCTACGGATACCAGTTCCATATGCATGAGAAGATGCTGCCCCTCAACCACAACAGAGCTACCTTAGCCGATACAGGCTGGTTAAATGCAGCATCTATCTGCTGCATAAAGACGGCAGCAAGACATTAGCGCATGACGAGACAATGCTCCAAGCACATTATGAGGTGGGCGGGATATTCGGCATAAAGAATTAGGATTGGCAAACCATAAGGCTTGCCCTGCCGGATGACCTAGCGTATGCCCCAACCCAATATCCTAGGGAAGTCGTGGATAAGACTATGGATGATGAATTCTTTAGGGGAGCTGAGCAGCGCCTTCAAAAGCAGGGATACAATAAAGAGAGGAAAGCAGAAAAAGAGAAAAGGAAGGATTTCAGATAATCGCTTCTTAACGCTTATATATTCTGGCTGAATCTGCTATAATAATATCATAGCAGATGTAGGAGAAAGGAAGGTGATTTCAGCATGAGAAAAGACAAAGACAGGGTACGGATTGGGGATGTCATCCAGCTATCTGGTGAGACGGACATAAAGCTTCTGTGGGGGCAGTTCTTAGATGATTTTTATCATGCGCCTGCCGATGAGCGCTATGCCCTTATCAAAGACGAGCCGCCATACAGTGAAGGACTGGAAGAAAAATGGCTCTTCATCTTGGCGGCAGCGGCGCATGCCCTGGCCAACCAATATGGCCTCGATGTACCGGAATGGTCTTTGGGGAAAAAATATGTATCTGAAAAAGCCTTATATGCCTTTGATTCCCATATCAAAGCGCACCAGGAATATCTTGAGGAGACCAGCCTGCCGGAATTCAAAGAGCGGAACCTGATGCTTGGGGACAATATCCTATCCAGATGCTGAACGCTGCAAGCAACATAGATTCAGGCAACTATAACAACTGAAAAAATCAATCAAGGACAGAGTGAACCATCGCACGCTGTCTTTTTTAATGCACTTTTTTATACAGGAGGCATGTGATGCTGACAATAAAAGACATCAATGACTATTTTTATGAGATTAATGAAGGATTAAGGCAAGCTGGTAAGAAAGGCGAGATCATCATCGCTGGCGGCGCAGCCATGGCGGTCATCTATAAGGCAAGGGAGGCGACTAAGGTTATCGATGCCATATTCGAGCCAGCAAGGGAAATCCGTGAAGTGGCGGAGACCATGGCGAAAAAATATGACTTAGACGGTGACTGGCTCAATGATGGAATCAAAGGGTTCCTCTCCGAGAAATTAAAGGTGGAGGCATACAGGGAATACAGCCACCTTACGGTCAAGAACATCGATGCGGAGGGTCTGCTTGCCTTAAAGCTGACTTCGGCCAGGGAGGCGGGGGCTGACATGGATGACTGCATCTTTTTGATGAAGCATCTGAAAATCAAGAAGTTAGATGAGCTCTATGCAATCATCGAGAAATACGCCTATAAAAATCAACAGACACTATTTCACCCAAGTGGTCTTTGAGAAATACCTGGAAGAGAGGCACTGGGAAAAGAAGCTGACCAATACGCCAAAAAGAAAAGGGCGATGAAAAAAGGAAAACATAAACATGAAAGTAGAAGCAAAGATCATCCCATACGAAAAAGACGCCATGATGAGTTGGATCGCTGACAATCAATGACTGCATCGTCATTGACAATATCAGGCTCATGCAGGGGAAAAACGAGAAATTATTCATCTCCATGCCCCAGTATAAAACAACGGATAAGGAGGGCAAAGAGATATGGCGGGATATCGCTTATGGGCATACAGACGAGGCAAGGAAGGAGATTGAGGCGGCTGTTGTGGAGGCATACAAAGAGGAGCTGGCCAAGCAGCTGCATATGCAGGGCATCGAAGTGTCCAACATCACACCGGTCAATAAAGATTCCTTAAAAGGCTTGGCTACAATTAAAATTGATGAGATCACGGTCAAGAACATCAGGATCGTGCAAGGTGAAAAAGGGCTTTTCGTCTCCATGCCCCAGTATAAAACAACAGATAAGGAGGGCAGGGAAGCATGGAAAGATATTATTTATCCCACAAATAAATGGCAGCGGAATATTGTCAAGGATAAGGTCTTAGAAGTATACGTGAAAATGCTTTCGCCTGAAAAGGAAAAAAGCAATAACAAAATAAAGAGAGGTCGATAAAATGAGTGAATTATCAGATGCTGTACAAATCATGTCAGTGACAGGTCAAGGTTTATGTCTCGGTGTCAAGACCGGTGGAGCCTTGGCCAAGAATGCGGAAAGCTCATGTTGGCTTTCCTGAAATTATTGAATACGATATACCTGGCTAAATGGAAGGGGAAGACCTCCTTCTCCTATATCCGGACAGATGAGGATGTTGTCAAACTGATCACGAACCTGATCGCAAACACAACGCCCAAAGGGGCGCAGTCGCAGGATCCTTTCTGGGAGAAGGCAGAAGGCATGTACCTGCAGGCGTTATTTTATTATGTATGGAAGGAAGCCCCGAAGCAAGAAAAGACGCCTAATTTTGCAGGCGTCCTTGAGCTGCTTAACAAAGCGAGGATCCCTGAGGATGAAGATGAGCTATCCGAGCTTGATGAGTTGATGTATGCGCTTGAGGAGGACCATATCGCCCTCCTCACCTACAACAAGGTGAGGAGAGGGGCGACCGATACAGTCAGGAGTATAATCATCTCCGCAAATTCACGGCTGGCCTATCTCCAGAACCCAGAAATCCTGAGGATCCTGGATCATGATGAGATGGACATCCCCAGTCTGGGAACAGGACAGGACTTTGACGGCAATACTAAAACCGCCTTATTCTGCGTGATCCCTGATAACGATAAATCATATAACTTCATCGTGGGGCTCCTCTATACACAGATTTTCCAGGAATTGTACTTCCAGGCGGACTTTAATTATGGCGGGCGGCTGCCGGTGCCGGTCATGCTCTGGATGGATGAATTCGCCAATGGTGTGACACGTTCTACGCCCAAAACGGTAGAAAAAACCGACAAAAGCGTAGCCTAAAGTCACAAATAATCTAATAAATGTGGTTTTAGAGAACTGCATAACTGAAATCTCAAATGAAGGGGTAACGCCCGGAAGGGGATTCACTAATACTCCGAATAGCGTCAGCCGGATACAGACGGTTGGGGTTATAAGCTCGGAGAAGTCGTGCGAAGCACACCCTAACGCTGAAAGGCGAGGAAAGATTCGTAGAGGTACGGGTTGTGTGTGACAGTGCGGGTGGGGTTGCCATATGGTTAGAATGACCAAACGGCGGTCTGACAAAGTTTCCGAATGTACGGCCCTAAACGAATGGCTTGTAGAAATGCAAGTGTACCAGAGGTACGCAGGCGGGGCAAAGTAAAAGTTGTTAGTATGAAATGCCCTCTGTGCTTACAGGGCACAGGTATCTTGAGGATTTCCCTTGAAGATAATGCCTGCAGGGCTAAAGGAACGACCTAAGTGGCAACAATCCTAAGTTATGCGGAACGTGGAAAGCAGCCAATACGGGAGCTGACTGTATCAGTGGCAAAGTACCGTAGTTGTATCGAAAAGGAAAGGAACTGAAAGAATCTTTCTACAATAAGTGCATTAGTGGTTGTGAGAGTAGAGGCACAGTACCTGTGAAGCCGTGATAATAAGCGGTGGAGGGATAGCCTCAAGCCGATACTAAGATTTTCTTTCATGTCTATGTAGTAATCACCATAAAGGAGATTTATAGCTGTCGTGGTGCGACTAAGAAAAAATCATTCTCCGATAAGGAGCTGGTTACTATGGCAAAACGAATTGTAAACAAAGCAGAACGAAATGCGGAACGGTATGACGCTAAAGAAACAGGTTATCAGCTATATGAAGATAGCTTGAACGGAAAGACATTTGACCGGCTTATGCCAATGATAGTGTCAGAGCAGAATATCATACTTGCATATCGCAACATCTGCAAAAATGGAGGGAGTAAAACTCCCGGCACAGATGGGAAAACAATTGTAGAAATACAGGCGTTGCCTATCGAAGCGGTCATAAAAACCATCAGAAATAAGTTGAACCACTATCAGCCGAAAAAAGTCAGACGGGTAGAAATCCCAAAAGATAACGGAAAGACCAGACCATTGGGGATTCCGAGCATCTGGGACAGACTGATACAACAATGTATCTTACAGATACTGGAACCGATTTGTGAAGCAAAATTCCATGAGCGGAACAACGGTTTCAGACCATACAGGTCAACACAGAATGCAATCGCACAGTGCTACAAGTTGGCACAGTTGCAGAACCTGCATTTTGTAGTAGACGTGGACATTGTTGGTTTCTTTGATAATATCGACCACAGTAAGCTCATTCGACAGTTGTGGGGAATTGGAATACAGGACAGAAAGCTGATTATGATAATCAAGCAGATGCTGAAAGCGGAAATCCTATTCAATGACATTACAATTACTCCTGAAACGGGTACTCCACAGGGGGGATTTTATCCCCACTTCTGGCAAATGTAGCACTGAATGAACTGGACTGGTGGATAGCCAGTCAGTGGGAAATGTTCAAAATCAAAGAGGGAAAAACAGGACTAGAGTTTGATAAGACTGATAAAGAGGGAAACATCCTTGCAATAGACAGAACGCATAAATGGAATAAGCTGAGAGTAAAAACCGAGCTGAAAGAAATGTATATCGTAAGATATGCTGATGATTTTAAGCTATTCTGCCGGGATTATGTGACAGCTAAGAAAGTGATGAGTGCCACAAAACTCTGGTTGGCAGAAAATCTGCATTTACAGACCAGTGACGAGAAATCGGGAATTACAAACCTGCGGAAGAATTATACAACTTTTCTGGGCATCAAATTTAAAGTTGTTCCCAAAGGCAGTAATTGGATAGTTCGTTCCCACATGGCAGATAAAAGTAAAGCAAAGGTTATCAAAAAGTTGAGTGATGTTTGGAAAGACATAAAAAATCCGAGCAAGCAAAGCAAGATTGACCGTAACATCAGTCTTTACAATGCAATGGTCATGGGGATGCACAATTACTACTGTATGGCAACTTTGGTGTCAGCGGACTTTGCAGAAATCGCCTTTAAAGTGACGGGGAAGAGCAACGGCATGAACCATAACAGACGCTGCTTTCCAATCGAGCGGCAGGGCGAGATTAACAGCAAGTTCATACAGGAGAAGTATGGGAAATCGAAGCAGTTCCGATGGATAAAGGGAAGAATGATTATCCCTGTTGGATATGTGACATATGAATATCCGAAATATAAAAGGCGTGAAGTCAACAAATATGTAAGGAAATATTCAGACGTCGAAAACTGTATCAGCTATGACGTTATGAAGTATATGATGGAAAATGCACATCTCTATCCTACGTTAGAGATGGCGGATAACGCTCTTTCGAGATATATAGCACAAAAAGGAAAATGTGCGGTAACACACAATGCGCTGACAGTTTCAGACATGGTGTGCGAGCACATAAAACCCTGCAAGGGAGAGCGGAACAACACATACAGGAATCTGATTATCCTGTCAAAAGAAGTGTCGGAACTGGTAGGTGCAACGAAATCCACAATAATAAGGAAGCTGCTTGCAGACCTGCCATTGACCGAAGAAATGCAAAACAAAATCAACAAGCTCCGTGAACACAGGGAGCTGGAAGAAATACAATTCGAGGACTATATAGGCACTAAAAAGTAATCTTAGTCGGTGGAACGCCGTATGATGGGAAACTATCACGTACGGTGTGGAGCGGGGGAAAAGCCCGAGGTGCTTGCACCAGAGGCTTACCTATCGCTATTGTAACAGTTATTAAGATGATTACATAGAAAACGCACCTATCAGCTTATAGCCAAAGGGTGCGTTACTGTGTGGTATATTTGTTTTCTCGGCTGGTAATCGGAAAGCCTGATACATGGGAAAATGCTTATACTATTCGTAAGATAAAACGCCAGTTTGTGCAATCATTTTATAACCCTTACTCGTTTTGACATATGTTTTACATGTCCTACCTATAGAATCGCAATTTAAAAGAATTTGATTTTTAGATTTTATTGCAAGTTCAGATATCCAATCAAAAAAATACAGGAGCAGATAAACCACTGATTTTCTTGTGATTTACATACTCCTTATTC
>Ga0153996_1000442_pt1 | contig 18522 bp, 18 predicted proteins | sample TSNC080MetaG_FD_104728 | JGI IMG/M metagenome (GOLD analysis project Ga0153996, IMG submission 104728) | Attine ant fungus gardens microbial communities from North Carolina, USA - TSNC080 MetaG | ecosystem: Host-associated > Fungi > Mycelium > Unclassified | place: USA: North Carolina, Lumber...
GTTTTGGTTGGCATCGAACATTATTATGTTCAACACCCGTTCTTGAATTCTCTCTTAAAGATTTTCAGGTTCGTTGTCTATTGTTTAATTATCAAGGTTCGTTTGCCGGCTTCTGTAAGTCAGCCTAGATATAATATCATTTATACCGGAATTCTGTCAAGCACTTTTCAAATCTTTTTTCAGATTTTTCCATCCGACTGTTCTACCACTAGAAATAGTGTAATCAGATTCAGCTGAATACTATATTCAGATGCTTTTTTGTGCACATTTCACACATCCGGTTAACGGAGAAGGAGGGATTTGAACCCTCGCGCCGCTATTAACGACCTACTCCCTTTCCAGGGGAGCCCCTTCGGCCAGCTTGGGTACTTCTCCAGTCGGTTTTACCTCTGCAAATTACTTGAGGTCACATTTTTCTATTTTACGCATACTGTGGCTTTCTGTCAAGCATTTTTGTATGATTTTTTTATATTTTCGCCATATTTTTACATTTATAAACAATGAACCGGGAATTTACCGCCAAATGTCTCGGTTAATTCCCGGTTCTGCTTTACGTTTTAGGCTACAGGCGTTCCGGCTGCTCCCGCATAAAGATAAATTCGGCAATCGAACGATCAAATGTCTTTATATGATAATAAAGCCAATTAATCACTTTTTCTTCCACCTTCTTTACGAATTCTTCGGAAGGACCCTCTTGCTCCTGGAGCATCAGATGCAGATCTCGTACAGTCTGCCGCAGTTCTTCATGCTTCTGCTGATGGGCTTTTAGCCCCGGATAATCAATTTCTTCTTGAAGCTTTTCTTCTTCCCCCAAATGAAATTCCGTGTAATCCGAAAGATATTCCAGCATCTTAATCGCACTCAGCTGACCAGAACTCTCTTCGCAGCTTTTCAGCAGTTTATTGATCTTATCGATCAGTTCCCTGTGCTGTTCATCAATCATTTCATTACCAGTAATCAGGCTGTCATCAAATGTAGCATACATAATTATCCCTCCAATTGTGTTTTTTTCATTGTACCATAATTACTAATTTTTTTCATTATAACAAAGTAAACCGCTATTAATAAAATATCCGCAAACACCCAGGCAACCGGATTTGCAAAGCAGACAGCTGGGTACCCCCATGTTCCGATAAATCCCAGAGCCACAATCACTCGGCCGACAGTTTCGAATACGCCGGCAAACATCGCTGCTCCCGCATGCCCCAGACCCTGAATTGCATTCCGCAAGATGAGTAAAATTCCCAATGCCCAGAAAAAGACTGCATTCCACCTCATGAAGCGCATCGCATAATTGGTTAAGTCAACATTTTCACCAGTGACGAATATCCCGGTAAGCCCTCTTCCAAATACAATTATAATTAGAAACAACAGACCTGAAATTACAAAACACAGCAACAGACTCTGGTATATTCCTTTTTTGATTCGATCAATTTTTCCGGCACCAAAATTTTGTCCGCAGAAAGTGGCCAACGTAAGGCCCATCGCTTCCAGTGGCTGGACTAATACATTCTGAATCCGAAGAGCTGCCGTAACACCGGCAACAAATATTGATCCCAACATGTTAACTGCAGTCTGTACAATAATCGTACCTACTGCCGTCACGGAAAATTGGAGCGCCATCGGTAAACCAATCCGAATAAGCCTCAGCGCAATACGGGGTTCAAAACGGCATTCTTCTTTCTTTAAATGCAGCACCTCATGCCGCCGATACATAACCAGAAAACAGCCTACGGCTGCCATAAACTGCGCTATAACCGTCGCAAAGCCTGCTCCGGCAGTACCAAGGGCGGTGAATTTCACAAGAATGTAGTCCAAAACCGCATTTATAATGGAAGCTGCAATCAAAAATATCAGCGGCGTCTGAACATCACCCATTGCTCTGGAAATACTGGACAGCAAGTTGTAAAACATGGCAGCTCCCAAACCTGCAAATATCACAACGATATAGTTATATGCATCACTATATATATCGGCAGGTGTCTGCATCATGTTTAAAAGCCATTTTGTCGATGCCACGGTTATAATCGTCATTAAAATCGAAATAGCCAGGGAAAGGTATACCGAATTGATAATGCAGCTTTTGAGATTTTTTTCATCCTGAGCACCGACGAACTGAGCTACAGGTATACCGAAACCGGTCGACATCCCTACAACAAAACCGAGGACCAAAAAACTCAGTGATCCGGTAGAACCGACAGCTGCCAGTGCCTGCACACCTAATATTTTCCCGACAATGATGGAATCCACCATATTATATAGTTGTTGAAACAGATTTCCGAACAAAACCGTCACTCCAAACTGTGTGATAACCTTTATCGGTTTATTCGCAGTCATATCGATATTCATACTTCATAGTCCCCTAACATTCTAATCTCTCTTCATATCCGTTAGTCATTATACTATTAAACTGAAAAAATGCAAGCAGAAAATAAAGCTTGCAGATGATTACATTATAATAAGTACATATACAAATTAGGTTCTGCTCTGGGTTATTTAACAAAATACTGTTTATACAATACAGGTTCGATGATGATATATAGTTAATATTTTAGTTTATTTACATTCTAAAAGGACTCAAACCCGATGGCTTAAGTCCTTAATTTTTATACTATAGATACTTGCAGTATTCTTCACGGATTGCGGACATTTCGCCCACGATGTCATCAATATCCAGAACCATTTCCATCATACTGATCTGTTCATCATAAACCGCTTCATCAAACTCTCCCTTCATTTCGGGTTCGCATGTGTGATAAGTCATGAGTCCAAGCTGGACCCCCGTCAATGGACCTGCGAAAGTTGGGTCTCCTGCTGTTACGGTTTCGGCAGCAAGACCTGCCGCTTCACCTTCTGCGGCACCGAGAATTACCACTAAATTCTCTGCCCCGTACTCCTCAGCAAATTCCTTTACCCGCTTCTGGTTTTCCAGATCCATTGCACCTGCGCTGGTTCAAACAAAACATTCCGTAGATGAGAACACTACATCCGCACCGGCCGTCTGCACACATTCTGCAATGGCAGGCCCCGGAATCCCATCACGGTCACCGATGATGATTACTTTTTTTCCTTCTAAAATAGCCATAATCGCTCCTCCTTTTCTTCTATATTTATATATATCTTTGAATCATTGCCTCTACATTTTCCGCCGTTGCATCATCTTTCACCAGTTCTTCTATCCTCTCACCATCTTTGTAAATAGCGATAACCGGAAGACCTAATACCTTCTGACCAATCGCCAGCCGGCGCGCTTTGGTCGTATTAAGTGAAGCGAATTTCAATTTATCTCCATACTTATCGGCGAATGCGTGAATGTGCGGCAGCAGCGCCTGACAAGGCACACATCCATCACCAAAGAAATCCACCAATATATAACCTTCCGCCTGCAGCACTTCTTCTTCAAAATCAGTTTTTGTTACTTCCAGCATATTCTCCTCCTGCACTCTAAGATATATCTTCTGTTTTCAACGTCTTAATCAAGGATACACAAGCAAATATCATTATAAAGATGAATGGGAACGCCGCAACGATGGAAATCGTCTGAAGCGGTGACAAGCCTCCGGCAATCAGAAGTCCAACCGCCAGTACAGACTGTACGACACCCCAGATAACCTTTTTGCTATTCGGTGGTTCCAAATCGCCATCCGAAGACAGCATGGATAATACAAAAGTCCCTGAGTTTGCCGAAGTAATAAAGAACGTACATAATAACACCAGAGCAACAATCGACAATATCGTTCCCAGGGGATATTTCTGCATAACGATGAACAACCCGGTCTCAGGCACCGACGAAATATCAGCCAGCACTTCGGTCGCTAACTCTCCTTTCATTCCCAAGTCAACCCCGAGGGTGCCAAAAATAGCAAACCACACGAGTGATCCGAGCGTCGGAGCGATTACTACCCCGCCTACGAATTCACGGATGGTACGTCCTTTGGAAATTCTGGCAATAAACACCCCGACAAACGGAGCCCACGCAATCCACCATGCCCAGTAGAATATCCGCCAGCCTTCAACCCATGAATTATCACCATAGGTATTGATGCCAAGGCTGTCCGGGATGATATTTCCAATATACTGGCCTAGACCGTTGACAAAACTGTTAATAATTTCCACCTTTGGTCCAACAAGGAAAACCAGCAGCATAAGTCCCAACGCAATATAAAGATTAGCATCGGATATCAGCTTAATCCCCTTTTCAATACCAGATACCGCCGACCATATGTATATGACAGAAATAACGGCAATGATAATAATCTGTATCACCAGAGTGGTCGGGATGCCAAACAGGTAATTCAAGCCACTGTTAATCTGCAGCACGCCAAGCCCGAGCGATGTAGTGACACCGGCGACCGTAGCAAATACCGCAAGAATATCAATCAGTTTTCCCCAGAATCCCTTTACACCCTTTTCCCCGATCAGTGGCTCAAATATAGAACTGATCAGTCCCGGCTTGCCTTTTCTAAACTGGAAATAGGCCAGAGCAAGACCGATTATTGCGTAATTGGCCCAGGGGTGAATCCCCCAATGCATAAAAGACGCGCGTATCGCGAAGTCGGCGGCCTCCGCTGTTCCAGCTTCCGCTCCCATTGGATTTACAAAGTGGGAAATAGGTTCTGAAATCCCCCAAAAGACAAGACCTACTCCCATCCCTGCTCCAAACAGCATGGCGAACCAGGACACAGTACTGTATTCCGGACGAGAATCATCCGGTCCCAGACGCAGCTTACCGTATTTACTGAAAGCAATACTAACTGCAAATACTACAAAGAACAACATCACAATTAAATACAGCCAGCCAAATTTACTCGTTAAAAAACCAAAGACAGCATTTGAAACTACGGTAAAACTCTCTTTAAATACCACCGCCCACAGAGCGATTACACTAGTCAAAATCAATGATATCCGAAACACTAAATTAGTTTGTTTCTTCATGTGCTGTATCCTCCTCTATCCAACTGCAACTAAGTTATACTTTAAATACTGTCTGTTCTGTTATATCAATTGCCAGGCTCTCCAAAGCAACCTTCGTCCGATGATAACGAACTTTCCACTGTTCTTCTTTTGGCGTTCCCGGATCACCGAGCGGATAAGGGATGGATATGGTCGGAACGATTCGGTTAGATCCCACAGTCTTCGCAACCGGAATCAGATTACACATCTGCACAATCGGGAAACCCGCTTTTTCAATTTCTTTCACCATCGTTGCACCGCAACGTGTACAGGTACCTCATGTGGAAACCATAATGACAGCGTCTACATTATCCTCTTGCAGATACGGAACCATTTCATTTGCCATACGCTGAGCCTCTGCCTGAGTAGTTCCGGTTCCGACCGTTGAATAGAAATATGGATGCAGGCTGCCGTATACCCCTTCTTTCAGCAATACTTTAAGAGCATCGACGGGGGTGATGACATTCGGATCAGCATCAGCAGCACCCGGGTCGAATCCGGCATGGATCGTTTTATACTCTCCGCCTTTTAACCCGTCTGCAGTTTCAATGTTATATCTTCCCCATCTGGTCGCCGAGGCCGATTGAATGCGATCCGGATTATCTACCGGAACGATGCCGCCGGTCGTCACCAGTGCGATTCTGGCCTTCTTAAGGTCCTTAACTGCCGGAGCAATTTCAACCCGGTCAAGTTCCGGTATCGGCAGCTCAGTCTCAAATGGCTCACCATTCAGCTTTTTCACCAGCATATCGACCATCCGCTGAGACGCCGGAACCGGTTCTTTCAGCCAAACCTGGCGCCGGATACCGCGTCCGAAATACCCTTCGTCATCAGCACAGCCAACTTCTTCACCATTTAAAAGCTTATTGCACAACGCAGTCATCACCTTCACGTCCTTGCGCATCCGCGAAGCTATATTTCCGCCCTTTAAGATATACATATCTTTTTTAAACATTTCCACTCCCGGGTTCTCATTATTCATTGAAGTGACTACCGGAATATCCCGCGATTCTTTAACCGCCTTGCAGATCGTTCCGCAGGCAACGCCATAACGCCCCGCCTGAAATGCCGGTCCGGCTATAAACAGATCCATTTCTTTATCTTTGAGCATATCCAGAATTGCAGCCACTGCTTCATCTGTGTTGGAACCTATGTAATTATCACCGCAGATGATCGTATGAGTGATCTCTGCATCTAATCCTTTTGCAAATTCAATGGCAGGTCCAACCTGCCCGTCTCTGATTTCCGGAGCAAAATCTGCCTTATCTTCCCCGCCGATCTGACCGAAGAATTGATTGACATACAATATCGCCTTTTTCATGCTTATTCTCCCTCCTAAAACTCTTTCATTGTTTTTACCGACCAGCCGCACACTTCGTCACCACAGAACATGGCGTTATTTTCCATAATGATAGAACCGTCCGCTTTTACCGAAGGTCCTAAAATCTCGTCATCGGCCCAGCCGCCTGACAGACCATCACGCGCTAATGCATCCAGTTCACCGAGAACCGTATCCATCGGAGGCAATGTGATGAGCTCTGAAACATTTCCGCAGGATACGATTGCATCACACTTTTCATCAAGGGTTACCAATGGCTGTGACTGACCATCACGCCCGGTACACTCATTTGTAACACCAACCGTTTTCACACCGGCGTCTTCCAGTGCTACATAACATCCGATAAAATCAGCATCCGGATTCCCGTATCCTTCTTCAGCGACCACTGCTCCATCTGCGCCTAAAGTCTTCGCCATCTGAGCGACGAATAACGCAGCGCGTTCTTTTTGTTCCAGTGCAACATTCAGATTGGACATGATAACACCGAGAAAATTGATGGTTTTTCCATGTTCCGCATATAACGCTTTAATATTCGGACAATTCTGGTAATCATAGGTCGACCATTTGGAAGATACCGGCATGAAACTTCCGGAAATGATCGCTCCGTCCAGCACTTCATTCGGGTGCATGATGGTGGGAACCATATGATTCATATCCCAGCCATAAACCAGGGTGTTATATCCCATTTCTTCCATCTGGGACTGAGGCTGCATTACGTATACTACTGAAGGCAGTTTTTCCACATCCGATGTACGTTTTATCATCGGCTCAAGCTCAAATACTTCGGTTTCTTCCGGTTCTAAGTCTTTCACGCAGCCGGCGATATACTCAGCCAGCTTATGTCCGGCTCTGCGCAGTGCGTCGTTTTTCTTCTGCTGTTCACGCTGTTCAAACACTTCGTTAGTATCGGCGACTAAAACAATGTTATTAAGTTCACCGAACAAGGTATATTTCTGCCCTTCTCCGTTCATATCGATCAGACCATCCTGAAACCCGCCCCAGTGTCTTCCCACCACCAGCACGCTGCAGTCTTTCAGTGCATATGTAACACCATCACCGGCTTGCGCCAGCTCACCTTCATATCCCGGGAAGATACTCCTGCCGTCCGGGCGCACCCGCGGCTCAATCGCTTCTTTCACCGGGCACATCCGGATATTATCACCCGGCCTTGCGATGTAGAGTCCCGCCTCGGTGATCCGGTCATCTTCGCGTATGTATGCCAGTGCTGCTTCTTTGTTAATCGTCAGTAACCCATCTTGGAAGGCTAATGTATCACCAAAAGCGATATCCCTTACATGAAAATTGCCTAATTCCAGCCTCATAAAATCCTCCTTCTACAGTTCAATATTTTGACATTTTCTTGACGAATAGAATTCTTCTATAAGTCATTTTTACCATAACAGTTGTTCAACAAGCGCGCTTATATGTTATATTATACAAGAATTATATAAATAAGCGCGCTTATTGTCAAGTAGATAATCATAATTTTAACAATTTCATCATTGCTTTTATAGATTCCATCTATAACTTGACCATTTTTAGGTTTCACTCCTTTGCCTTAGAGCCAAAATTATGATATAATCCGACATGAAACTAAATCTAAATATTAAGGACGGAAACCATCGTGGAATCAGAAAAAGAACTGCAAAAGAGACAGAATACTGCTCTTTTTATCAATACAACCCAGGAGATGCTGGAGGACGAGGGATTGGAACAGCTCTCCATCCGCAAGATTGCAGACAAAGCCGGCTTCCACAACTCGACAATTTATCTGTATTTTAAAGATTTGGATGAATTACTAATGCTGGCATCGATGAAAAATTTCCAGAATTACAGTCAGTCGCTGGAAGAATTGAGCAAAAAAAACAGCTCCCCGGTAGATACGTTTACCTCTATCTGGGACCTGTTCTGCGACTCCATCTTTCAGAAGCCGGATATCTATTATAATTTTTTCTTTGGAAAACGCAGCGATAATCTGAAAGTAATTATGAAAAAGTACTATGACATCTTTCCTGAAGAACGGAATACTTTTACGACGGTAATTGAGTCGATGTATTTCGAAAACAATATCGTCGAACGCAGTTTAAAAATCCTGCGGCCATTGATCGATGAAGATACGGCTGTCACCGAAGATAACCTCTATATGATCAATGATATCGTAGTAAGCTTTTGTAAGTTCAAACTGGAACAAAAATGCAAAGACAAGTCTTTGGATTCTGACATTTTAAAAAATATGATCCACAATATGATCGATTATGTCTGTGAAATCAAAAGATAACTTCATCAATCCATGCGTTTTTCAGCTGCCATGCCGCTCCTTGTATATATTGGGGAGCAATACCATCCGTCTGAAAAACGCTGCTCCAGCTATCTGTGACTTCTTTCTTGAGCAGCGGAAAATAAGGTTTTGAAAAGATATCCAAAGGATCCGTAACTCCCATCTTAAGAAGCTTCTTTTCAAATGCATCCCCATCCCCGATATATGAAAGATTTAAAATTTTATTCCACTTTTTCATATCAAAAAATAAAATTTCGGCTTCCGGAATCTCCAGTTTTATCAAAGCTGTTTGTTCATCTTTAACCGCCCACTTCGAATCTCTGAAGAGCCAGATCGGTGATTCTGCCTGATCCGGCTTGGTCATCCGCCGCATTGCCTGTTTTGTAAAATAGGAATAGGCTTCCCGGAACACCCAGGACGCCTCCTGATACTTTTGCTCTACATACTCCCGCTTGACGAAATATATATCGGCTTGCCTAAGCGTTTCCAGGACACGACGATGCTGTGCCGTCCACATAGTTATTTCACCCATATCGCCTTACCTCCTTTACCCACTCTTTTCGGATACGCCACGTAGTTGCGGCACATTCGGTCATTTTGTCCGGCCGGGTAGTGAATACCCGATCCCAGCTGCTGATAATCTTGCGTTTCAGCAGTGGATAGAAGTTCCCTTTGTCGGATGAGATGATATCCGCTTCGCTGGCAATTCCGTAGCGTTTCACTTCTTCGTTATGACGCTTTTCGTCTTCATCGTCAACTGGAATATACCAGTAATTGACACGGTATCCCCAGGCTTCCATATTACAGATCAGGACCTCTTCTTCCGGTATTTCCACTTTGAGAATTACAGTGTCTTCGGTTGGCTGAAGCATGAGCGATTCATCGATTGACAACCAGATTGGATACTTCAGCTCCTCATCGATATCAATGTATTTACGGGCAGCTTTTGTATACCATTCATATAATTCCAGATAATAATCCGATATGGTATCATTCTTCTCCAATATGTATTGCTTTTTTACTGTGTATTGACCCGTTTCCTCCAGTTCCGCCCATACTTCAGGAACTTGCCTGGTCCACAGTGTGGTCACCTTTCCCATCGGCACTCCTTTCTTTTATTTCACGCTGTAAGAATTTTTCCTATCTTAACACACCAAAACGGAAAGCACAACTCAAATTATATATAATTCACGCTTATCAATCTGTGCATCTTATGGTATACTTTTAGACAAAGTATACGTGCTGAATTTTATTAATATTATACTTATTAGGAGGTTTAGTTATTATGAAAATCAGAAAAATTCTGAAATCCGGACTTGCTCTTTTACTGGCTATTTCACTTTTGCCTGGTCTGACTTTGAATACGCTGGCAATAGAAGAAAATCAGTCCGCTGAACAGCAAGTTGATGAAATTCAAGCTGATGAGCTGCAGGTTGATGAGATTACGGGAGATGAACAGCAAGTTGACAGCATTCAAGCTGACGAACTGCGAATTAAAGAAATTCAGGCTGATCTGGATAAACTTTCGCCAGAAGATGCCATCATTGAAAATCAGCTGATAGTCGTTACTAAGGACAGTGCATCTCTCGAAGAAGCTGTGGACATTTCAGAAGAAGACATTATTATCGATACTCTGGAAACTGAGGAAGAGACAATTGCGACAGTCGAAACCACCGATGATCTCGCTGCCAAAATGGCTGAATACGAGGCCGACCCGAATGTAGAATACGTTCAGCCAAACTTCATCTACACACTTCAAGACGAAGTCACCGCTCTGGCAAGTGTCAACGACAGCTTTGTATCCCGGCAGTGGTATCTGGATCCCGGTACCTACATAAGCGACGCCTGGGATTATGCGAAAACTCAGAAAACCGTTAAAGTTGCCGTAATCGATTCCGGAGTCCAGGCCAACCACCCTGATCTAAAGGCTAACATCAGTCCTGAATCATATGATTTCGTCGCCGGAACCATGACCATGAGCGATTCAAACGGCCATGGAACCCATGTAGCCGGAATCATTGCTGCCGTGGCGAATAATGGCGTCGGTATTGCAGGCGTATCTTATAATGCTGAACTCCTATGTTATCGTGTGACCCAAAAGATCAACGGAGAAGAGGCCGCTGATACTAGTACCGTTATAAGAGCATACGCTGAAGCAGTAAGTGATGGTGCTCAAGTAATTAATATCAGTCTGGGTAAATATGGATCTGACTGGGTTATGGATACAGTTCTGCAATCTGCAATAATAACGGCTCATAATTCAGGAATAGTTACCGTGTGCGCCGCCGGAAATGGAGCCACATCTCAGGCATGTTATCCGTCTGATTATGAGCAGTGTATATCGGTCGTCGCTACCGATGAAAAATATGTAAGAGCTAATTTCAGTGATTATAATCAATATAAAGATATTGCTGCTCCCGGAGTAAACATTCTCAGCACATATACAGAAAATGGATATGCGTTCTCAAGCGGCACTTCCATGGCCAGTCCCGTCGTCGCTGGAGTGATTTGCCTGATGTTAGCGGCTAAACCTTCCCTCACAGTTAATCAGATCAAAGATATCCTGTATTCCACGGCAACAGATCTCGGTGCCGACGGCCGGGATAATTATTATGGTTATGGAATGGTAAATGCGAAAAAAGCTGTTATTAAGGCCGCCGGAGTAAACGAAAATATTGATACCGGTACTTCTGCCGGTGTTAACTATCAAACACATATTCAAAACATTGGCTGGCAGATGACTAAAATGAACGGAGACACCGGCGGAACTACCGGCCAGAGCTATCGATTAGAAGCAATCAAGATGTCTTTATCCAATACCAGTCTTTCCGGTTCTATTGAATACAAAACCCATATTCAAAGCATCGGCTGGCAAGATTGGAAAAAAGATGAAGCCGCATCGGGATCAACCGGATCATCAAGGAGACTGGAAGCAATTCGTATCCGCTTAACCGATGAAATGGCTAAGAATTATGATGTCTATTATCGCGTCCATGCGCAAAGTTTCGGCTGGATGGGATGGGCGAAAAATGGCGCACCGGCCGGAACCGCAGGATACTCATACCGTTTAGAAGCAATCCAGGTTAAACTGGTTAAAAAAGGCGGAGCCGCTCCCGGAAGTACATCTAATAGTTACAATCAGAAAACTTTCGTACAGTATCAGACCCATGTACAAAGCATCGGCTGGCAGGGTTTGAAATATGATGGTGCAACTTCAGGTACAACTGCACAGAGCAAACGGCTGGAAGGCATTAAAATAAATCTTGTGTCACCGGCATATACCGGCAATATCGAATACCAGACCCACATTCAGAATATCGGCTGGCAGGGCTGGCAGAAAAACGGGGCACTGTCCGGCACCACGGGACAAAGCAAACGCTTAGAAGCTATAAGATTACGCCTTACCGGTGAAATGGCCGAAAACTACGATATCTACTATCGGGTTCATGCCCAGAGCTTCGGCTGGATGGGATGGGCGAAAAACGGTAATGCTGCGGGTACAGCTGGATATGCTTACCGCCTGGAGTCGATCCAGATCCGGCTCGTCGTGAAAGGAGGCGCCGCACCAGGAAGTACGAGTAATGCCTTTAACAGCAGATAATACGACTGCTGTAAATCAAAGAAGCTGCGCAGCCTGACAAGTTATAGTGTCAAAGAGCGCAGCTCCTTTTGTATCGGTATAGAATTATTTATAAACTTTCTTTCACCATAACTCCTATATCTGTGTACAAATGTTTTTTGGAAGTTTGCTTCTCATAGATCAGCTTATCCATAAGAATCTGCACCGCTCTTCCGCCTTGTTCTTCAAGACCGCTTGCCAATGTCATAGTAATAACATCCTGCTTCATCAATTCCAATACTTCCGGATAATCTTCGTAGCAAAGAAGCTTCAGCTTACCGTCTCCATATCGCTTAACCGCTTCTCCGGCATCCTTTACACACCCGCAGGTTATAAAAATACCGCCGAGATCGGGATAGTGTTCTAACAGCTGCTTTGTTTCGTTATACATCACGGTACCGTCTTCATATGTGCTCACACTGGGCAGTATCTGTATTTCCGGATATGACTTAGCCAATATATCCCGAAATCCCTCTTCACGAGTGCCGAACGGAAAGGTCTGCTGGACATCACCGCTGGTTAATATGGCAACCTTCCCGCTCCCCTGCAGAAACTCACCCATAAATCTGCCGGCTACTTTACCTGCCTTATATCCATCCTGGCCGATAAAACAAAACCGCTGGCTCCCCTTTATATCCGAATTTACCGTCACAACAGGGACCCCCTTTTCTGCTCCCAGATTTATGGCTTCAACGATCTCAGGCGTATTCACCGGACTGATGATCAGTCCGTCATACTGCTGTTCGATGGCATCTTCAATGATATTCCTCTGCCCTTCTACATCTGCGTAACAAATTTCTTCATAATCAATCTGTGTCTGAAATGCTGAATAATTCTGCAGCATACTCTCCATTCCCCGGCGGATATACGACATTGCATCCACTTTTAGAAGGACTACTTTGATTTTAATCTGCTTATTCTGCATTTTAAGCGCTTTACCGATGGGATTAGCCTGATAATTATTTTCGTCGATGATTTTCTGTACCTTTTCTCTGACTGCTGCGCTTACCCCTTCCCGGTTATGAAGTACTTTATCAACTGTTGAACGGTGTACCCCTGCCAGCTCTGCGATTTCCTTAATTGTAATGCCCATAAATTTGCTCCTCACCTACGAGTACGTACTCTATTTAGTATATTGTAACAAATTGTTAAATCAATAGCCAGCACTTGAGCATATTTTATGTGTGGAATTATTCAGCGGCTCCAAACTCTTCCACATTTTCTGCAGTAATCAGCTCCGCTTTGGTCTTTGTATGTTCCGCCAGTGTCTGTCCGTCAATTACATCCAGGCAGGCCTGAATCGCCGCTTCTGCCTGCAGATCCGGAAACTGCGCAACCGACCCGGTAAGAGTGCCGTTCTTAATTGCTTCAACATCATCACTGGAGGCGTCAAAGTCGAACACCTGCACTTTCCCGGAAAAGCCGCCCTGCTCAATCGCCTGGATGGCCCCCTGGCCCATCTCAGCATTAATCGCCCACACTGTATTCACTTCCGGATTGGCCGATAAGACATTCTGCATGACATTAAAAGCCTCATTCCGGTCACACTTGGCCGTCTGAGAAGCAGCCACTTCAAAAGTCTCCACCTGATCCTTAAATCCGTTTAAACGGTCTCCATGTGCTTTCACTCCGGATATCCCCTCCAGATAACATACTTTACCATCCTTAATGCTTTTTGCTGCATAGATCCCTGCCAGCGACGCGGCTTCATACTGGTCGATTCCGACATAGGTTTCCACATGTCCGCCTTCTGCCTCCAGTGCTTCATCATCAACCGTATCGTTTACCAATATCACCGGAATACCCGCATTATTAGCTTTAACGATTGCCGGAACCAGACTTTTTGAATCGGCTGCTGATAAAATGATCGCGTCAACGCCTTTATTAACCGCATTCTCTACCATTTGCACCTGCTTTTCCACATCGGTTTCTTTTTCTGGTGCCTGGAATGATAATTTCACACCCTTTTCTTCGGCATATGCATATGCTCCCTTTTCCATTGTTGTCCAGAACTCGTCGGTCTTCGCTTTGACGATGTAAGCAATTTCTATTCCGCCTGCTTCTTCCAAACTTTCACCGCCGGATGCACCACCGCTGGTCTCACTTGTATCGCTGCCGCCGCAAGCCGTCAGCGCGGACACCATTACCATCATTACCAATACTGCCAAGATCCTTCTTTTCATACCTATTTTCCTCCATTATGATATTTATTTTACTTTGCCGGGGCGATGACGGATTGAATCAGCCAGTACCGCCAGCAAAATAACCACTCCGATAACTAATTTCTGTAAATTTGATGATACATTCAGCAAATTTAAACCATTACGGATTACAATCATTATAACCGCTCCTACAAAAGTTCCCCACACTGAACCAAATCCGCCCAGCAAAGAGGTTCCGCCGATCACACAGGAAGCAATTGCATCCATTTCATAATTTTCCCCGGCTGTGGACTGGGCGGAATTCAGTTTTGCTACCAGGATCACCGAAGCGACTGCAGAGCAAAAACCGGAAATCGTATATGCCAGCATCTTATACTTATCCACATTGATCCCGGACAGCCGGGTAGCTTCTTCATTTCCGCCAATGGAATAAATATAACGACCAAACTTTCGGTAACGCATAAGATAATACGCCAATATGTAGAAGAGAATCATAAATAAAATCTGCACCGGAATCTGAGTGCTGCCGATCACACCGACCCCAATCCATCGGAAGCCGTCCGAATAACCGGTAATTGTCTGTCCATCCGCCAGGGTCAGCGCCGCCCCCCGGGCCATACTCATCATTGCCAGCGTTGCAATCATAGGCTGCAGCTTGAATTTCGCAATCATAATTCCGTTAAAGGTTCCGCACAGTATCCCGATACTCAGCGCTGCTGCTACCCCCAACACCGGGAACAGCCCTTTTTCCACAATGATCTTACCCATGATAATACCGGTAAACCCAACCACCGAGCCTACTGATATATCAATACCACCAGTAAAAATAACCACATTAATGCCCAGCGCTATCACTGCTATGACCGTAACCTGCTGCAGGATATTGATCATATTTCCCACCGTCCTGAAGGCTGGCTCAGCAATTGAAATAGCCACACATAAGACCAGTAAAGCGATGACTGATGTCATATTGGACAGATTGATCTTTTTTATATTTTTCACTCTTATTCACCTCCTTTTGATTTTTGGATACCAGTTGCAAAACCAACAATCAGCTCCTCGGTCATATGTTTCATATCTTGTCCTTCAATAATTCCGGTCATCTCACCCTCATGCATCACATAAATGCGGTCTGAAACACCCATGCATTCGGCCAGCTCTGAAGAAACCATAATCACAGCCTTTCCCTGTTCTTTTAACCCATTCATTATTTTATAAATTTCTGCCTTTGCTCCTACGTCTATTCCCCGTGTCGGCTCATCAAATATAACGATATCGGCATCGGCGTTGAGCCATTTGCAGATTACTACCTTCTGTTGATTTCCGCCTGAGAGATTCTTGGCTTTTTGCTTCAGTGACGGAGTTTTGACGTTCATCGAATCCGCCAGTCGCTGGTTTTTCTCATATTCCTTGGCCGCATTAAGACCAAATGCAGTCATCGCCGTATCCAGATTCGACAGAGATATGTTGCTGCTCAGGTCAAATTCCAGAATTAATCCCTGGTTTTTACGGTCTTCCGTTAACAGGGCCAGGCCCAGCCGTTTAGCCTGCTCACAGTTTTTTATATTTTCTTTTTTTCCTTTAATATAAATCTCACCGCTATCATAAGGATCGGCACCAAATACTACCCGCATCAGCTCAGTCCGGCCGGCCCCCATTAAGCCGTAAAAACCGGTAATTTCTCCCCCCCGGGCATAAAATGACAGATCTTTCAGAAGTCTCCCCTGCTTTACATTCTTTATCTCCAGAAGCGTGTCTCCCGGGGGTACGTTTACCTTCGGATAATAGTCAGTCATTTCTCTGCCTACCATCAGCGAAACCATCTGGTCCATTGTAATATCCGCTACGTTGACCGTAGCAATGTATTTCCCATCCCGTAAAACGGTCAGACGGTCACCAATTTTCATAATCTCTTCCAGACGATGAGATATGTATACGATTGCCACATTATCCTTCTTTAGTTGTTTTATAATATTAAATAACGCCTGAACTTCTTTTTCGGTCAGCGCTGAGGTCGGTTCGTCCATTATAATAATGTTGCTTTTAAAGGATAGTGCCTTGGCAATCTCAACCATCTGCATCTGTCCCACCGATAAAGAAGACACCATTGCTTTTTCAGAAATGTCCGACTGAATAGCATCCAGCAGGCTACGGGCATCAAGGTTCATTTTCTTCCAGTCGATTATACCGGTTCTGGCGAGTGGCTGCCGACCCAGAAATATATTCTCTGCAACGGTCAGATTTTTCAGCAGATTCATCTCCTGAAATATAATACTGACACCGCGCTCTCGTTGTTCTTCCACGCTGCGGGCCGCGATTTCTTCACCTTTATAAACAATCCGCCCTTCATAGCTGGTATTGACACCTGCAAGCACTTTCATAATCGTCGACTTTCCCGCTCCGTTCTCTCCCAGGAGCACATGAACCTCACCCGGTTTAGCATTAAACCGAACCTGGTCAAGGGCTAGCACCCCCGGGAATTTCACTGTTATATCTTCCATTTCTACGATGTAGTCATTTGCCATATCTATTGCTCCTTCATTATCTGCTTGACAGCTTGAGCAGTATCCTTCAACGGAAATAATTCGTAGCCGACATATCCATTATATCCACAGCACTCTAAATGCTCTAATACCTTCCGATATTTAATTTCTCCGGTGCCTGGTTCATGTCGCCCCGGCGCATCTGCTACATGAACGTGCCCAAACCATTTTCCATAGTTTGATATCGTATCGCAAATGCATCCCTCATTAATCTGCATATGATAAACATCATACAGTAACCTTAGCCGCGGTGAATTAATCAGAGCACACATTTCCGCTCCGGTCCGGGTAAATTTCAGAAAATTGCCGACGTGATCAGTGGTAACATTTAAAGCTTCCAAATTCAGGTTGATTTCTTCTGCTTCTGCTATTTTGGCACATTCCTGCAGGGTATCATACATCGAACATACTTTTATTGTTTCGGAAAGATTATCATAGTGATCCACCACGATTCCGCCGTCGCCCAGCGCATTGGAATGTATCGTCAGACTATGGGCGCCGATCTTTTTTGCTGTTTTTATCGACTGGCACAGATAATCCAGATATTTTTCTTTGTGGGTCGGATCTACTAACGAGTAATCCGCGTCGCCGTTAAAGCCGCTGATGATTATCCCCGCTTCCCCTGCTGCCCGTCTAGTCGCCTCCAGATCCCTATTCCGCCAGTCCCAGAATTCAACCGCAGTGAAACCATCCCGCTTTGCTGCCCGAAATCTTTCCTCCCACGGCACTTCCGTATATAAGGTATCGATACACGCGCTTTTTTTTAATTTCATATTCCTTTTTCTCCTTTCTTCTATCTGACAATTTATTCTATTTCAGCGATCTTAACCGTTCTGCCTTCTTTCAGGGAACGGGTTGCTGCAGCTGCCATCAGAACCGGGTATAAACCGTCTTCTCCGGTTACCGCCGCATCTTTATTATTTTCTACCGCTTTAACAAAAGAACGTATTTCGGAAACAAAAGCACCGGTGTAACGGTCCCACATGACTTTATATGTATTGGCAAAACCAGTACCGCTTTCATCTGATACCAATACAGTGTTGGGAACATCATTCTCATTCCGGGCACAGCCCTTGGAACCAAACACCTCCACCCGCTGATCGTATCCGTAAACCGCTTTTCGGCTGTTATCGATTGTCGCAATCACACCATTTTCAAATTTCAGCATTACCATTGCGGTATCAACATCACCGGCTTCTCCGATGGCCGGATCGATCAATACTGAACCTGCCGCCATCACCTCGGTAACTTCAGCTCCGGCAAGAAACCTCGCCATATCAAAGTCATGAATCATCATATCGTAAAAAATCCCTCCAGACCCTTTGACGTAATCAATCGCCGGAGGTTCCGGATCACGGGAACTGATCTTGATCATCTGCACCTCACCAATCTTACCGGAACGCACGACATCATATACTGCCTTATGATTATGATCAAACCTGCGGCAGAAACCGATCTGGAGTTTGACCTTTGCTTTTTGGGCCGCGTTAATTGCTTCATGTACCTTCATTAAGTCATAATCAATTGGTTTTTCACAGAAAATATGCTTTCCGGCATTAGCTGCCTCAATGATATATTTGGAATGTGTATCTGTCGAAGAGCAGATCAGAACCGCCTCAATCTCTTCA
>Ga0153996_1000444_pt1 | contig 18483 bp, 18 predicted proteins | sample TSNC080MetaG_FD_104728 | JGI IMG/M metagenome (GOLD analysis project Ga0153996, IMG submission 104728) | Attine ant fungus gardens microbial communities from North Carolina, USA - TSNC080 MetaG | ecosystem: Host-associated > Fungi > Mycelium > Unclassified | place: USA: North Carolina, Lumber...
TCCGATGTCTCATCCTTGGAAAAGTTCTTCTTACAATAATTATCTTAATAAGCAGAAGCATCGTCAAAATGTTGGTGCTAATGTTTAACTTTTTTCGGGACAAAGTCATTTTTGATTGACATAAAAATTTTTAAAATATCATAATTTAATATTTTATGATTTATATACTACATATCATAATTTGCATATTTCCATTAAACACTGTTTGTTTTTGATCAAAACAAATAACAAAATGGTCTCCTTTTTTTGCTTTAAAATGAGCGAGTCTTCCTTCACCTTCTATAATACTTACTAATTGGAATGGTTTTTGATTAGCAATTGTGTTTTCACCAACTAAATCATATTTATCTAATGATAATGTCTCTGTTGAAATTAGATTCGTTTTAACACCATTTTCTAGTGATTCTTTAGGATTACTTTCTGGAAGTAGATATTCTTTAAAAGGAATAGTTGTAACATCGATTGCTTGTTTAATGTGTAACTCTCTTTCATTTCCATGGTTATCTTTTCGATGATAGTCATAGACTCTATATGTGATATCACTCGATTGCTGTGCTTCATAGATGAGAGATCCACTACAAATCGCATGTAGAGTTCCAGCAGGAATATAGAAAAAATCACCTTGTTGTATTGGAAATTGTTTTAATAAAGTATGATAATTATCATTTTCGATTGCCTTTACGAATTCATCTTTAGTTTTCGCATTGTGCCCTACTATCATTTCTGTCGTAGGTTCTGCATCTAACACATACCAGCACTCTGTTTTACCTAAAGAGTTTTCATTAACAAGAGCATATTCATCATTTGGATGAACTTGAACTGATAAATCAGTGGAAGCATCAATGATTTTTATCAATAAAGGAAATACTTTGTGATTGATATCTCCAAATAACTCTCTATAATTTTTATATAAATTAGAAAGAGTCATTCCTTTAAATTCTCCTTCATTAATGATACAATCGCCATTAGGATGAGCAGAAATTGCCCAACATTCTCCTGTATGATTGCTTGGTATATCATATCCATATACTTTTTTTAATTTGTCTCCGCCCCATATCATTTCTTTAAATACAGGTTCTAATTTTAAAATATGTCCCATAGTAACTATCCTCTTTTTTTATATTTTATTGTTTGCATATTATTACTGTTTGTTTTTTCATCTGTCTATTTTTTTATATAATATCATAATTAATGTTGTATAATCAAATATTGTGTTTTTAAATATCTTTTAGAGCTCTCATCATATAACTTAGTATGCAAAATCGACTATTTTAATGATACTAGCTATGAGCACCCTAAAATTATTAATGAGAAATCATAATAAAAAAACCAATATAATGAAATATTGGAAAATTATAATTTGGTGCCCGGGGTCGGACTCGAACCGACAAGAATTTGCGTTCGCTTGATTTTGAGTCAAGTGCGTTTACCAATTTCGCCACCTGGGCATATGCAGCTTCCAGCAGAACTTATTTTATCATAAGAAAGAAAAAAAATCAATCAACATTTAATTAATATTGAATTGACTTTTTTAAACCACTTTTTCAAAATTCATTAGTTTAAAAGTGATATATAGTTAGATTTAATCTTTTTCATAGACTCAAGAATAAAAACTATTATCTAATATATCATTTGCTAGCAAAAGATTAAAGCAAGAAATGATTTAGAAAAACAACGATAATAAGTTGATATTATGGTTGTTTTTCATTTTGTTATTTTCCTGTTTGTTTTCCACATCGACTGCAAAACTTACCTGTTATCGGTGCTCCACATTCACTGCAAAATTTAGCATCTCCACTCTGTTGATTTTCATTTTCGACAGTGTTCATTTGTTGTTGAACATTATTTCCAGTGGCATTACCAAAAGCGTTCCCAGTTGCCATATTCATCATTCCAATATTCATAAACCCAGTTCCAGCTCCACCACTATTTTTTGCAGCATCTTGAATGGCTTGTCCATAAGCATTCACTAATGTCCCCTGTTGTTGATAAACATCTCCACCTAATTCATATGAATCAATTTTTTTCTTACTTTCCGCATCTAAAGTTACAGATTCAACTATAAATCCAACAATTGTTAAACCACGATTTCTAATTGGTTCATCATATACATTTTCTACCATTAAACTTTTGATCAATGTTGATTGACTTGGTAAGGATAATGCTCCAATTTTATAGCTTTCTTGCCCTAATCCATTTAATACATTTGTGAAAGCAGCGACAACCTCACTACGAATTTGTTCAGTAATTTCATCTTTACGATAAATATCTGCTACACCTGCTACATTACGCATAAACATTGCAGGGTTCACTAATTTAAATGAATATTTCCCAAAACATCTTACATCAAGCCTCATTGGACTTAATTGCCCTGTTCTAGGATTAAGAACTGGATGTTCAAAATCGCGATAAGGTATAGGTGTTGGTGTCCCAAATTTATTATCAACAATTTCTTTTATATTAAAGAAAAACACTGCTTGTTGTTTTGCAGAAACACCATTATAGGTGAATCTTTGCCACATTTCTCTTAAGACAGGTCCAAATGATCCAGAAAAAAAGGAAGGTGACGAAGACGCATCATATGTGTAAAAGCCTTCTTCTGCAACAGCATCTATAACTTCTCCATTGTCATAGATAATAGCCATTTGGCCAGGTCCTACAATAATACTACTGCCATTTGCAATGACTTTTGTCTTAGGTGTTCTTTTAACCATTAATATATCGTTACCCATTTCGTCACAACGAATAGCATTTTTAAATTGATCTTTTAATGTACCGCTTACTGCTCCGATACCCGCTTTAATAAATCCCATGTTTACTCCTCCTGTGTTTCTATAAACTTATTTTTTATGCAAATTAATTATACCATATACGATAAGATGTTAGTATAAAATATATATTTTAAAAAAATTAATAATTTAAAGTTTATAATAGTATGCTATAATAAGAGGAAAAAAGGAGGGGGAAAATGAGTGTAATTACTTATAAATGTCCTAATTGCGGGGCATATATTGAATACAATTCTACGGAAGATAAATTTCAATGTGGTTATTGCAGCAGTATTTTTACATTAGATGAAGTAAAAAACTATGAGGTAAACTCGCTTGAATCACCTTATGAAGAAGGAATTAAAGAGAATATTGAGAGTGAAGCTGATCAAACATTTAGAGCACAAACCTATAAATATTGCTGTGAACAATGTGGAGCGGAAATTATTACAGATGAAAATACAGCTTCTACCTTTTGTTTGTATTGTCATAATCCAAATATTATTAAAGAACGACTAACTGATGGCTTTTCACCTAATTTAATTATTCCATTTAAGATAAAAAAACAAGAAGCAATTGATATATTTGTAAAAATGACATCTAAAAAATGGTTTGCACCTAATGATTTTGGTTCTAAAGAGCAACAAGAAAAAATTTCAGGATTATATGTACCGTATTGGTTATTTGACGAAAGGAGTCATTTTGATATTGATGCTCATGGATATCGTGTTAAAACATGGCGTAGCGGTGACATCGAATACACCCAAACAGATACGTACGCCATTAGAAGAGAAGGTTATATGGATTTTGAAAAAGTTCCAGTAGATGCTTCTAAGAAATTAGACAATCACATGTTGGATATGATTGAACCTTATGATTATGGTCAACTTAAAGGATTTGAAATAGCCTATCTCTCTGGTTATTATACCGATAAATATGATCAAAACCAACAGGATGTTTATCCTAAAGTGAAAGAAAAAATCAAGAAAAATACCATAGCGATAACCAATGGTTTAATTAATGGTTATACAAGAAAAAAAGTTTTTAGAAGTGATATCGCTATTGAAAACCTAAAAGTTCATTATTCTTTATTTCCCGTTTGGTTCTTAACCTATAAATATCAAAATAAAGATTATTACTTTACAATGAATGGACAAACAGGAAAAATATATGGCAATATTCCTAGAAGTAAACAAAAAGCTTTTAAATTCTTTGGAATACTAAGTCTTGTGATTTACTTAGCTCTTATTATTGCATTGGTGGTGAATCCAATATGAAAAAATTAGTAATGTTACTATTATTGAGTGGATTTTTCTTATCTTTATTTAACCAAATCCCTACGTATGCAACTGATTCCATAGAACAAGCAAATACTATTACTATTAATCAAAATGATATTCGTCCTAATTATTCTAAGTCAAAACGAATTTATGATGAAGCTGAATTATTTACACCAAATGATAAAGAAGAATTGGATAAAAAAATTCAAAAAATACAAAATAAATATGGTATTGTTGTATTAATTGTTACAATTAATGATAATTTAGGTTATTCAACTGAAACATATGCTAACTTATTCTATGATGAGGCTATTTATGGAAATGAGGGCATTCTTATTTTATATGATATGGATGAAAGAGAAGTTTATATTCTTTCAGTTGGAGAAAAGATGTCCATAATATTTGATAATACTCTTAGAGAAAAAATTCTTGATGCCTTTTGGGATGATGTGATCAATGGTAATTATGCACAATCGGCAACAAAGTTCTTAAAAAAAGTTGAACATTATGTGAGAATTGATAATTTGGAAGGAGTTGCTCGTCTTACTTATGCATTTTCTAGCTCCATAATCTATCTTCCGCTTGTCCTGCTAATGGGTGCTATTATAACACTTTTGGTTTACTCTTTTAGTGGTCGTTTTGGTTCATTTGCGAAAGCTAAACAATATTTGAAAAATGGGGAAGTTAACTTAATTAGAAAAGAGGATTTTTTCCTACACTCTCGGACAACTTCACGACATATCCCTAAACCTTCCTCTTCTTCTGGTGGAGGAAGTGGTCGTTCTTCTTCTTCTAGTGGAGGAAGTGGTCGTTCTTCAAGTGGTTCACCTAGAAGTGGCGGAGGACGCAAGTTTTAAAAATAAATTGATTAAAAGAAACTGTAATATATAAATATTTATGTTTCTTTTTTTTCTTACAATAAAAATGACTGTTGACAAAGAGTCCGCAGTTTTTTGTTGAAGTAATTTTTTTAAATATAGGTAAACAGTTTGATATTATTCTTACTATTGAAATGCCAGAATATGATATCATAACGTAAAAAGATGAGCTTTCTCCCCCTATTTAATTCATTCATAATTATTTCAATGTAAACAATTTTTCATATTTTGCTAAAATTAATTTCGTATTAAAAATTAAATTGTTTATATATGATATTTATCACCAAATCCGGATTATCCCAATGAACCATATGTGTAGTAGCTGCTTTTACAACAAACAACTTTACATATTTTCTAAATTCATACAATTGAACATTTCTTTCCTCTATTAAGCTTTCTGGAAGTTGTGCTAAAACCAATACTATGGGAATCATAGTATTTTTTAGATTCTTAGCCATAGGACAACGATACATACCATCAAGTGCTTTACAAGCAGTTTTTCCTTGCACTCTAAACACAATTTTCCCGTTTTGCTCAACCATCAAATCTTTGGCAGCGTATGCTAAAAAGGAATTCCATCTTAAATATTACTTACATTCAAATGCTTCATACTGATCCCAATCATCGAAGCTATCATTATCAAAATCATTAAGATAATATTCTTTTTCTTCAATTAAGGACGTAATACAAAATTGTTGATGATCATTATTTTGCTTATGATAATTGTAACTTAATTGCTTATTATGATAGCCCCCATCTAACAATATAATTCCTTTTACATTTGATGAGTAGATGTCTGCATAGCGAGTCATAACTTGTGCTCCCCATGAATGTGCCAATATAAAAAACTGATATAACTCTAATGCACAGATAATTTTATGTACCCATTCACATATATTACTTATTTCATAATCATTTTCTTCTAGATATAAATATCCATGCCCAGGTAATTCTATGGATAAAATGTGATAATCTAACTTGATACTTTCAGCTATTTCGAGGAAACTTAAACCACTACTACCAAGTCCATGTAAACAAATAATTGTTGGTTTATCTTTATTTCCCCATTCATATATAGAAGCTTTTAAATCTGCTTCATTCAATAAAATATGATTCATCATTTCTTCCTCCATAATATATTATAAATTAAATGATCTATAATTAAAACAATCGAGTATCTAATAATTATAGTAAAATCTGTTTTTGATATTGAAATATAGATTATTTGCTTAAACAATGATAGAATCTATATACATAACAATTAAACGTTTGTTGAAAACGATAAGTTGAATAATACTTTATAAAAAATAAATATAAATTAGAAAGTGAGAATTAACATGAAAGTATTTATAAGTGCAGATATTGAAGGAATTACGACTACTTCTTTTTGGGATGAAACAAATCCTACAAAATCAGAATATCAAATATACGCTCAACATATGACCCAAGAAGTACTTGCTGCCTGTGTTGGTGCAAACAAAGCTGGAGCTACTGAAATTATCGTAAATGATGCTCATTGGGTAGGAAACAATATTGATATCACACAATTACCTGAAAATGTGAAAATAATTAGAGGATGGTCTGGCCATCCATATTCAATGGTAGAAGGTATCGATGATAGTTTTGATGCAGCTATTTTTATCGGATATCATTCAGGAGCTTCAAAATCAGGTAGCCCATTGTCCCATACACAAAGTGGAACTCCTCTATATGTAAAATTAAATGGGGAAATTGCAAGTGAATTTATGCTTTTTAGTTATGCCGCTCTATTAGAAAATGTTCCAACGGTTTTCTTATCTGGTGATAAGATGTTATGTCAAGATAGTAAATCATTACATCCTAACTTAGTAACTTGTGCTGTTAAAGAAGGAAAAGGAGCAAGCACATTAAATTATCATCCTAAAAAAATATTGAAACAAATAGAAGAAAAAGTAGAAATTGCATTAAAACAAGATTTGAAAAAAAGTTTGGCAAAATTACCAGAAGAATTTGAATTAGAAGTATGTTATAAAGATCATACAAAAGCTGAACAATATTCTTATTTTCCTAATGTAAAGAAAATAAATGATAATACTGTTGTATTTAGATCAAATGATTATTTTGAAGTATTAAGAACGTTTAATTTTATACATTAATATTGCAAGATTATAGTTGGAAGGGAGTTGTAATTTTGAAGAAAAGTAATAATAATCCCTATGAACCAAAAACACCACCAATTGTGTTGATAGTTATCATAGTAATTTCTATTCTTGGCGGTTTGGTTGGTTTATGTATGTGGACCCCATGGCTTGGGTTGATTGTTTCAATATTGTTTTTTATTGGACTCTTATTTTTTGGTTTTTTAGGCAGTGACTTACATAATGTTATAAAAATTCAAGAAAAACAAAATGAATCTAAAAAGCGAAGGGAGCAAAAATTAAATAAGATTTATGGTGAGAGACAAACTCCTAAGTTTGATAGTTTTTATTTTGGAAGTAATCACAGAAACGGAGCAAAACTTAATATTATAGAAATAATAAAAGAAGGTACAAACATAATTTCTCATAAAACAATTGCGATTCCTACTTCTATTATTGTTGTAGAAGATGAATATGCGACAATATATATAGCAGACTATGTTGTAAAACAGCTCGTAGAAACAAACTATGGTGCAGAAATTGACATCAAAGAAAAACTAGAAGATTTAGTATCAAAAATAAACAAAGTAATTAATAAGAAAAAAATACCTATACAAAAACTAACTTCAGAACATATTACTGTATTTGATGATGAATACATAAAAATTCGTCGTAAAAATAATGTAGCGACGATGGATAATGATATAAATATTGCTCATGACATTATTGCAAAACAAGGTTATGAATTAATAAATGTTTTTAGCGGTTATTGTTTGACAATCGTAACACAAGAAGAATTAACTCAAATAAAAAAATTAGAAGAGAAAAGTCAAACTTTACAAATGGGATTATAAATAAAGAGTTCTATGAGAACAGGAATCTCATGTCGTGATGGTCTTAAATTAAAGTTAACTTTATGGATTATTATTGAACTAAAGAAAAGGAGTGATAACATGACGAATAAGAAATTAGGATTCGGATTAATGAGATTACCATCATTGAAAGAAAATGATGCATCAAATATTGATATTGAACAGACGAAAGAAATGGTAGATACTTTTTTAGAAAAAGGATTTACTTATTTTGATACTGCTTGGATGTATTGTAGATTTAATAGTGAAAATGCTAGTAAAGAAGCATTAATACAACGTTATCCAAGAGATAAATTTACATTAGCAACTAAATTACATGCAGGATTTATCAAAACGAAAGAAGATCGTGATTCTATTTTTAATCAACAATTAAAGAAAACTGGTGTAGATTATTTTGATTATTATTTATTACATGATATTAATACACATAGTATTGAAGTATTTAATGAATTAGATTGTTTTAATTGGATTATTGAAAAGAAGAAACATGGTTTCGTTAAAAAAATTGGTTTTTCATTTCATGATGGTTCTGAATTACTAGATAAAGTTTTAACTGAACATCCTGAATTCGAATTTGTTCAATTACAAATTAATTATTTAGATTGGGATTCTACTGGTATTCAATCTAAAAAATGTTATCAAGTCGCAACAAAACATCAAATACCAGTGATAGCGATGGAACCAGTCAAAGGTGGAACTTTAGCTAATGTCCCTGAAGAAGTAGAAAAATTATTTAAAGAATATGCACCTACTATGTCTATTCCATCATGGGCAATCCGCTTTGTAGCTAGTTTAGATAATGTCATGATGGTATTGAGTGGTATGAGTAATATGGATCAAATATTAGATAATACCAATTACATGAGTGACTTTAAACCATTAAATGATAAAGAGTATGCATTAATTGAGAAAGCTGTTGATATGATTAATTCAACTATCACAATTCCTTGTACTGCTTGTGCTTATTGTGTTGAGGGTTGTCCAGTAAATATTGCAATCCCTAACTATTTTTCCTTGTATAATGCTGATTTGCAAGAAATCGAAGAAAAAGGATGGACGCCAGCCACAAGGTGTATATTATCATAACTTAACTAAAGAGTTTGGTAAGGCTAGTGATTGTATTGCATGTGGTCAATGTGAGGAAGTATGTCCTCAACATTTAAATATTATTGATGGTCTGCAAGATATAGCAAAACATTTTGAATAAAAATACCCAGCTGCGAATAAATTGATTAAAATTAAATAAAAAGGTCATATTGTCATATTTTCCTTGACTTAGAGTATACTCAATACGTTATAAAGGTATAGATACAACTAAAAGATGTAAGGAGAGATTTAAATTGAAGACAAAAAAAATATATTATGGCTGGTTGATTGTATTTTCGGCTTTCTTAATTACTGCTGCTGGAGTAGGAGCAATTAATAGTACAAGTGGTGTGTTAGTTAAACCAGTTTGTGAGGATTTAGGGATTTCAAGGGCTGAATTTTCTACATACCGCACGATTGTGACATTAGTCGGTGCTTTTTTAATGCCTTTCTATGGTAACTTAATTAATAAAATAGGAGTTAAAAAGGTAATGTTATTTTGTACAGTAGGATTATCTATAGTTACTTTTGCTTATTCTTTTTCTACTGAATTATGGCATTTTTATTTAATTGCTTTTATTAATGGAATAGTATTAAACGGGTTAAGTTTTATGAGTGTTGGAATCCTAATAAGAAACTGGTTTATTGATAAGTTGGGAATTGCGACTGGATTAGCATATGCTGGAAGCGGTATTGGTGCAGCTATTATGGCTCCTATTGTTGGATGGGTAGTAGAAAATATGAGTTGGCAATCTGTATTTAGAATTATTTCAATTGTTATATTAATTATTTTATTACCAACAATACTTTTCTTAGTGGAGGAAAAACCGAAAGATATTGGGTTGAACCCTTATAGTAATCAAAAGAAAGAGAAAGAAAAAAGCAAAGAAAATAAGGTTGTTTTTGAAGGAATTATGCTTAAACAGGCTATCAAAACATCAACATTTTGGTTGTTAGTGATCCCAATATTTTTATTAGCTATTTTAGCTTCAGCACCTAATGTTCATACCGTTCCTTATTTAACCGATATTGGTTATTCTACTGTTTATGCAACTTCAATTGTTTCTTTTATCATGATTATGCTTACGATCGCTAAAATTGTACTAGGTATCTTTTATGATAAGTTTGGAGCTTTAACTGGAAACTTGTTTTTAAGTGGGTGTTGTGTTGGATTCCCATTGTTAGCTTTCATCGCTAGTACTCCTGGAATCCCATGGGTCTATGCTGCTTTATATGGAATGGCAAGTTCAGGAGCATCTATTCCAATTGCGATATTGGTTTCTAATTATTTTGGTAGTAAGGATTATTCTTCTATCTTTAGTATTTTTACGATGGTTTCTACTTTTGGAGCTTCAATTGGAGCTCCTATCATGGGAGCGATTTTTGATAGCACAAGAAGTTATCATTTGGCTTGGGTGATGTTAACAGTTTTTTCTATTATAGTATTAATCACTTTAGTTTTATCAAACATGACAAGTAAAAAAATAAAAGAATAGTTGCTAATTCTACTTTACATATCTTCTTATTTCCTGTTTGGTTATGTAACTTTTCGTTGGATTAACCAAAATATAAATGTTATAATATTTTTAATAATAATCTTGACTTTAAAGTATACTTTAGCGTGATACTTTAATTGTATGGAAGAAGTTAAGCAACATATCATAGTAAATTATTATTGATTAGAAATATTACAAAGAGTAGATACAAAATTAATTTGTATTTTTAGTATGAACGAAAGGAAATATAAATATAAAATGAAATACAGAGATCTAGGAAAAACAGAATTAAAGGTAAGTGAAATAGGATTAGGTGCTGAATGGCTTGAGCGACACAGCAAAGATGAAACAATTGAAGTCATTAAACATTGTGAAAATCAAGGAATTAATATTTTAGATTGTTGGATGGCAGAACCAAATGTCAGAACGAATATTGGTTATGCTATTAAAGGAAAAAGAGATAAATGGATAATTCAGGGACACATTGGTTCTACATGGCAAAATGGACAATATGTTCGAACAAGAGATCTAAATAAAGTAAAACCTGCCTTTGAAGACTTACTTATACGCTTACAAACAACGTATATTGATTTAGGAATGATTCATTTTGTTGATGAAAGTAAAGAATTTGATGAAATTATGAATGGTGAATTTTTTCAATATGTGCAGGAATTAAAAAATAAAAAAATCATTCACCATATAGGAATAAGTACTCATAATCCCCTAGTAGCAAAAAAAGCAGCTCTATCTGGAATTATTGAAGTAATCCTATTTAGCATTAATCCTGCATTTGATGTACTACCACCAACAGAGAATATTAGTGATTATTTTGTAGAGTCTTATGATGAACAACATAAAGGTATTGCTCCTGAAAGAGCCGAATTATATAAGATTTGTGAAGAAAATCAAGTTGCCATAACAGTCATGAAAGGCTATGCTGGAGGTAGGTTATTCAAAGAGGAGACTTCTCCATTTGGTGTTGCATTAACAGCTATCCAATGTTTACATTATGCTCTAACTAGACCCTCAGTTGCTAGTATAATGGTTGGATTTGACAATATTCAACAAGTAGATGAAGCAGTTGCCTATGAAAATGCAACTTTAGAAGAGAGAGATTACTCTGTCATATTAGCAAAAGCTCCACGTCATTCTTATTATGGTCAATGTACATATTGTGGACACTGTGCTCCTTGCCCTAAAGGAATAGATATTGCTATGGTTAATAAATACTATGATTTAGCATCTATGCATGAAGATATTCCAGCAACCTTAAATGAACACTATAAAAATCTTAGTGCTAATGCGAGTCATTGTATTGAATGTGGTGCATGTGAAACAAGATGTCCATTTGGAGTGAAAATTATTGATAAAATGCAAAAAGCAATCACTATTTTTGAATAATTTAAAACTCTAATTATTAATTTATGTTCTTACGCAAATATACTTATAGCTCAAGGATAAGCGTAAGAACTTTTTTAATACCAATTCTACTACTATTAATAGCATTTCATTTCCTTTTTCTTTATTTCAAATAATGTATACCTCTTATTTTTAATTGCAAAATTAAAAAATATTCCTTATGTACTTAGGAATATTTTATTTACTATTTCTTCTTATCTTTTGATTTAGATAACATTCTATTTATATGTGCTTTTAATTCCTTAAATGCACTACGTGGATTAATTTCATCCAATGTTTCAATTAAAAGTTTGACAGAAATATCATCTAAACTTTCTTTTTGATTTGAAATTTCTGTTGCACGACTTTTCACAATACAAACTAAAATTTGTTCTTGTGAAGCATTACTTTCTACTAAGTTTGCGACAATTTTACTTTTTGAAGCATATTGAATAAAATCTTTATTCATTAACTGATAATTCATTTTCCCATTTTGATCGCTATAACGTTCAACAATTGCTTGATATTCTGCTGATAGTGTCATATCAACATTTTCAGTTGCTGTTTCTTCAACAGCATCATCCTCTTGCTCTATAGCTACACTTGTTACTTTAATATTTCCACGTGCTGAATATGGTAATCCTCTTGTTAAATCATAAGCTTCTTCAAACGCTTCTTCAGGAAATAATGTTTCATCGACTTTACCATAAGGAAGTAAATCACCAGTTCTTCTATCAATTGTGCATACAGCAGATTGATTATCATCAATTCTTAATAACTTAAGACCTGCTCCACCTGAAGCTAATTTTTGTTTGTATGCCATCGCAGGAATAGTAGTAAGTTCAACAGCTCTTGTTCTAATAATATTCATATAACTTTCCTCTCAATCATTTTTATAAAATTTGGTTTATCATTAGATGATCTATAAATTAACAATTTCATAAACCGCTTTATAATTTTATTATACACAAATATATAATTATGGTAAACCCATATCATTATCATTCACATATATTTTAATACGTATACAGTAAGGAAGTCTATTGGTATTCAACGTTGTTATGATATCTTGTCTAAACAACTCTTGGCATTTATTTTTCATTCAATGCATTGATGGCAAGTGATAAACCACCACAAATAGCAGCATTATCATCTAATTTTGGATACACAATGTATTCTTCTATGCTCTCAAGTATCTCTTTCTTTTGAATATAACCATCCAAGAATTGTTTTACATATTGATGGATCATTGGAAATAATTGAGATTGCTTCATGACTCCACCACCTAATATAATTTTCTTTGGAGATAAAATAAGAATATAATTTGCTAATACTTGTCCAATATAATAAGCTTCTAAGTCCCAAGCCGGATGTGCTTCTTCTATCTCTATCGCTTTTCTTCCCCAACGTTCCTCAATTGCTGGGCCACTAGCTAGTCCTTCAAAGCAATCGTCATGGTATGGACATTTTCCATGGTAAGGATCATCTTTTCTTCTAACCAATCTAATATGACCCATTTCTGGATGTAGTAGACCATGTAATAGTTTTCCTTCTACAATTGCTCCACCGCCAATACCAGTTCCAACGGTTAAATACAAACAACTATCCAATCCTTTGGCACTACCAAAAGTAATTTCGCCTAATGCTGCCACATTTACATCAGTATCAAAACCAATTGGGATTGAAAATTGCTTTTTTAGCATACCAATTAAATCAATGTTTCCCCAATTTGGTTTTGGTGTTGTCGTAATATATCCATATGTGGGACTATTTACATCCAAATCAATAGGACCAAAAGATCCTACTCCTAATGCTTCAATATCTTTTCCATCAAAAAAGGAAATAATATCGGCTACGGTTTCTTTTGGTGTTCTTGTTGAAAAGCTTTCTCTTTCTATAATTTCACCTAACTCGTTACCTATTGCAACTACAAATTTTGTTCCACCAGCTTCTACTGCCCCTAATTTCATTTCGTTTCCTCCATTTAATTTAATAGTGTAGTTTCTCCTTCATTTTCGTCATATGAGCCTACTATTTTATTCTTACTTGCTTTAATTACTTCTTGGATATATTGCGATGTTTCTTGACTAACTAATAAAGCAAATGCTTCTTCAAGGTTTTCTGCTTCTATAGCAACAGAAATATCAATTTTAAATCTTCTTTTTGCCATAATCTCCTCCTAGATTAATTTACTAAAATATATTCCTGAATGAAGTATAATTTATTAATTGGACAAATAACTTCACTGTATACTCCATCATCTAAATATTTTGTTGAAAGTATGCGTAATTGTCGGCTAATTTTTATAAAATCTTCTATTTTTTCATAAGGAATCTTTATTTTCTGATAACTATCATTTTTACTTAACTCATCAACAATTCTTTTTGTCAAGATGTCCATATTTATATTATTTTTAGCAGAAATAAAAATGTTGGGTTGTCGTAAACGAATCAAACCATATTTATTTAAATCAACCTTATTGTATACATAAATCATTGGAATATGGTCAGCCTTTAATTCTTTTAAAATAGAATTTGTTACTTCAATTTGATCTTCGCATAGTTGATTAGAACTATCAACAACTTGAAGCAATAAACTTGCTTCAACTATTTCTTCTAATGTTGAACGAAATGCCTTGAATAAATGCTTTGGTAAGTCTTGTACAAAACCAACGGTATCGATTAATAAAAATTTAACATTATCCTCTAGTTCAACTAATCTTGTTGAAGTTTGTAAAGACGCAAATAGCATATCTTCTTCAAATACTTTTTTAGTATCTTTATTCGCCATATAATGATTCATAATCGTAGATTTACCACTATTCGTATACCCAACTAAAGCAACAATAGGAATTTCGCTACGATATCGTTTATTTTTTTGTACTTTTCTTTTAGAGCCGCTTTCTTCTAATTCCCGATTAATTCTAGCGATTCGATCTCTAATTTTCCTTCGATCTAATTCTATTTGCTTTTCTCCAGAACCACGAAAACCACTACCACCTAATTGCCCAATTTTTTCTGCATTTCCACCAACTAATCTTGGTAATAAATAATGTAAGGTAGCAACTTCTACTTGTAATTTAGCTTCCCTAGTTTTTGCTCGTTCCTCAAATATTTTAAGAATAATTCCTGTTCGATCACTAATTTCACAAGGAATTACTGTACTTAAATATTTCATTTGTGTAGGAGTCAATTCTTCATTAAACACAACTACATCAATTGCTTCTTGTTCTATTATATGCAACAATTCTCCTAGCTTTCCTTTCCCAATATAACTTGTGGAATTTGGTTGTGGCAATTTTTGTATTAATTGGTACATTGTTTCTATATCACAAGCCTTATTTAATTCTATTAATTCCTCTATTAAATTATTAAGTTTATTTAAATTTGAATAATAATCTACTGCTACGATAATTGATTTCATTGAACCTCCGAATGTTTTCCCATTGTCTATAATATATATGTATAAAAGGGGGAATTCTTATTAAAAAAACAACCTATTTATTGTCACTTACTTTAATAGTAATTAGCTTTGTCTTTAGTTTAACACATTTATCATCTATAAATCAAATAACGAAAGCTACTTTACTTTCTTTATACCAATTAATTCCAAACTTATTACCATTGATGCTTTTATTCTTATTAGCAAACTCTTTAGGTTTATTTTACCCAGTCGGCTACTTTTTACAACCGATATTTAGAAATATATTTCATATTGATTGTATTTCGTCCACATTATTTTTATCTTCTTTTTTTAGTGGATTTCCCACCAATATTAAAATAATTAAAAATAGTTATAGAGATGGATCTATTTCATTACAACAGCTAAACCATTTACTTAAAATAGCAAGTTGCCCCTCTTTTTCTTTTATCGTAGTAGTTATTGGAAAAAATGTTTTTAACTCTTTGCAAGCTGGATATTTTTTATATTTTATTCAAGTACTTAGCAACCTATTATTAGCTTTTTTAATACGGCCAAAAGAAAAGCCAGAAAAAATAACATTAATAAATATAAAAGAAAAAATGAGAAAACTGAAAAGCCAACAAAAAATTATTGCATTACTATCATCAAGTTTTTTATCATGTTTTCAAGTTTTTGTTATTATGTATGGATTCATGCTTGTTTTTAACATCCAAATATACATTTTATCTAGTATCATAAGCAATCAATTTTTGCTAGCATTTTTACATGCTTCATTAGAATTTACACAGGGAATACCTAAACTATCGATATTTTCTTATCCAGTCGCCTTTGGTCTTACTAGCTTCTTCTTATCGTTTACAAGTCTATCGATTATTTTTCAATCAACAGCTTTATTAGAAGATATTGACTATACTATCCAAGATTTCTTTCTTTATCGAGTAAAATCTGGCATATTATCGATAATCATTCACATATTTTTCTTTTGTATTTGACATACTAGTAAAATAAAGATATAATTAATAATAGGAATCATTATTATTAAGGGAGGTTATTGGATGAAGCAAATCCGATTTTCAAAACAGCGAAAAGCAATTTATGAGGCTTTAAAAAACAGCGATAGTCATCCAACAGCAGAGTTACTATACCAACAGCTTAAGGAAGAATACCCTGAATTAAGTCTTGGTACCGTGTATCGTAATTTGCATTTTTTTGTCAATGAAAATCAAGCAGTGCGTATTGATGTAGGTGATCAAGTAGAGCATTACGATGCGGTAGTAATGCCCCACTATCATTTGTATTGTCAATCATGTAATGCACTAATTGATGTTCATGAAGAAGATTACAATTATGATTTAGAAAAAAGAGTAGCTAAAAAAACTGGATATGATATTGATTCTCATTCAACTATTTTTTATGGATTATGCCATAAATGCAAAAATTAACTAAAGGAAGAGAAGAGGTATTAAAGTATTATGAAATCATTAAAAGGAACACAAACAGCTTTAAATCTTATGCATGCTTTTGCTGGTGAATCACAAGCAAGAAATCGTTATACTTATTACGCATCAATTGCAAAGAAAGAGGGATATGTGCAAATCTCTAACTTCTTTATTGAAACTGCAAACCAAGAAAAAGAACATGCTAAAAGATTAATGAAATTTATGGAAGTTGATCATCATGGTGAACAATTATTTGCTGAAGGAAATTTCCCGGTCCTATTAGGAACGACAAAAGAAAACTTAAAAGCTGCTGCTGCTGGTGAAAATGAAGAGTATGTAGAAATGTATCCTTCATTTGCAGAAGTTGCTAAAAAAGAAGGATTTCCTGAAATTGCAGCAGTATTTACTTCAATTGCGACTGCTGAAAAATATCATGAAGAACGTTATTTAAAATTATTAGCTTCTTTAAATGATGAAACAGTATTTAAAAAAGAAGAAGTTGTCACTTGGAAATGTAATAACTGTGGGTTCGTATTTACAGGAAAAACTGCACCTGCTAAATGTCCTGCATGTGATCATCCACAAGCTCATTTTGAAGTAGAAAATTTTCTATAATAAATTAGGACCTATATGGCCCTTTTTTTTCTGATTTATGATAAAATGATAATGGGTGTTAAAATATGAAAAAATACAGTATCTTATTAATTATTCTGTTCCTGTTATTTGGTTGTAGAGATAAGCGTTCATATCTCTCTGATATAACGTTTAGTGCTACAGTCTATTCTTATACCAATGTATCAAATAATAAAACTAATTTATTCTTTTATAGCGATAGTAATACTCAAGATTCTTATTTACGTTTACTATTAAACTTAGAAGAACTACCAGAAAATATTAAAGTCAAACAATCAAGTGATGGTAAAAAACTAGCAATATGTTCAACAAAAGAAGCTAATGATATTTGCTTTAAATACTTTCTTTTAGGAGATAAAAATACAATTCCAAATTCAGCAACTATCTTAAAATCAAATTTTAATCAGGTAATCTACTCGATTGATTCTTATGATGATGTGGTAATGGATGATACCATAAGTTATTTTTATAATTTAAGCTATAAGAATTTAATTTCTATTGTTTTCACTTTAGTTGAGCAAGCAGTAAATCCACTATATCTGAATAATGATCAGAAATACGTTTTATCTTTAAATAATAAATTTAGAATAGTGATGGATGCTTCCTTCCCATTAGATTCTATTGTTTTTAGAATAAACACTAATGAAGATATTATTTATATAAATTATGAAAATGTTTATTCCAATACATTTATTACATTAGTAAAATTTTCATACAATGATAACGAGAAAAATGTAATCATAGATTATCCTGAAAATCAAGATAGTTTTATTTATAAAGAAGATTTAGATAAATATTATAATATTACTAGTTATCTTGAGACAGTTTATGTGGAATTATTAGATACTTAAAGGGGCTGTAACGACCTAAGAAGGTAAAAAGCAGTTCATAAACAGAAAAAGTCATCACGATGATATGATTGAGTCAAGTAGACAAACTAAATAATTAAAATGTTTGCATTTCCACTAGAATGAATAGTCTAGTGGAAATTTATTGTGTTTGATAATTTGTATAATGATTCTGTTTATATTTTAGAATACTTTTGTTCTCTGGAATTTTATATTGAATTGGTTTATCTCTATGTAATGCAGCA
>Ga0153996_1000446_pt1 | contig 18471 bp, 20 predicted proteins | sample TSNC080MetaG_FD_104728 | JGI IMG/M metagenome (GOLD analysis project Ga0153996, IMG submission 104728) | Attine ant fungus gardens microbial communities from North Carolina, USA - TSNC080 MetaG | ecosystem: Host-associated > Fungi > Mycelium > Unclassified | place: USA: North Carolina, Lumber...
CGATTATTACCATGTATCATAGATGGAAGAAAGTTTCCTAAAGATATTTTGCGTGCTGCTGTTAATAAAGTTAGCAGACCACAAGCATTATCAGCAGGAAATTGGAATCGACAAGTTGCTCAAACATGTGCAATGATTAAGAAGTATTATTACGATAGAAACAATCAGGAGGTTTTAGAGATGGCATTGGATAAAAATAATATGGATCGTGATTATTTATTTGGAAGACTTTTAGCCGTAATTGATAGGATAGAATATCGCACGTTTGAACAAGGAGAAAAACGCGAAACAAATGCTAAAAGATACTGGGAAGCTTTTACAAAAAGGCCAGCTCGGACAGTTGGAATATTACAAACTAAGTTATTACCTTATATGGCTAAGCTGAAATCACTCGCAGAAAAAGCTACTTATGAAAGAATGATTAGTGAAATCATAAGTAGTATTGGTGTTGATGGGTTTAATGATAACCCATTGAAAGATATTTATTTAGTTGGCTATTGGAGTCAAGTAGAAGATATGCGATATAAATCTAAAGATACAGAACAACAATTAACGGAGGAATTAAACAATGAGTAACTTTACAAACAAAATAGATTTTGTTGCTTTTGCAGTTGTTAGAAACGCTAACCCAAATGGAGATCCCCTAAATGGAAATAGACCACGTGAAAATTATGATGGTTATGGTGAAATTTCTGATGTATGTCTTAAAAGAAAAATTAGAAATAGATTACAAGACATGGGTGAGAAAATTTTTGTGCAGTCAGATGAAAGATGTGATGATGGAAAGAATAGTTTAAGTGATAGGGCAAAAGAAAATAAAAAAATTGCTGAAGCAATGAAAGCGAAAGATAAAGAACTCTACGCTAAAGTGGCTTGTGAAGAATGGATTGATGTTAGAAGTTTTGGACAAGTATTTGCGTTTAAAGATGCTGAAAAGAGTGGGGTTTCCGTAGGTGTTCGTGGACCAGTTTCTATTCATTCTGCAGTTAGCTTATCACCAATTGATATTCATACGATGCAAATCACGAAAAGTGTTAACAGTGAAACCAAGGATAAAAAATCATCAGATACAATGGGTTCTAAACACAGTGTTAGTTTTGCTGTTTATGAAATTAAAGGAAGTATTAATCATCAATTAGCCACTAAAACTGGTTTTAGTGATGAAGATGCCGAAAAGATGAAAGAAGCTATTAGAACATTATTTGAAAATGATGCTTCTTCAGCTCGACCAGATGGGAGCATGGAAATAAAAAGACTTTATTGGTTTAAACATAATTGTCCAAATGGGCAGTATTCATCAGCTAAAGTGCATCAATCAGTTAATATCGTTACCAATAAAGAAAATCCAAAAGCATTTGAAGATTATGATATCGCTTTAATACCATTAGAGGGATTAGAAGTTGAAATAATAGAAGATTAGCCATTTACGTATGCTAAATAGGCAAGGACAATATATATGAAAGAATACTTAGAAGAAGATTATTTAATGTTATCTGGAATCCAACATTTTTACTTCTGCAAAAGACAATGGGCTTTGATACATATTGAACAACAATGGGCAGAGAATCAAGCAACGATGGAAGGTAATTATCTGCATGATAAAGCAGATAATCCTTACATTGTTGAAAAACGAAAAGATACTTTTATATCTAGAGCTGTTCCAGTAGCTTCAAAATATCTTGGATTATCTGGGATTTTAGATGTGCTAGAGTTCAAAAAAGATAAACAAGGTATTTCTGTCGAAGGTAAAGATGGTTTCTGGATGCCTAATATTGTTGAATACAAAAGGGGAAAGCCGAAAAAGGATAAACGTGATATTGTTCAATTGGTTGCTCAAGTAATATGTTTAGAAGAAATGCTGAATTGTACAATAAAAAAATCAGATTTCTTTTATCATGAAATTAATCGTAGATTGAGTATTGATATCACTGATGAATTAAAAGACGAAACTAGAAAATATAGTATGGAAATGCATCATTTATATGAATTAAAACGAACTCCAAAAGCAGAGTCATATAAAAACTGTCAGAAATGTTCATTATATGATATTTGTTTACCAAGAATGACAAAGAAAAAAGTAAGCGTTCCAAATTATATTAAGCATTATATAATGGAGGATGAAAAAGATGCGTAAACTATTAAACACTTTATATATTACGAATCCTAATGCTTATTTGTCTAGGGATGGGGATAATATTGTTATTAAAGTAGATGATAATGAAATTGGGAGAAGACCAATTCATATTTTAGAAAGTATTGTCTGTTTTACTTATAATGGAATTAGCCCTTCTTTAATGAAATTATGTTCTACTTATCGTGTATCTGTTTGTTTTGTCAATCAATATGGTTCTTTTTCTGGAAGGATACAAGGAAAAATTAATGGAAATGTTTTATTGAGAAGAACACAATATAGAGTAGCTGATGATAAAGAAAAATCGTTAGAAATTTCAAAAGTGATTATTTTAGCAAAAGTTATAAACAGTAGAAAAATTGTTAATAGGGTATTCCGGGATCATAAAGATAAAGTTGATAATATTTTGTTGGAATGTATTCAAGTTAAACTAAAAGAATCTATAGAATCAATTTCCAATGTTAAGGATTATGACTCCTTAAGGGGAATTGAAGGTGATTCAGCAAGAACATATTTTCAAAGTTTTAATGAACTTATTTTAAAGCAAAAGGAAGATTTCTTTTTTGTTGGTAGAAATAGAAGACCACCGCAAGATAATGTTAATGCATTACTATCTTTCGCTTATACTTTAATTGCTAATGAAGTAGCTAGTGCCTTAGAAACAGTTGGGTTAGATCCCTATGTTGGTTTTTTTCATACTGACCGTCCTGGAAGAGTCAGCTTAGCATTAGATATGATGGAAGAACTAAGGGCATATCTAGGAGATCGCTTTGTTTTATCTATTATTAATCGAAAGCAATTAGATTGTAACGGGTTTATTAAGAAAGAAAATGGTGGTGTGTTGATGACTGATGATGCAAGGAAAGCATTCTTAGAAGCATGGCAAAAGAGAAAACAAGAAATAATCAAACATCCTTTTTTAAAGGAAAATATAGAAATAGGATTAATACCATATGCTCAAGCTATGCTTATGGCGAGATTTCTTCGAGGAGACTTAGAGGCATATCCTCCATTTTTTATTCCATAGATTTTGGGCGTATGAAAGGAGAAATCAATATGATTGTTTTAATTGTATATGATGTAAATACTAAGAGTGAAGGAGGAAATCGTCGTTTACGAAAAGTTGCAAAAATATGTGTTAATTATGGACAACGAGTACAAAACTCAGTTTTTGAGTGTCAATTGGATCCCGCACAATATGTAACAATTAAAAAGGAGTTAAGTAACGAAATTGATGTTGAGAAAGATAATCTGCGATTTTATCTGTTAGGAAATAATTGGCAAAGAAGAATAGAGACACTTGGTAAATCTGAGAGTTATAAACCGGATTCTGATGTATTTATTTTTTAATGCGAACCTTAAACAAACATAAAAATCCTAGATGGTTCGCAGATAATATTTAGCATTATCATATTATTTTTTGTTAAAAAAACAAATACTTATATAGGTATTTGAGCTTTATGGTTTAATAAAGGCTAAATATATGCTTATTATAGCCAATAAAGCAGTCGTGCCTCACGCAGGCACGTGGATTGAAATAATGATAGCTTCGTACAATTCAACTGGTTTTTCTGTCGTGCCTCACGCAGGCACGTGGATTGAAATAATTATTTTTAATAAAAGTGTTGCAATATATATGTCGTGCCTCACGCAGGCACGTGGATTGAAATGATATAATGGCTATGGAAATTTGGAGACCGTTAGGTCGTGCCTCACGCAGGCACGTGGATTGAAATCCAAGCAACAGCACAGATTACACCTTTATCATTTTGTCGTGCCTCACGCAGGCACGTGGATTGAAATACCTTCTTTTTTATAAATACTTTAGGTGATATTGTCGTGCCTCACGCAGGCACGTGGATTGAAATAATCGATATTGGTTTAGATAAATATGAATTGCAGTCGTGCCTCACGCAGGCACGTGGATTGAAATACAGAGTTTGGGGGGATTATAGCGACTAAATTAAGTCGTGCCTCACGCAGGCACGTGGATTGAAATATACGCATATTGAACATACGAAGAATTTTTAACAGTCGTGCCTCACGCAGGCACGTGGATTGAAATTTTGAACTTGTGGAGCTAATCTAGCATAACTATCGTCGTGCCTCACGCAGGCACGTGGATTGAAATTAATTCATCATTCATTATATTCGTCCTCCTACCAGGTCGTGCCTCACGCAGGCACGTGGATTGAAATGTGACTATGTCAATTAAACCAATAGAATTTGTAAGTCGTGCCTCACGCAGGCACGTGGATTGAAATCGAAACTAGCAACTGGAGGAATCATTGACCAACCAGTCGTGCCTCACGCAGGCACGTGGATTGAAATGGTAACATAGCACCAAATCAAAAATATGGTCCAAGTCGTGCCTCACGCAGGCACGTGGATTGAAATCAAGTTAGAATACGATTGGATTCAAATGAGAGAGGTCGTGCCTCACGCAGGCACGTGGATTGAAATAACAAATATCCGTCTATGCAAAAAAAGAATTAAGCCGTCGTGCCTCACGCAGGCACGTGGATTGAAATCTTTATACATTTGTGACTACCTTTAACTGGTCAAAGTCGTGCCTCACGCAGGCACGTGGATTGAAATAGTTGATAAAAATGGGAATGTTGTTGCTAATAAAGTCGTGCCTCACGCAGGCACGTGGATTGAAATTAACAATAGTTAAAGCGATTTTGTCGTATATATGGTCGTGCCTCACGCAGGCACGTGGATTGAAATAATTAATCCTTATGCAGAAAAAGTAACACAAGAAGTCGTGCCTCACGCAGGCACGTGGATTGAAATATTTGTGTTACCAAGACACGGGAAAATATTCAAGTCGTGCCTCACGCAGGCACGTGGATTGAAATGCTAATTGATATGCATAATCTTCTATATATGGTAGTCGTGCCTCACGCAGGCACGTGGATTGAAATTTTTATCTCAAACCAATAATCGATATATCGGCGGTCGTGCCTCACGCAGGCACGTGGATTGAAATAAATAGCCGAGGAATTAGAAACTTTATATACCTGTCGTGCCTCACGCAGGCACGTGGATTGAAATTATGATGCTATTGTTACAAAAGAAACACCAGTAAGTCGTGCCTCACGCAGGCACGTGGATTGAAATAATATATCAAACATGGATCTAGTTGGTTTAATCAGTCGTGCTTCACGCAGGCACGTGGATTGAAATGAGTTCTTCATATGTTAATTTATCTAGCAAGTCGTCGTGCCTCACGCAGGCACGTGGATTGAAATTCTAACTCTGGTAAACCGTTGAATTGAGTTCTTAGTCGTGCCTCACGCAGGCACGTGGATTGAAATAAAACTATTTGTATATGTAAACAAAATGATTGAAGTCGTGCCTCAAGCAGACCGCAACAGAAGAATTTCTTTATGCATTATATATTTTGACTATAAATATAATAGAAGACCCCAATCTAATATGACTTAGGATGATGATATTTTCTTGTAAAGTTTATATAAAATATGTGTCTAGAATCTATTAAAAACATATTTTGTGTAATCAATATTTTATAAATTATGTATATTAATAAATAATGATTAAGAGTATTCAAGGTATAGAGATAATTAGAAAAGGAAGAGTTAGATTTTCTTTAACTTAAAGAGAACTTATTTCTTCCTTATTCATTTTTACTACATATAATATACATTTTTGTGATATTACACTACACTCTACTGCTCTATGTATTAATAGATATACATACTTAATCAAATTTAATATATTTAATAACCAATTCCCCATTAAATTTATCATCAGGATTAAGGTTTTCACTCCAATACAAATATTTTTCTGAAGCAACTGTCATTCCTCCAGCTGTGGGATCTATTTGAACTAGAGAATCTTTTTCAATATCATAAAAACATAAATCAGTCGTACTTTGTTGCCAAGTAATATATTTTCCATTTGTAGAAATATTCCAGAAGTGTCCATGATAATATCTGGTGAATAGAACTTTTTCTTTGCCATCTTTGATTAATACATACCAACAGAGTTCATCTACGTAACGAACAGCAATGATCATATCATCGTATGTATAATAATCAATCACGCTATCAGTGATTACTTCACCATCCATAGTAACTATTTCTGCCGCCTGATTATTATTAATATAAATTAACTCATCTTTATAAACTCGTGGAGACATCCCTCTAGTCACAAAGCTAATTTCTTTGGTATTTAGATTATATTTGTATATACTAGCTCCGTTATCATCATAGACATCTTCGTTTTCTTTAAAGGTAGGTTCCCTGTCTTGGACCTCAAAATATAATTCGTCATCAATTCTAACCATTCTTCTATCGATCATTAATTCTTTATGAACTTCTACAGATTCGGATAATTTCATAGTTTCTTTTTCTTGAGTATCTTTATAATAAATATAGTATTCTATTGGAATAGCACTTACTCCCCATACGGAATACGTATAATATACAATTATATCATCGTCTTGATAGGCGAATCCAAAATGCTTAGTTGCTTTTACTCTATCTAATTCTATATCACTTCCATCTTCTACATTAAACAAATAAATAATGGAGTATTCTGATTCATCTCTAGGAACATTCCCTAAAAGAATGGATCCATCATTTCCAATAGTTACTAAACCCAATGCAAAGCGGTTACCAATATTGACTTCCTGAATGTCTTTATTTAAATCTTCAATTGGATAACTTCCTAGATCAGTAAAATAGACCATTTGTAATTCATTCGTTGATGTATTAGTATTTTCTTCAGCAGTATCTTTCTTTCCACAACCATATAATATGCTTGACAAGCAGATTAATATGGTGATAGTTCTTATTTGTTTTCTCATAACATTCCTTTCTCCTTCTTTTTTAATAAATATCTTTTTTATATTACTTTTTTAAACTTGTGTTTTACCACTTTTATCTTCTCCTGCCTTTCTATTATAATTTATGATTAAGAATTATAGTGCAGTTGCATATTGGTTAATTTTTTACTATTATAATCCAAATAAGTGTAACCACTTAAAGTAAGTATAAGTTTTTCTGTATGACGGGCAAATAGATTTATACCGCACTGCTTGCAAACATCTTCTTTGTTTTTTGCTTTACAGATATGACATTTTGCTTTTGCCATAATTTACTTGCCACAATTCTTACAAAACATTTAAATCATCTTCTATTTCATGGTAATATAAATAACTTATACGAATAACAACAAATCGAATGTTTGTTCCTTTTTCAATATATGTAGTATACTGTTTGCTTAATTTGCTAGTTCTAAAATAATCTTACATACTACCTATTAAGTACAATGCTGTTTCAATAAAATCCATTGCTTAACTACAGTTTCAAAGGCATTAGTGATTGGTTTACCATTCACAAGTAATGTTTCATACTTATTTGTTTCTAAAAAATCAGCCATTCCTTGCGAATTAGCCAAGAAGTAGATACCCCAATTTTCAAAATTCCATTCATCAGAGTAGTTGCTACATTCGTAGTCTATATAATAGAGCAATCCATCTTGCACGATAAAATTTGTTGGAAAGTAGTCAATATTCAAATTATGTGGATAGAGTTTCTTGCATATATTAAATAACTGAATAATATAGTGTTGAGTAATTTGATTTTTGGCAACAACCTTAGCTAGTGTATCACCTTCAATGTATTCCTTAATTAAATACTGTTCGCTTTGATTAAAAAACAAAAGCTTTGGAATAGGGATACCAATATCAAACAAGGTTTTATAGTCCCTAAGTTCACTATTGAGTTTATTATTCTCAAACTGGAAATAATCACAGGGTTCATAATGTATTTTTTTCAATACAACAAAAGTATCATTTGACTTTGCTAAATAAGAGTATCCACCTTTACCTTTTCCAAGCAATTTAATGATTTCATAAGGTTTTCTATCTGCGATAATGATTTGACCAATCAAATTGATACCCCCTCAATATTATAGAAATGATCTGTGCTTTCTCACTTAAAGGTCGAGAATATATGTAATTATAGCACAAATTAACTATTTATAAAGCACAAAAAAGAGTTCGATTGATAAACCGTGTAGATAAAACTGTTTGTCTACACATATTACTAGCTATTATCAAAAAAGAAAAACTATTAGAAGATTTAAAAACTCTTAAAATCTGTTGCATAAATGATATAATATTATTATGAAATATATAGTACTTATCTTATCAGGATACAATTAAATCGATTGATAGGAGGAACAATAATGCCTCAAAAAAAACATAGTAGTGCGATGATAAAACTAAGTGAATTTATGTTTAAAAATAGAAAACATGATGCTAATTTTTCTATTGCGAAAACTTTAATTACTAAAATACATGAATTTCCTGATATTACAATAGAACAAATTGCTTACTTATCGAATACTTCTTGTAGTAGTATTTCTAAATTTTGTCAAAAGATTGGATATAAGAGTTTTCACGAATTAAGACATGATATCATTCCAAGAAGTGATAGTGTAGTTAGTAAAACCATCAAAGAAGCAACAGAAGTAAAGCAGACAAATACACAACTCTTAAGTATTGTTCAGACACTATTATCTGATATTTTTCAAAGTTTTGATTCCTCGCAAGTTGTAAGAATAGCGAAAAGACTATCTACTGCTAAAAGTGTTGCTATTATAAGCGGAATGCATGGATTTGCAGCTAATAATCTAGCTAGAGAACAATTAAATTATTTTGGCATTGCAACCTATGAAATTTATCGTGATTCTGAGTATTCTATTTTAAAAAATGTAATTGAATCAACAGATCTTTCGTTTATTATATCACTTTCTGGAGAGTGGGTAGATAAAAAATGGAAGAAGATCCGATTAAAAAAAGATTGTAAAGAAAAGCTTGTATTAATTACGTATAATCAAATACAATATCCATACTTTGAAGAGTGTGTTTCTTTTTATCAAATTGAAAGCTTTTACTCCTCGACCTATATCTCAAATCAAACAATCCAATCTTTCTTTATTGCCTTATTAATTCAAATGAGTATTCTTTTAAAAGAGTAATACTCTTTTTTGTTTTCCAATATTGGAAAATGGAATGTATTGCTTAAGATAATTGGTACTTATAAAATGAGGATAGAAGGGAGATGAAAATATGAGTTTTTTTACGAATCGTATAGAAGCAGTTTTATTACCTGTAATGAATAAAATTTCTTCTCAAAGGCATTTAAAAGCTGTTAGTTCTGCATTAATTGCGACTATTCCATTAACGGTACTTGGAGCTATGTTCTTACTAGTTCCCTATATTCCTTGGCCAGAAAGCTATGTGCAATATTGGGCAAATAATCCAGAACTAGTTTCTAAAGTTTTAATTCCATTTAATATGACATTAGGGTTACTTTCTGTCTATGTTAGCTTTGCAATTGGATATTACTTAGCAGAAAGTTATGAAATGGATAGAATAGGAGGTGGATTTGCAGCAACGTTAGGATTTGTTGTTACTATGAAGTTTGCAAGTATTGAGGGTGGTAGCTACTTCCCAACTGCTTATCTTGGTGGTGAAGGAATGTTTACTGCAATCTTGACTTCAATATTTGCTATTGAAGTGATGAGACTTTGTAAAAAATACAATTTAGCGATTAAACTGCCTAGTCAAGTACCTGCAAATGTTAGTAGTGGTTTTGAGTCATTGGTGCCGATTACTATTTCAACTGCTATTCTTTGGGTGATTGTGCATTTTATTGGATTTGATATTAATCAAATTATTGGAACAGTAGTAACACCATTACTTAGTGCTTCTGCAGATTCAATTGTATTACCATTAGCTTATGTTATATTAACTGCTGTTATGTGGTTTTGTGGAATCCATCCAGCAATTCTTGCTGCTATTTGTTCGCCTATTTGGTTAACAAATGAAGCTGCCAATATGGCTGCAATTGCCGCTGGAAATACGGCAGCACATGTAGGAGTTAGACCATTTATTTTTACGTTCTTATGGATTGGTGGCGGTGGTGGGACTTTGACTTTATGTATTTTGATGTGCTTGTCGAAGTCTAAAACATTAAAAAGTTTAGGACGCTTAAGTATTGTTCCAGGGTTATTTAATATTAATGAGCCTATCATATTTGGGTTACCTATTGTATTTAACCCATATTTTGTGATTCCTTTAATAGTAGGACCAATTGTATGTACTATAATTACCTATCTTGCTTTTACAACTGGAATTGTACCAGGGATTGGCTACCCAGCTGCTGCTGTTTGGACATTACCATCTTTATTTGCTGGAGTGATTTGCACTGGAAGTATTAGAGGCGGAATATTGGTTTTGGTTAACATGATTGTTTATGGAGTGATTTACTATCCATTCTTTAAAATGTATGAGAAGAAAATGGTGAAACAAGAAATTGAAGGGGAATCATAATGAAAAAAAATTCAAAGAAATTTCCCGATAATTTTTTATGGGGTGGTGCTGTTGCTGCTAATCAATTAGAAGGAGCTTACAATATAGATGGTAAGGGCTTAAGTGTTGCTGATATTAACCTTTTTAATGATAAAATTGAGTTATCAAAGAAATCCAATACTGAAATGTCTTCTGTTGAGGTAGTAAAGGCAATGAAAGATTCTATTGGACGTTATCCAAAACGAGAAGGTATTGATTTTTATCATACGTATAAAGACGATTTGAAATTACTAGCAGGATTAGGTCTTAAATCTTTTAGAACATCGATTAGTTGGGCTAGGATTTTTCCGAATGGTGATGAATTAGAACCAAATGAAAAGGGTTTATTATTCTATGATAGTTTAATTGATGAAATCATAAAGAATGGGATGGAACCATTAATCACTATCTCACATTATGAAATGCCAATTCAATTAGCTCTAGATTATAATGGATGGTATGATAGAAAGACAATTGATCGATTTTCAAACTATTGTAAAATACTGTTTGAACGTTATAACGGCAAGGTTAAATATTGGATTATTGTCAATCAAATTAATTTAATTAAACATGAATCTTTCAATCATTTAGGTATTCCAAGCGATCGAGTAGAAAATTTATTAGAAGCAAAATATCAAGGCTTGCATCATGAATTAGTTGCATGTGCAAGAGCAACCAAAATAGCTCATGAAATCAATCCAAATTATCAAATTGGCGTAATGCCTTGTTATGGTATTTGTTATTATCAAGATCCACATTCAGAAAGTATAATCACAACACTTAAACACAATCAAATGGAGTATTTTGTAAGTGATGTAGCTGTTAGAGGTTATTATCCGAATTATTCTTATAGATTTTTTGAAGAAAATAATATAAATTTGAATATCACGGAGCAAGATATTGCTGATCTTAAAAATACAGTTGATTTTGTTAGCTTTTCTTACTACTATACAAGTGTTGTTGACGAACATGGGAAAACATATGCGAATCCAAATACAATGAAAAATGATTGGGGTTGGGGTAGTGATCCAATTGGACTTAGAATTGCTTTGAATCTGTATTATGATCGTTATCAATTGCCAATTATGATTACAGAAAACGGTATGGGATTTAAAGAGGAGGTAGCAGATGATGGTATCATTCATGATGATTATCGTATTGATTACTATCGTCTGCATATCCAACAATTGAAAGAAGCTATTTATGATGGTGTTGAAGTAATTGCTTATTATCCATGGGGTCCAATAGATTTGGTTAGTTGTTCATCTTCAGAAATGTCGAAAAGATATGGATTTATCTATGTAGATTTAGATGATTATGGTAAGGGAACTGGAAAACGGACAGTGAAAGATAGTTATTATTGGTATAAAAAAGTCATTGAATCCAATGGAGAAGAGTTATAAAGTAGCAATAGAATTATAGAGATTTATTAATAACTGACACCTTAGTAGCTTTTTGCAAATAGTGTGTCAGTTATTTTTTAAGATAATACTGTCTATAAAATATGAATGGGGAACTGTAGATAACAATGGTACATTCATCAATTAGTAAAATTATTTCAATGCCATTTTATCAACAGATTAATGACTATTATTGCGGTCCAGCTGCAACACAGATGGCATTAGCTACAAGAGGTGTTAATGTAAGTCAATCAACGTTAGCTAGTGACACTTGGTTAGAAACAGACAAATATAAAGGAACTGTTGGCCGATACATAAAGTATACGCTAAATAATTTATTAGGAACAACTTGGTATAGCTATAAGGAAGTTAACAAGGAAGATGCGGATTTATTAGAATATCGAGTGAAATTAAACATTGATAGGGGTTATGCTCCTGTTATTGCTGTTTATCAAACTGGAAAAGCTGAGCATAAGGATAAAGTGCTGAATGGACATACCTATCACTATTTACGTCATTTCGTCACCATTTATGGATATGATTTAGGTTATGAAAATGGAACAAGAGGAATCCTCTATAAAGATCCTATAGCAGGGTATAGTGGAAGATTTGAAGACGTGCAGCCAAGCAATTGGATTTCGACTTCGTTATTGGCATTTTTGATTTGGTGAGGATCTATAACTTACTAAAAAATTTTATTCGTTCATAATTGAGGAAAGAGGAACATATGAAAAAATGTATTAAAATTATGGTATTCATGAGTTTACTAATTGTGCTATTAGGATGTAATACGTCTAAATCCAATCAAAACTCTTCTCTAGAAAGTACAACATTTAAAGATATGAGTACTTTATCAACCTATCTAATTGATGGTAAGAATGGGACAAGATTTATATTTTGAGATTCAAGATAGAGAACCTATCTACAAAGAAGATAGTGAATATTATCAAGATAATGGTTCAAGTATTTATAAGTATAATTTAGATACAAAAGAGATTAGTTTCGTAATCCGGGGCATGTCACCACGCATTTATAATGGTGAGTTAATCTACATTAATAATTCACAAGAAGCAAAAATTATGACAATGAATGGCACAGAGATTTTAGATAGAGTCATTGATTATTATTCATACGATGATGTCTTAATAGCTGTTCAATACATTAATGAAGACACTTGCAAAATGACATTAATTAAAAATGGCATAAAAGAAACAATATTTGATAGAACTTATAAAGATTTATTTTGGGATGTTTATACGAATGGAGATTTTGTTACTTGGTTGCAGGGTGGAAGTTATGATTTATTATGTTTTTATGATATTGAAAGAAAAAGTTTAGTTACAATATCGAGTCTTCCAGGTGGAAGCACAACCATCTCAGAGAAATATTTACATTGGAGTGAAAACCTTGATCCTGATGATAAATTTAACGGGGAAATGGTTATTCACTATATTAAGTTTGACTAAGTAATAACTTAAATAATCGATAACATATCAAAAAAATAAAGAGTACTATCAATGTCCAAGAGATATGGATTTATCTATGTAGATTTAGATAATTATGGTAAGGGAATTGGAAAACGGGCAGCGAAAGATAGTTATTATTGGTATAAAAAAGTCATTGAATCCAATGGAGAAGAGTTATAAAGTTGCAATAGAATCATAGATTTGTTAATAACTGACACCTATAGTAGTTTTGATTTTTTACAAATAGTGTGTCAGTTATTTTTAAAGATAATACTGTGCGATCAAATATGGAATAGTAGTATCATCAGTTGGTAATATGTATAAATGGTTAATTATTTTAAAAAAGAAGGAGAAAGGAATGTTATGAGAAAACATATAAGAAAGATAAGCATATTGATCTGCTTATCAAGCATACTATATGGTTGTGGAAAGAAAGATTCTGCTGAAGAAAATACTAATACATCAACGAATGAATTACAAATGGTCTATTTTACTGATCTAGGTAGTTATCCAATTGAAGATTTAAACAAAGACATTCAGGTAGTCAATATTGGTAACCGTTTTGATTTACCGTTATCAACAATTGGAAATGATGGATCCATTCTTTTAGGGAATGTTCCTAGAGATGAATCAGAATACTCCATTATTTATTTGTTTAATGTAGAAGATGGAAGTGATATAGAATTAGATAGAGTTAAAGCTACTAAGCATTTTGGATTCGCCTATCAAGACGATGAAATGATTGTGTACTTTACATATTACGTATGGGGAGTAAGTGCTATTCCAATAGAATACTATATTTATTATAAAGATACTCAAGAAAAAGAAACTATGAAATTATCTGAATCTGTAGAAGTTCACAGAGAATTAATGATAGATATAAGAATGGTTAGAATTAATGACGAATTATATTTTGAGGTCCAAGACAGAGCACCTACTTTTAAAGAAAACGAAGATGTCTATGATGATAACGGAGCTAGTATATACAAATATAATCTAAATACCAAAGAAATCAGCTTGGTGACTAGAGGGATGTCTCCACGAGTTTATAAAAACGAGTTAATTTATATTAATAATAATCAGGTTGCAGAAATAGTTACTATGGAGGGTGAAGTAATCACTGATAGTGTGATTGATTATTATACATACGATGATATGATTATTGCTGTTCGTTACGTAGATGAACTCTGTTGGTATGTATTAATCAAAGATGGCGAAGAAAAAGTTCTATTCACCAGATATTATGATGGACGCTTCTGGAGTATTTCTACAAATGGAAAATATATTACTTGGCTACAAAGTGCGAAAGATCTATGTTTTTATGATATTGAAAAAGATTCTCTAGTTCAAATAGATCCCACAGCTGGAGGAATGACGGTTGCTTCAGAAAACTATTTGCATTGGAGTGAAAATCTTAATCCTGATGATAAATTTAACGGGGAATTGGTTATTAAATATATTAAGTTTGACTGAGTAATGATTTAAACAATCGTTGACATATCAAAAAATTAAGTAATATTCCAAAAAGAATCAAACAAAATAGAATCTGTTTTGGGAGATTCTTTTCATTTTGTGAAATTGTAATACGATTATGGATAATACAAATAGTAAGTAGCAAACTAATAATGAGTTTATCATTTAAAAAAATATTTTATTACTATTATTTATTATGTGCAGTAACATCTATATTATGTTTTAAAACTAGCATTAAAATATACAGAAAAATTTCCTTTTTAAGGTTCTGATAGTTTTTGAATAATAACACAAACTATAATAGAAGAAAGAGGTGAAATATCATGTCTAAAAGTAAAAAGAAGAAAGATCAAGTAAAAAAAGAATCTTCAATGAATGACATTAACCAAGAACAAGAAACGAAACAATTTGGAGAATCTTTAGCAAATAGTAAAACTTATGCTTATTTAGATGAAACACGTGAACGTCGTGATGGTCCAGGTGGTAACTAATTGCTGATTAATTAGAAATGAATCAATGATATAGTTTAGAGTATATAAAGTAAATTCTTAAAAAATAGAAAATAAAGCGGCATTTTATTGTCGCTTTATTTTAGTATAGTTGGGAACTTCTTGATTGGTGTAAGTGTCAATGATATAATAACACAGTATTCAAAGAAAAAAATCTATATAAATTTTTGAAAGGGAAATCTTTTTTTAAGATTATTTGAACAGATATAATGAAATTTCAATTTGCAAAACTAAGCCAAAAAGAAGCACTAGAAATAGCTTCATGGAAGTATCAAGGAATCTATGAATTCTACAATATGGATTATATTCCAGAAGATTTAAAAGAGTTTATAGATGAAGAAAAAAGAAATAAAGCGATTAGTGATTATTATTCTACTAAGAATGAGCAAGGTGAACTAATAGGATTTATCGAATTAGCAAATAAATACAATGAATGCTTGATTGGTTTAGGTTTAAAACCAACCTTTACCGGTAAAGGAATTGGTATTTCTTTTATCAATAGTATTCTTATATTCATTAAGGAAATTTATCCTAATGTTACATTATTAAGAATGAGTGTTGTCGATTTCAATGAAAGAGCTATAATAGTATATAAACGGGCAGGGTTTAAAGAAGCTGGCTCTTATACATCAATTATCAATCAAAAAGAATATCGTTTCATTACATTAAATAAGGAGATATAATACCTCCTTACTCTTTATACTAAACTTCTTGATTATTAACTAAAGATTTATGTATATTTTCTGTACCAGCTTCTACTGCTTTTTTATAGTAATTACACTTATGATTAATAACAGATAATGAATCATTTAATTCTTCAATTTGTTTTAATACCGCAATTTTTCTTTCTAAGAACATTTGATATCTTTTCTCAAGTGAGAGATCTCCCTCTTTCACCCATTCTGTAAATATTCTTATTTCTTTAATTGGCATCCCTGTTTTCTTTAGACATTCAATTAATTGCAACATTGATATATCGGAATCATGAAATAATCGTACTCCAGAATCCTTTCGAGTAATAAATGGTAATAGTCCTTGATTATCATAATAACGCAAAGTAGAAACTGGTAAGTTCATAAGTTTAGCGACTTGACTTATCGTATATGTCATATAAATTGTCCTCCTTTACTTCATTGTAAACAGTTTTCTGTTTTATTTCAAGAACTTTAAGCTAACGTTAACTTTAATCGTATAAAGAGATGACAATCCAAAAATATACTTATCGTTAATTATATTTGCATTCTTAATCTACATATGTCAATGATGAAATAGGAGGTGAAACCGTGATAGGAAAATATAATAAATTAGTGCGTGATAAGATTCCTGTAATAATTGAAAAGCAAGGCGAAAAAGCAATTACAAAAATTTTGAATCAGAACGATTACAGAAAACAATTAGAAATGAAATTATTGGAAGAAGTTAATGAAGTAATTGAAAGTAGTAAGGCTAATTGTTTGGAAGAATTAGCAGATGTATTAGAAGTTATTACATGTTTAGCAGAAATATATGGAAGTAATATAAATGAGGTTCAATCAATTCAAGAAAAAAAGAAAAGAGAACGTGGCAGTTTTAAAGAACGAATTTATTTAGTGGAAGTACAAGTTTGTGAATTATCAAAATGAATTGAACTATTTATTTCACTTTAGTTGTGTTTATGGTAGAATTAGCTTCAAGGATGGTGAAGCAAATGAAAGACAAAAAGTTGATTGTAGAAATTAAACCGTTGCTTGTCGTTGTTACATATACAATTATATTAGGAACAATTGTGCTTAATTATCAAATCGTATTTGGCATTATAGGAACTCTTTTTGGTTATTTAAAACCTCTATTTATTGCATTAGGAATTGCTTATGTTTTAAATTTACCTATGAAAGCTATTGAAAAATTTATACTTAAAAGAGTAAATGAAAAATCAAAATTACGTTCAAGAGTAAGAGGTATTTCTATTCTCATTACAACAATATTAGTATTGTTAGTAATTACAGCATTTTTTGTATTAATTGCACCTCAATTGATTAAAAGTGTAACAACATTAATAGAAAACATTTCTGGTTATGTTCAAAATTTAGTCAACCAAATTACAGCGTTTTTAAATGAAAACAATATAAATAATAAAATGATATCTGAACAATTAAATAATATTGCTAAAATAGATTGGGATGATTTTTTAGTGTCTGTCGGAGATTGGTTATTGGCTAACTCAAAATCAATAGGTGTAACAGCTAGTAAATCAATCGAACAAGCAGTTAATAATTTTGTGGATGGTACCTTAAAATTTGGGGGATCATTTGGAGCTTGGATCACTGGAATTTTTATTAGTTACTATTTATTAAGTAGCAAAGAGAAATTCATTCGTCAAGCTAGAAAATTAATAGCTGCAATATTTAGTAATAAACAAGCTGAAATTATTTTTAGAATTGGTAAACAAGCCAATCAAATCTATTCTAGTTTTATCACTGGACAATTATTAGAAGCCTTTATATTTAGTGGTATTGTTTTAGTAGCTATGACACTTCTTAAAATGGAATATGCTTTATTAATATCTTTAGTTATTCTAGTTGCTAGTTTAATTCCAGTATTTGGAGCAATATTCGCTATGTGCTTTGGAGCATTTTTGATTTTTTCAGTGAATCCAATACAAGCAGTTTGGTTTATTGTTGTTTATCAAATATTACAACAACTAGAAAACAATTTAATTTATCCTAAAGTAGTTGGTGAATCTGTTGGATTACCTGGCGTATGGGTATTGTTATCAATTTTAGTTTTTGGTAGTATGTTTGGATTATTAGGTATGCTTTTAGCAGTGCCAACATCTGCTTTACTATATCAATTAACATGTAAATTGATAAATTATGTGTTGAAAAAGAAAAATATAGAGATAAGTGAGTTGGGAAATATAGAGAAAATGGAATCGGAAGAGGGATAAAAAAAGGGAAAAAAGAAATAATCAATTTGGCAAAAAATAGTAAAACAAAAAAAGAAAAAAGACTTGCAAAGGAAAGAGAAATGTAGTAGTATAGTAAGGCAGTCGAAAAAAGAGTGCGATAGAACATTGAAAACTAAACAAAACCAAAAAAAACGTCAATAAAGAAGAAGAAGAGAA
>Ga0153996_1000447_pt1 | contig 18463 bp, 20 predicted proteins | sample TSNC080MetaG_FD_104728 | JGI IMG/M metagenome (GOLD analysis project Ga0153996, IMG submission 104728) | Attine ant fungus gardens microbial communities from North Carolina, USA - TSNC080 MetaG | ecosystem: Host-associated > Fungi > Mycelium > Unclassified | place: USA: North Carolina, Lumber...
CGTGAGTAGGTTCCCACCTAAGAGCCGCTATCTCTCCGATCGCATTCCCACTGTCTTCCTTCCTCTCTCATGATTGACATCTTGTGTAATCCTGTATATCTAATATTGGACAATGTGAGAATATTGGTCAGGTACCATGAGAACAGTTTCTGGCGGTCTAGTAGTATAAGTACTAGTCGGCTGTCGTAGATATACCTCAGTTGAATATCACCTTAGCTTCCGGATCTATCCACTAGCTTCTTAGTGCCTCTGCCTTGTGTGCGGAGTGAGCCCTAACATTGCCAGAGATACCAGTAGAATTTGCAATACCACTCCAAGAGGTAAAAGTTGTGGTTATGGGGCAACGTCGTGAGCTGGGGCTATTAGATGAGGGATCAGAGATAGTGATTGTGCGAGAGGATTTGTGTAAGAAACTGGGGCTGGAAGTGAATAAAAAGAGAAGAATAACAATGCAGATGGCAAATGGGGGGAAGGAAGAGATGCAGGGATGCATGGAGTATTTGGAATTGGAGGTGGGAGAAGTGAAAATATACGCACATGCATTTGTGGTGCAGCCGGCACCATATCGGCTACTACTAGAGAGACTATGGCAGAAGGGGGTAAAGTTGGGAAAGATCGAGCGAGCTGGTGGGAGCGTGGAGGTAGAGATCTTAGACCCAGGAGAAGGTGGAAAGCGAGTAGTAGTGCCAACGAGGGAAAGGAGGGGTGAGAGACTAAAGAGCAGTATGCTGGCAGTGAAGGAGAGAGATGGAAGTGAAAGGAAAAGGTTTAAAATTGATGAGGAGCTAGGTGGGAGTGACTGTGGTGAAGAAGCTTTTGACGGTATCAGTAAGGGTAAGAAGACGGCGATAAATGAAGAAGGGGACGTACTATGTGAGGAAGATGTTGTCTTAGAGGAGAGCGAAGAAAAGGCAAAGAGCAAGGGGGTGGCAAGTCGGCTAATCAAGGAGAAGGAGATAGAAGTACTGAACATGGAGAAGTGTTAAGACTCTAGACCTCACAGTTGAATTATGCGTTTCAACTTGAAGCCTATATCTAACACTTGATATCTTCACGCTCCTCATTAGAGGATCTGGTTAAGGTTTTCAGTGAAGTTATATCGGAGGAGAGATGTAAATGAGACTTTGAGTAGCACTCTTGAGATTGTCCTAAGACGAGTAAGAGTACCGATTCCTCAGAGTAAGATTTTACAGAGGGAATACAGAAAGAGAGAACTTGCTATTCCCTTCTCTTTCTGGTCTGTATTTATCCTAACTAGGGATGTAACAATCGTTACAATGTGGTAACACTACTTGTAACTAAGAGTGACTAGTTAAGTGACAGATCAGTGACAGGGTGACAAGTGAGTCAGAAGTGAGTCAGTGTCTAATAATGGGTTAGTCCAATATTGTCCTATTTATCACAAGTCCAAAGATAGAAGGAGAAGAAGATAGTCCGAAGTTTCTCTGAAGAATCTTGTCTGTTTTATGAGTCCATTATCTCTTTAGAGTCCTCAGACATTATTTGATGCATTACTACATGATAATGTCTTCGTTTAGTATTGCTAACATCTCGTCTACTAACCACTCATTATCAGACCATGGCTGATAATAATTGTAGTCCCACTCGATGTTCATAACAAGAAGAGTATGTGACACAATGAGGACATCATCTTGGGAAGAGTGATGGGGGAGTCCAGGCAGCAAGAAGTTGAAAGAGAAGAGGGTGGAGTATTAGGTGGCGGTATGTGGGCAGTGGTTTAGCGAGTTGAGGAGAAGATGGGAATACCGGATACAGGAGAGGATGTGCGACGCGACGAGGACATCACCTTAGAAAGAATAGAGGAGGGGGATATGTTGAGAGATATGGAGGGGGTCAGGCAGCAAGAAGTCGAAGATGAGGGGACTAAGAAGAGCGACAAAGAACAATCAAAGATTAGAGAAGGGCAGAAGACATCGAAAATACAAGAAAAACTCACAAAAAAAAGCAACTATGTCTCTGACATCTCGAAAAGACTCTTCAAGCTAGCGAGGATGATAATGACACCCTGATGGTCAGAGTTGTTGGAGACGGAACAATGGAGATAAAGGTTTCTGGTATAGAGGGTGGAACAGTATTGTGGAGCCCTCAAGAACTAGCCATTAAGAACGCCCAAATTGTTTGCGTAGGGTATAACAAAGGTTTTCATAGTGTCGAAGTTAGGTGGCATCGTCGAAAGCAGCATTGACGGACAGGGGAGGAAGTCGAAGGTGGCAAATAGAGTCACGTGATCATTGAGGACATGACACCATGTCACACCTTAGTTTTGCAGTATTCCCTAATGTCCTTACTTGCGAAGATGCCTGGATAATATTGGATTCAAGGATTGGAAAGAGAGGGAGAGACTAGACAAGCAGAAAAAGAAGTAGGAGTGGAGGAAATTGTGAGGACACAACGAGGACATCGTTCTTAGAAAGAAAGGGGGAGGTATGGAGATAGCCTTTGGGCTACCTGCATAATAGTATGTGATTCACATCTCCTTCTATTTCTATTTCTTTTATTGGTGTTCTCATTCATTTAATTTCTATTTCAATTCTATTAGATAATTATGTAATTATCAATAGTAAAAGTGACATGATACAAAAATAAAAAAATATCCTTTTTATCTTTAACCACTAAACTCTAAGATGACTTTCTCCTCTGAACTCGTTATCCTTTCTACAGTAGAGAGTGGAAACTCTTTAAGATTCTTGAGATTATTTTGGAGTTGAAGGAATTGTTGATCAGCTGTGTGTTGGAAATGAAGATAAAGAGCCCAGTTCTCCCTAAAAAGATCAAAATTAGCAATAGCCACTAAATTCCCGACAAGAGTAGTTCGCAACTGGGCCAAAGGATGGTCAAATAGCACAAATTGTTGTATGAGGGAAATTTGATCAGTGGTGATTTGTTGGTAGGGGGCATGGTAGGATAGGAGTAGGTTGTTGGTTTATGCTTAGAGGAATTATTTAATGGAGAGGAAGAAGTTGTTGACTTGTTTATGGTTAACTGGTAATAGTGTTGGTGGTATGATAACAAGAGTAGTTGTGTTAGAGGTAGAGAAAGAAGAAAAAGAAGACATGAACTATTGTGTTGTGTTGTTAGTTCTGTTTCTGTCTTTTTTTATAGACTTTGAGAAGTTGTTTGGCATTAGTGATTATTTGTTTCTGGTTCCCAGGTACATTTTGTTTCAGGATATCCTTTCCAGTGAAATAGAAATTCCTTTACTCTATTATTATTTCTGGAGTTGATTATGTTTTTGACTTCCTATTCTTTTTCTCCTGTGATGATCTTTGGAGAGGGTCTTTTTGAGAATTTCCCATATTGGGTGTTCTCTTGTGTGGGCCAGAGAAGGTGGACATAGAAAATGGAATGTATTTTCCAGTGTGGCAGTAATTTTAACTAGTAGTTAACAAGTTTAGTTCTTTCCAAAATTTTAAAAGGGCCTATATGTTTTAGTGTGAGCTTTTTTGGGGTTCCTTTGATTTGGATATATTGAGAGTCTAGCCAGACTTGTGTTCCTGTCTTGAGGTTGGGAAGTCTATTGAGTTCTCTTTGTCAATTGCTGAACAAAGAGCAATTAGCTTTATTCTGGCTTGGAGTTTAGCAACCTTATAAAACAAGCACACAAAGTTGCCAAGAATCTCATTAATCAGAGAATCAAAAGCAAAGTCCCTGTTATATTTGCTATACTATATATACAATTACTATTGTGGCTATATGTCTTGTCTCCTATAGTCCTTATATCTATCAGCTGACTTTTTTGTTATATGCTGTGACTTTGTATGACATAACCATTCTGTGACTGATGTCACACCTTTTTGTGATTATGTGACAGTCACATGCTATTTTCCTATGCTCTACCCTAGTAATAAAGAAAAGAAATATTAAATAATAACTTAGCTATTTTGCCAAGTTATGACACTACCCCTCTCTTAAGTTTTCTCATTCATGTTGTCCATTTCATTGTCATCATCTTTTGTCTATTCTCTAACTCCCAATTTTTCTTTCTTAGTTTTTTCTTCCTCTGTGATTATTTTCATTCTTCTTTTCCCTTGATTGTTTTTCTTTCTATCGTCTTCAATTTCTCTTCAATCTTCCCCAATATTCTTGGTTATACTGTTTGTCTGACCATCCAAATAATTTTCTTGCTGTGAATCTCCCTGGTAATTCTTTCCTTCTGAATGTTCTTTTCTTGCGTTCTTGTTTTACCATATCTTCTATGTCTTGCTAATATTCCTTCTTGAATTCTTTAATTGTTTCCTTTGTATTCTTTAAATTCTCTCTTCCTTCCCAAGTATTGGACTCTACTGTAAATCCCTTCCAACATACCAGGTACTTATCCTTCCCTCTTATTCATTGCTTGTTTAATATTTTCTTTACCTCCTACTCTTCTTCTCTCTCAATTATAACTGGAGCTGGTTGCTCCTTCTTCTCCTCTTCCACTTGCCCTACGTATTGACATATTCTACTAATATTAACTACCAGATGTACTTTTACTGTACTAGGCAATTCCAATTCCACTACATTCAATAATACAATCTTCTTAATTTTGTAAGGGCCAACAAACCTCTCTGTCAATTTCTCTGTCCTTCTACCAACCATCTGATACTTCAGATCCTTAGTACTCAGCATCACTAAGTCTTCTACTTTGTAGTTGTTGACTTCTGCTCTCTTCTTATCCACATATTTCTTCATTTTTTCTTATGCTTTACTTAGCACTGCTTTCGCTTTCTCCTATATCTCCTTTATTTTCTCAATAAATTTCTCTGCTCCCTCATACTTCCCCTTCTTTCTTCTCTCAAACCCTATCCTGGGATCTTGCCCATAGTTTGCCTTAAAAGGCAACGTCTGAGTACTCAAGTGCATTTTATTGTTGTATGCAAACTCTACTATTTCCAACTATTCTGGCCACTGCTCTTGCCTATGATTGATGAACATTCTTAAGTACTGTTCTAACTCTTGATTTACTCTCTCTGTTTGTTTGTCTGTCTGAGAATAGAACATTGTTAACAATTTACTCTTGATCCCTAACATTCCATTTAACTCTTGTATTAGTCCTGCCGCAAATTGTGGTCCTCTATCTGATATGATACTTTTGGGTAGACTATGTAACTTCCATATATTATCTCTGAACAGCCTTGCTAAACCTTCTGCCAATGTTTTCTCTGTAATTGGTATGAAGTGGACCATTTTAGTTAGTCTGTCTATTACTACTAAGATCAAATCGTATCCTTGAGCCAGAGGTAGCTTAGTAATGAAATCTGCTAATATATGCATCCAAGGTTTTTTGGATATTGAATTAGGCATTAACTTGCCCATTAGTTGTTCTATGTAGTTTTTATTGCATTGGCAGGTATCACATCCTTTTACATAACATTTTACTTCCTTTGTTATTTCTGGTCACCAAAAGTTCTAGGTAACTAATTCTACTGTCTTCTACTATCCCCCATGACCTCCTACTGGTATATCATGATATAACCAGATAATCTCTGCTCTTAGCTTTGGTACATATATCTTTCCTTCTTTATATATTATACTGTCAACTTTTCTCTATTCTTCGTCTCTTAGCATTTTTACCTTTGCTTGTTTCATGTCTTCTACTGTCTTTACTACCTCATTATCTTTCACCTTTGACTTTCTTATTTCCTCTAGTAGATCTACCCTATCTACTATTATTTCTACTGCTTTCATTCTTCTTACTTTTAACCACTCTGGTTTTACCAATATCTTATCCTCATTATCCTTTTCTACTCTAATTTCCCAGTCTGGTCTTCTGCTCAGACTGTCTACTTTCCTTATCTTACTTTCCAGGACATGTTTTAGCATAAAACTAAATCTAGATAGGTATAATGCCTATTTTGCTTGTCTCTGATTTAATTTTTGTGCCTTCATAAAGTATTTGAGATTCTTATGATCTGTCCAGATCTCGAACTTTTCTATTGCTCCTTCCAGGAAGTACCTCCACACTTCTAGGCATTTAACAACTGCTAACATCTCCTTGTTGTGTATCTCATAGTTTTGTTCTATATCACTAAGAGATTTGGAAATGAAAGTAACTGGTCTCTACTTTTTATCTGAGTACTTTATTGACAGTACTCCTCTAGTAGCATAGTTTGACATTAGCTTTTACTCTAAATTCTTTGTCTAAGTCTGGTGCCACTAATACTGGCTTTGTTGTGAAAACTTGCTTCAGCTCATTGAATGCTTTCTGCTATTTCTCTCCCCACCACTATTTCTCATCTTTTCTCATCAGCATATTCATTGGTCTTGCTACTCAAGCAAAATCTTTGATAAACCTCCTATAATAATTTGTGAGGCCTAAGAATTTTCTAACATCTTTCATGTTCTTGGGTTCTGGGCAACCAAGTACTCCTTTTACCTTTTTAGCTTCTATTTCTATTCCATTGGGTCCAATAATGACTCCTAGGAATCCTATCTTTCTTGCTTTCCATACACATTTCTCTGGTTTGACATATAAGTCATTCTCCTCCAGCCTCTTCAGTATTTCTTCTACAATTTTGTCATGCCCTTCCTCTGTTTCTGTCCTTACCAGTACATTGTCTACAAATGCTGTGACCTTTCCTTTGTTTATTAAATCCCTTAAGATTTCATTTATCATTGCCTAGAATGTAACAGGTAAGTTTGTCATCCTAAAGAATATTACTATTGGCTCGAAGAAACCTATGTGCATTGTGAATGCCTCTTTCCACTCATTTCCCTCTTTTATCCTTATATTGTTGAACTCCCACCTGAGATCCATCTTAGTGAACACTTTTTTACTTCCCATGTTGTTAATTAACTCTGTAATTAATAGGAGCAAGTAGTTATTCTTTATTGTCTGATTATTCAGGTTATGGTAGTCCATTACCATCCTCTTACTGCCATCTTTCTTGTCTACAAAAACACCGGCAATATTTGAGATGATTTTGAGGGTCTGATATACCCTTTCCTCAATTGATCTTTCATAAATTTCTGGACCTCTTCCCTTTCATTCTTTGATAACAGGTAAATTCTTCTCTTTTGTAATTTAAACGTTTCCTTGAGATCTATAGCATGATCCCAAGTTTTCCTGTTTATCTTTAGGTTATATGCTGCTAACCATGGCATTCCCAGAATTACTTCTGTCTTTTCTAAGTCACACATATTTATTCTCATTCTTTTTACATAGCCTTTGTAATACACATTGTACTCTACTTGGTGTGTAATGGCCCCTCTACTGTTATTTGTTCTGTCTACATTTCTGATGGCTATTGGTCTTTCTAGTTTCTGTAGCCTAAATCCATGTTTTGTTGCTATTCTCTTATTCATGAACATCCCTGTTATACTACTGTTCAAGAGTGCTTTTACTATCACATCTTCATGTATATCTATTTTCTTCATCCTAATATTTAACCACACCTCTCTTAGCATTTTGAAGGTTTTCCTGACCTCCTTTTGGCTACCCTCCTCTTTTGTTGTGCTTTTGCCTCTTTGGGCTGTGCTACCTTTTCTATACACCTATACTATCTTTGTTTGTCTTGGATTACTTCCTGTTCTTTGTTGTCTTTTACATGGCATCCTTTCTCTCCACACCTCTCACACTTTATGTATGTTACTATTACCTCCCTTGTGCACCACCCTAGTTCTAATAGGTGTGCTTCCTCTGGCACTTCTTTTCCACAGTATTCCTTTGCTCTTTTCCTTAATTCCTCTACCAAACTCCTTCTCCATTCTTGCTGCACTTCTCATAGCTTAGCCATATACACCGTCTCTTCCTCCTCTGTCCTTCTCAACCTTCTTTCCTGTGCTTCTCCCTTTACAGAGCATGCCATGCTCCTTTGGTTGGTGTGCCTTTTGTGGCTTTGCTATATGTGCTATCCTTTCCTTTCTCATCCACAGTAGACACTTCTTATACTTGTGTCCTTTCTTCCCACACTTGACATATTTGACCATCACCGACTTCTGCCTCCTAATTACTCTTTCTTCCACTTCACATTGTATCACCCTACTTCTCAGTATTTCAAACTTATTTTGGGAAATAGTAGTTCTCTTTCCTTCTTCTTTCTCATTTCTGCAGTTATAGGCCAGGTACCTGAATCCTTTGCATTTCCTACACAATTTTTCTTTCCTTCTCTCAAGTTCTACCCTCAGTTTGGTGAGGGCGCATTTCTCTTTGAGCAAGCTGCTCATCAATAAATGGTATTGTTCTTGAGACATTGTGATAACGTCTTAGGGTACAAATTTAATGGTTTTGATCTTACTAGTTACTACATTTGCTGGGGCACAAGATCTTTACCCAGCCAAAGTCCTACTGCCTTACTAACTACTGCCCTAATAGTATAGTTAGACTATTACCCAATAGATGGGATCTCTAATCTAGATGGCCTTCTAGAAGTAACTGTCATTTCTCTACATGTACTACTCACAATGGAGCACAGCACAAGGTTTATACTATAAAAGCTATACTACTCAACACGACTCAATTATGAGGTCAGATCTCAAATGTAATACCTGAGCTTGGTACTGTGTCTCCACCTGTAGTCCCTAACTGACTGCAAAGTCCCCTTAAGCCAAGGGCCTAGCTATGTATAGAGATAGTTACTGATCACAATGATTAGTAGCCAAGGGTTGATTGAATGAGATAAGAGTTTAAGCAAGGTCTAAGGTGAACAGTGCTTGGATGTGAATCAAGTTCTAGTGTAAGGTTGCTGAACTCCAAGCCGGAATAAAGCTAACTGCTCTTTGTTTAGCAATTGACAAAGAGAACTTAATAGAGTCCCCATTAGATTTGCTATACTATATATACAATTACTATTATAGCTATGTGTCTTGTCTTCCATAGTTCTTATGTCTATCAGCTGACTTTTTTGTCACATGCTGTGACTGTGACCATTTGTGACTCTGTGATAGTCATGTGATATTTTCCTATGCTCCATCCTAGTAATAAAGAAAAGAAAAGAAAAGAAATATTAAATAATAACTTAGCTATTTTGCCAAGTCATGACATGTTTGGCATTTGTCCAGATCTTTTCCATGTGGTTAATCCTATTGTTGGCAGTGATGGATAAGGTTTCTGGGGTGTTAATGTGGGTTTTTGTAGGGTGTCCAAACATAAGTTCAAATGGGATATATGAACCTCTATAAAGTCTAGAGTTATAGAAATATTTGGTCATAGATAGCTTATCAGCCCATGTTTCCAGGTTGTCAGCACAATAGATAGCGAGGTAAAGTTCAATTTCTTTATTGAATCATTCTATGGTGCTGTCCATCTGAAAATGAAAAGCAGTGGATATGGCTTGTTTGATTCCTAGTCTCTATAAGAAGGCCTTTATTGACTTGGCAATGAATTAAGGATCATAGTCAAAGATGACCTTGTCAGGAATACCAAATCTTTGGAAGAGGTTGTCTATTAGAAGTGTTGCAATTCCTTCCAAGATTACTCCTTTTGTCATTGGTATTAATATTATCCTCTTTGTTAGGTTGTAGTCTATCACAGACAAAATAGAATCAAAGCTCTTTGACTTGGGTAAGTTAGTGATGAGGTCCATAGCGATTTAAGTAAATGGTCAATTAGATTGTGGTGCTGGAATTCCTTGAAGTAGCAGTTTTAGAGGATGTCAATTGATCTTGTATCTCTGGCAGTTTTCACAATCTTTGATGTAATTGGTGACAAATTGCTTGAGTCCAGGCCATGAGTGTTGTTTCGACACTTTGCATAGTGTTTCCTTAATGCCAAGGTGTTCAGCTATTGGTAAATTGTGATGTTGTCTAAGTATGTTTTGTTTTTCCTTCAGTGTTGGTTCGTCAGATAGTTCTTTTGTAGAAAAGGTTGATTTGTTAATGAACTTGTCTGGTATAGCTTGTTTTGGTTCATCTTCATCTTTGTCCTTGATGAATTTTCAAGAAAGGGCATCTGCAGCAATGTTTTTGTTGCCAGTGATGTGCTTGATTTTGATCTTATAAGCACTGAGCGTTATTGACCATCTTATCATTCGTTATGACAGTTTGGCTAAGTTAGTCCAATAATGTTGTTGTGGTCGGTCCAGATGATAGTTTCTTCTGGTGCTCCATCAATATAATGTCTCCATTCTTGAATAGCTCAGATAATTGCAAGGAATTCTTGCTCCGAGGTATAATAGCATTTCTTTACTGGTGATAGTAGTTTTGAGTAGAAGAAGCAGGGATATTGTACTCTATTATTATCCCTTTGTGTGAGTACTGCTCCTGTCACATGATTTGATGCATCAGCAAATATTTCAAATAGTTTTGTTGGGTCAGAGGTAATAAGGATGGGTTTTTCTTTAAATTTCTTTTTGAATGCTTTTTGTGCTTTCTCCATTTAGATGAATTTTGTATTCTTCTTTGCCAATTGGTTAATTGGTGAGGCAATTTTGGCATAGTCTTTAATGAATTTTCTATAGAAATTACAAAATCTAAGGAAATTTCTTGTTTTATTGATTGTTAAAGATATAGACTAGTTGGATATGTCTTTGAGCTTGATTGGGTCCATTTGAACTTGATCAGGGGAGATGATATATCCAAGATAGGAAAGTCATTATTTGGCAAATTGGCATTTCTTGGGTTTGAGATATAAGTCATGCTCTTGAAGTATTTTGAGTACTTTTTTTGTTATCTTGTGTAGTTGTTTCTTTGTTGGAATATGGATGAAAATGTCATCCATATAAACTAGTATAAGGTTTTTGGCAATGAGTGGTACAAATATTGTGTTCATCATTGTTTGGAATATTGCTAGGCTATTGTACATTCTGAAGAACATGACAGTTGATTTAAATAATCCTTGATTCATTCTGAATGCTCCTTTCTATTAGTCTTGTTTACGAATGCAGATGTTGTATCTAAGTCATATGTCCATTGCAGTGAAGTATTTTGATCCACATAGTTTGTCCAAAATAGTTTGAACATTAGGTATTAGGTAGGTGTTCTTGATAGTATGTTCATTGAAATAGCTGTAATCTTGACATAGTTGTAGTTTTCTGTTCTTTTTGGCCACAAAGAAAAAGGGTAAGACCATTGGTGATTTTGAATGTTTGATATATCCTTTTTGTAAGTTTTCTTCAACAAAATTTTCTTGCTTCTTGATTTCTGCAAAGAAAAGCTTGTATGGCTTGAAAGCTTTTGGTTCAAATGTTGGTTTTATTTCAATCTTGTGGTCCCAAGTTCTTGCTGGTGGGAATTGTTCACTTTTCTTCTTGTTAAATAGTAATAAGTATTTGTGGTATTCTTCTGAAACCATTTGTTCAGTAGTTCAGTTATCTTTCTACTTATTCTTCTATGCTAGTACTTGTAAAGCAGAGATTTTAGTATTTAATTTATAAATCTCATAGTTCATTAACTATGGGTTTTCTTCTTGAGAGTCGAGTAATTCACTAAAATTCTTTGTCAGTTCAGCATTTCTCTATTTCATTATACCTTTCTTCCAATCAATAATTGGATTGTGTTTCTTGAGCCATAGAATTCCTAGTATAATTCATAGTTGTCCTAGGTCTGCAATTGTAAGTTTGAGTTTGATCTATTGTTGATCGATGATTGCATCTAGTTTGACATAGTCAGTTATTTTTTTGTTTTTGTTTATACTTTTGTCTCTGTTTTGTATTGAAAGGGGTTTTTTGAGTTTTTTTCTTAGTAGGCTCTAGTCCTTGATGAGGGTCTTGTCAATTAGATCGAGTTCTGCTCCTGAATCTATTAGTGATAAGATATCTACAGTTTTTCTTCCTAGAAGCACTTGTGTGGGAGAATAGAAGATATTAGATTAACACAGTTTCAACTGTATTTCTACAATGTCTTTTATGTGTAGTCCGTTTACTTGCCTGTCATTGTTCTTTGTACTGGAAGCTTTGAGTGAGTTAGGCATGGTTTCTAGTTGCTTTGGGGAAAATCCTTCTCTTTGTCGTCAGAGTCAAAGTCAGTTGTTGAGGTTTCTTTTTCTGGGATATTTTCTATGAGATCTCTTTTTTTGTTAGTCTTTTTGGTAAGGAGATTCTTCTTAGCCTTGTAGGTCTTGTTGTGGGGTAGTGTTTTGAAGTTGGGTTTCCTTAGGCATTGGGTAGTGAAATGTTCTAGTGTTCCACAACTGAAGTATTTCTCTTTCTTGAATGACTTCTTCTGATCTTTGGTAAGAATATTCTTGAGGGTTTGATGTACTAGCTTCTGGATGCATTAGTTGGTAGTTTCTTGTTTGTTATCAGAGTCTTCTTGATCTTGGAGAGTATTCTTGTAATTCTCCAGTATAGCTTGTATATTATCAATATTCATAGCATTTGGGTCTTTATAGTTATTGTGAGGTCAAAGCCAGTTTGGATTTGTGTAGTGTTTCTCTTTGACCAGAATTCTATTGGGGTGTTTTGTCTATTTTCTACCCAGATAGATTCTTTCTATACAAATGATTTCTTCTCCTTGTTTTGTTGCTTCAATTCATGCTTGGAGATTGTTATTGGGTTCTCATTGAATAGCTTGTATGGCAATATTAGGATCCAGGTCTTGTCAGAATAGGTGGATGAGTTGCGAGATATCTGTAAGTCTTGCTTGGGTAGCAAATACTCTAAATTCAGAGACATATTCATTCACTGGTCTTGATAGTTTTTTGAGAGCATGTAACTACTACAGGGCATCTCCTTTCATATCAAATGGTTGAAAATCTGAGTTGAGGGCTGCAAGGAAGTTGTCTATGGTTCTGAGAGGGATTCCTTGTCCTGAGACTATATGGGCTGCCATAAACTCTGTCCTTTAGACCAAGGCTTTCTTGTCCATGTAGTAGAGCATGAACATGATTGCAGTATGTTCATTTGGGAAATTGTTGTTATGGGCAAGCATATAGAGTGAACAGTCTTCTTTCTATTTCTAGTAGTTTCTTGGATCCCCATCAAATTTGTTGGGTTGAGCATATTTAGGTCAATGCTTTTGGATTGTTGTTAAAGAGGTTGTTGTCGAGATATTGGATGAATCTGTTGAGGGTTTTCCAAAGACATTATAGAACAAGTTGCTAGTGTTCTTTGTTGACGATCCAAAAGTTCTGTGTCCAAGAATTCCTGCTGGGTTAATGGAAGTCAAGGGAGTTGTTTGTTGATTTGCAGAGATAGTATTTGTTGGTTGAGACATTTCAGAGTGGAGGTGTTGTTCAAAGGTTTTTTGTTGTGTTTCTGATTATTTGATAAGAGGTTCAAGGTCGTGTTCCAATTCTGAGTTTATGGAAGAGGTTTTGGGTCCAAGTTGTAAGAAAAAAGATTGTTGAGAGGTATTTTGTTTGATGGAGATGGTCAGATGTTGTTTTGGGATAGCAATAGGTTGTTTTGACATATGCTGGGGTGGTGATCCAATCTTTTACTTGTTTCTTCACAAATAGGTCTTATGAGTATCAGGTCTCGAAAGTATTTAATAAAGATGTCTTGAGAGAGCGTGGTATACTCAGTCTTAGTCATGAGGTTACTATCCTTGGTGGTCCATGTATGACCTGATGATGTCAATATTATAGATGTCCTATCCATGATTATGACATTGTTCTAACTATAGCGCAAAGCAATAAGAGCTCAGGGATTCCACACAGTATAGTGCAAGGCAATAAGAACTGGTGGGGTATTGACGATACAATGCGAAGTAATGAGAGCCAGCAACTATGACTTCAGCAAACAATATTACTTGTAGCAAAGAAGGAAGTTTTCTCTTAATTGTTAAGACTCTAGACCTCACAGTTGAATATGCGTTTCAACTTGAAGCCTATATCTAACATTTAATATCTTTATGCTCCTTGTCAGAGGATCCAGTTAAGGTTTTTAGTGAAGTTATATTAGAGAAGAGATATCAACAAGACTTTGAGTAGTATCCTTGAGGTTGTTCTAAGACAAGTAAGAGTACCAATTCTTTAGAGTAAGATTTTACAAAGGAAATATAGAAAGAGAGAACTTGCTATTCTCTTCTCTTTCTGGTCTGTATTTATCCTAACTAGGTATTATGACTATGTTACAATGTGATAACACTAGTTGTAACTATGAGTGACTAGTTAAGTGACAGTCCAGTGACAAAAGCAATGAGGGTAACAGGTTAAGTCAGTGTCTAATAATGGGTTAGTCTGATGTTGTTCCATTTAGCACAAGTCCAAAAAAAGAAGAAGGAGATAGTCCAAGATTTCTCTGAAGAGTCCTGTCCATTCTGTGAGTCCATTGTCTCTTGGAGTCTTCAGACATTTAATACATTACTGTATAGTAATGTTCTCATTTAGTATTGCCAATATCTCGTCTACTAACCACTCATTATCAGACCATGGCTAATAATAGTTGTAGTCCCACTCAATGTTCATAACATGTAGAGCCATCCTATGGATCACAAGGGCCTTCTAAACATCACTGTCAGAAGGTATTGAATCTATTACAGGCCTTTGTTCCATTGCCCACTACTTGCAAAAACTCAATAGCCAGCACCATCTCTGTTGCATCTCCATTCTACCCTCTCACATGATCAACTCTCTACTTGACTCTCAATATACCAAGGGTTATTCTCCCCATAGATTTGCAATATCTAAGCTCACATTGAAATAACAGATATAACTCAAAAGTCTTATCAAAGATGTCAATAAACACCTCTCAGAAATCATAAGGTGTTTTAATCCTCTTTACTCTCTTTTTTCTCCTAGTTTAAGAGTAGTCAATCATTTCTCTAGTAGAATAACTTTTCACTCCCTTCTCTCTTTCAGTAATAAAGACCTTCATAAGCATATCCAAAACCTTAACTATGCCTTTTGCCAATTGTAAAACCTCTCTCACAAAGCTATAGTTATTGCTAATAGCAGTGTCAAAAAATCCAACCTAGCAATGGCTATCACCTACATCTGAAAAAACAATCCCATTACTGGACAATTTAAAATCCAAACCATGAATATTACCTTTGTTGAAGCTGAGCTCATTGTTAGGGCACTGAAATCACTCAGAGGCGATAGACCCTTAAGCTAATGGATAGATCCTGAAGCTAGTGTAAGATTCAACTGAGGTATATCTACAACAGAAGACCAGTATTTATACTACTAGACAGTCTAGGCACTGTTCTCATGGTACCTGACATATATTCCCACAGAGTCTAATATTAGATGTATAGGCTCACACAGTATGACACAGAAGAGAAGGGAGGCAGACAATGGGAAGGCGATCGGAGAGACGACGGCTCTTAGGTGGGAACCTACTCACGTCACTAAGCCCAACCCTAGGGTAGTCCCCTTACACTCATGGCCATGTGCATAGGCCTTATTTCCACTATAAAAGACAATGATATCTATAACATCATTGTCATCACTGACTCAATCTCTGCTGTCAGCAAGGTCCTTGAGTCCCATGTCAATCCCTTTCAGAACTATGTTATACTACTTACCTCCAGAATAAAAACCTACCTAAAGAAAGACAAAAGGAACATCATTCATTTCTGGCAATGCCCTAGTAAAGCCAAGTGGTCCAGACAAAAGCTAGTTAATGACCAAGTAAAAGTAGCTAACAATATATTGACTTTTTCCTATTTAGCAAAAAAAAGAAATATGACAATATCCTCAAAGAATGGTAATTTTTATTCCTAATCAGCTGTAAGAGAGGTCAGCTGTTCCTAGACTTCAAAGATAAAAAGAAACATATTATCAGGGGGGGGTATATAGAAAATCCCCTTATTTATTTTTTTAATTAATAAATCTTTAAAAAGAATAAAAAATAATTAATAAAAAATTAAATAAAGATCAATATTACCGATAAATATATTAGTAAATTATATCTTTTTATCATATTTAAGGTAAATTTTAATGGATTACACCCATACAATAATTTATAATAAAATAATACATTAAATATTTTACCGCATCCTATCCAAGGACATTTAAGGTAGGGGACCCGGTAGTGTTGCACACTTCAGTTATAGGGGACCCGGTAGAGTTGCATATAAAATTTTCAAATAACTTAATGTACATTAATTAATCTGTCTATTTATAACTTACTCTAATATTTGAATCTTATTTAATGATTTTATTTTTTTAAAAAATCTATCTATCTACATTAAGTTCTTAAAAATCGAAAGGTTGATTTAAAGATTTATTGACAGTACTTTAGTTGCCTCATTTTTAAGATGCAGAAGTTGTCTTTCTCAGCACTGCCTATATTTTGTATAACATTAGGTAAAAATAGTCTTTCCGGGTAAGGTACTAAACATCGAGTGTCCTTTACATGAACTAATCAAATTGTGCTCTACGAAGGCTTGTTATGATTATCACGCTGGTACCTGGAGCAATTTGTTAATAGAGATAATAATTAAATAAAGTTAAATAAAATAAAAAAATTGTAGTAATTTATAAATACCATTACTTTTATAATATATTTACTATAAAAGAGTGTACAGCACCTGGGCTCATTATAAAATATCCTATGTGCCCAATTTACCTGTATAACCACTGTCATGACTTGGCAAAACAGCTAAGTCATTATTTAATATTTCTTTTCTTTTCTTTTAAAGAGTATTACTAAGGTGAAGTGTAGGAAATATTACATAACAGTCACAGAGTCACAAAGATATGACCATTGTCATAGAAATGGTCATGTTACATGGGTCACAAGTCACAGTCACAGCATATGACAAAGGAGTCAACTGATGAGTAATATGGAGACCATGGGAGACAAAGCACATAGCCACAACAGTAATTGTATATATAGTGCAGTAAATCTAATGGGAACTCTATCAAGTTCTCTTTGTCAAATGCTGATAAAGAGCAGTTGTATTGGACAGAACTAATCACATTGTGACATTATATTTCTTTTTTTTTTATCATTAATCTGAAACACTAGCCTTAGTATAAATATCTAGGTTATTGTAGGCTCACACTCAGTTGTTTACCATACTGGGTGACGTCTGAGGTGAGCTTTAGTTTTCTAAATCACATATTGGCTCTTATTACTGTATTATAGTTACTTTCTTTATAGGTAAATACATGAGTCATCTACCACACTAGGTAATGTCTGAGTTACTTTCTCTATAGAACATAAGAGGTTATGGGCCCCGGCCTAAAAGCCTAAACTCGTAACAACCAACCCAACACATACATCCACTTTTCAAAGAGCCAATACTTAACACACATTCTGCGTACATCCACCAATTCACATATACTCAACACTTCACACATAACTAGTTCATCATTACCAATATGACCACTTCAGGACTTGGTATTGTACCTCTCTTCTCCAAAAATGCTAAATTCAATGGAACAAATTGGCCTACCTAGAAAGAGGCCATTATGATAGTGATCGACTCAAAAGAAGCTGAAGGTTACTTAGATAGCTTGATTGTTTGTCCAGTACCTGCAAGTAAAATACCGACAATAACAGTGACGAAAGCCCCAGGAGCAACGAGCACCACAGCTAGTCCTACTCTATCGCCAATAATCACACCTATATCTGAGACTTATTGGGATTTACTCACCCCATCAATCAGAGAATAGAAAACCCACAATACATAGACCAAAATACTCCTGTTATTCAACACTACTGAGCTGACAGGTCTTGAAATTGATACTAGTGGAACAGCAGCAGATGCTTGGAAAATATATATAGATCTGTATGACAAGAAAACTTTAGTGGGACAGTTAAATATAAAAACGGAGTTAAGAAACACCTTTTTGACAGCAAATAGAGACTTTCTAGTACACATAACCCTATTGAGGAAGAAATTAATGCATGTAAGATCAATAGGAGCTGAAATATCAGATAGGAACTTTGCAGCCATTATCCTGAATTCACTTCCCTCCACTTGGGATTCCATAGTTACCACAGTCTTTGAACATGATTCCTCAAGTGAAATTATTGCCAAATTCCATGTCTAGTAGTTGAGGGTCTACAAAAATCAAAATGTCAACACATCTAGAGGAATAACTGCTCTTCATGCATCAACTTCTCAATGCCGTGATCAGAACAAATTAATCTGTACAAACCCAAAATGCAATCAACGAGGGCATACAATAGATGTATGCTATTGGCAAGAGGGAGGAAAGGAGAGGTAATTTCCACCTGGTTTTGGAAAGAGAGGAGGTGAGAAAGGCTCAGCTGTTGAAACTCACCAAGATGGTTTCAAGCCCAAACCAACTGCCAACATTGCTACCATAACAGATAAGGTTGAACAGACTTTTGCCCTTATGACCATGGAAGAAACTACCTTCGAAGTACCTCATATCCCAGTCCCTGTTCCCAGTAAAACTCCTAATGACAATCTATTTCCTAGTTCACATAATTACATGCATCAAGGAATGGGGATGGAAAGTAATAAAGGACTACCTAGAGAAAGATCACTTGTACTGCATACAGACTTCTATAATAAATGAACAATTCGTACCTTGATTGACTCTGGTGCAAGTGACCACTGCTTTGCTGACAAATCCTTTTTTATTTCATATTCTCCCCTAAACCAGAATATTTCTGGATTATCTGCCAGCATAAATTCAACTTTTAATATTCTTGGGAGA
>Ga0153996_1000449_pt1 | contig 18440 bp, 16 predicted proteins | sample TSNC080MetaG_FD_104728 | JGI IMG/M metagenome (GOLD analysis project Ga0153996, IMG submission 104728) | Attine ant fungus gardens microbial communities from North Carolina, USA - TSNC080 MetaG | ecosystem: Host-associated > Fungi > Mycelium > Unclassified | place: USA: North Carolina, Lumber...
GCATTCTTTCGCGGCTCGCTGGTTGCGGCAATTGTCGCCGGTTTCTACCACCTGTTCGTGCTGCCTGCCATCGACGGCTTCCCGTTGCTCGCGATGGTTCTGGTGCCGCCGCTCGTCATCGCCGGCATTTTGATGTTGCAGCCCAGAACTGCCGGGATTGCCGCAGCCTTCAATATTTTCTTCATCTCGCTGCTGGGTATCGCCAACAGTTCGCGCCTTGCGTTCGATGATTTTCTCAATGCGGTTCTCGCCCTCGTATTCGGCGTCGGCATCAGCATGATCGTGTTCATGGTGGTTTTTCCGATCAATCCCGCCAAACGACGGTTCGGTATACAACGCGCAACATTGCGCGACATCTCCCAGCTGGCTTCGCTGGGCAACAGAGTAACGGAAGACGTATGGTGCAGCCGAATGGCTGACAGGATGGCCCTGCTGGCAGCGGCAAGTCCACCGGGCGACACCTTGAAACTGATGAATCGAACTCTGGCAGCCGTTGAGATTGGCGTTCAGACCATTCGTCTGCGCGATACCGCACGTGTACCCGGTTTGCCCGCCGCCCATAGAATGATCATCGGCCAATCACTTGCGGCAATCGAACATATCGCTCACCTCGGGATCATCGCCCGGCTCGACCGAATCGTTCATCTCGATATGGTTTCGCTGTTCGGAAGGTTCCTTCGCCGCAATAACGTTGCTACCGATAGTATCAGGCTGCGTGACACTCTCATGGATAATGCCACACGAATGAAGAATCTTGCCAGAATCGCGGCAGGAACGGAAATAACGGGAGAATACAACCAGCTTCTCCATGCAATCGCCGCGCAACAGGAAATAGCCGAGATTCTCAACCTGCATTACCTTGATCCCGAATGGCAAAAACGGTTAAGCCCGTTGCAGTCAACCGATCAGGAGGCTCCTGCCTGATGTTGAAGGAAATAGATCTTTTCGGTGTTTACATTCCGCCTCTGGCTCTTTACGGCGTCATCGCCGTTGTGGCGTTCGTGGTGGTCCGCCGCGCCATTACCTTGCTCGGGTTCGAGGCCCTGATCTGGCATCCGTCCCTGTTCGATGTCGCTCTTTTTACCGCCATCCTCTCCGTCACTACCATTGCCGCCTTTTCGGCCGGATGACAGGATCAGTCCGCTATGAATCCTCTACGTTCTCCCCTTCGTGTTGCAGTGACAACGACTCTCGTTGCGATTGCCGCCGTTCTCGCATGGACCGCATGGCGATATTACATGGTGTCTCCATGGACACGGGACGGACGGGTGAGGGTCGAGGTGGTTTCCGTCGCGCCGGAGGTGTCGGGCACCGTGCAGGACGTGACGGTCGTCGACAACCAGTTCGTCCACAAGGGAGACATTCTGTTCGTCATAGACTCCCAGCGGTTCAGTCTGGCGCTTGAACATGCAAAAGCATCGGTCGAAGTGGCCCGCAACCACATGGAGGTGGCCGAAGAAAGGGCCAAGCGGCGCCGAAATCTCGATAGCCTTTCCGTTTCCGAAGAAGAGCGACAATCCGCCGAAGGCGAGGCAGGTTCAACGGCATCAAGTCATCAACTTGCGCTGGCGGATGCAAGAATCGCCGAGCTCGATCTTGAAAGAACCGTGGTCCGGTCACCGGTCAATGGCTATGTGACCAATCTTCGCCTGCGCCGGGGAGGCTTTGCCACCGCCGGCATCGCAGCGGTGAGCGTGATCGACAATGATTCGTTCTGGATCGCCGGATATTTTGAGGAAACCAAACTGCCCCACATCCGCCCGGGTGACCGCGCGATCATTCGCCTGATGGGGGTTTCGCATGACATCACGGGCCATGTCGACAGCATCAGTCGCGGCATCGCCGACAGGAACGGGCTGACCGACGCGGAAGGTCTTGCCAATGTCGATCCGACTTTCACCTGGGTGAGATTGGCGCAGCGCATTCCGGTGCGGATAAAACTGGATCCGCTTACCGAGGACATTCTCCTGGCCGCCGGGCAAACCTGCACGGTTGTCATCCGGCGGGACAGAAATTGAAGGTGAGATGAGACCGGGAAGCGCCTCATCTCGAAAGTCTCAATAGACCTTACGATCAGGAAGCGAAGCGCTTGGAGATCAACGCCGCCGCATCGTTCATGGCCTTGGCACGGATATCGGGGCCCATATTGACGCCTTCGGCGCGAATCACCTCGACATCGGTCAAGCCGATGAGGCCGAACAGCTTTTTCAAGAAAGCTTCCTGGAAGTCGTCATCGCCATGCACGCCGCCGCGTGAAGACGCGATGACGAGCTTCTTGCCTTTCAGCAAACCTTCCGGTCCTGTGGCGGTATAGCGGAAAGTGCGGCCTGCCTGGCAGATCTGGTCGAGCCAGGCCTTGAGATTGCTCGGTACCGAGAAATTGTACATCGGCGCACCGACCACGACGATATCGGCCTGCTCGATCTGGCGGATCGATTCTTCGATCGCCTCAACTTCCTGGCGCTGGCCTGCAGTCAGATCATCGACCTGACCGGCGCGGAACGCCATGGCAGCGGCTGCGGAGAGATGAGCGGGTGGGTTCGAGCCAAGATCGCGATAAACGATACCGGCCTGCGGATTGCTCTTCCTGAGAGCATCCACGATCTGGGCGGAGAGAACACGCGAAACGGAATTGTCGACGAAAAGACTGGAATCGATATGGAGGATATTCATGGAATGAAAGGCTCTTATAAGTTTGTGATGAGGGTATTCAGACGCTCTGCTTAACATTAGAGGGCGCTTTTCGGGAGAAAAATGCAGTGCCTGTCCGCACAACCGGCCACCTCGACCACGGGAGTGAATGCAAAGGTTGTTGTGCAGAAAAGCAAATTCGGCTGTCGAGACTGACTCTCTACAGGAAATGAAAACGCCGGAAGACAGGAACCTTCCGGCGTGATCGCAGAAAACTGACAGAGCCGACATTCAGGGCGATATCGACGCACTTGATCGCTTTACGAACCTGCACTGAACTCGGAAATACCACCGTGCGCCGCAGACCATTCAGCGGGCTTGTGCAGGAAGCTCTCGACCTCACGCATCACACCGGGATCGAAATGCCCGGACGCCTTGGCGACCTCAAGCACATCCCACCAGGTGGCGAGATGGTGCATCTGCACGTTCAGTTCCGACATGATCTCGCGGCTGGCGGGGAAGATGTCGTAATAAAACACCACGAAGCAGTGATCGACCTGGGCACCCGCTTCGCGCAAGGCCTGGCAGAAATTGACCTTGCTGCGTCCGTCGGTCGCCAGATCCTCGACGAGAAGCGTGCGGGCGCCTGCGACCACTTCGCCTTCTATCTGGGCATTACGACCAAAACCCTTGGCCTTCTTGCGCACATATTGCATGGGCAGGCCGAGCTTGTCGGCAATCCAGGCTGCAAAAGGAATACCTGCGGTCTCACCACCGGTGATCATATCAATCGACTCGTAGCCGATCTCGCTGACGATGGTATTGGCGGCGAAATCCATCAACGCCGAGCGCAGGCGCGGATAGGAAATGATCTTGCGGCAATCGGTATAGACGGGGCTGGCCCAGCCGGACGTGAAGATGAAAGGCTTCTCGGCATTGAAATGGATTGCCTGAATTTCAAGCAGCATGCGGGCTGTCTGACGGGCAACGGCGCCCTTGTCGGCTGGAGTGAATATGCTCATCGTCGAAAATCTCCCGCGGAAATAAAAAATCGGCTGGTTCGACATCGCCAGACCTGGATGCCAAAACGCCGCCGGAAAACTCCGACGGCGGCAGGCCCGGTATGGGCGGAACCAAACGCTTATCCTCCCGGATATCTGTTACGTCAACGTCCGGGCGAAAAAAACAGCGGCAGTCTCACATGAAAGTGCGACTGAAAGCGCTTACCACGCACCGCGACCGATAAGTTTTGTGCAAACTTCCTCATATACCGCTTCGTTGCATGCAATGATCAGCCCCTTGCTTCTATCCTCAGGCCGATATTCCTCGCCGTTCAGCCTCCTGGCGACTCCACCGGCCTCACGCACAAACAGCGTACCTGGCGCGTGATCCCACGGCAATGAGCGCCAGAACAGGGCGAAGTGCTGATCGTTCTCAACAATCGCCGGGTATTCGACCCCTGCGCAGCCGAAGCCCGGCAGATTTGCTTTCAGGCCATTCGCCCGCCCGGCAAGATCCGCCTTCAGATCCGGCGGCAACAGACGGTTGAGAATGGAGCCGCGCAACTCGCCCAGCGGCAGCGCTCCATCAAACGCGCGTAACCGCTCGCCATCACGAAAGGCACCGGCGCCAAGTTCGGCGTGGTGCAGCACCCCGGTTACCGGATTGAGCATCAAACCGAGCTGTGTCTCGCCATCGACCACAAGCGACACCATCACCGAGAACAAGGCCTTGCCAGCGACAAAATTCGAGGTTCCGTCAAGCGGATCGACCAGCCACACCGTGCCCTTACCAACCCGGTCCACCACTTCCGGCTGAATTTCCGCCAGCTCTTCGCCGATCACGGTTGATCCCGGCAGGATGTCTTTCAGCCGCATGGTCAGCACGCGCTCGGATTCCTTGTCCGCTATCGTCACCAGTTCACCCGGCGATTTCTCCTCGACATCGGCGGTGGCCAGATGCTGGAACCGGGGCAGGATAATCTCGTTCGCCACCTCCCGCATGGCTTCTACGACGCGCTCGCTCAGGTTGGCGGGAAATGCCATGATGATACTCCTCGAATGTCGGACGATTGTTCAGGGCCGAATATATATCAGAGCCGATATGTCATTGTTATCGGCCATATTGCAGCAGATTGGCAAGGGGAGATAGAAACCTGGCGTCCATAGGTCAGCTTGGAACAAATGAAGAACTTTTCATTGACGATTGTCGCAATTGCCGTTTAGTATCCGCGCCACATTCGTTGAAAGCTCAACAAGGGGTAATAGCTTATGCAGCCGTCCGACAATGCAGTAACGCCGAAGAAGGGCTTCACCCTGAGCGAGCTCTTTTCCACGACCCTGAAAGTCATATCGCAGAATATTCCTCTGTTTCTTATTTTTGCGCTTCTTTCGTTAATCCCGGCCAGCATAGATATATTTTATCCTGTCGATGTGGAGCAGCAAGGTTTTCTTCCCGCTGCAGGCATGACGGTATTCAATCTGCTTTTCATCAGCCTTATTCAGGGCCTGTTCGCTTCCGCCACATTTTTGACTCTGCAACAACAGCCCGTCAGCATTACAGCGTGCTTTGCTCGCAGCCTGAAATGCCTGCTGGCGGTCTCTATTGCGGGCTTGCTGTCATGGATCGCCGTTGCAGCGGGGGCACTGATGCTTGTCATTCCCGGTATCATCGTTGCTTGTGGTTTGTATGTCGTAGTTCCCGTCTGCATCATCGAAGGTTCAAGTGGTATCACATGCTTGAAACGTAGCTGGTATCTAACCAAAGGCTATAGACTGGATGTTTTCAGGCTCGGCTTAATGAGCATAGTTGCCATAGTAGTCTTAGCCGCCATCGCCAGTTCCATCTTTCCAAGAGCCTTAGTTATGGTTTTTGTGGCTGTGGTAATAACAATATTTGATGGGACCCTACGAACTGTTTTTTACACAGCCTTAAGCCGCATCAAGGACAGTTCGGAGATCACAGCTTCTGGCCTCTGATGATCGTCATATCGACGGCTTTATCGCTCTTTGACGGTGTCTCACGAACAGTCCTTTACGCGATGCTTCGCTATCTCAAGGAAGGCCCGCATGTTGCACCCCAACCAGCCAGAATGACCCAAGCATGAGAAGATAAATAAAAATGTGCCGCATCGGAAATGAACGATGCGGCACATGGAACAGGCTGGAGGGCTCAGCGCAGATCACAGGGTGGTGAAGATGTTTCACCTGTAGACGGATTGCCCGAGCTTTTCCGGTTCTGGCGATTATCGATCAGATCGTCGACCACGGAGGGGTCGGCGAGCGTCGAGGTGTCGCCAAGGCTTGAGAACTCCCCTTCGGCGATCTTGCGCAGGATGCGGCGCATGATCTTGCCCGAGCGGGTTTTCGGCAGTCCCGGTGCGAACTGGATGATGTCCGGTGCGGCAAACGGGCCGATTTCGGTGCGAACCCACGTGATGAGTTCTTTCTTGAGGGCATCGGAGGGTGCAACGCCGTCCATCGTGGTGACATAGGCATAAATGCCCTGCCCCTTGATATCGTGCGGATAACCGACCACCGCCGCTTCCGATACCTGCGGATGTGCGACGAGCGCACTTTCGACCTCGGCGGTGCCCATACGGTGACCGGACACGTTGAGAACGTCATCGACCCGCCCGGTGATCCAGTAATAGCCGTCGGCGTCGCGCCGACAGCCATCACCTGTGAAATACTTTCCGGCATAGGTCGAGAAGTAGGTTTGAATAAAGCGCTGGTGGTCGCCGTAAACCGTCCGCATCTGGCCGGGCCAGGAATCGGCAATCACGAGATTGCCCTCGCACGCTCCTTCGAGAACTTTTCCTTCGCTATCAACCACTTCCGGAATAACGCCGAAGAACGGGCGGGTCGCCGAACCGGGCTTCAGGCGGGTCGCGCCGGGCAAAGGAGAGATTAGAATTCCGCCGGTCTCGGTCTGCCACCAGGTGTCGACAACCGGGCAACGGTGATCACCGACCACCCGGTGATACCATTCCCAGGCTTCCGGATTGATGGGCTCGCCAACCGAGCCAAGCAGGCGAAGTGAAGCGCGGGAGGTCTTTCTGACAGGCTCTTCACCTGCCTGCATCAGGGCGCGGATCGCGGTAGGCGCAGTGTAGAAGGTATTGACCTTATGCTTGTCGATCACCTGCCAGAAGCGGGAGTTATCGGGATAATTCGGCACACCCTCGAACATCAGCGTCGTCGCGCCGTTGGCCAGCGGCCCATACAGAATATAGGAATGCCCGGTAACCCAACCGACATCGGCGGTACACCAGTAGATGTCGCCCTCGTGATAATCAAACACGTATTGATGGGTCATGGCGGCATAGACCAGATAACCACCGGTGGTGTGCAGCACCCCCTTCGGCTTGCCGGTAGAGCCGGATGTGTAAAGGATGAACAGCGGATCCTCAGCATTCATGTATTCGCACGGGCACTCACTGGTGACCATATCCGCCGCCTCGTCGTAATAGACGTCACGGCCTGCCTCCATGGCGACATCTGCACCTGTGCGGCGCACCACGATGACGTGCTCGACAGTTTCGGACGCCCGGGTGATTGCCTGATCGACATTGGATTTCAGCGGAATCTTGCGCCCGCCACGAACACCCTCGTCAGCAGTGATAATGACTTTCGAGCCGCAATCATCGATGCGGCCGGCCAGCGAATCCGGCGAGAACCCTCCGAAGACCACCGAATGGATCGCGCCAAGCCGGGCACAGGCCAGCATGGCGAAGGCAGCTTCCGGGATCATCGGCATATAGATCGTGACCCGATCACCCTTCTCGACATTGCGGTTGCGCAGCACATTGGCGAAGCGGCAAACCTCGTCATGCAATTCGCGATAGGTGATCTTGCGGCTCTGGGACGGATCGTCCCCCTCCCAGATAATGGCAACCTGGTCGGCCCGCTTTTCCAGATGCCGGTCGATACAATTATAGGCAACGTTGGTGACACCATCCTCATACCACTTGATCGACACTTCACCGGGACCGAACGATGTGTTCTTGACGATGGTATAGGGGTCGAACCAATCTATCCGCTGGCCATGTTCCGCCCAGAATGCGTCTGGATCGGCAAGGCTCTCGGCATAAGCTGCCTGATATTGAGTATCGTTGATGAACGCCCGCCGCGCCCATTCGGCAGGAATATCGTAAATCTTATCTTCCATGGGTTCCTCCCCGGGGTCCTTGCAACGGCGCGGCAAAACCCTGCCATCGATATAGCGGAGACTAATCGGAGCGCTATCAGCGCATCAAGTTCCCGCATGTTGCACTTTGGTTGCTGATCCCGGCGTGAGATTCATCACAACCCCGCTCTGGAAACGTTCTTTGCGGATCCGCCATGCCGCACACAATGCATTCGCGGTGCGGCGCGACACGCATTTTAAAGCTTTCAGGAGACCAGAAAGACCGTATCCCCGTCCATCGACGTCAGGAAAGCCCGCCCATTTTACAAATCAGCGCCCATTCCTCGTCGCTGACAGGCTGCACCGACAGACGCGAGTTGTTGACGAGAATCATGTCCTTCAGGCGCGGTTCTGCCTTGATGACCTCCAGAGACACGGGCTTTGGCAGAGGCCTGATGGCCTTGATATCGACCATGCCGAACTTGCCGCTTTCGTCGGTATGGTCCGGATAATATTCCTTGATCACCTCGACAATGCCAACGATTTCCTTGCCCTCGTTGGAATGATAGAAGAAGCCGCGATCTCCGAGCTTCATCGCCTTCATGTTGTTCTTGGCGACATGATTGCGCACACCGCTCCAAAACGTGCCTTCTTCGCCTGCATCCACCTGCTGCTGCCAGGACCAGGTTGCGGGTTCCGATTTGTAGAGCCAGTGAGCCATCGCAAGTCTCTCTTCGGTATAGGAATCAATGTTCCCGCTTGATCGGACGGTTCATCAGCGCGTCAACCGCCTGATCAAGCGTGAGTTTTTCGCGCAGAACAGCATCAACCGTTTTAGCGATGGGCATGTCGATGCCCTTCTCTCCAGCCATCCTGACAAGGATATCAGCCGTAAAAACCCCCTCGGCAAGTTTGCCACCGGAGGCTTCAGCCAGAGAATATCCGCGTCCGAGGCGTTCGCCAAAAGCGAAGTTACGCGAATGGGCGGATGAACAGGTAAGCACCAGATCCCCTAAACCGGACAGCCCCATCAGGGTCTCGGGCTTCCCTCCGAAGGCTGCCGCAAACCGCATCAGCTCCGCAAAGGCGCGCGCCATCAATGCCGCCTTGGCACTCTCGCCGAGGCCCCGACCGACAACCGCTCCGCAGGCGATCGCGAAAACGTTCTTGGCCGCACCGCCTATTTCGACGCTGCGAACATCATCTGAGTGATAGATGCGGAAAGAGCCACCCGATAACTGGCGGGCCAGATGCTCCGCCAGTGCGGCATCATTGGCGGCAAGGGTCACGGCGGTCGGTAACCCGCGCACGACGTCATCCGCAAAACTCGGACCGGAGAGTATAGCAATCGGCGCTTCCGGCCATTCCTCACGGGCGGCATCAGCCAGAAACATACCTGTTTCGCGCTCGATGCCCTTTGCACAGAGAATCAGCGGCACCGGCGTCTTCAAAGCACTGCACAAGGTGCGGACCATGCTGCGAATCGTCTGTGAAGGCGTCACCACCAGGATAGCGGACATTCCCTCAAGATCGGAAATTTCCGATGTCGGAACGATATGCGGAGCAAGCTTCACTCCGGGCAGGTAGCGCTCGTTACTGCCATCGCGAACCAGCGCCTCCGCGATAACGGGGTCGCGCAGCCACAACACGACATGGTGCCCTGCAAGAGCCGCGACGTTGGCAAGGGCTGTTCCCCAGGCACCACCGCCCGCAACGCCAATCCTGAGCCGCTGCTTCATAGGCTGACCTCCGGGTAGCGGTCACTACGACCCATCCGATAAACCACATGCGGTTTAAGCACCGAGCCGTCGGGAACCTTGTCGTGATCGAAGTCCTCATCCGGACAGTAGCGCATGCCAAGCTTCTGCAATGCCCTCCGTGAGGGCAGATTGACTGTCGCTGTTACCGCAAAGAAGTTCTCGATATCGGTACGGCGGAAAAGGTCATCTATTGCGGCATCGGCAGCCTCAATGGCGAGTCCGCGCCCCCAATAGGGAGCATTCAGACGCCAGCCGAGTTCTATACCCGGCGCCATCGGCAGAAAGTCTGCGGCACGCCAGAATCCGACGATGCCGATGAACTCGGCTTCATCGGGAAACTCGATCACCCACGGCCCCATTCCTTCTTCAAGCCATTGGCTGAAATGATCCGCCTGCTCGTCACATTGTTCACGGGTTCGAGTTGAAACAAAATAACGCATCACATGCGGGTCAGCGCCCTGCTCGGCAAAGGCATCCCAGTCGCTGCGCCGCCAGCGACGCAGCAGCAGACGCTCCGTCGGAATCTCATGGGGAGCCGGAATGATAATATCGCCGCTCACGCCTTCTGTCCTGCTTCATCGCGACTGCTGTCCAGCGGCCAGCGAGCACGGGCCGGAGCACTGATGTCATCGATCAGGCCAAGTCTCAGGCGCTCTATGCCTGCCCAGGCAATCATGGCGCCGTTATCGCCGCACAATTCGAGTGGCGGCGCAACAAGCCGCAAACCGGCTTCCGCCGCAAGGCGCGTCAGGGCATGACGCATGGCCTGGTTGGCAGCAACACCACCTGCGACCACCAGAGCACTCGGATGACCGGCAATTTCGGTGAACAGGCGCAATGCAACCCGGGTCCGATCCACCACGACATCGACTACCGCAGCCTGGAATCCGGCACAGAGATCGCAGATATCCCGCTCACTGAGCGGCTGAAGCTTCTCGGCCTCGATCCGCAAGGCGGTTTTCAGACCCGACAGGGAGAAGTCCGCCACCGGTCGCCCATGCATCGGACGCGGCAACGAAAACCGCTCCGGATTGCCGGTATGGGCCTGTTTTTCAACTTCCGGCCCGCCCGGATAGCCAAGGCCGAGCAACTTGGCGACCTTATCGAAAGCTTCGCCTATGGCGTCATCAATCGTGGTACCGATTCGCACATAATCGCCAACGCCCCGCACCGCCACAAGCTGCGTATGACCGCCCGAGACAAGAAGCAGAAGGTAAGGGAACCCGATGCCATCGGTGAGACGGGCCGTCAACGCGTGGGCTTCAAGATGATTGACAGCAATCAAAGGCTTACGCGTCACCAGGCTTAATGCCTTGGCGGTCGTCAACCCGACCAGCACGCCGCCGATCAATCCCGGCCCGGCGGCGGCGGCAATGGCATCGACCTCGCCAATAGCGACTCCAGCGGCATTACAGGCGCGCGCCACCAGTCGATCAATCACGTCAACATGGGCGCGGGCCGCGATTTCCGGAACGACACCGCCATAGGCGGCATGCTGGGCGATCTGACTGAAAATCTCATTGGACAAAATCTTGCCACGGTTATCGTAGCTCAATTCGACCACTGAAGCGGCCGTTTCGTCACAGGTCGTTTCAATACCCAGAACACGCATGATCTCATTAATCCCGATCGAAAAACGGCCCGATCACCGCTTCCGAGAATCGGACCGGCATCGGCTGTACCCACCGCCACATTGAACCATCGGCAGCCGGACGTCCACACCGCCGCAAGGATTGAGAGTAATGCACTCCCGGCCCTATCCGGGACAAGCCCCCGATCCGCGATCCACAAGCCTTTGGTTTCACGGCTCCAGTTATAAGCCATTCCATTTCATGGAGGAACGCTTTTCAAAGCACAGGAAAAATCACACTATCTTCTTGTAATATCATTTATTTCCTTAAGATTGTTACGTTCTTCCCTGCCATATTGAGATATAACCCATAAAAAAAGAAGGCTGCAATTTGCAGTGCAAGCGGGTACGGATATCGGCAGAAAAATCCGGATACCGGACAGCAAGCGGGAGAATTCGATGGCGGGAAGCCGCGAAAAGATCGTGATTGGAACCCGAGGAAGTCCCCTGGCGCTGGCCCAGGCCCACGAAACCCAGCGACTTCTGATGGCGGCACATGGCTGGAGTGAAACCGACCTGCCGTTGTCGGCCATCCAGACCACCGGCGATGCCATTACCGACCGCGCTTTGACGGAGATAGGCGGCAAGGGACTTTTTACACGGGAGCTGGACCTGGCCCAAAGCCGCGGCGACATCGACATCGCCGTGCATTCCGCCAAGGATCTACCGACGCTGCTTCCCGACGATATCGTTATCGCCGGGTACCTGCCGCGTGAAGACGTCCGCGATGTTTTCATAAGCCCGAAGGCGGGCTCTCTGGCCGATCTGCCGCAAGGTGCCGTGGTCGGCTCCGCTGCCTTGCGGCGACAGGCCCAGCTCAGGAGACTGCGTCCCGATCTGAAAATCGTGCTGCTGCGCGGCAATGTCGGTACGCGCCTTGCCAAACTGGAGAGCGGCGCTGTCGATGCGACACTTCTGGCAATGGCCGGGCTGAAACGGCTGGGCCGCACCGATTGCATCACCTCGATTCTCGATATCGACGATTTCCTGCCTGCCGTGGCGCAGGGAGCCATCGCAATTACCATCCGCAAGGGCGATGAGCGGATTGCACAGGCGCTCGGCCCCATTCTCGACCACGACACCGGCATAGCCGTCAGTTGCGAGCGGGCGTTCCTCTCGGTTCTCGACGGCTCATGCCGAACCCCGATTGCCGCCTATGCGCAACTGGTCAAAGGAAGACTGCGGTTCAAGGGCCGCGTGCTGCGCCCCGACGGTTCGGAATATCTGGAGGCGGAAAGAGAGGGCTCCATTGATGAATGCGAGGCGATGGGACGCGACGCCGGTCTCGACATCAAGGCAAGGATGCCAGAGGATTTCATGACAATGGGAGCGTGAGCCATGCAGGTTCTGGTAACACGGCCAATCAACGACGCACGGCGAACTGCAAAACGACTGATAGCGGCAGGCCACAATCCGGTTATCGCCCCGGTATTGACCATCGAGCCTACGGACGCTGCGCCGCCTGAGGGCCGCTTCGACGCCCTGATCGTGACCAGTGCGAATGGCGCCAGGCAACTCGATGCTTTGCCGGGATGGAGCGATAACGTCATTTATGCCGTCGGGCCCAGAACGGCGGATGCCATCCGTGAACGCGGAAACCCCAGAGTTCTGCACGTCGCCGATGGCGACGCGATATCCCTCAGCGCCATGATCCGAAACGATTTGTCCACCCGGGCCTCGCTTCTGCACGTCACCGCTATCGACCATAAGCTGGAGCCCGAAGCATCTCTGCGTCAGGCCGGATATGCCATTACCACATGGACTGTCTATCAGGCTCTGGCACAGGCGCGGTTGCCGCGCGAGGCCAAAGCCGCGTTGATGGAGAAGCGGCTTGATGCCGCAATCCACTATTCCCGACGGAGCGTCGAGATTCTGACGCATCTGGTACGGGTGGAAAATCTCGATGTCGCCTTCCGCGAAATGGAGCATTTCTGCCTGTCGGCAGATATTTCAAAACCTCTCAAGCCATTGAAATTAAAAAAAATGTTTGTTGCCGCAGCACCATCTGAGGATGCGCTGTTCGACATTCTGGGAACTGCCTGCCATAATTCCTGAGAAACCGGATAATTTTCCTTGAAGCGGGGATGCCAATTGCGAAACAGGGCTTGTCTCGTCAAGGACGAGTCGCATTATTAACCTTCATGATGCTAAACTGCATCCGAGAGCCCCGGTTCCGGTTCGTTTCCGGAGTTAGGAGCTTTGCCAAGAATGTATCGAACCGAAGTGGGAGTCGCCGTGTCTGATCCGTCCACGCCGCAGAATCCGAAATCCCGACGTTCCAAGGGAAGAGAACCCCGGACAATAGAGCTCTCCGCAGCAGAAGTCCCGGAAGAGAAGGCTCCGGATGTCTCCCCGGAAGCACCGAAAGAGCCCGAAGACGTGATCGAGACCAGGCCGGCGGAAGAAGCGGAAACGATCGCCAGCCGCGACTCTTCGGAGCAACCGGCAGAGCCGGAGCCTATGGCAACCCAGGAGAAACCCGCTGAAGCTGAAGCCCCGAGGAAAAGTGGCTCGGGCGGAAAAGTCGCTGTGACCGGTATAGCGGCAGGTCTGATCGGTGGTCTCGCCGGAGCAGCGCTCATGATGGCGTTCCAGCCGCAACCCAAAACCCCTCCGGAAGGGTTTGACGCCAGATTGGCGGCCATGGAGAGCAAACTCCAGAACGCTGCCAAAGACCCGACCGCAACCCTGACGCCACGCATCGCCGCAGTTGAAACCGCCGCCCGCGAGGCCGGAACACGCCTTTCGGCGCTGGAGGGGCACCAGAAGGACCTCGACACGAACACCCGTGCATTCCTCGCGCGGATTGACGCGATAGCAGCCCAGGAAACAAGTGTTTCCGGTGCGCAGGGAATGGTCTCCTCAGAACTGAACCAACAGGTCGCAACTCTCGACCAGCGCCTGAGCCAGACAACCGGCACCGTCCAATCCGCCCTTGATGCAGCCAAACAGCGTATTGCGGAAGGACAGCAGCAAACCGCCGCCATCGCCGCGAGACTGGGAACGCTTGAGCAAAGGTTGGCAGATAGCGCCAGACAAACCATCGACCCGCTACCCGCAATCCGTTTCGCACTCATTACCCGGCTGGAACAGACCGTCGCTTCAGGAAAGCCGCTGGCAAGCATTCTGAATGCCCTAAGCAAAACCGGCATTACCGCGCCCGACCTCGCCGCCTTCACTCCCTTCGCGACGACCGGTGTGCCCAATGCAATGCAATTGAAGAATCAGTTCCTGCCATTGGCTCAGGCCATGATCGGTCAGGACCGGGGCAGCTCCGGGGAAAGCGTCACTGACAGGCTGTGGCGGATGTCCGAGCGAGTTGTTCGCATTCGTCCGCGCGACAATGCGGGTGCAACCGACATCATTTCCATAACGGCACGCATCGAAACAGCCCTTGACCGCGGCTCCTTCGTGGATGCAGCCAATCAATGGAACTCCCTGCCCGAATCCGCGCGCCAGATGTCGGCGGAATGGGGCAAACGGATAAATGACCGGGCAAACGCGGCCAAAGCTTTGCAAAGCCTCGGAGACAAAGCTGTAACGACCCTCGAAGCGTCGACGAAATAAGGGAATCCGATTATGTGGCGTGCACTTGTCTATATCGGAATCCTCTGTCTTGTGGCGCTCGGAGCGGTATGGCTGTCAAATCTCTCCGGCGAAGTCACGATTCTTTTGCCGAACTACGTCGCCAATATCGAGCTGCCCGCAGCGGCCGCTCTGCTGGTGCTTCTCAGTCTTGCCATCGCACTGATCTGGCGGTTGATCGGCCTGATTTTCGGCCTGCCTTTCCGCATCGGTCGTGCTTCTAAAGCCAAACGCCGCACCAAGGGCTATCAGGCCCTGTCCCGCGGGATGGTCGCGGTCGGAGCAGGCGATACCGCCAAGGCGCGTCGTTATGCGAAAGATGCGCAAAGGCTGCTCGGGGAGGAACCTCTCACTCTTCTTCTGAACGCCCAGGTGGCGCAGGTGAGCGGTGACCGCAACAATGCGGAGGCAGCTTTCAAGCGCATGACCGGTAATGACGAAACCCGTCTGCTCGGTCTGCGCGGATTGTTCATCGAGGCCCGAAGACAGGGCGACAATGCGCTCGCCTACCAATATGCCAACGACGCCAACCGGATAGCGCCGGCTGCGGCATGGGCCAACGAAGCCGTTCTGGAAGCCAGGTGCAATGCCGGCGAATGGTATGAAGCGCTTGCAATGGTGGAGAAACGGGCAACGCTCGGTCTGATAGACAAGGCGACTGCGAAACGCCAGCGGGCCGTGCTGCTGACTGCCGACGCCATGGCGCGCGAAACCAGCGATCCGGAGGGCGCCCTGAACAGCGTCACCAGCGCTTTGAAATTCGCCCCGACTCTCATACCTGCCGCAACCCTGGCGGGGCGGATGTTGGGGCGTCGCAACGACGTGCGCAAAGCGGCGCGCGTCATCGAGAAAGCCTGGCGCGCCAATCCGCATCCGGACCTCGCCGACATCTATGTCTACCTGCGGGCCGGGGATTCAGCGCGGGATCGGTTGAAGAGAGCAGAAACTCTTGGCAAATATGGCAACTGGCAACCGGAAGCCCGGATCGCCATCGCAACGACCGCCCTGGAGGCTCGCGAATTCAAACGCGCCCGGGAGGTTCTAGCGCCATTGCTCACAGATCGCCCCTCCATGCGCGTCTGCCTTCTGATGGCCGACCTCGAGCAGGAAGAGCACGGCTCCGTAGGCCACGCCCGCGAATGGGTGGCCCGGGCTTCCCGCGCACCGCGCGACCCGGCCTGGATCGCCGATGGCGTGGTGTCCGATCATTGGGCGCCCTTCTCACCCGTGACCGGAACACTTGATGCCTTCGTCTGGCAGACCCCACCCGATCTTCTGGGGACGCCCGAGACATCTTCATTCGATCTGGATCATCATGCGGCTGAGGTAAAAGAAACCCTTGAGGAAATTCCCCTCATCCATGCGCCGCCTGCAACCGAAGCTCCCGTAACCGAGCCAGAACCAACCGCCACGACCGTCTCCCCCGAAGAGCCCAAGGCCTCTCCGGCATCAGAGCCGCACATTTTCGACGACAGGGCAGCGGAGGAGATACAATCTCCACCGGCAGACAAACCGTCGACGGAAGAGACCCCCGCAATCGTCGTGACAAGCACCGCCACTGAATCAATCACTCCGGCAGATGATGCAGCGATCATGGTCGATGCCGCGCCCGAACCGATAGAACCGGCACAGGCCGCATCGGAAACAGAACCTGCAGCTCCCCCCGCCCCGAAGAAACAGAATAACGGCCCTATTTCGATTGCCCCGAAGCCGGTGGTGTTCCCTGTCAAACATGCACCGGATGATCCCGGCCCGGAAGAGCCGGGAGATGAGGGGAAGAAACTGAAAGCCTGAAATCGGCGCACGCGGGCAGTCAGAAGTGCTATGACCTGCCCGCTCGCCTCAGCACGTGATCGCCAGCCTTTATGCAACACACGAAGGCTTTTCATCAGGGCTTTCCCGACAGGATGAAGCATCACAGTTCCAGCTTTCTCCGTGAAACGGGTCCTGAAAATTATCGCGACTGGCCGGGCAGCCTCAACTGCGTCCCCGGAAAGCAATTTCATGCCAGTCACGCATCTTTTCAATTTTTCTGAAGATGACCCGGTGCCATTTCCCCGTCCAACGCTTGCAAAGTGGATGGGTAGCAGCTATGGAAACCCCATAACGCCTTTGGCGACGCCGCAATAGCTCAGCTGGTAGAGCACCTCATTCGTAATGAGGGGGTCGGGAGTTCGAATCTCTCTTGCGGCACCATTATCCTACTGAATATAAATTTCACTCGGCTTAATCGGCCTATTTCAACCGATCCATTTCTAGGTAGCAAATAGGTAGCAGAGAAAATGAGAGTATGAGTTCTGCTCCCTCATGAACCAATAAGCTCATTCCAGCCGATTTTATGCTAAAATTTTCTCCATTCTGCTAAGCACAACCTATAAATATACGAAATTCGTTATTGCCAGGGCGGTGTATTTTTCTGGCCATTTTTAAGCAGAAAATCATAGCGGAATCCAAACCTAGTGTTGCCTTTTGTTTGGCAAGCGATTCGATGCGTTAGGCGAACGTTACACTGAGAAAAGTTAGCGTACGTTTCAATAGCCCCGGTATCCCCTCCGTGTTTACAAAACCGGAGGTAAATATGTGCGCGGAGGAGTGAGGTGAGATAGTACCTCCCCAAAGTTTAGTTATTAGCTTTTTTATCGCTTTTTCGTGACTCAAAAGCACCCCTAATTAAGCGTGCTTTATCTTCCTCAAGCCATTGAATTTCAAATGTAAGTTTTCCGCTTTTGGTTTTCTTAGGAATAGGACTAAGACCAAGTTTGCCGGTATTATCAAGACCGTGCTGTTCTCTAATTTTGAGAAGTCGGTCTACAGAAGTCAGGCATGGCTTAAGATTTAAATCTCTATGATAATCTTGTATCTTTAAAAAGGCTTGTTCCCATTTTTCAATTAATATAAATATAGATATATTTTCATCGAACGACTCAATAAATCTACGGACTGTAGGATACCATTTGGCACCAGAGGTCAAAAGTTTATTTTTACTTAAATATAAAGAAACTGAAATACTTTCTTTTAAATCTGAATTAATATTCAAAATTAAGGGCGGCAATGAAAAATGAACAATATAATTTCTTAAATTAAAGAATAATGCATAATAGTTATTTGTCTTTTGAAGGTCGTCTTTAAATTTTATCCAATCAAGGGTTTCTGCAGAATTTCTTCCAAATTTCTTAGAAATTAGCACATCCTGATAATCCATAAAGGCATTAAATGACACGCATAAATTAAACAATGTTCTTTCAATCATTGAAAATTCAGTTGCTCGAATGTCTTCAAAATTAGTTAGATTTTTTGAGGCAAAACATAGAATATTATCTATCGTTTTGCTGAATTCAAATTTATTTACCTGTATTGCGTTTATTATGTTGAATGATGATGCTGATTTTCTTATTAAATCTCCGTCTCCTATAAGTAACTCCCTCTCTTCAGTGGTTAATGGTTTTATTAATTTTAAGCCTGATTTCGCATTGCTCTGACTCTGCACATCGTCGCTATTTTTATTGCGTTGATAGGCATAAATCAGCCCCCATTCCATTGTTTTTTGCATCTTTTCAGCCTTACCTATAAACGGATTGCGTTTTTAAGTTAATTGATTCTAGCTATCGTTGAGAGCTTAAATGTCACGCTGCAAAGTGACATCGGAGCTGTTCGCGTGAAGTCCCCTTGCTTCGGTAACTTGTTCCAGCGTCATTTTCGGTTGGCGA
>Ga0153996_1000450_pt1 | contig 18437 bp, 21 predicted proteins | sample TSNC080MetaG_FD_104728 | JGI IMG/M metagenome (GOLD analysis project Ga0153996, IMG submission 104728) | Attine ant fungus gardens microbial communities from North Carolina, USA - TSNC080 MetaG | ecosystem: Host-associated > Fungi > Mycelium > Unclassified | place: USA: North Carolina, Lumber...
AACACGTTCGATCTCTTTTTCGGTACTGACCTCGACGCGAGTCTCAAGGATCTTGCGAAGAGCAGTGACAGCTCTGCATTCAGCGGATATGTTTTGGAAAGCCTTGGTGAATACCTATCCACTCTGATTTGATACCTGTCTAACGATTTCAAAGGTCTTGATCCTGAATTCCGAGGTTTTTACCGTGTTTATACCAAGGATCAAAACATTGGTAGTCATACTCTCAAGAAGGGCGATCGCGTCTTTGTTGATATGGGTGCTGCCAATCAAACCAAAAACGTCTTTACCAGAGCAGCAACATTTGATCATACTCGTTCGTTTTCATCAGTCATCGATGGTGACGGTGCCATCAAGTATCTCGGTCGACCGTTGACTGTCAGAATCGTCTCTGAAGTCCTTCGCGCTGTCTATGCGCACAATAATATTAGGCGTGCTCCTGGAAAATCCGGAATGTTGAAGAGATTCCCAGAGAGCATGAATCCGCAATATTGTCACGCCTATCTTGATAGCAAATATAGCATCACGCCGTGGCCTGGCTCCTCTACTTTCCTGTATGATGCTTAAAAAAAACTAAAATCCATGTAGTTCACCCCAGATGTTAATTCTCTACGAGTTGTTGCATTCCCTAGTTGTTTGGATTGAGTATAATTTGTCGTGAATCAAGACATCCATAATATTTCGTCTCCAAATCCTCATCATTTCGGATGAGTATGTTATTAGGTGCTTAGTAAGCACATAGTTGTGCCACATAGTAGCACTTAGAAACCTCAGTTCAGCACTTACAGGAACTGAGGATTCTTTCTGACAGTTTCCGCCAATCTCTGACCACAATAAACCATTATGATCATTCATTGTTCATTTTTTCTTTTGATAACCTGCCTGGAAGATTGATGTTTGTCTTCGAGCTACGTATTTGCCATTAATAGCCTTCTGGAACACAGATTATTATTTCCCACATGTCAAGTGTGTTCACATGCATTGTCTATGTGACCTCAAAGTTTTATTACAGACAGAGATTGATGGTAGCTGTCAGACAAAAGTCTAGATACAATTAGCTACCTTTATATTGTGGGGGTAGCTGTTGGACTACCTGTAGACTAATAGTTTTAGCTTATTTCAATTTCCTTCTCTTTCTCTCTTATCTCTTTTCCCTTCTTTGTTTCTCTTATGTTGTTACCTCTCCCTTAAATATTCTACTAAATCAGACTATTTTGTAGAATTTTACCTCATTATTCCTACTTTGTCATACTACATTCCTATGCAGTTTAAGCATACTATAAAACTGTAGTTAAAAAAGAATAATTCATTTCATTTTTACCTTGCTTCAAGTGTATTGAAGTTGGACTTACGCTTCTTGTTGGAATGAACTGGAACTCCCATGCACTCGGAACAAAGAATTGACAAGGTTTAGCTCCCAACTTGGTGGGATGTAGGATAGAAGTGGAAAGTTAAGCATTTGGACAGTAGAAGGCCTTGTAGTCAAGGGGAGCAATATGCATATATTCAACGCATTGTAACCTCTGACCTCAGTCATATACCATTGTGGGTAACATCTGAGCTACTACATTTATTAAAGTGAAGAACAGCCCTTGTTAAGACTCTGGACTTTAAGAAAGAATATGTGTTTTAACCTACCTAAAAAGGATTAGTAGTAGTACAATTGTACTCTGAGGTAACATACTATTAGGGGCAAGTGTAGGAGCAGGCACAACTCACTATTGAGGCCAAGCCCCCCAAGAAGAATTCCCTTCCCGGAGTCGAACCTGACAATTTGAGTGAATTTGAGTGAAAAGAGAGGGCATGTGAAAAGTTGAACTATGTGTTAGCACCATCATTCCCACATTCCTTCTTGTGTTGTTATGCTGAAGAGGCTGTTTACACTAGGGTGTGAAGATATCAAGTGTTAACATAGGCTTTAAGTTGAAACACATATTCAACTGTGCAGTCTAGAGTCTTAACATAATAGTAGAAATTGACAATCTCATGATATTCCTGAAACAAGTCACAACATGCTCTTGTATGACTATAAATAGAAGTATTTAATGGAAGAAGCACCAAGCAAGCAACTAATGTTCTCTAGTGCAGTAAAAGTAATTGGACCAAGGGTCAGTAAGGCACCCAAATTGATCCATAGAAGATCAATCTGGTAGTATATCTAGTCTTAGTAGTCAAGATAGTTTGCACAAGGGACTTGAGCACATGAACTTCCACTAGACATTGATTGACTTGCTTTCAACAAGTGGAACATGTGTATTCAGGTACAGGTTGTTGCAATTGTTGCAAGTAATAGTGGAGGTTGGGATGTCAAAGATATTCTGGTTGAAGGATAGTTTGCATTTGTGCAATACAGATGTTGATTGCTTCCTGATACTAGTTGGGGTTTACTTGTGTGAAGCATACATGGGCCAGTCTGAACTAATCATGGAGGCAGGAGAGATGGAGATATGGCTGCAATCAATTAACCTATTTCATAACAAAGTAAGCACACCATACTGGTGATGTTAGGAGAAATGTACAGGTAAGGTACATGTAACATGTGCAGATCTCACAGTTGAGAACATTTTCAACCTCTGAAGATTTCTGTTATAGAAAGAGTTTTTGAATATTTTATTCTAGTTTGGTAACCTACCAAGACATATCAAACTTACCTCCTGACAAACAGGTATCAACTTGTAACTGAAAACAACTCCAACATTAGTCTGTTTTGTATATACATACCATTATCAAGTTATATGTCACATAATAATGTGATGCAATCTTTCCAAGTTCAGTACTCTGGAACCATCCAGATGCATGTTTATATTTGATAAGCTGGCATTTTTCGAGTAGCACTGCAGTAGAGCAAATAATATCAGTATGTTTTTGTACAAGTATAGGCTCTTCTCAATCATTGACACCAACATCATACAATCCTGGATCTTTCAGCATTCTCACATACCTGCCAATTCATCAAAATCTTCTTAAAAAGCCAAAGAAAAGACTCACAAGTATGTGTAGCCCAACCATTGTACTGTCTCATCCTGGTTCCTTGCCATACCAAGTATGATCTGTGTATTTAGATTGTCCACCATCTTACATACAAACTATCTTTCAATGGACAGCTATTAGTTCAACAGACTAAAAAGGGCAGACAGAGGTTTGAATCCTTACAATTTCCACTCTCCTTCATAAGGATTTCTTATGTTACAGGTTTAACAAATTGGATAATAGTTTCTTTGTTGACAGTCATATCCCTGAGGAATTAGCAGTTTTCACAGCTTCCTTGCAAGAGTGGACAAAGACAAGGGGCTGATTGAGAACCTTTTTATAGCAGACTTGGTTCATAACTTCTCTGTGATACCAATGAACTACAGTTGGAGACCACAAGGCTGGTAAGTTGATTACAGAGAGGGTTTATTGAATGGTGCTAAGTTGTTAGGGAAAGGCATTTATCATAGAGATGGAGCCTCTATCATCTTGGTATCAATAGTCTATTGCATGATTGCAAGCAAATAGGAGCAAGAAAAAAAAAGGATGAACATGATAAGACCCTATTGGCCAGGACAAACCAATGAGTATTGTGCCCTCTAGCTACATTTGTGATGCACCTTCAGTGTTGGTGGTTGGTTGGTGATCATAGGCACCTGGCTTAGTGACCTATTGTGATTGGGTGGTTGGGAAGATGAGAAGAAGCAAGCTTACCATCAATGAGTTTGGTGATATGTTGGGACCTGTCTAGAGTAAGAGAAACACAATATCTTAGCTTATGTGTGATATGTCAGTGAATATATGTAAATAGTTATATAAATCTAGCTAGTTATTTGGTTCCCCTCAGTACAGTTTTTTGTTCTTTATGCTCATCTTCACACATGTGAGTTATGTTTGAAACCCTGGTGCCAGCCATAGGTAAAGAACTAGCTAACATGTAGGGAAACTCAGGAAGCCATTGTGCTAGCCAATGGTAGATTGTCTTTCCTGTTTCTGTAAATGGCACAGCTATCTTGTAACTAATAACACTCACATTGTGGCCTGTATTGGAAATGTTGGGCATACATTGAGGTTATAAATCATCTGCATAATAGGTCAAGGGACCTAGTCTTCCTTTACACTAGTTTATTTCAATTTATTTGCTTCTGACACTTGTTAGGAGGGCCTTCTAACCAATGCCAGAGGTGACATTATAGCATATATACTTTGATATCTACAGTTGGGGATATGGTTGGGGATATGACACTAGGGTTTGCAAGGTCACATATTTTGCAAGGTCACATGTTTCTATCTTGTTATCTGATCTGCTATCATCTGATCCTCCTCATTAGATCACAACAATAATGATGACACCACTTTCCTATTTTGTAATGTCTCTGCCAGAACTGGTAGTTATTGTGGTGATATGCCAAGTACATCAACAGGCACAATGAGCTTCTCAGCTAATGCCAACAAGGATCATGAACAAGATAGAAAAGAGCTCCAAGAACTCAAGTGATAGAGACAGGAGCACTACTCAGTGCATTATCTAATTCCCAAAGGATATACTGGTACAGTCAACCTAGGTTGCTGAGAAGTTCCTATGCCCCCAATCAAACAGTGCAATGTTGTAATGGTCAACTGATCAGTGATTCAGATGAACATAAACAACTTCAACTTAATGGAACAAGGCTTGGATTGTCATGACTTGGCAAAATAGCTAAGTGATTATTTATATTTCTTTTTCTTTTCTTTTCTTTTATCTGGACTTACTATAACAGAAGGAAGTATGGGAAAGTATCATGTAACTAAGTGTCACATGATGGAGTCACATGATGACTGTGGGATAGTAGTGCACAGACCAAGTAGTAGTTGTATAAGTAGTATACTCAAATTGAATGGAAACTCTATCAAGTTCTCCTTGTTAACTCAGATAAGGAATAGGACTAAGTTATCTTGACTAAGTCTTATACTAGGACTTGATAAATCACATCCAGGTACTGTTTGCTTTGAACCCTGCCTAATTTTTTATCTCATCAGATCAACTCTGAACTAGTAGTTATTGCAACTACCAGTCACCTCCATATATAGCCAGGCCCTTGGCTTAAGGGAACTTTGCAGTCAGTTAGGGACTGCAGGTGGAGACACAGTACCAAGCTCAGGTATTATGTTCAAGACATGACCTTGCAATTGAGTGGTGTTAAGTAATATACTTGTATTTGTTCCTAATATAAACTTCATGTTACAAGTGCCTTTGTCATCTATCTATGCAGAGGAGTGACAGTTACTTCTTAGAAGGCCATCTGGATTAGGGATCCTCTCCTTGAGGTAATAGCCTAACCATATTATTAGGGCAGTAGTAAGTAAGGCAGTAGGAATCTGGTTGGGTGAAGATCTTGTACCCCAATAGACATAGTTGTAAATAGTGAGATCAACCATTAACTCCATACCCTCAAGACATCACCATGATGTCTCAAACACAATATAACAAACTCCTGAGCAACTTCCTCAAAGAAAAGCATGCCTTTACTTCATTAAGGACACAGTTAGAAGGAAAATGAGAAAGAGAGTGTTGAGGATATAGAAAGTTCAGGTACCTGGCCCAAAATTGCAGGAATAAGAAAGAAGGAGCAAAGGGGAAATTGATTTCCCAGAATAAATTTGAAGTGTTGGCAAGCAGAGTAATGAGGTATGGAGTAAAAGAAATGATAATCAGAAGACAGGAGATGGAGGAAGTTGTAAGATATTTTAGGTATAGAGGAATAGGCTACCATAAGTGGGAGTGCCCAAATATTGAAGTAGAAAAGAAGAGACAAGAGGAGGTGGTGGTGCATGTGGCCTTGCCACCAGAGGCACAGCAGAAAGAAAAACTGGCATGCTCCTTGTGGAGAAAAGTGCAGAAATACAGCAGTATATAGGGCATGACCCCAAGAAGCACAGCATTAGAGAAAGTAGTGACTTTTGTGGAATGTGGAGGGTGCTAGTACAAAGGTACCAAAATAGAGAAAAATCAAGGGCAAGAATTTGTCTCTGGGAAACAGTTAAAGAATGTGTGCACAAAATACCTAGGGGCATGGAAATGGAGAAACAAAGAAGGAAATAAGAGAAGAGAGAGTAAATTGGAATTCACCAAGTGTGGAAGAAAGGATATAGTGATAGAAGACAAGGTGTCAGAAGAAGAAAAGAGGAAGATCTTGTGTTCAGAATGTAGGACTGGAGAAAAGAAGCCATGGTTGAATTGGGGTGAAGCAGTGTGGCCCAAAGAGGCAGAGGCACAGCAGAGTGATGCATGGGCAGGAGCTCTGAAAAGTATAGCAAAAGAGGAGGGTAAAGATAGAGAAGTCAGGAGAACTTTCAAAATGTTAAGAGAAGTGTGATTGAATATTGGAGTCAAAAAGATAGATACATATGAAGGCATAACAGTAAAAGCACTCTTGGACAGTGGCACAACAGGGATGTTTATAAACAAAAGAATGGTGGCTAGACATGGGTTCAAGCTGCAAAAGTTAGAAAGACCAATACAAGTAAGAAATGTGGATGGGACAAACAACAGTGCAAGAGCAATTATACATCAGGTGGAAGTGAATGTGTATTATAAAAATCATGTAGTGAGAATGAAGATGGATGTATGTAACCTAGGGAAGACAGACATGATATTAGGGATGCCATAGTTATAGGCACATAACCCAGAAATTAACCAGGAAACAGGAGAAGTCAAAATGACAAGATGTCTACCCTTATGTGGTGGAACTAGACAGAAGAAAGAAGAAAAGAGAGTCAAAAGAGAGAAAAGAGTGGCTACAATAGAAGAAGAGAAAATTGTCAAATGGGCAATAAACAATAAAGAAGACTGGGGAAGGGAAGAAGAAGTGGAAGTGAACCACAGGAAAATAGAAAAAATGGTCCCTAAAATGTTTCTGAAGTGGAGAAAAGTGTTTGGCAAAGTAGAATTGGAAAGAATACCAATGAGAGAAATTTGGGATTATGCTATAGATCTCAAGGAGACATTCAAACCACAAGAAAGAAGAATCTATTCTTTATTGAGAAATGAGAGGGAAGAAGTTCAAAGTTTTGTGGAGGATCAACTAAGAAAGAGGTACATCAGACCATCTAAATCCCCTCAAATGTTGCCTGTGTACTTTGTAGGAAAGAAAGATAGAGGAAAGAGAATGGTGATAGACTATCACAACCTGAATGACCAGATGGTAAAGAATACCTACCTGCTCCCATTAACCATGGACTTAATTGATAACATGGGGAGTTGTCATGCCCCAGTATGACCCCTAGGCTTAGCAGTGTATTACTTATGAATTAGTCAGCATACATAAAATGAGACTGTGTTAGTCAGATACCTTAGCTTTGTTCTTCCATAGGCAAAACTTCAGTTCCATTTCCTCCAGAGCTATCTTGCCCTTGACCCTCACAAATTTCCCTTACATTACCAAGACCTGAGATTGAGGACTGGTACAGTGGTTGGTTCAACCCTTAAGGTTGTAACCTGTCCTCAGCATCAAGTCCCCCTTTCTGCAAATTTTGGTCCTAACAGTAGAACAAAGCTAAAACCCTATACCATCCATGTCCAGACAATCCCCTACCCCAGACTCTTGACTCGAATGGCATATAAGGCAGGAAGCACAATGACCTGCCCCCTCCCGAGGCGCTTCCACTATACCAGTGGAACGGCCCTTTACAGCATCTCAGGCTCGGATTCAGTGAGTGAGCTCCCAGGATCCCCCCAACATCACTACCCTCCCAGAAGAGAATGTTCTTGAACACCTGGAATTGCCTGACATACCTCCCAGATCACCACCAGAACCCCCCTGAGACCCCCAAGCTGAAATTTTGAACCTGGAACTATCCACGGCCCTGCTTGCGCTAGCCCAACAAATAGTTCCCCGCTTGCAGAAAAGGCATAGGGGCATCAGAGAGCCTGACACCTTTAGTGGGGGTAGTGCCAACGACCTTCAGGCATTCATTTTTCAATGCCAAATTTACTTCCATGCCTGTGAAGGGAAATTCAAAGAAGACTCTAAAAAAATATATTTCACTATATCATACTTGAGGAGCATCACCCTAGATTATTTCAAACCCTTTATAAATTAACCCGACCTATACCAGGACATAGATTTCTTGGAGGACTGGGATGCCTTTGTTCAGAAGCTCTCAAATATTTTTGGGTCTTACTCACCTGAAGATGATGACGAGGACACCATTGTAGCCATCCCTTTTCCCCCAGACAGCAAGGCAGTAACCTACTTCATACAATTTGCTAAGTATCAAGATAGAATTCAGTGGGATGACTGCTTTCTACAAAAAGTTGTCAAGGATGCTATTCCAGCCAGGATCAGTGAGGAACTTTGCTTCAGCAAAGAGGATCTCTCTACATTTAAAGGGTATAAACAGGCAGTCCTCAAGATAGACAATGATCACTGGAAACAAGTCCAGGAAAAGAAGAACAGGCAACAATTGGCCCACACCTTACAGAGTCATCTCCAGCATGTACCTTGACCAGAACCCCCTAAGAATCTCCCTGAAGACAGATCTCCTGCCTTAGACAGACAGTTGAAGGACTAGGGGTGACCACTAAACTCCCATAATCCTGCTCAACCCTCTACCGCTCCCACCACACCACCAGTGAGCATCCTAGGACTGAATGGCTGACTAACAGCTGTAGAACGGCAACGACACATGAGTCTGGGACTATGCATGCACTACGGTCTGCCGGGTCACCTGGCAAGAAATTGCCCGAGACAATCCCAGAAATCTTTGTTAATGGTGGAGGCATGAACAGCATTGGTAGAAGAGTCGTTAAGCATGCCGGAAACATCAAAAAAAGGGTCAGCAGACATCTTGTTCCTTGGGGAGTTGTCCACCTGAGAACCCCCTTGGAGCCCAAGCTGTACCTGGGTGCAGCTTCTCTTCATGACTGTAAAGCCCTGCTATTACCAGTCAGTTCAAATATGGTTTCAGGGAAATTCTTAGGTCTGGTTGACTTGAGCTCCTCTGATTCATTCATTAACTCCGCATTTGTCTCAAAAAACAACCTAGTATCTCAAAGCATTGAACCTTGCCCTCTCTCCCTAATAGATGGTACAGTTAACAATCTTGTAAATCAAATTGTAACGTTACCAATGAGACTCCCTTGTGGCGCATCCTTCCTGATTAAGTTCTTTATCACCTCCCTGGATGGATCCTGTGAGGTGGTACTGGGCCACAACTGGCTAATGGTGAGTAATCCCCAGATAGACTAGAAACAAGGTGCCCTGCGAGTCTGGAGACTAGAGAGAGAGACCATTGAGGAACAATGCCAACAACCTGTGAATGTTGAACAAGTGCCTACCCCAGTCCTTGAGAACCCCCGACCCCACATCTCTATGATAAATGTGACCACATACAAATGTCTTTGCCAGAAAAAAGAAAACGTAATCTTCCAGATCAATTTGGCACTAGGGTAGAAAAGTTCAGCAAGAGTGTTATGCATTAATCCACCGGATGTGGACCTTAGTGACATTCCCCATGACTATTATCAGTTTGCAGATGTCTTTAGTAAACAAGGTGTAAAAAAGTTATCTCAGCATCGTTTATTCAACCTCTCCATACAGATTGAGAGTGAGAAAAAGCCCTCTCTAGGTCTGATCTATTCCCTGTCCTCTGTAAGGGGACAACCCTGAGATTGCTTAGATAACCTGGTAGGGTTTGTATCAGCTAGCATTCCCACGGATCCTTGGAGTCTGCGGTCTATAGTTCCCTTCCCTCTAGTTTGGGTCTCTATCACAGTACTACATAGCTATATCTGGTAGTGTAGTTATTATTGTCCTGATGTAGGTGTCCATAGCTACTGGCACACAGACCAGGCTAGTCTAGTATAAGTAGCTAGTGATGTACAGTAGAATACCTTACCTCAACAATGATTAAAGCTCCTGGGCTATACATCGCTGTTATGCCATACAAAAGTTTAGGCAAATTAAGTGACATTCTGCACCTTAATAACGTGAATAACCAGCTCGAGAGGCAAGCTCGGCCCCCCCAGAGATGTTCTGCTAGACATCTAGTCGTGGACTTGAGCATCTAGCTTGAGTAGCAGGGTAGCAGCTGTGACCACCACTACATACGCCTCATAGACGCTTGCCCAGGCACCCCGTATCGGATTCCTAATGGATTTCCCTTCTAGAAGTGCTCTCGAGGACAGAAGCAAACTTAGACGGGTTACGCGATCCGAATGACATCATACCGTGGCCGCCAACGGTCCTATTTAAAGAAGAGTTACGATCAGATTTGGGCCATCATCACTGATGACTAATTATAGCGAGATCAAGAGAGTCATACCACCGCGAAGTCGCCTCGTAATGGTGGTAGGAGGAAACTGGAAGATAGAAGAGTGGGAATGCATAGAAGAGGTAAGAGGAAGAACTGGGAAGCTGAGGAGAGAAGTATTAGGGAGATTAGATGAAGGGAACGCGTGCGAGAACAAGATGGCTCAAGACCGCCGTCTCTGTCCATGGTCTGTCGAGAAGCCCAAGGTCTGACCAGTGTGTGAGGAAGGGTTCCCGGAGTAGGATTAGAATGTCAGGGGGCTGTTAGTCAGTGCTCGGGAGCGGCACCGTACCATCATTACGGCCTTGCTAGAATTGGGAATTCAGAGGTTTTCTTTGTCTCACTTTCTTTATTGTCTTTTTGCTTTGTAATCATAATAAAATACTCTAGGGCACAGAAGGGGAATCAAGTATCATACCCCCATCATCATCCCTCTCTGTTGCTCTAGAGCTTAACAGCTATTTTTGAGTGACTGAGTTTCTAGTCTTTCTGAGTGTTCTACTTTACTTTCTAAAAAACCACCCAAACTCTCCCTCAACGGGAATTCAAGCCCCAACGGACTTGGGCATTTGCTTACGCTAGGAGTTAACAGCTTGCTACATGTCATTGGAGTCGGCTTCCAGTTGTACAGTCAGCTAAAGAAGAGCCCACACGATGTCATGGGAGTTCTAGGTAGTTCTGCTGTATCGATGGTGAGCCAGGCTACTAGACTAGGTAAGGGCAGTAGTGTCATGACGCAAGACGAACGCGCGTCTTAGAGCTCCTATTACGGTGAGATCTACCTCAAGTGGACTCTTAAACATTTTTATTATTATTTCTGTTGTTTCTTTTGGATTGTACCCTACCCTTTTCTCTACTATCAAGCTCTCCTTTGTTATTTGATTACCTCCCCAGTGCCTACTTGTTTAGTGCACAACTGTGAAACATCTTGGGGATTATTAGATTTCCATTTGTTGTCACCCTTGTTTCAAGATCAAATTCCCTTTGATCCCCATTATCGCTTCTTCCTAAGACGCCTCTTCCACTAATGTTGAGTGTGTGCTGGTGCGCCTCTGAGTGCGCCCTTACATCCTCCCTCGAATGTCAGACTTTGTAAGACTTCATCGATGAGAACCTTAAGTCCAGGTTGATTAGGCCATCACAATCTCCATGTTATAAGGGCGACTGGGCACAAGACTCCAGGAGAATCCTCAGAGATTAGGATGAGGCTCCTAGAGGGATCTTTTACATTATATACATCCCTTAGTGTCAGGGTTAACAGGATTGGGGCTAAACTAGTATGTTTAAGTATTACTAGTTAAACAGGCTAAAGTAGCTCCAGAGCGTTGTCATGTTGTTCAGGGGTAGGAATGGAGGTATCCCCTTACACATGTGGGGCTCCTGTTCTCTTTGTTAAGAAAAAGGATGGTTCACTGAGGTTGTGTGTCGACTACAGGAGACTAAATAAAATCACCAGAAAGGACCGTTACCTCATTCCATTGGTGGCCGACCTCCTGGACACACCCTGAAAGGCTAGGATCTATTCTAAAATTGATTTGCAGAGCGTGTATCATCTAGTAAGGATTGCAGAGGGGGATGAATGGAAAACTGCATTTAGAACATAGTATGGCTCATATGAGTGGCTGGTCATGCCCTTTGGGTTGTCTAATGCCCTATCGGCCTTCCAGAGACTGATGAACAAGATTTTTGCAAACTTGTTAGACATGTACATCATCATCTACCTAGATGATATACTGATCTACTCAGATAACCTTGAGATTTATAAGCAACACATAGTGGAAGTCTTACACTGCTTGCAATCATACAGATTATATACATCTCCCTCAAAATATGTCTTTCATAAGGAAAAAGTAGAGTTCCTAGGCTATATCCTTGGTCCAGAAGGAATACAGATGGACAAAGAGAAGGTATGCGTCATCAGAGATTGGCCTGTACCTCACCAGGTCAAGGATGTTTAAGTATTCCTTGGCTTCGCGAACTTTTACCAGAGGTTTATCCATAATTACTTGGAATTATCTGTGCTACTCACTCGATTGACTAAAAAGAATCTTGCCTGGTCCTGGATAACAGATGTTATCACAGAGTCTTGACAACTTAGGGATCACTCGAGGTGAGTGTTTAGGAAGAACTCAATAGAGTTCTCTATTGGATTCAACTACCTACTTATACTACTTTACAAGTGGCTGTACCCCTATTACTACATGATCACATGTCCTTGTCACATGGTATGATTACCTAATCTCCCTTGCTATTTATATCTTGACCCCATTATATGACTTAATGTTAGAGATCAAATGTGTGAATGTGTGGGAAACTCTTTCCTTCCTGGGGCTCTCATAACATGGCCCCCCCTGCAAGATTCCTCGTTCTGAGGAATTTTTCCATTGACTCCAATTCTCATCCCACCTTTTCTCTCTTTCCTTTTCATATCTTTTTCTCCCCCAACCATATAGTAATTTGGCTGTAAATTCCCTTGGTAATTCCTGGCTAAATTCCTTCTCTTCTTCTTCCAGCTCCTGTTGCCTGAGTTCTTCTGCCTCTTCCCCATACTCTCTCTCAAACTCTTCTACCAACTCTTTTGCATTTCCTAGGTTTTCCCTACCTTTCCATGTATCTCTTTCTGCCATATACCCCTTCCATCGTACTAGGAACTTCTCCTTTCCTCACACCACTCATTTATTTAAAATTTTCTCTACTTCAAATTCCTCCTCTCCCTCGATAATAACTGGTTTTGGCAGTGTCTTCTTCTGCCCTTCTACCTGTGGTTTGTAGAGTCGTACTCTACTTATATTTACTACAGGATGTATTTTAATAGTCTTGGGTAATTCTAACTCTACTGCATTACTAGAAACGATCCCCTTGATCTTATAGGGCCCTACAAAGCACTCCATCAATTTCTCTGATCTTCTGCCCTTCATCTGCCATTTCAAGTCCTTTGTACTTAACAGTACTAAGTCCCCTACTTTATATTCCTCTCCCTCCCCTCATTTCCTGTCTGCAAACTTCTTCATTTCCTCCTATGCTTTTCCTAGTGCTGCTTTCACCTCCTCCTGAATCTTCCTCATTTTTTCCACGAATTTTCCTGCTGCTTCGTATTTCCCTTTTCTTCTGCCCTTAAATCCTATCCTCGGGTCTTGTCCGTAATTTACTTTGAACAGTGAGTTTTTTGTTGCTGCATGAATTTTGTTATTATACGTGAATTCCACCATTCCTAGCCAGTCCAGCTATTGCTCTTGTCTATGGTCGATGAAGACCCTTAGATACTGTTCTAACTCCTGATTTATCCTTTCTGTCTGCCCATCTGTTTGTGGATGATAGGCCATTGAGAGCTTTGTTTGGATACCCAGCAAGTTATTTACCTTCTTCATCATTCATGCTGTGAACTGCACTCTTCTATCTGATACAATGCTTTCTGGAAGCCCATGCAGCTTCCACAAATGGTCTCAAAATAGTCTGGCAAGTCCTTCTGCTGACGTCTTTTCTGTTGTTGCTATGAAGTGTGCCATCTTACTAAAACAGTTGCACACTACTAGAATGGCGTCATATCCCTGAGCTAGAGGTAGCTTAGTGATGAAGTCTGCTGAGATGTGACTCCATGGCTTCTCTGGGATCGCATTAGGCATTAATTTGCTTGCCGGTGCCTCACTTCAATTTTTGTATCTCTGACAAGCATTGCACCCATCTATATATTTCCCAACCTCCTTTGTTACTCCTGGCCACCAATAGTTTCTAGTGACTAACTCCGTCATCTTCTATCTTCCTCCATGCCCTTCTACTGGAGTGTTATGGTGCAACTGTATTATCTCTCTTCTAAGTTCTCCTTCTGGCACGTATATCCTTCTCTCCTTCAGTACTACCCCATCCTCTATTTCCCATTCTTCGTCCCTCAGTGTTTTTACTCCTGCTTTCTTTAACTCTTCCACTGCTTTTACTACCTTTTTATCCCTCTCTTGTGCCTTTTTTATCCTCTCCCTCAAATTTCCTTCTTCCACTATTGTTTCTACTCCCCTAACCCATTCAGGCTTTATCAACGTCCGGTCCTCGTTATCTCTTTCCACCCCTTCTTGCCAATCTGGTCTTCTACTTAGTCCATCTGCCTTCCCCATGCTTTTCCCTGGAATGTGCTTCAAAGTAAAGTTAAATTGCGAGAGGTACAAAGCCCATCACACTTGTCTTTGATTCAAATTTTGACTTGTCATGAAGTATTGGAGATTTTTATGGTCTGTCCAGATTTCAAATTCCAGCTTGGCTTCTTCTAAATAGTGCCTCCATGCTTCGAGGCACCTGATGATGGCCAACATCTCTTTGTCATAGATTTCATAGTTACACTCTGTGGTGTTTAACGATTTAGAGATAAAGGCCACTGGCCTCTATTTTCCATCCTCGCACTTCGTTGACAACACTCCTCCTGTCACATAATCCGAGGCATCCGCTTTCACCCTCATTTCCTTATCTATGTCTGAAATTGCTAAAACTGGTTCCATAGTGAATACTGCTTTAAGCTTTCCAAACGCTTTCTCTTGTTTCTTTTCCTACTTCTATTTCTGCTCCTTTCTGACCAACACATGTAGCAGTGCTGCAATTCTAGCAAATTCCCTTATGAACCTTCTGTAATAGTTGGCGAGGTCTAGGAACTTTTGCACTTCCTTGACATTTCTTGGTGCTGGCCAGTTGAGAACTCCTTCCACCTTTTCCTTTTGCATTTCTACGCCTTTTGGGCCAATCACTACTCCTAAGAACTCCACCTCTCTGACCTTCCACTTGCATTTCTCCGGCTTCACGAACAGGTCATTCTCTTCTAGTCTCCTGAGCACTTCGTCTACCAGCTCATTGTGTCCCTCCTCTGTATCCATGGCTACTAAAATATTGTCAATGAAGGTCGCGGTGTTCCCTTGGTTAATGAAGTCCCAGAACAGGTCATTCATCATTGTCTAGAAGGTAGCGGAGGAGTTCGTTAGCCCAAAATACATCATAGTGGGCTTATAGGCTCCGATATGCGTTGTGAATGCCGCCTTCCACTCGTCTCCTTCCTTGATCCTGACATTATTATAGCCCCACCTCAGATCTAGTTTTGTGAACATCCTCCTCTTTCCTACCCCATCCAATATGTCCGCAATAAGAGACAGGGGGTATCCGTTCTTTATCGTCCATTGGTTGATATATCGATAGTCTTGTACCATTCTTTGCTTTCCATCCTTTTTTGCTACAAAATGTACTGGCGATGTTTGTGGTGACTTGGACAGTCGAATGTATCCCTTTCTTAGTTGGTCTTCTACAAATGTTTGCACCTCCTCCCTTTCTTCCCTTGATAGAGAATACACTTTCCCCTTCTTTGGTGTGAAACCTTCTTTCAACTCTATGGCATGGTCCTATGCTTTCCATACCAGCATTCTCTCTGACTCTCTTTTTCCAAACACCTTCTTCCACTTCCAAAATCTTTTAGGCACCAACTTCCTTAGTACCTCTTTGTCTTCATCTTTCTCTACCCTTTTCACCTCCTTTTTCCCTTCTTGTCTTTTCTTCCCACATGTGGGTGGGCATTGTGTCATTTTTACCTCTCCCTTCTCCCAATCTATTTCTGGGTTATGGGCAGCCAGCCATGGCATTCCTAATATAACCTCTGTCTTCCCTAAATTACATACATCCATTCTGACTCTTTCTACATATCCTTTGAAGAACATGTTGCACTCAACCTGGTGCATTATTGCTCCTCCTACATTCACTGTTCCATCCACATTTTTAACTAATAGGGGTTTCTTCATCTTTTCCATTCTGAACCCCTTTTCTTTTGCAAAGGCTGTGTCCATGAACAGGCCTGTTGCCCCACTGTCTAACAATGCTTTGACTGCTACTCCTTCATGGCTCTCTAGCTTTTCTAGTCCCACTTTCATCCATACTTCTCTTAGTGGCCGTAGCGAGTGCCGCACATCTCTTGCTCTCTCAGTAGTATTGGAAAAATCAATTTTATTGCCCAATTTTTCTGGGTGCAATACACTGTACAAATTGTTGGAGGCCAGTCGAGAGCTCACTGTCCTCCATTTTCTTTTGCCAACTCTTGTAGCATCTCCACTATTCTTGCTTTATTTCTTTCCCAACAATTTCAGGCCATATGGCCAAACTTTCCACACTGATAGCACTTCCTGTCCCCCCCTCTCCCTCTGTCGACATCCATTGCATTTGGGTCTCTCTGTGGACCCAACTGGTTTCCCCCTCTGTTAACTATGTTTCCTCCTCCTCTATATCCTCCTCCGTTGTCTCCCCACCTCTGCATTATCTGCTCTCCTCTTCCTCCATATGACCCCCCCCTTGGCTGCACATTTCCCCCTGGGCGCACTGCATTCCTCCCCAACATTCTTTCCTCTGCTCTGCTCTGTCTCTGATTCCTATCTAACCTTACCGCTCTCTCTTGCCACTCTCCTATGGTGGATGGCGGTTCCTCTGCTTCGGCTAGCTTCCTCCGGATTGCTCTATTTAGCCCCCTCTTGAACTCTTCGATAAGGGGTCATCCCTCATAGCTGCTCCCCCTGGCAACTTTTTTGAACTCCTGTACGTATTCATTATAGGTCCTCCCTGCCTGTTCTATCGTCCTCAACTGTTCTATCTTTCTCTCTTCTTCTGATGTCTCCCCAAAATCATTTCTTATCTTTGTAAACAATTGTTCTGCCGACTCCACCCCTGACTCTCCCTTGGCCAGTTTGTCCAGCAGATTGTCCTTCCATGCCTCCGCCACTCCTCCCTGCATGTATGACAACACCCAAGCCACCTGGGTTGTTGCTGCTTCTTCTGTCATTTTCATTCTAATATACAGGCGAGCCACATTAATGAATGTGCTCACCTCCTCCATCTTTCTGCTAAATACTTGAGGCCTTGCGACCTCGACTTGGCTCCCCTGTTGGTGGAGGAGCATAGTGCTCACCTGCTGTTACAGGGTGGCGATCATGGCAAGGAGTTGTTCCTTGCAGGTTGGTGGTGGCTGGCGGGGGGCGGGCGCCAGAGATGCTTTCCCTTGTTGTTGTTGTTGAGACATGGCATTTGGTGGTGGTGATGGGGATGGGGATGATGATTCGTATGAAGAGTTGGTTTCTTGGTCTAATTCTCGATCCAGGGCAAACTCAAGGCTACGTCTAACAGAGAGTGCAATCTTCTCCTGTCTAGACTTCTACTGCCTTACTGACTACTGTCCTAATCAAAGTGTAGACGATTGCCCCTAAGAAGGGAACCCCTAAACTAAGTGGCCTTTTAAGAAGTAACTACCAATCTCCTGCATGTACCCGTTGTTACGCTGCTAGAGAATTTTCTGCGGAAATGTAGCATGGGATTGTGGGGGTAGCCTTTGGACTACCTGCAGAATGCTGATAGTTCTTCCTTTTCTCATTTCTTTTTCCTAGTTTGATTATATTCCTCTGTTCATCTCATTTATTACTATTTTCACTTTTATCATTTAATTATTTAATTAATTAGCAAAAACACTCTTACTTATTACATAAGCTAGAATAGTAAAAGTAACACAACACAAAAATAAAGGTATCTTTTTGACCCTCAACTACTAAACTCGAAGACCACTTTCCCCTCTGAACTCACTATCCTTCCTACAGGATACACATTATACCCCTGAATTTCACTATTGGAATCCACTATAAAGACTTCCTACAAGCCCCAGACATAATCTAGACCCAAGATTGGGTACTTCTCTTAAGTAGTGACCAAGCTATCACATGCTAGAATAGCATATACCTCGGGAGGCAAGACTGATGAGCTAGCATCAGGTTTCTCAGATACAGACTATCAATGTTAAAGCTCTAAAAATCAGAGGCTCAGAGATATCTTTGGAATGTAAGATAATTTCAATTTAGAGTGGACTTAAACTAATATGACATCAAAACGGCAGATCAAAAGTCTATCAGTGACTAGCGATCCTATCACTGCTGGACTCAGTCAAGAAATGGACGCGCTGCTAAACAACGATCGTATCGCTGATGCTAGGACACACTGTCATGTGTTTCTAGACCATATTCAGAGTAGAAGGAAGCCAGTTCGGGGTTTGGGGAACAATGGGCAGGAGTGAAGTATAGAGCTTTAACATTGATAGTCTGTATCTGAGAAACCTGATGCTAGCTCATCAGTCTTGCCTCCCGAGGTATATGCTATTCTTAGCATGTGGTAGCTTGGTCACTACT
>Ga0153996_1000452_pt1 | contig 18402 bp, 18 predicted proteins | sample TSNC080MetaG_FD_104728 | JGI IMG/M metagenome (GOLD analysis project Ga0153996, IMG submission 104728) | Attine ant fungus gardens microbial communities from North Carolina, USA - TSNC080 MetaG | ecosystem: Host-associated > Fungi > Mycelium > Unclassified | place: USA: North Carolina, Lumber...
CAAACCTGATGGAAAAGAGAAAATTTTAGATGAAAGAGAAGAATGAGGAATTGACAGTAGATTATGCTGGAATGCTCAACCGGAATTCGAGTGTAAACTTAAGTAAACAATTGGAAGATATATTCCGGGAATATATCAACAAAGAGGAATGGAAACCAGATGTTCTGATACCATCTGAATCAGTATTAAGCAACCGGTTTGGAGTCAGTAGAGCAACGGTAAGAACGGCATTAATCAGTCTGGAAAATGACAAGCTGCTGTATCGTATTAAAGGAAAAGGAACGGCAGTGTTATCAAAACAGCTTAGCAGTCATTTGCCAATTACCGGATTCAGACAGGCGATTCATAAAGCAGGGTTGGATAATAATGAAAGGCTTGAGGTTTTAATCTGTGAAAAGCGAAAGGTACCGGATGATGTTGCCAAAAAACTCAATATCCCGCTCAATGATCTGGTGCTGTATGTAGAGCGCACCAGCCTGACGATTTCCGGACAGCCTCGTTCTCTTCATTACATATATATTCCCTGTAAGGCAGCAGATGTGATTAATCTTTCGGAAATAAAGAATAAGGTTTTTCGGGAACTATTTGAAAGCGCCGGTATTTACGCATCAGGGACAAGAGAATGGCTAAGCGTATCTGGTACGAATTCCTACGAGTCAGATATCCTCCAGGTAAAGAAGAACACACCGGCCTATGTCGTTGAAGAGCTGCGATACAATCAGAACAAATCACCATTTTATTATATAAAGATAATACGGCCAGGAGGAAGTCTGAAATTTGAATTTTCAACAGAATAAAACTCGACATTAGACGAAACCATCCAGCCATTCTTTTATGTGGATAAAATGTGGGCAGGAGGAAATGCGGCAGAGAGTCGTATTCAAGTATACGAGGGCCGTTTTACAAACGCCTGAATATAAATAAGCGTGAAAGGTGAAAAGAATATGCTGGAAAGGAATAACCCAAAAACATTATATCAACAATTGAGAGATATTCTTATACAAGAAATCGACTCTGGAAAGTGGGAGCCAAATGAAAGGATTCCATCGGAGAATGAATTAAGTGTCCAATACGGCCTTAGTCGTATGACGGTGAGAGCAGTTCTTTCTGATTTAGTAAAAGAGGGCTTGTTATATCGCGTGCAGGGGAAAGGGACTTATGCTAGTGAAAGGGTACTTACATTAAGACCGTCTTACGTTGGAATCCGTGAGCAATTGGAAGAGATGGGATATGAAGTGACAACTAAAATTTTAGAATACAGAGTAGTGGAGAGCAGCAGAAAGGTAGCAAATAACCTAAATCTGGAACCAGGTGAGCCGGTACTCATGATAAAAAGAATCCGTTATATCAAAGACGAGCCAATCAGCTTGCATATTTCTTATGTTAGTAAGAAATATAGTCAAAAGATTTCCAGAGATCTTATGGAAAAGGAACAGCTGTGTGTGATATTGAATAAGGAATATGGATTGGTTAGAAAGAAAGTATCAGAGACACTGGAATCTGTTCCGGCTCAAGAAGAAGAAACCGTACTTGGTGTGCAGCAGGGGCATCCACTTTTATTATTATCGGATATTATTTATGATGAAAGTGAAACACCTTATGAATTTACAAAAGTACTTTTCCGTGGAGACAAGGTTAAAATAAAGCTTCAATTTGAATAGAGCAAGTTTCCTTTTGTTGTAAAGTGTAAGGAAAAATTCCCTGCTTCAGGCAAAATGACACTTGACATGTATATACAAGTATGATAATGTATAAGTGTAATATAAATCATTAAAACCTGAAGGAATTACGGGTGATATGTTTATAAAGGAGAAGGAGTCATGGATTTTACATTAAGCAAAAAACACGAAATGGCCAGACAGCTGTTTCAAGAGTTCGCGGAGAACGAGGTAAAGCCGATGGCACAGGAAACCGATGAAACGGAACAGTTTCCTCTGGAAAATGTGAAGAAGATGCAGAAGCTTGGCTTCTTTGGAATTACGGTTCCAAAGAAGTACGGTGGACAGGGGTGTGATCCGCTGACTTATGCCATCTGTATCGAAGAACTATCCAAATGCTGTGCAACCACGGGTGTTATCGTATCTGGTCACACTTCCCTTTGCTGTGATCCAATCCAGACTTATGGTACAGAAGAGCAGAAACAAAAATATCTGGTTCCGCTGGCAAACGGCGGGAAGCTGGGTGCATTTGGTCTGACTGAGCCGGGTGCCGGTACCGATGCACAAGGTGTGCAGACAAAGGCTGTTCTTAATGGTGATGAATGGGTGCTGAATGGTTCCAAATGCTTCATTACCAATGGTAAGTATGCAGATGTCTATATTATTATTGCTATCACAGAGGTATCGATAGATGCCCATGGAAGAAAGAAAAAGACTTTCTCCGCATTCATCGTAGAAAAGGGAACTCCAGGATTTACTTTCGGAACCAAAGAGAAGAAGATGGGGATTCGCGGTTCCGCTACTTATGAGCTGATTTTCCAAGATTGCCGCATCCCGCAAGAGAATCTCCTTGGTAAGATCGGAAAAGGCTTCTCTATTGCTATGCATACACTGGATGGCGGACGAATCGGTATTGCTTCTCAGGCTCTTGGTATTGCTGAAGGGGCACTGGCGAGAGCAATCGAATATACAAAAGAAAGAAAACAGTTCGGCAGGCCGATTGCTGCGCAGCAGAATACCCAGTTTCAGATTGCCAACATGGCAACAAAAGTGGAAGCAGCCAGGATGCTGGTATATAAAGCAGCTATGGCAAAGACTACTCAAAAAATATATACGGTAGAAGCAGCTGTCGCGAAGCTGTTTGCAGCCGAGACGGCTATGGACGTGACCACCAGGGCGGTTCAGCTGCTTGGCGGATATGGATACATTCGTGAGTACGACGTAGAGCGTATGATGAGAGACGCTAAGATTACAGAGATATACGAAGGAACTTCCGAAGTTCAGAGAATGATTATCGCTGGTAATCTTTTAAAATAATTCAGGAGGGGAAACTATTTTGAAAATCGTTGTATGTATGAAACAGGTACCTGATACAAAAGGCGGAGTTAAGTTTAAACCGGACGGAACACTGGATAGAGCAGCTATGCTTACGATCATGAATCCAGATGACAAAGCAGGTTTGGAAGCTGCATTAAGAATCAAGGATGAGACTGGCGCAGAGGTTACATGTATAACAATGGGGCTTCCGAAGGCAGAAGATATCCTTCGTGAGGCTATGGCTATGGGCGCTGATAAGGGAATCCTTGTAACAGACCGGGTTCTCGGTGGCGCTGATACATGGGCGACATCTACGACAATCGCGGGTGCACTTAGAAATATCGACTATGATTTAATCATCACAGGCCGTCAGGCTATCGATGGTGATACCGCACAGGTTGGCCCGCAGATTGCAGAACACCTTGACCTGCCGTTGATTTCCTATGCGCAGGCTATTAAGTTAGACGGCGGCGGCATTATCGTAAATCGTCAGTATGATGACAGATATCACGTATTAAGGGCAAAACTTCCCTGTGTTGTTACCGTTCTGGCTGAGTCAAATAAGCCGCGTTACATGACTCCAGGCGGGATCTTTGATGCGTGTGAGGCAGAGATTACCACATGGGGAAGGGCAGATCTTAAGGATGTTGACGACAGCAACCTTGGTCTTGCAGGATCACCAACTCAGATCGTCAAGGTTTTCGATAAGGTTCGCAAGGGTAAAGGAAGTATGATGACTGCAGAGACGCCGGGGGAAGGTGCAGAGTATATCTTTAAAATACTGTGTGAGAAGCATGTCATCTGATAATGAGGAGAAAACAAATGAGTTTAAAACAATACAAAGGCGTATATATCTATGTACAGCAGACAGATAACAAAATTGATAACATTGCTTTTGAATTATTAGGTAAAGCAACGGAACTGGCTGCTGATTTAGTAACGGATGTAACGGCAGTTCTTGTTGGCTTCAATGTAAAGGGAATGGCAGATGAGCTGGCGGCGTACGGTGCTGACAAGGTTATCGTTGTTGACGATCCGGTCCTGAAAGAATACCGAACTGAGCCGTATACACATGCGCTGACATCCGTGATCAAGGAGTTCAAACCCAACATTCTCTTAGTAGGTGCTACTGCAATCGGACGTGATCTTGGTCCTCGTGTATCTGCGCGTGTTGCTACTGGTCTGACGGCCGACTGTACGGTACTTGAAATCGGTGAATTCAAGGCCCGTGGTGATAAAGAACCTCGCCAGGGACAGCTTCTTATGACCCGTCCTGCATTTGGTGGAAACACCATCGCTACCATCGCTTGCCCGAACCATCGTCCACAGATGGCTACCGTACGTCCAGGCGTGATGCAGAAACAGGAGAAGATGGCTGGGGCGAAAGCAGAGATTGTCGAATTTAACCCAGGATTTGAAGAGAATGATAAATACGTGGAGATAATGGAAATCGTGAAATCCGTATCCGATACCGTTGATATCCAGACGGCTAAGATCCTTGTATCCGGCGGGCGTGGTGTCGGGTCAGCTGAGAACTTCGCGCTCCTTGAGGATTTGGCAGCAGCAATCGGTGGAACCGTATCCTGCTCCCGTGCGGCAGCAGACAGCGGATGGAAGCCAAAAGACCGGCAGGTTGGACAGACTGGCAAGACGGTACGTCCAGATGTTTACTTCGCAATCGGTATTTCCGGAGCCATCCAGCATACTGCAGGTATGGAAGAGTCCGATATTATTATTGCTGTCAACAAAGATCCGGATGCTCCTATCTTCGATATAGCTGATTATGGAATTGTAGGCGATTGCCTGAAGATTGTACCGAGATTAACACAAGCGATTAAGTGGAGGTATCTGCATGGATAAAAAAACAAACAGATTCATACGTATTATGAATAAAGCCAAAGAGCACTCTTATGCGGTAGGAGCAGTAAATATCTTTAATTATATATCTGCATGTGCAGCAATGGATGCAGCCGAAGAAATCGGAAGGGATATTATTATCCAGACTTCGACAGGAACAGTGAGGGAATTTGGGGCAGGCCGTTTATTTGCGATGATCAATTTGTTGAGAGAGGGAAGAAATATAGACGTAGCATTGCATTTGGACCATTGTACCGATAAAGAACTGGGAAAAGAATGCGTTTTAGCAGGATGGGATGCTATCATGATGGATTTCTCCGCGAAGCCATTGGCGGAAAATATACGTGATACAAAAGAAATGAGGATGTTTGCCCACGAACATAATGTGGCAATTGAAGGGGAAGTCGGGGTGATTTGTGGTGTGGAGGAAGATATTGCAAGTGCTGTCGCTGTAGGTGCGGGTTATGAAGAAACTATGAAATTTATCAAAGAGAGCGGTGTAGATGCCATTGCTCCCGCCATTGGAACAGCTCATGGTGTGTATACTGGTGAGCCGGTACTTAACTTTGACCTGGTAGAGCAGCTTGGGAAAGAGAAAACGCCCATTGTGATTCATGGAGGTTCAGGTTTATCTGCGAAAACTTTCCGCCGATTGATTAAGCTTGGGGGCAGAAAAATCAACATATCTACCCTGGTCAAGCAGGCGTATCTGGATACGGTTCATGAACTGGTGCTTTCCGGGGAGAAACTTTCTCCAATCAGTTTCGACAATCGTGTTTATACCGCGGTCAAGGAAGAAATCAAAAAACATTTACTGGTGTTTGGACAGCTGAAAGAAGAATTTTAAAAAGTGAGGGTACTATGAGATATGTGTATGAATGTGATCTCCATGGACATACCAATCGTTCCGATGGCAACGATACGCCGAAAGAATTTATTGATCATGCCATAGAGCGTGGTGTTAAGGTTGCCGCAATAACGGATCACGATGTGATACCTCCGATGTATGTCGATACAGAATACGGACAGGAAGAGATCTGTACCTATGCGAAAAGGAAGGGTCTGATCCTCCTGAAAGGTATTGAGATATCCGCAGAAACCTGTGTGGATGATTTGCATCTGGTATGCTTTGGGTGTGATTGGAATGTGGATTATTTTGCCGATTTGGATCAGTTTACCATTAAAAGTAAAGTGAATAGTTATCAGAAGCTGATATCCGCTTTACGCGATATTGGTATGGATATTACATGGGAAGAAGTCTTAGAAAACGGAGGATATCCCGTTATGGAGAACTATGTGCAGAAGAAGATGATTTTTGAGCTGATGGTAAGAAAAGGATATGCGGATAGCTGGAGTGCAGCGAAGCTTTTTGTGAAGACAATGCCAAATCTGAATATTCGCCGGGAGAAGCCTTCTGCATTGGAGGTTATTCATCAGGTGCATGCATCTGGAGGCATTGCGATCATGGCACATCCATATTTGGTGAAAGGAAAAGTGATATTTCAAGGTATTCATATGAGCAGGGAAGATATGATCGATCTATTGATTGAACATGGTCTGGATGGTATTGAAGCTGCGTATACGTATGATAAGACCAGCTATGGAGGTACCTGCAAGCCGGAGGAAATTGAGGAGAAAATTGTTAAGCGATATGCGGTGCGAGGTTTCATCATATCCGGCGGTTCCGATTATCATAATGATGGAAAAAAGGGCGTGGAGAATCCAAGAGATATTGGTGATCGGGGAATATCTTTTGAACAGTTTTGTTGTTATGATGTGTTAAAAAGAATCGCTGATATAGGATAAAACAAAAAAATAAAAGAGCGGGGGCACTCCCGCTTTTGTAAAATTCATACTTGTATATATAAGTATTGACATGAATAGATAAAAGTGCTATTATCAAAATACAAACATGTATATACAAGGAGTACGCTGAAAAAAACAGGAGGAAATTTATGTGTACAGTTAACTATGGTGAAAAAGGAGAAGGCAAATCAGGCATAAATTATACGCTTTTTTCTCTGGGTGCAGCTGCTGCCAGGGGAGAAGAAAGTATGGTTCAAAGAGTAACCAATCTTCAGATGAATGCAAAAGATTATGACCGTCTGCAGGGCAAAATAGATTACATTACAACATCTGCAAGATTTAAAAATGTAATCAAAACATTTGATGTGCCCGAAGGAGAAATACCGGCTGGTTTCCGTGTAGAGACGACTCTGACAGGAGATTGTGCAATCAGTGTGGATCTGGTACGTGATATCTCCTATGACAAGAATGGAATGAAACGCCCGACAGGTATGATCTTCTCCGCAGATTCGGCTAATCCTTACGAGATTGAACCTATCTCACCGCTTCTTGGCAATCTGACCTGCAATCCGGGCATTGTGTATGATTTATTCCTCAATAATCCCGACGCAAATATTGGTGGTAAGTTCAAAACCCGTGAAGAAGTCATGAAAGAGATTGGCTGCATCCTGGGACCAGGCTGTGATATTTCTGTGGAACTAAATAATCCATTTGAAAGAGACTTTAATAAGATACTGGAAGAATGTGAAGAATTCAAAGAATTGTTAAGTGAATACCGCCTTGTGGTTAAGGTGCCTCATACCGGTCCGGTTACCGCAGATAATGTACACCAGCTGATGAACGGAGATAAAAGGTTTGACATACGCTATGACACCTGCAGTACAGTTTCTGCATTTGCAAGCCACAATCTGGCATTGAAGCTGCGTGACCATGGATACCGGGTGAACTATACATTGATGTTTGAACCATATCAAACCGCATTGGCACTGCAGGCAAAGCCGTATTTTATTAATAGTTTCATTCGTCACCGGATGAAACAGTCTGCGATGTTTAAAAAACTGACAGCAAGCTATGATGCAACAAAAGAGGAGCGATATCTCATGGAGCTTCGTGAATTTATGCTGGCGAATGACTATCTGGCTTCCAGTGAGACAGAGGCAGAGTTGGGATGGTGTTATGATAAGGCAAAGGATATTATCAGATATCGTCATTATAATGATGAAGCAGGTTCTGATGGACTGGATGGCGTACGTCATAATCTGCGATTGTTAAGACAGTCCAATCTGCGAGATACCCGTTTGATTTTATGCTCCATGGAAGGTGACTATAATTATCCGGATATTGACAGACTGATGGCCGATCCGGAATACCAGGATGTGGTCGATCATGTCGTTATCACCGCAGAGCCAGGATATCTGGCCAGATTCACAAGTGCCAATCTGGTGGTAGGTTATCAGCGTCGTTTTATGAATGCAGTGAATAATGATCCAAATGTTGGAAAGAGAGGATGATCATCTATGAAGATCGCTATTGGATGTGATCCCAATGCAGGAGCGCTGAAACATATTTTAATAAAACATGTCAGTGCACTGGGGCATGAAGTGACTGATTTTGGAAGCGATGATCCGGTATATGCCAATGTTGCGATAACAGTGGGAGAAGCGGTTGCCCAGGGACGTTATCACAGAGGCATATTGATCTGCGGAACCGGTATCGGGGTATCCATTGCCGCCAATAAAGTGCAAGGGGTAACCTGTGCTCTTGTGACAAATATCTATCAGGCACAGAGAGCCCAGCTGTCGAATAATGCAAGAGTCATGGCATTAGGATCCCAGGTTACCGGCGCTGAGCTTGCTAAGGCATTAGTGACAGAATATTTGTCCAACGAATTTAATTCAAACTCCAGATCTACGATTAAGATTGCAAGAATTGATGAATATGAAAAAAGGAGAGAGTGAGGGAAGCTATGGATTGTCATGAATTAAAACAGATAGCGGCTAAATGCCGTCTGAATGCTCTGCGGATGATAAGAGCTTCTGGTCACGGACATATGGGCGGAGCTTTTTCTTGTATGGATATCGTTACAGCCTTGTATTATGCAGAGATGAATTGTGATCCGGCTGATCCTTACAAAGCAGACCGGGACCGGCTGATCCTTTCAGCAGGACATAAATGTCTGGCACAGTATTCTGTTTTGGCAGAAAAGGGATATTTTACCAAGAAATATCTGGATACATATGGTGCGCTGGGGACTAAATTGCCTGGTCATCCCGACATGCATAAGCTGCCAGGTATCGAGGCCAATACCGGGGCATTGGGACATGGTCTGGCAATTGCACTGGGGATGGCGATGGGCATCCGTCTGGACAAAACGGATGCCAGAGTTTATGTGGTCATGGGCGATGGAGAGTTGGCAGAAGGCTCCAATTGGGAGGCTGTGGCGGCGGCAGCGCACCATAAGCTGACTAATTTGTGCGTATTTGTAGATTTTAATGGTTTACAAATTAGCGGCAGAGTACAGGATGTGATGGATTTTACGCCAATTGAGAAGCGTTTTGCTTCGTTTGGATGGAACGTAATCACGATTGACGGGAATGATATGAAGCAGATTCTTGCCGCACTGGAATCTGCCAGAAAAATGCAGCAAAAACCGACGGTGATCGTTGCAAATACAATTAAGGCAAAGGGGGTGCCGTTTGCCGAAGATAAAGCAGCATATCATTTCTGGTCACCGGATGAAGAGGAGCTGGCACAGGCAGAAATGTTTATAAAAGCAGAAGCCGGATTACAGGAGGATAAATGAAATGATTGGTAATTATGAAGATCCACGTAAGACATTTGGTGCAGCGGTATGCCAGGTGGGATTTGATGATGAACGAATTGTTCTTTTGTCTGCGGATAGTGGAAAAAGTTCCGGATTCGGTCCGTTTATAGAAAAATGTCCAGAGCGATATTTTGAATTCGGCATTATGGAGCAGACCATGACGGGGGCAGCCTCCGGTCTGGCCACCACTGGTAAGATACCGGTGATTTGTGCCATCGCTCCTTTCGTTACTGCACGGAATTATGAGATGTTTCGCAATGATGTGGGCTATATGAGACAAAATGTGAAAATAGTCGGTCGAAATGGTGGAATTACTTATTCGGATTTAGGTTCTACCCATCATTCGCTGGATGATTTTGCATTGGCGGGTATGATTCCTGGTGTAGTTGTACTGTTTCCGCAGGATCCCAATGAGATTCGGGAGGCAGTAAAGGCCATGCTTGAACATAAAGGTCCTGTATATATGCGGATAGGTAATGCCAAACAGGAGAATCTATTTGATGGTGGGTTTGAAATCGGCAAAGCGCGTCTGATTTGTCAGGGAAAAGATGTTACGCTGGTAACCACTGGAAGCACTACCGCAGAAGCTATGAAGGCATGCAAGAGTCTGAAAACAAGGGGAATTTTTGTGGAGCATTTGGGCATTGCTACGATTGTACCTTTGGATGAAAAGGCTATCCTGGAATCAGCAGCAAAAACTGGTTTGGTGGTGGTTGCAGAGGAGCATTATGAAGCAGGAGGACTGGGAAGCAGAGTTGCAGAGCTGTTAGCTTGCAACGGCTGTTCTGCCAGAATCATAAGGCTTGCAATCCCACATGATTATGCGATTTCCGGTCCATATGATGAAGTGATGGCATATTATGGATTGGATGCAAAAGGGATTGAAAATGGCATTAAAAGAAAGATATTGACATTTTGAATGCGTAATGGTATAGTGATGTTAGTACTTGTGTATACATGAGCAACAAAGTGGAACAGGAGGGGTTTAATATGAGCAATTCAGACATCAGAAACATGAGCAAACATGATCTGGGACAGTTCTTTGAGTGTTCCCACGTAAGCTTCAATCCAAAGGAAAAGATCATTGAGAACTGTAACAATGCAATTAAGTACAACCTTGCCGGTGTATATTGCAATCCTTACGAGGTTCCGATCGTAAAACCGATTATTGAGGGAACGGGATTATTCCTTGGTATGAGTTTTGCGTTCCCGAGAGGAATCGATCTTCCGGATGTAAAAGCATACAATGCACTGAGAATTCAGGAACTTGGCGTAACGAATATTGACTTTGTCATGAACTATCGCGCAGCGAAAGAAGGCAACTGGGATATCGTGGAGGAAGAAGTAGAAAAGGTAAGAAATGCAGTACCGGAAGCAATATTAAAGATGATTGTTGAGTGCTGTGAACTAAATGATGAGCAGCTGATAAAGGCTGTACAGATTGGTGTGAAGAATAAAGTGGATTTCATCAAATCCAACACCGGCCAGTTGAAGGGACCATCGTTCCATCAGGTAAAACTGATCCATTCGCTGGTAAAAAATACCGGTGTATTATTAAAAGTATCAGGAGTTCAGGTTCCTAAGCCACAGAATGCCTTCATCTATATTCTTGCCGGTGCAAGAAGAATCGGTTCCCAGAACCCATTTGAGATGTTAGATGGCATTGATGAATTGCGAGAGGCGGGTATTTTTTAGGAAGGAAATGGGAAGGTATTTTATATGAGTAAATATTTAGTGGGTATCGACGAAGGGACATCAGGGTGCAAGACTTGTGTATTTGATCTGGAAGGCAATATTTTGGGGATGTCTTACAGGGAATATCCATGTATTTATCCGAAACCCGGGTATGTAGAGCAAAAGGTAGAAGATGTATTACCCCAATTATTTGCAACCTGTAAGGATGCCATTGAAAAATCACAGATTAATGCAGATGATATTGTGGCTATGGGGTTATCAAGCATTTCTAATTCCTTTTGTTTGTTAGATGAAAACGAAGAGATTCTTCATGATTTTGTGGTATGGAATGATATACGGGTTACAAGTGAGCAGCTCGACCAGTTGAAAGAGGCATTTACTCCGGAAGAGCATTATCATCAGGTGGGCAGACCGATCACAACAGCCAACGCAAGTATTGCAAAGCTCATATGGTTTCGCAACCATAAACCGGAAGTATTAGAGAAAACAGCAAGAATCTGCTGTACACAGGATTATTATCTGAAACAGTTTGGCGCAGATGATTATTATGTAGACGATACTTCTGCTTCCAGAATGGCTGCTTCCAGCATCCATACACATCAGTGGTCGAAGGAACGTTTGCGGCTTGCAGGAGTAGAACATGTAAAGTTTCCGGAAATCATTGCAGAGCCAGGAAAAATAGTGGGAACCATCAAAGAGGATATTTCTGAAAAAACAGGTCTTCCTGTTGGGTGCAAGATCTGTCTGGGTGCCATTGACCAGAACTGCAGTACGTTTGGTGGCGGTCTGGTTGAAAGTGGTTCTGCGGTTATGGTAATTGGAACCTTTGGAAGCTGCTTTATCGCTTCCGACCAGCCGGCATATGATGTTAATATGAAATTGGTGGTCAAGGAAAATCACGGTATGGGAAACTATACGGTAGAGGGCATGTCCAGTGCAGCAGGTTCTGCTTTCCGATGGTACCGCGATGTTTGCTGCCAAAAAGAAATATCGGATGCAAAAAAAACAGGAAAAGATGCATATGATCTCATCGTAGATGGTGCGAAAACATCTCCAATCGGTTCCAACGGTGTATTTTTTCTTCCATATCTCCAGGGAGTGTCTGCGAAACAGGATTATAATGCCCGGGGAACGTTTCTTGGGATGACATTGGGGAGCAGTCATCATGATATCAGCCGTGCGGTTCTGGAAGGAATCTGTTTTGAAATGTTGGATATTGTGGATGCGGAACGTGCAGCTGGCATTCCCCTCTCCAGTATACGGCTTGTAGGGGGTGCGTCTAAAAACGATTATTGGTGTCAGATGTTTGCAGATATTATGCAGGTCCCCATTGAAGTGGTGAAGTCAGATGAGGCGGGCTGCCTTGGTGCAGCTATGTATGCCGGCATCGCCTGTGGTATCTATGATTCTTGCTTGGATGCAGTACGGAAAGTGGTTTCCGTAGTCAAAGTGTTTGCCCCTGATACGGAAAAGGCAGAACGTTATCAGAACGTATTTGCAGCCTGGAAAAAAGCTTATGTTGCATTGAAGGACCGTTTTTACTAGACTAAGAAGGGAATGTGGATGAAATGGAAAAAACAAATAAGAAAAGTAGAGTAGAGAAAATAAGTGATTTCTTTGAATTTGTTATGCCGGATGCCATAACAATTGCAATTATCCTTTTAATTATTGTCATGTTCCTTGCAATTGCATTAACCGGAGCACCACTTATTAAATCTACAGATACGCAGCTAAGTATTGTGGACTCTGTTGGAACAAACTTCTGGCGGCTGCTGGCATTTGCAATGCAGATGTGTCTGGCATCTGTTCTGGGTACAGTTGTTGCAAAATCCCCGCCGGCAAATAAAGTTTTGGGGCAAGCCTGCCGTATTCCTAAAAGTGTATTGGGATGTTATATTTTCGTTTGTGTAAGCGGTGCGGTTTTGACATGGTGCCACTGGGCAGTAGGCTGGTTTGGCGTTCTTATCATCGCCAGGCAGGTTATGGTACAAGCTCATAAAAAAGGACTGAAGATCCATACTCCACATATGGTTGCGACTGCGTTTATCATCTGCCTTACTACCGGTCAGGGACCGTCGGCCAGCCAGATTGCATTTGCTGCAACACCAGGATATCTGAAATCCCTGGTTGACGCCGGAACTGCAGCAAATCTAAAGGAATTCTATTCGGTCATTGAAGTGGCTGGTACCCTAAAGGCTATTCTGACCCAGCTTGTAGGAGCAATTCTTGTATTTGTGCTTCTCTATAAGATGAAACCAAAGGATGATGCCCCATTCTTTGATGGAATGACGGAAGAGAGACTGAATCTCTATAGCCAAACACCTGATTTGACTGTGGATAAGTCTACGATAGCCAAGAGATTGTCAAACAGTCTGATTATTGGCTGGTTTCTGGGCATCCTGCTGCTGATTTTTTCGGTAAAGAACCTTATGATAAACGGCTTCTCCGGATTTGGAATCAATGAGTTTAACATGCTTTTGTTTGGCCTGTCATTAATTTTATGTGTACGGCCGAGAATTTTTGGTGAATTATTTAAGGATTCAGTAATGAGTGTTTGGGGTTTTATCGTACAGTTCCCATTGTATGCAGCCATTTTTGGCGTCATGACTGGTACCGGGCTGGATGGTGTCATTTCCAACGCGTTTCTGTCCATCGCCAATGCTGCCACATGGCCAAGTATTGCGTTCGTATACAGTGCATTCCTGAATATTTTTGTTCCGTCCGGCGGATCAAAGTTTATCATTGAAGCACCTTATATTATTCCAATTACACAGCAGCTGAAGGTTCCATTGGACACCATTCTGCTGTCATACGGATTCGGGGATAACTGTACCAACATGTTGACTCCATTTTGGTGGATTGCGCCGTGTGGTATCTGTAAGATTGACTACCACAAAGTTATGCCATACGCGGTGGTCGCCTGCCTGGTAAGCTTTATTTACTTTACCCTGGTATTGTTCCTGTGGTAATTGAAAACTAAAATATAAATATACTTAGAAACCAGGACGGATATGCATTTTATATTCGTCCTGAAGTACTATATAGAAATATTGGAAAAGCAGATGGGGGTCATTAAAATGCGTTTCACAAAGCTGTTTTGGAAAAGAACATTTGATTACAAAGGAGTTATTTCAAGAAAAGAATTTTTCTTAACGATTGCAGTAAATATTATCACATTTATTATGATTAATCTGACAGCATTGCTGTTTGCATGGGGAGATGGAGGGAATGAAGGACTTTTGCTGACCTTGGGAAGAATGGTTGCATATGTGGGCGCAGCGTACATTATTTTACAAATAGTTCCTTTGTGTTCGATGGTGATTCGGCGTCTGCATGATCATAATGGAAAATGGTGGTATATTTTGCTGGGAGTAAATCCTGTCGGCTTAGTGGCTTTGATTGTTCTTCTTTGCCTGGGCACTGTAAAGGAAAATAACAGGTGGAGAGAGGACGATATCCGGCGGGGCTATCTTCTGCAATAGAAATGAGGAGGTTATCATGGCAAAAGAATTAAATGGTATTAAAATACCGGATTTTGATCTGACAGAAAAGGTAGCAATTGTTACCGGCGGTACGAAAGGGCTTGGTCTTGCGATTACCACAACATTGGCAAGCTATGGGGTAAGAGTTGTCGTTGCAAGCCGTACGGAAGCTGATTGTATCCGTGTTACAGAGGAGCTTAATAAAGAGGGCTGTGAGACATTTCCCTGGCCTGCCGATGTCACAAATATAGATAGCATCTATAAGCTGGTGAATGCAACGGTAGAAAAGTATGGAAAAGTAGATATCCTGGTAAATAATGCAGGCAGTGCAGTAACAAAAATGGCGTTGGATATGACAGAGAAGGATTGGGATTACGTTATGAATCTGGACCTGAAGGCTTGTGTATTCTGCTCACAGGCAGTGGTAAAGCAGATGATAAAGCAGAAGACCGGAGGCAGGATTATCAATATTTCTTCCATGGATGGATTGGTTGGAGCAAAAGCCATCTCCAGCTATTGTGCGGCCAAGGGAGGACTCATTAATGTCACAAAAGCTTTGGCTTTGGAATGGGGACGCGATAACATCACGGTGAACTGTATTTGTCCGGGATATTTTAAGACAGAGATCAATGCCGATATGTTTGAAAATGAGAAATGGGTAAAATCAATTACCGATGCAACAGCAATGAGAAGAGTTTGCGAACTGGAAGAGATTACCTCTGCCATCGTGTATTTATGTTCGGATTATTCAGGCTATACCACAGGAACCTATATCTTGATGGATGGAGGTACCACAGCAAAATAAACCGGAGGAGAGATCTATGGATATGACGTATAAAAAAAAGAGTGACAAAAGGATGTCTCTCAAAGAGGCAGTAAAGCAATTTGTGCTGGAAGGGGGGAGCGTTGCATTTTCCGGAATGGCTGGAGAACAATGTGTCGCACCTGCTCATGAGATTATTCGCCAAAAGATTGGCGGGCTTACTTTAATCGGTGACAGTCCCTGTGATCCGGGAGATTTAATGGCAGGAGCAGGTCTGATTGACAGAATGGAAATAGCATGGTGTGGTTACGCAGTGGCGGGCATGGGGCCAAACTTTCGAAGGGCTTATGAGAAAAAAATCCCCAAGGGCATCAAAATCAATGACCACTCTAACTTTGGAATGGGGCTTAGATACATGGCTGGTGCCATGGGTGTGCCATTTATGCCGACAAAATCTTTTTTAGGATCCGATTTGCTTACTTATAATGAGGATATCAAGGTAATGGATGATCCATTCGGTTCGGGGCCCATTGCTCTTGTTCCAGCCATTTGCCCAGATGTGGCATTTGTCCATTGTACCCGTGCCGATAAGCATGGTAATGCCCGGATTTTTGGATTCAGCGCCAATGCAGAGAATCTGGCACGTTGTGCAACACATACGGTGATCACTTGCGAGAAGCTGGTTTCAACGGAAGAAATCCGTGAGACCGCCAATCTGACAATTATTCCCCAATATACAGTAGATGCTGTTGTGGAAGTACCCTTCGGGAGTCATCCGTGGAACTATCCTTACTTATATCAATATGACATGCCATTCCATATGGATATGCAAAAAATCTTTAAAACAAGGGAAGGCTTTCTGGAGTGGCTGCATGAATGGATCTACGGAGTAGATGAGTGGGAAGGCTACCTGCAGAAGGTTGGCTATGACAGATTATTTAAGCTGGCAGAGCTGGAGCGCAAATTCCAGAAGGTACCTTATTAATGAGAAGGAGGAATCAGAGATGGCAGACTGGACATTATCAGACTTAATGATTGTTGCCTCCGCCAGAGAAATCAAGGACGGCGATGTGATTTTCGCTGGCGTGGGAAAACCGGTTTTGAGCGCATTATTGGCAAAGCTTACTTTTGCACCAAATGCAGTGATTTGTACGGAATCCGGTTCCATTGGCTCGGTGCCTGACCGACTGATGCTTGGAATCGGGGATAATGCAGGTGTGGAGCATGCATTCTGCTGTACATCCCTCTGGCGGTTATTTGCAGATCAGCAGAAAGGTTATGTGGATATAGGTATGGTTGGAGGTGCCCAGGTCGATAAATATGGGAACTTGAATTCTACAGAGATATTTGACCCAAAGATTCGTTTCACTGGCTCTGGGGGAGCCAATGATATTGCCAGCAGTGCGTTGCGGACAGTAATCTCCATGCCCCTTGGTCCAGGCAAATTTGTGGACAAGATTGATTATTGTACTTCGCCAGGATGGCTGGAGGGCGGTGACAGCAGAACGAAAGCTGGATTGACACAGGGGGGACCCTCCGCTGTCATTACCGATAAATGTATCTTTCGCTTTCGGGAAGACACTCATGAAATGTATCTTGCCAGCATTCATCCAGGTGTAACGGCAGAAGCTGTTAAAGCACTGATCCCCTGGGAGCTGAAGGTGACAAATGATCTTGGTGAGACACCAGTACCAACGGAAGCGGAATGTGCACTGATACAGCATTTGGATCCGGGACAATATTATACCGGAACTGGTCTGGGAAGCATGACATTTGAAAGCTATGTGGAATTGATGGAACAGTTTTATGAAATGAAGTTGGCAAAGGAGCGCTGACAACTCTATCTATGCTTATGGAAGGAAAGGATTGGAAATGATATGAAAACAGGGAAGGAATATAAAGATAGTTTAAGTACAAGAGATATCAAGGTTTATTTTAAAGGAGAGCTGCTGGACAGCAGGGAAGTTATTGATCATCCTTATATGAAAGGGCATGTGAACTCTGCGGCGATGACCTATGATCTGGCCATGGATCCCCAATACGAAGATTTAATGACTGTCACTTCCCATTTGACAGGGAAGAAGATTAACCGGTTTACCCATATCCACCAGAGTACCGAAGATTTGATTAAGAAGGTTAAAATGCTCCGTATGATCTCCCAGAAAACCGGCACCTGCTATCAGCGTTGTGTTGGTTTTGATGCAGCCAATGCACTCTATAGCGTAACCTATGAGATGGATCAAAAGCTGGGCACCAATTATCATGATAGATTTGTGAATTACCTGAAACGCTGGCAGGAAGAAGATCTTATGGTTGTCGGGGCGATGACAGACCCCAAAGGTGACAGAGGCCTGCGACCCCATCAACAGTCAGATCCGGATATGTTTGTCCATGTTGTCAGCAAAGATGACCGTGGAATTGTTGTTCGGGGAGCGAAGATGCATATGACTGGCATGGTAAATTCCCATGAGATGATTCTGATGCCTACCACAGGTATGGGAGAAAACGAAATGGCATATGCAGTTTCCTGTGCTATCCCGGTGGATGCACCCGGTGTGTTCCATATCTTTGGCCGTCAGACCAACGATGACCGTAAGTCAGAAGGAGAGATTGATCAGGGAAATGCAAAGTTTGGTGTTGTTGGGGGTGAGTGTCTGACTGTACTTGAGGATGTATTTGTGCCTTGGGAACATGTTTTTATGTGTGGTGAATATCAGTATTCCGGAATGTTAGTAGAACGTTTTGCCTGTTATCACCGCCAGAATTATGGTGGATGTAAAGCAGGTGTGTCTGATATCGTAACCGGTGCCGCCGCCGTTGTAGCAGATATGAGTGGTTATGGCAGGGCAAGCCATATCAAAGATAAGCTGAATCAGATGATGCATCTGACAGAAACCTTATATTGTTGTGCCATCGCTTGTTCGGCAGAAGGCAAACCAACTGCTTCCGGCAATTATTTTGTGGATGCTTTACTTGCAAATGTAGATAAACATAATGTGA